>Ga0181573_10000052_pt1 | contig 107320 bp, 71 predicted proteins | sample 101ome_25_FD_148643 | JGI IMG/M metagenome (GOLD analysis project Ga0181573, IMG submission 148643) | Coastal salt marsh microbial communities from the Groves Creek Marsh, Skidaway Island, Georgia - 101409BT metaG (spades assembly) | ecosystem: Environmental > Aquatic > Marine > Intertidal...
GCGGCCCCCCCCCTGGCCCCCCCGGGGGGGGGGGGGGGAGGACGGCGTCGCCTCAGCCTCGGCCCCGCCAATGGGTGGAGCCGTCGTCCTCGGCTGCGACGGCTTTTTGGGCGCCCCCCATAGGCCCAGCAGCGTGGCCTGCCCGGGCTTGCGCCCGTGAGCGACAGAGATGGTCATCAGTTATCGGATGTCACCGGCCACTCTCGGCGGCTCTGGCGCAGGGCTCCGGCCTCTTTGGCCTCTTCAGCGCTGGGCAAGCGAAAAGGTGCAGGACTTTGAGCTGGGAACGGCGCGGGGCCCCACGCAAGGAAGCACCCGCGCTGCAAGGCTGTCGGGTTGGCGAGCGCTGGGGCGGGGCGTTAACTTCCTTGCGACGCTGGTCGCTGGGAAGTCGGCCGGCCGAGGTCGCGTGAGCTGTCCTTCCCCTTCCAGCTGCGCCCCTCGCCCGCAGGGTGTTACCGAGAGGGTGACAAGGCCGTCCATTCTATCCGCCGCGAAGCACACGCGCCGTCCACCAATCGCTGTGCGTGGAGCTGTGCGCCAAGGAATTGTGGCCGCGATGACTTTCACCTCGAGCTTGTCAGCTGCAGCGCGCCAACAGCCGGCCGCGTGCAGCTCTCTGTCGAATAGATCAATAAGCGCCTCTTCGACGAGGAAACACGCCACGAAGAAGGCGAGGGAGTGCGTGGACTCCCGGCAGACAAAGGCAGAGGCCAGCGAGGGGCCGTTAGTCGCCGACCGCCCGCCGCGGCCCAAGCCGCCGCCGGTGCCGGTGCCCGCCGCCCTCGATCCCCCACCCTCTTCTACCCGCTCCTCACCGCAGTCTACGACCGGTCCTCGCTTCGACCCCGGCCGCGTGGCGAGCCAGGCGACCTCGGGCGGCTTTGCAGGTCTCGCCTCGGCTGCTGCGCAGCTGAGCAGCATCCGCGATGTCCGCGAGCTTGGCGGCCTCGGTTTCGACACAAGCTTCGACGAGTCGGATCTCAGGCTCCGCGACGTCGAGGTCACGAGTTACGTTAGCCGGCAGCGCATGGCCGAGGACGGCTTCGACGCGACCGAGGTGGACAATGAGGGTCTTCCTCTCGTCTACAACGAGGCAGCCATCGCAGCCTACTGGTCGGACAAGCCCGGGGAGCTCGCCGGGCGGTGGACCAACTTCGCCGGGGTTGCGGCCCCCTGGCTGACGCGGCTCGCCAACACCGCGCTCCAGGGAAAGCTAGGTGACCCGGCATCCCAGAAGGTGCTGGCCTCTGCGGCCGTCGACAACCTCCAGCGGCTCGGCCCCACCTTCATCAAGCTTGGGCAGATTCTGTCGATTCGCCCCGACATTCTACCCCCCGCCGTCATGGGCGAGCTGGGTCGGCTGCAGGACAAGATAGCCGTGTTCCCCACGGACGAGGCCCGCGCCACGATCGAACGCGAGCTGGGTGTTCCCGTCGACGAGATCTTTTCGAGCTTCTCCGCCGAGCCCGTCGCCGCGGCTTCCCTGGCTCAGGTGTACCGCGCTACGGTGCGCGCCACGGGGCAGGAGGTTGCGGTCAAGGTGCAGCGCCCGGGAGCCCTGTCGACCGTCTCCAAGGACCTGTACGTTCTCCGCCGTGCCATCGGCGTTTATGAAAAGATCATCACGCGATTCACGGCGCAGACGACTGACTACCAGACACTCCTGTCGACTTTCGCGGAGGGCCTCTACACTGAGATGGACTTTCGCAACGAAGCTCTCAACGCGCGCCGCATGACGGAGCTCCTCCTCGGCTCCGCCGCGACAGTGCCTGTGCAGGGCATCCACATCCCCCAGCCGCTGATGCACCTCACGACGCGCCGCGTTATGACGATGGAGTGGGTCTCGGGGGTTAAGCTCACGACGCTCGAGCCTGAGGAAATCCGCCAGCTCGCCGCCGTGGGGCAGGAGGCCTTTCTTGTCCAATTGCTGGAAGTCGGGTTCTTCCACGGCGACCCCCACCCGGGCAATCTTCTCAAGGTTGTCGAGGGAGAGCACGTGGGTAAGCTCGCCCTGCTCGACTTCGGCCTCGTCGCCGAGGTGCCCCAGCGTGATCGCGAGGCCATGGTTTCGGCGACCATCCACCTGTCGAACAAGGACTGGGGAGCCCTGGTGGACGACTTTTGCGACCTCGGATTTCTGCCGCGCGACTGCGACCGCCGCGTCGTGGTGCCCGTGATGGACCGGGTCCTCTCCCCCTACCTCAAAGGCGGGGGCGCCCAGGCCTTTTCTTTTTCCGACCTCTCGACTGACCTCCTCGCGGCGACCCTCGAGATCCCCTTTTCCGTGCCTCCCTACATGTCGCTTCTGGCGCGGTCGGTCGCGACGCTCGAAGGCATCGCTCTCGCGGGCGACCCGGGATACCAGATGGTCGCCCAGGCCTATCCCTTCGTGGTCCGCAAGGTGCTCCGGAACGACTCGAGGGGCACAGGCGCGGTGCTGCGCGAGCTTCTCTTCGACTCGTCGACGGGGCAGCTCCGGCCCGCCCGCCTCGGGGGGCTCCTCAACGCTGCCCTCGGCCGCGTCGCCGAGGCTGAGGGCTTCATCGACTTTGATGCTGTCCCTGAGGACAGTGCGGGCCCCGCCGAGATTGTGTCCTTCCTTCTCAGCCCTCAGGCCGCATCCCTACGCCCCTGGCTGGTAAACGAGGCGGTGACGGGCGTTGACCTCGCCCTTCGCGCGTCAGGCCGCCTGGCGGCCCTCCGGCTCGAGGCCGCCATGACGCCCAGGCTACCCGTGCCTGCTGGCCTCCTTCCGAGCTTCCTCCCCACCACCATGCCCACCCTTCTGCCCCCGGTCATCCCGGTGCCGGGCCGCGGCTTCGTCGAGGTTCGCCCCTTCATAGATGCCCAGCTCCCCGAGCTCGACGCGAGAGAGGCGATCTACCTCGAGTCACTGACGGGCCTCGCCGCGTCTGTGCTGGGGGTCCAGCCGTCAGACCTCGAGCTCGACGTCTTGGCCCTGATGCGCCTTGTGCAGCAGCCCTCGGCCGAGGCCCGCGAGCTCGGCGACGCCCTGCGGCCCCTCGTCGACGCCGCTGCCGCGGTGTCGTCGAGCGAGACCGAGGACGGGGCCCGGGCTGCTGTGGCCGTGGATCTCCTCGAGCAAATCGCTGACACCATCGTGTCCATGCAGGCCGAGCGGGCCGGGGTGCCGGGAGAGACGCTGTTCCCCTGGTACACATCGGTGCGGCAGATCGTCCGCGATCGGCTGGGGTGGGGCGGGGTCCGAGGGGGGGTCTCGGGGCTGAGGCCCGACGCGGCCGGCGCCGCCGTCTCTGAGGCGGAGCGGGTGGCGGCGTGATATGTGCTGTTCGTTTGGAACCGCGGTATTTCCTCTCTCTACCCGGCCGCCTCGCCCCCCCCCTCGGCTGCGTTCAAACGAGCCGTCAGGTTTTCCACCTGCTGCTTGAGGTCGGCGATCTCCGCCTGCGAGGTGGGGAGGGGGGGGAGGAGAGGGGTTGAGGGGAGGGGAGAGGTTGGATGACGTGTTATATTGCCGACTGCTGGCGAAGGCTCGACGGCTCGAGCCCCCGCCGAAGAACAGTAACGCGCCATCTACGCGGCGGCCTTGGCCCGCCGTCCCCACCCTGGCCCCCTCGCTCCGTCTAGGTCCCTCCTCGCCTTCATCGCAGCCACGTCGGCCTCGCTTGTCCCGCCCAGCTGCTCCCGGATATAGTCAACGGCCGTCTCGGGCGGGTTCTCGTCCTCGTATAACGACACCAGGCTTTTGGTGATGGCGTCGATCGCCCCGGAGACCTCCAGATACCGCCGGAAGGACTCCTTCTTCTCGGCAGTGGCTGTCGCCATCCTTCTTGCTACCACTTCCCAGGTGCAGGACTGAGGTCAGGGGTTCGAGGGTCCTGGTCCTGTGGGTGGCGTTCGGACGGGAAGATTCGATAGTAAATGGTAAAGGACGACATTTAAAAGGCGCGGCTTCCACAATCGGACCGTCAGGAATCCCAGGGGAGGCAGCAGAGGGCGTCGAAGGGCCGGGACGCGCAACGTCGGTCTTGTCTTCGACAAGTGGGCGAGTCTCGGCGTCGACGTCTGGCCCCAGCATCCGAGTGCCGGCGCGATCACCATCTCGCCTGCGGGTTCGCGGGATACACAGGTGAAGCCTCCGGAGAAAAGGGGCGAAACTGGACAGCGCGAGGGCGGCCGAGACACGAACACGGAACCTGAGAACCCAAGTCTCTCCGCTCGCGACCCGCTCGGCCTCTACCTCTCACCCCGTGGATAGGAAGAGGCGAGAGTCGGGGGCCGCCGCGAGCCACGCGAAGACGAAGGCTCTCTGCCGTCGCAGCCGTTGTCTGCCGTGGCTCCACACGATCGAGCGTCGCCGTTCGCCGCTGTCTAGCGAGGTCAGGCCTCGACGAGCGTTAAGATTGCGCCGCTTGCTCTCAAAGGATTCGACGAAAGTCACCCATCGCTTCATTTCGGCGTCTCCCCTTCTCCGAGCCGCCCTGTCTACGGACGCCTCGCTTCAGCGCTCGTACCTCGCGTCATCTTTCCCATGCGCGGTCGCCTCGGCCCGCCGTGCTGCCGAATCGCTCGGTGGTGGACGCGCGCTTGTCGAGCCGGCCGACCGGCGGCGTCGCGTCTTGAGTCCCTCTTCTTGCTCGGTGATGGATCTCTTGGATAAAACATAGCGGTGCACGCCGTCTCACCTCGACGGCGTCGCTCCCGACCCGCCTGGCGCCCTCAATGAGGAGCCGCGCCGGCTGCCGACCCCGGCCGCCGGTCCTTGCCGGTCGCTGGATCCCGCGGCGTACGCGATGACCTTGATGCCAGGTCCTCCACGTGTCACATGACGCTTGGAGCCTGTCTTTCCCCCCGCCTGTTGGCGCACGGCCGCTGGGAATCCCGGCCCACGAAGACCGTGCCCGCGTTCACTGCTGACCCGCCCGCGGTCCCCCCCCGACCCCCCTTCCCTCCCTCACGCCGCCGCGTGGTCTGGACTACATCATCCACCACCCTGTCTCGACCGCAGCACCTCGACATGACGACGTCGATCGAGGGCCTCCGTGTGGGCCTCAAGAAGGGCCCCACGGAATTCGCCGCTGGCCCTGCGAAGCCGAACCACCAGGCCAGCAAGGGCAAGATCTCCAAGCACACCAAGTTTGTGCGCGCCCTCGTGCGCGAGGTTGCCGGCATGGCACCCTACGAGCGCCGCATCTGCGAACTCCTCAAGGTGGGCAAGGACAAGCGCGCCCTCAAGATGGCCAAGCGCAAGCTGGGGACCCACCGCCGTGGCAAGGCCAAGCGCGAGGAGTGCTCCAACCTCCTCCGGGCGGCACAGAAGAAGTGAGGGGGAGCGGAGAGAGAGGGCACGCTGATTGGGGCGTGAAGTGGTCAAGCGTCGATCCTCTCCCACCGACGCTTCGTAGTCATCATGTTACCCTTATCTCCTCACTGCTCTCACCCTTCAAAGTCCTCGTCGAAGGAGTCGACGCGGGCCACGGGACGCGCGGCCGGGGGCGCGGCCTGGGCGACGGCGACGCCCCCTCCCAGGGCGGCGACACAGCCCCCCCCCTCGCCTCCGCCTGCGGCCGCGGCCGGGAGCGGGGGCCCGCCTACGGTGCCTGGGCTTCCCGCAGGCCCCTTGGCCGCCTCGGCGATGATAGCCCGGACCGTCTCGGGGTTGGGCGGGCACGGGATGGGCCGGGCGCGCGGTGGGTGGGACCCGGACGCCGCCGTGTCCGTGCCCTCACGGGCTGACGACCGGTTGCTGCCGCGGTCCTTGCGTCCTCCGAACATGCCAAAGACGCGCTTGATCGCTGACATGTTCTTTCCCATGGAGTTGCTGTCCTTGGTCCTCTCACCTTTGGGATCCTCGCCGGGGTCGGGGGCGGGCCACGTCGCTGGAGAGAGCTTGGCAGGCACGGTAACGCCACTGGCGCTCCACCCACCCGATCCGTCGCCCCCACCACCCCCGGCGAGTATCCCGCCCCGGCCCTCGAGGCCCTCGAGGATCGGGGTCGTCCACGCCACCTCATCCCCCTCCACCGCGGAGGGTTGCAGCGACGCTGCGGGGTCGCCGAGCACGTCGTCCCGGATGTACTGGGGCAGGCCCGTCCCCAGGAAGCGGCCCCGGAGGAGCTGGGGAATCGTGGCGCGGCGGCGTGGGTCGGCGACGAGCATCGACTCAATGCACTCGGCCACCTCCGGGCTGAGCTGGCGGTCCTTGGGGTAGGAGAAGTCGGCCTGGATGATGCGCTGGAGCTGCGCACGCAGGTCACCGTGCTCCCGCTGGGCGTCCTCGAAGGGATAGCACCCGCACAGCATCACATAGAGGGTTACCCCCATTGACCACACGTCGGCGGCGTCCCCAGCGTAGGTGTTGCGAAAGAGCACCTCAGGGGCGATGTAGGCCGCCGTGCCCACGGTGGACTGGCAGGCCGACTGAAGGACCTCGGATTTGGAATAGCCGAAATCGCCAAGCTTGACCGTGTAGAGGACGGTTCCCTCGGGGGGTGGGGGGGCATCAGGCGGGGGCGCGGGGGCACCGCCAGGCGACCCGACAGGGTCCCCCAGAAAGAGGTTCTCGAGCTTAAGGTCGCGATGGTAGATGCCCCGGCGGTGGCAGTGCCACAGCCCGCAACATATTTGCTGGAGGTAGTGCCTCGCCTCGGCCTCGCTCACTGTGTTGCTGCGAGTCACGAGGCTGAAGAGCTCACCCCCGCCGCCATACTCCATGGTGATGGCGAGGTGGCTGGGGGTGTTAAAGACACCCAGAAAGGCGATGACGTTGGGGTGCCGCAGGCTCATCAGGTTGAAAATTTCCCGTTCGACGTTCTTGTTGACATGGGGGCCGCGGGGGATCAGTTTCAACACGACGTTGACGTCGTCGAGGCTGTCGTACGCCAGCACGGCCAGGCCCGACACCCCGGTGCCAATCTCCTTGATCAGCTTGTACTGAGGGGGGCACGGGTGGGGAGAGGGGGTGGAGGAGGAGGGGATCAGGTTCGGGGGCCAGCGGCGCGACGATCGTCTCACGGGGCTCCATGCTCCCCTTCTTTCCTTTTGCACCTTATACCAACTCACCCGGGCCATAGGATCCGATACATTCCCACTTGAAGCCTCGGGCATGGCGTGAAAACCCCCAAACAATGCGAAAGAACAGTCAAGGTCTGCTAGGAATGCAAGAGAGCCGTCTGGTGTCTGTTAGTTCTCTTGCTGCGACGGCGACGCAGCCATTGACAGGGAAAGTGGCGGGTGGGATGAAGACGCCCGTCCGACGACGGGACAGGGGAGGGGGGCGAGAGGCGCCCCCAATGAGAATGCTTCGGTCGGTGCGTTCAGACCTTTGAGTGACACGAATAAATGAGTGACACGAAGAAATGAGTCTCAACGCCGAAGGGGTGTCCCCAAAGTGCCTCACGGAGGGTCGGAGGTGCGTGAGGCGCACTGGAGCAGCGGGTAGGCGCACGGGAGCAGCGGGCTGTTTTGAAGGTGAGCAGCGCCCCGGGCCCGGTGTTGCTCGGCGTGTCTCGGTGGTGACAAATCATTCACCATTGCATCGTGGGAGCTCACGCCTCCCACGCCGTCGGCGAGCTGGGAGGCGGGAACACTTCGACGCGCGGCGACCGACGGCAAAGCCGCTCCCCTAGCCAGCTCAGCGCTTATCTGCGCGTCCTTTCCTACTCCGCAGGCGATTATGGCGTCTGAATGGAAGCCCGTCGAGGGCAAGCTTGGCGCCGAGGTCCCCCTCAAAGCCCGCCGACCGCTCGGGTGCTTCGCATCGTGCCTTGGCAAGGGCCGCGCAGTGACCCCTGACCGCCGCGCGACTGACCCGAACCCCGCCCCCGCCACCGCCCCCTCCCCCGCCCTCTCCTCCCTCCCCGCGCGCGGGGCCGCGCCCGCCGAGGGCTCGGGACGGCACCTTGGCAGCGCGCGCCGCAGCATCACCCGTGCCATCTCAACGACTCCGCCCCCCTGCGGCACCCGGCGGGAGCACGCGGACTCCAGGGCATCGTCGTCGGACAAGGGGAGCGTCCGGTCCCGCCGATCCCCCTGGGTTGACCAGACGGGCTCTTTTCGGTCGGCGCGACTCGGGGACGCCCCCGACCTCGATGCTGACTGGTGGGTCTCTGAGGCATCCGGGGGCAAGGTCGAGGACAACTACGAGCTGGGCCGCGTCATCGGGCGCGGGTCCTACTCAACCGTGGTCGAGGGCGTCGACCGAGCCACGGGGGAGCGCTACGCGGTCAAGATAGTTAAGCTCCCAAAGAGCCGCAACCGCTCCCGCAAGCGCAACAAGGTTTTGGGCGAAGCCTATCTTACGTGGACGAGCGACCACCCATCCATACTCGGCATGCGCGAGTTCTACGTGGGGGATGACACCGTCGTCATGGTGCTTGGTCTGATGCGGGGAGGCCCCCTCTTTGACGTTGTCCTCGACGGCGGGGGGCTACTCGAGCCTGAGGCGCGGCTGGTTGCCCGGCAGCTCGTGTCGGCCCTGGCCAGCCTCCACAAGCGCCGCGTTGTCCACCGCGACATTAAGCTGGAGAACTTGCTGTTGCAGTGGCCGGGGGGGCTCGACTCACTCAAGGTCGCCGATATGGGATTCGCGGTGTCCCTTGCGGGGGGACCCGCAGGCAAGCGGACGATGGCGGGCACCCCTGCCTACCTCCCCCCTGAAATCGTCGCCGTAGTCATGGCAGATGTGCCTGACCCTGGCAAGGCCAAGCGTACCATCAGCCCCGCCATCGACATGTGGGCCATGGGCGTCTCTCTCTACCTCCTCCTGTCGGGCTTCCCACCTTTCGAGGGGGCCACCACCCGCGACCTATTTGCTCGCATCGCCATGGCCGACCCCTCCTTCGACGCCCCCAGCCAGGAGCAGATCTCACCGGCCGCCATCGATTTCCTGCAGCGCCTCCTGCGCAAGGACCCCGCCAAGCGTATGACGGCCGTTGAGGCCGCCGAACACCCATGGCTGACGGTGCCCGATGCTGACCTCGCCCGCGACGCCTCCTTCTCCCGGCGCGTCGCCGATGTCATGGCCCGCGAAGCTGCGCGGCCGGGGCGGCCCCGCGACCCCAAGGACACCTACATCAAGCCGGGCGTTTTCCTCAAGCTCCAGCAGAAACACGCGGCGGAGGGCGGCCTGGACTCCTGCCTTGCGGCCCTCTTCAAGGCCAACCGGGCCCGGTGTAAGGCCGACCTCGTTGACGAGCGGTGGGCGGCCGCTGAGGGTGCGATGACACTGAGGACAACAATCGAGAGCCGGTCGGATCCTGGATCGGCGTCGTCGTCGTCGTCAAGCGGCATGGAGAGGGCCGGCAAGACGCTGATTGCAGGTTTGGCGAAGAAGAAGGTTGCGGGCCGCCTCGACATGGCGCCCTCGCTCCGCCGGCAGATAATGGTCTCTGCGGGCGGGGTGGGGCCGCGCACCGTCGGCATCCGGCGGCCCTCGGCCATGCGGAGCCGCCCCAGCTCCCCCCTCGCGCGCGTCAAGGTTCAGACGCCTGACGAGGATGATGGGAATGCCGTCTCCCCCGCCAAGCCGCCCCCCGAGGCGGCTCCGAGCCTGCGGTGGGCGGGGGACGTGCGAGGCGGCTCAGATGACGACAAGGAAGTCGGCCGCGACGCGGCTGGCGACAAGGGCGCCACCGGCTACCCGACCAGCGGCGAGGATGGCGTCTTCGTCAACATCAATGATGCCCCGGGCAGCCGGCCGCACAGTGGCGGCTCGGAGCCATGCGTCTCCCGTCTGTCGTCGGGCCGTGTGTCGCGGTCGTTTGCGTTGGGGGCAGGCACCGACTCGCCTTCGGGCGAGCTCGACCTTCAGCGCGCTGGCGGCGTTTGGAACCGGGCGCGCGTCTACAGCAACATGACCGAGGACACTGAGTGGGGCGGAGGCGGCACCGAGCGCACGTCGATGTCAGGCGATGACGAGTCCCATGACGATGGTAGGCTCCCCGGGCCGCTCCGCTCGCGCAGCCACCGGGCGCGGTCGCGTGTGGGCGAGGCCTCGTTGCTGTCGGGGCTGGCGCCCGAAAGCACCGGCGGCGTGTCGCGACCGGTGTCCAAGAGCGGTGGGGAGAGCCTCGTGGTGGCCCGCGAGATCGCGCGGCTCGAGACCAAGTGACAGAGAGACAAGAGAGGCTGTAGCGTGCCTCAAGTGGACTCCAGAGAACACGGTCGGATTTCCCCCCGCTCCTCCCCAACTCCAATCCTGCTCCGTCCCTCCCCCCCCGCCCCCCCCGGGATGTTGCCCGGCTGGCGGCGAGACTGCTGGGGCGAAGGCCCCGCCGCCGCCGCTGCCACCACCGCCGCCCCACCAGACGAAGGTGGCGCCGCGGAGGCGACTGCGGCACAGCGAGAGCGCTTTCTCCTCCCGCTGGGAGGCCAGGCAAACCAGGCATACCTCCTCAGGCTCGGCCTGGGAGAAGATGGCGAAGAAGTCCCGCCGATGAAGTCTCTTACTGGCAATGTCGAAGAGACTGGCGAAGGCGAGAGGGGGAGCCGCGTCTCTTCCTGCGCCGCGTCTGCAGCGTCCGTTGCCCGCCGTGTCTCCGACTCGACATCGCTCTCGCTCGTTCGGCCCGTCGCAGATGACGCATCGCCGTCGTCTGATGACGATACGGTCGCTGAACCGACTGCTGCAGCGAGAGCCGCGCTTCGCCTGGAGCGCAGCGTCCTCGTCCGCCGGCTTGGCGAGGCCCGCGAGGAGCTCGCACTCGTCGATGACGAGGGAGCCGGTCTCGTCCGCCTCGGCCGATCCATCCTGGATCGATGCGGCGGGGATCGTCTGGTCAACGGCGAGGGCGAGAAGGAGGGGAGCTGCGGGGCGGGGGTGGCGGCCTTGCACGCCGAGCTCGCCGCTGCCGACGAGGCCAAGGCCTCCAGCGGACTCGGGGCTGGCGCAGGCGCTGAACCCGACTATGTGGAGCCTGGCATCCCCGCCGAGGACCAGCGCATCCCAGCCAGCTGGTGGTGTGGACAGCCCGCTGTGTTCGACGAGGGTGATGACGTCTAGAGATGGCTAGGGGCGGCATTTGGCGATCACTCTCTTCATATTCATCAATCGTCGGTGACAATATCGAGCTTCTCGAGGCCGCCCAGCTCGCTCAGATCCGAGTCAACTCCCCACTCTTCCTCACCACGTTCAATCTCGATAGCCAAGGCGGCGGCTGCGGCGTCAGCAGCGTCAGCGGCGGTCAACGCGGCCTCGAGCGTCACGGCTGCCACAGGCACCCCTGCTGCCTCGCACCGTGCCGCCACGAGCCGCGTCCGCCCCCGCCTCGTCAGCCCCCCCCACTCGTCGGCTGAGACGTGCGCGACGGGCCACCCGAGCCCCTCGAGAAGCTCGGCCTTGGCGGCGTCGGCGCCGAGGAGGGCCCCGGTGTTGGCCGCAACAGACCGGCGGCCAAGCACCTCGAGCGCCACCTTGGGCCGGGAAGAGCCCGACGATGGCCTCCTTCCCTTTCCCTCTCCATTTTCGCTCCCTGGTTCCTGTTCCGCGGCGGCAGCGCGGGCAGCGACGCCCACGGCAACTCGTCCGTCCATGAGCCGGGCATGGAGACGGTGATCAAGTCCGAGGGCCTCACACGCCGCAGCGACCTCGGCGCTGATGCGGCCTGGCGGGGCGGTCCCCAGGGCTCCGATCCAAGCCCCGGCGGCGCGGCCCCGGAGTCCCGGCGCCACTTCGAGCGGCGTCCCTTCGGCCTCGGCCCACAGCTCAGCCTGCGCCATCTGTCGCAGCACGGGGTTATCGAGCCTCTCCTCGGCGTCAGCCGCCTCGAGGAGGGCGACGAGGCCCTGGAGGGCCGCGGCGTGGTCACGAGCCCCGCCGGGGGCCAGGGCGAGTGACCAGAGGCAGAGGCCCAGCTCGCGGGGACGCATCGCGCCTGCGTGGGCCGAAACAATGGCGCCGAGGCCGAGCCCCCGGCACCCGGCGGACCCTCCGTCGTCACCGTCGGCGCCCCCGCGGAGGGAGACGGCAGCGTGCACGATCTGCGCAGCGTCCATGGCGTCGGCTGCCGGTCCCGTCGTGGCCAGCAGTGCAACGATGGTCCGGACCGTCGCGGCGGCCGGCTGCCACCCTGCCAGGGCCATGGCACCCAAGACGTTGGCCGCCTCCCGCAGGGGCAGCGCGTTGGCAATCATTTTCTCCTCACACAGGGTCCAGAGGGCAGGCTGGTCAGCGTTGGCCCGGGCCACACACCGGGCCAGGGCGCTGAGGACGGCGGGGGATCCTGCGGGTCCGGGCTCCTCAGACGCCGCCAGCGCACACACACGGTCCAGAAGGGGGCCAGGGTCGTGACCGAGCCGTGCGAGGGCGCTCAGGGCCATCGCCAGGTCCTGTGCCGTCGGCCGGGCTGTCGAGGCATCGTCCCTGTCCCCGACATTGCCGTCTTCTTCCCCTAGGAGCTCTGCGAGACGCCCCGCAGCGAGGTCGAGGAGGGGCCCGGGGTGCCTCCCCATGCGTCCCGCAGCCCAAAGGCAGGTTGAGAGGTCCCGGGCGGAGAAGGCGTCCACGCGGTCGACGCACTCTTCCAGCAGGGCCGCGCCCCACGCGTCGGCGGGGTAGCCCACGGCTCCCAGGGCCCAGAGGCTGTTGCTCAGCTCCCGCTCCCCCATCCCCTCGCGCCCGTTGATGCCCGGCGCCGAGAGCGCGGCGCCCTCGACGACGGCCCGGAAGGCGGGGGACGCCACCATGGCGCGGCGCTGTCGGCTCGATAGGTCGCGTGCACGGCGGGCAGCCGTTTGCAGTGCCGTCGCCCAGTTGATCGCGGTGAGGTTGTCATATTGGTCGAGCGCCAAAGACACGACCGCGCGCGCCGACTCCGCCCGCTGCAGCTGCTTGTTCAGGCTAAAGGCCGCGGCGCGGGCCGATTTCTCGGTCGACGCATCCGAAGTGTCGGGCGGCGCTTTGGGCGACGGCGACCTGGCAGCCTTGGCGGCGGCTTCGGCGGCGAGCGGGGAGACCGGCGTCGGGTCGTCGACCGGGGAGCGGGGGGTGGCGGTGCGGACGCGAACGTCACACCTTCGCGTAGCAGTTGCCAAGACCTGCGATGAAGTGGGAAAATCGTCCGTGGAAGGCCGCGGGAGCCACCACGCCGCCTTGGACGCCATTGCAATGGCTGTCGCCGCCCTCTCCCCTCGCTTTGGGGCCACGACGCGCAGCCACCGCAGGTGATACAAGAGGCGAGCTGCTCAGCCTCATCGTACCTGCGTTGCTGAGCTCTTGGCGAGGTCTGGAGGGAGAGAGGTCCGAAACGGATGGGCATGGGAGAAACTGGGCAGTCTCAGTGGCAAAGGGGCACTATTCGTTCTCCCGACGACATAGGCGCTAGGTGAGCGATAACGCAACTACAAAACAGTCGGGTCATGACGACGGACCCGCCCGATGCCTTGTCTTTCGACGGGGAGGCGAAGGAACGCGCCAGCGAAGAGACAAGCACCTCTGGACGTCTCCTCACGCGAGATGACGTCGAGTCGGCGCTGTGCGGATTAGGGAGAACCGCAGATGGACTGGCCACGGCATTTCTGGAGCTGGTGAGTCGGGGTGGCAGCCCGTTCCCGATGCCGACGCGCGCCCCGGCCACCCCGCGCTTTCTGCCCATCGTCCTGCCGCGGTCGACCTCCACCCTCCACCGTGTCGCAGAAGCTTGAGGGTGGCAAGGCCGACGACCTGCGTTTACTCGCGGGCTTGCGGCACGTGCAGTGTGTGCGGGCGTCAGGCCTTGGCCTCACCACCCTCGAGGGCCTCGACCATCTCCCCTACCTGACCCACCTGGTGGCGCGGGGCAACCGGCTCGAGGAGCTAATGGATGTCACCTGGGGCAAGTATCTGCGGACGGCCGACCTTGCTGACAACCGAATCCGTCGCCTCGGCGGCCTGGGCGGCTTGCCATTGCTCTGTGTCCTCAACCTGTCGGGCAACGCGCTGCCCAACCTGGACGGACTGGACGGGCTCGCGTGCCTTGAGCGCCTTGACGTTAGCCGCTGTGGCCTGTCATCGCTCGAGGGCGTGGGTGCCGCTGCCAACACGCTTGTGCAGCTCACGGCTGCGGGCAACGACCTGACGTCCCTCGCGCCTGTCGTCGCACTCAAGGTGCTGACGCACCTGGACGTGTCGGACAATGCCGACCTCGACGACCTCGCCCCGCTGGCCCATGCCAGTCGCCTCCGCGTGTTCGCCGCTGCCCGATGTCGCCTCACTCGGCCTGCGTCAGTTCTGCCCCTCACCGCCCTTCCGCTGCTCTGGTCCCTCGATGTCCGGGGTAACGACCTCGCAGCCTTTTGTGACGCCTCGCGGCACCTCCTCTACGTTCTGCCCGGCCTAACCGTCCTCGACGGAGCCGGTGTGGATCCACGGGAGAAGGTCGTGGCCGCCAACGCCCACGGCGCCGACCTTGAGGCGCTGCGGGAGATTCGGCGCCGGCTTCTGCCGGAAGGGGAGCTCGATGACTACGGGGGATCCACCGCCCCGATCTCGGCCATCCTGCCGGCTTGCCCCGGAGGGGCGACGCCGTCTATATCCGAGGCCGCCGTCGTGGACGCCGTGCCATGGGATGCAGTTGCTGGGGGGGTCACCCCCCTGGCGGCGGCCCTGGTCGCCGCTGCGGGGGCGCCCTGCGGTGCCGGGACAATGGCCGAGGATGTTGCTGTCCTCTGGGCCTGCTATGCCTGGGTTCGCGCGGCGGTTTCCCCCCCCGCCGACGGGGATGGGTGGCGCGTGGGGCCGCCCGTGCTGCGAGAGGATCTTCGCGCCCACGAGGACGCTCTCTTCCCCCTCGGCAAGGGCGGGGCTTGGGCTGAACGCGTCGCCCGGCTCTTTTGCAACCTCTGCTCGGCAGGTGGCCTCGTCTGCCACCCGGTCACGGGCTTTGTCAAAGCCGTCGGCTCGGCCCCGGACACGCGCCACGAGCTGCCCAACCACTGTTGGGCGGTGGCCCAGGTCGGGGGCCGGTGGCGCCTCGTTGACCCGGCTATGTCGGTGCTTCCTGGATGCTTGGGGCAGACCTTCTGGACGTCCCCCGCTGACTTTGTCACGTCGCACCTTCCTATCGCACCCCGGTGGCAGCTGCTAGCCGACGCCGTTTCTCCGGATGCTTTCTGGGCGGCACCCCAGCTCGCGCCTGCCTTCCACTCGGTTGGCCTGCGTGCGCCCGAGGGGGTCCCGCGCCGGGTGGGGGACGATGGCGTCTACACCCTCACCCTCCTTGCCCCCGCCCGGTCCGTTATCTACCCTGAGCTTCTCACCCTGCCCGACCTCACTCCTTGCACCCCGACGACGGCCGGGTCCTACTTCTTTGCTCAGGTGATCGCCGACCCTGAGGACGAGGGGGCAGCTGACGCCCTGGCTGAATGGGAACTGGTGGCCCGCCCCCCCGGCCCGGGCCGCTACTGCCTCCGCGTCAAGGCCACCTCTGGCGGCGAGGGCGACGCGGTTGCGCCTCCGGTGGAGGTCGCCATGGTCCTGGTCGACGTGCCCCCGGGCGTGGCTGAGGGGGGGCTCCTGCCTTCGGCCCACCGGCAGTGGCTATGGGGCCGGGCCACCCTCGTTGCGCCTACCCCGACGGACATTCTCGTCCCAGGGGCGAAGACTCCCTTTTCGGTGGTCGCCCCGGGCGTCGACGAGACGGGCGGCATCGCCGTCGGGGTGCGGGGAGGGCAGACTTTCACCCCTCTCGAGCGTGTCGAGGGTGACCAGTGGGAGGGCGTCGCCGTCGTGCCCAACGACGGGGCGACGGAGTTTTGCCTCACGACACTGTCAGCCGAGTGCCCCGGGTCCCAGGTTTTTTTGCCGCTGCTGGTGTGGCCCATCGCGAGGGCGGCGTGAATGGATCGCTTCAGACCCCGTACCGTCCCCCTCAACCCGACACTCTTAATCCCCACCACCGGGCCCGATGCCGGATGCGTTGTCGCCGCCAGGAGTGGCCCCGGCGTCACCGCCCGGAATACGAGGCGTAAGGGTGCCTTCGGCCTCGCGGCGGGCGCGGACCTCACCGCGGTAGCGCTTGTGCAGCGCTGCGTGGTGACGAGCCAGCTTGAGGAGCTTTTCATACTGGTCGCGCGGCACCGAGGCATTGCGGTCAGCGGCGGCGGCAGCCAGCGCCGCACTCGCCGACGCCCCATCGATCCCTGCTGCGCGCGCCCGGGCGCGCTCCTCCGCGAGCTCGGTGGCCGCCCGGCGCCCTGCCTCACGAGCCTGAGTCAGGGCGGCCTCGAGTAGGTGGAGGCGCGAGCCGAGGCGCTCGATGTCGCGTTCACGCTCGTCCAGAGCCCGGCGCAGGGCCCGCACGTCGGCCTCGCGAAGGGCACGTGCCCCGCCGAGGACAGAAGCGCCACCTGCCGCAGGCTTGGACGAGTCAAGGTCCCGCGGCACCGCTGCCGGCGGCTTCATCGGGGATCCGCGCGGGGTAACGCGGCCGCGGCCGGGGACGGCGGAGGCAGTGGCCAGGCCCGGTGGGGGTGCCCGTGCAGCAGAGGCGAGGGCGGCAGCGAGCTCGGCCGAGAGCCGTTCGACGGCAGCAGCCAGGGCGTCGCGATCCCGTGAGACAGCGTCCCGCTGCGCGCGCCCCTCGCGCACCGCCGTCCGCAGGGCCGCCAGCTCCGCGCCCAAGGGGCGGCCATCGGTGCCACTGGCCACACGGGAGACGACAGCAGTCGACGCAGTGGCGGGGCGCGGGCGGTGGGCGCGGGGGCCACAGGCGACGCCACGAGCCCGGAGCTCGTCGGCGAGGTCCGCCGCCCGCTTCTCTGCCCGCTGCGCCCGCGCAAGGGCGGCCGCGTGGGCTCGCACTGCCGCCTCCTTGACAGCGTCGTTCGCGGCGGCGTCGGATGAGGCTGCAGCACGCTTTTCGGCCGCCGCTGCTGCCGCAACGGCGCGATCCTTCTTGTCCCGTGCCGCCCCCAGCTCCTCCCTCAGCCGTCCAACCGCCTCGCGGATGGCTGCGATGGCCGAAGCGTCGCCCGCGACCCCCTCGAGGCCGGCTAGCTGCGCCACCCCGCGAGGCACGAGGGCCACAGCGGCCTCGTGGATGGACCTCGACAGGGCCGCCCGCTTCGCCTCAGCGGCCGCCGCCATTGCACGCGCCTCGCGGACAAGGGCGTCGGCGTCGGCGGCGGGCGACGTCGAGGGTCTCGGTGCGGTCCTCTTCTCCGCGTCGACAGCCTTATCGCCGCCATCAAGCCCCGCGGATTTGAGCTCCTCGACGCGGGCGCGCAGCCGGGCGTTTTCAGCGGCCAAGGCACTGACCCGGACGAGAGCGCGGGCGACAGGCGTGGCAGGCCCCGTACGGACGTAAACGACACGGGGCGGCGACGCCGGCTCAGCTGGCACCGCTGCCGTTGCAGCGGTTGCCGCTGCCAACGCCGTCTCCTCGCGCGCCTGATCGAGATCGCGCTGCAGAGCGGCGGCTCGGCCTCGCGCCCCTGCCGCCGACGCCCGGGCCATCTCAGCCTCTCGCGCCAGGGCCGCCCCCCGCGCCTCGGCAGCCGCCAGGCTCTCCTCGGTCGCCTCGAGGCGACGCGCCAGCTCCACCGCCACGATGGCGCTGGCCCGGCTGGCCGCAGCACGCCGGGCGCGCTCTGCGTCGGGTGTAGGCGCCGACGAGGTTGTGCAGCCCCGCGGGCCTGACGAAAGGGCCGTATCATCAGCCGAGGAGGTTGCGCCAGCGGTGGCGGCGCTGCCGGCGGCGACGGAGGTCGAGGCTGTCGATCGTAGCCTTTCCATCTCGGAACGCAGGACCCCAACATCGCACTGCGCCGTGGCGAGGCGCTCCGCAGCCGACTGCGCGGCGGTGTTGGCCGCACGGCCCCCGGCTGTGGCCGCATTGTGCTGCTTCTGCCCCTCCTCGAGCTGGGCGGCGAGGGCGTCTCGCTCGGCGATACCCGCGGCCAGGTCGAGTCTGGCGGCCTCTCTCTCCCGCTCTGCCATCAAAGGGCCTCGCTTGAGCACGGGAGGGGTGCTGGGCGAGGATGCGTGGGCGGGAGGGAGGGGGGGGGGGGGGGGGGGGGGGGGGGGGGGGGGGGGGGGGGGGGGGGGCATCAACGATGCCGAGGGCGCCAACGAGGACGAGGGCGCCGCCAACGAGGGCGAGGGTCCCGATGAGAGCTCGGCCGGGGCGGCCCGGGCCGTGGACGAGGTGCAGTCTTTGGCCTCAGCCTCGGCTCGAAGGACACGAGCCTCGGCCTCAGCCTCCCGGGCCGCCGCCTCAGCCGCCGCCGCCTCGGCCCTCGCCTTGACAACAGCCGCCGACAGCGGAGTCGCGGGGCATGCCGGCGGCAAGGGATCGGGGGCAGAGGGTGGGGCGGCGGCGGGGAAGGGCGGGACCGAGGTTGAAAAGTTCAGCGCCGGGGGCGGCTTGTCCGCGGCGGCGGCAGCGGCCGGCGGGGCATCATCCGGCGCAGAGCGCACCGAGGCCGATGGCTCCGCATCCGAGGGGGCCGAGGGGGCCGGCTTCTCCTCGCACTCTTGGGCGAGGCGTCCGATCTCTCCCCCGAGGGCGGCCATGTCGACCAGGAGCCCCCCTCCAAAAGGGGATGGCCGGTAGGGCGAAAGGGGCGACGGCGGGGCCATGACGAAGTGTGCTATGCGGGGGGGGGGCAGGGGCTCAGGGGCATCGGGCGTCTCGGGGGACGCTGGCCTGGCGTCGGCGTCGGTGTCAGCGTCAGCACTCGCGTCGGCGTCCGCGAAGAGCGGATTGGTTGCCGTCGGCGTGACCCCGGCTGGCTGTTGGGGGCGGGGCGACGGCGAGGGGGAGTCGGCGGCACCGATCCGGGGCACGGAGGGGGTTGGGCGCCTGGGAGACATCCGGAAGAGGTCGGCGACGGCGGGCGGGGACACTGTCTTTTGGGGGGCAGTCGTCGCTGTGGTCAGGGGGGGGGGCGCAGCATTCGTTTTGGACGCTGCAGAGGCCTCCGGCAGGGGGCCGAGATCGTCCAGCGTGTCGTCCAGGAACCCAATGAGAGGTCTCGCGTCGTCGGGAACAAACGCGAGCGGCGCCCGCACGCTCGCCGGCTTGGACGAGAGGGCGGCCGGTGTCGCATTGGGCGTCTCCAGCGGACCAGCTGGGGTGAAGCGCCGGTTCGTGGCTAACGAGAGCGGCGTCTGCGTTGGCCGGGCCATGATGCGGATCAGGATGGGTCAATAAACGAAAGGCAAACAGCATTGGCCCAAGCGGAGCCGAAGTGGCCGGCCGGGGTGTTCCCCCGTGTTTTTGTGCTCGCCCTCTGCTCTGAAGCGGAGACGCACGATGAGTCCACGTCTCCAGGGACACGAACCGCCAGATCGTCGAACATCGCAGCGCAGGATGCAACGCAAGCTCTCTTGCGGCGGGAAACAGCTAGCAGCACTCAAAAACGCAGCACAGCCCCTTTCGCCAGAGGACGAGCTCCACACGTTCCACGCGCGACAGGGCGATGACGCGGGCGGCTGACCGTCAACTGCTGTGTGGTGGGGACGAGGGAAGGAGAAAACGGGTAGCCTCCGCCCTCGTGGCAAACTCGAGGCCCACTGTTGGGAGGGGCCGTCGGTCCTCCAGGGGAGCTTTCACCTTCGCCTGCCCGTCTCAGTAGGTCGACAGGGTCACAGGAACGGCTGCCCCCGCCCGGAGCTCGGCCTGGCGGGCCACCGAATAGCAAAGATGCCCACGCTTCTCCTCGGACCCCCAGACCCACTCGTCCGCACCATGAAGCCAGGCCGACAAGCGGGCAAGGCTGTCGGGCCCCGGCGCGGGCGGAGCAACAAAGCTTGCGTCGCCCGGCCAAGCCGCGCCCGTCGGCCATAGCCCCGCGGCCTCAGCATCGGCGCGCCACCGGCAGCGGCTGGCCTCCTCACGCTCGCACCGCTCCGCGAGGGCACCCGGAGCAAGGGCTGCGTCCCCCAGCCGGTCGGGGCACTCGAGCGATGCATCTGACACGAAGACGCACCGGACATCGAGGCCCGCGGCCATCGCTACCGGGGCCCAAGCATCCCGCGTCCGGGGCCCGTGAAAGGCCGACGTCACGACGGCGACGCTCGTCCAACGACGGGGCACGAGGTGGGTGACGGCCGTGAAGAAGGCATTGCCGAGCGTGTCCATCGATGCCTGCTCGCGCAGGACCGAGGCTGGGGGGACCGTCAGCCGCCGGGGGAGCGCGACGAGTCCGTCTTCGGCGGACGCGTGTCCCTCAGATGGCCAGAAGGCGTCGCGGCGGTCGGCGCCCTCTTCCCCCGTAAGGTAGGCGGCGGCGACGTGGGCCTCGGGGACGGGAAAGCCGCGGGGGCAAAGGGGCGGGGGCCGGTGTGGCGTTCCCCACCCGGAGCAGATGACCGAGGGGCCCGGCGCGCCTTCGCTCGACAAAGCGTGGTGGAGGGCAGCGCCGACGTCGAGCCGGCGTCGGACCCACGGAGGATTGCCCGCGGGCAGAGAGGTGAGGCGAACGAGGCCGCCGGCGAGGACGACAATTGCGTCGGGCCGCCACGGCTCCATTCCCGACGGGATCAGGATGCCCGTCTCGTCCACAGAGAGAAAGCAGGACAGAGCGGCGAGATCGGCCGAGGCAAGTGCGCGGCAGCGCCCCCTCTCACCCCAGGGGCGGACCTCGTCGGAGAGGCCTCCTCGGAGCCCAGCCGTCACCGACCTGCTCCAGCGGGCGCCAACGCGGCGGCGCCTGCCCCCCCCTGTCGAGCTCGCCACGCCAGTGCCCGCGCCTGATTTCGGGGACGACGTCGAGGGAGGCGAGCTATTGAAAGGAAGAGGGGTAGCAGCGTCGCCGTCGATGTCCGAGTTGAATGCTGACTCGTCCTCGGTCCCGGACACCTGGGGCAGTGGCACGAGCGGGGCAAGGCGCCTGTCGAAGAGGGCAGCGAGGCCCTCGAGGAGGCGCAGGCGGTCAGGGAAGGATGCAACGCCGAGCCGTTCCCGCGTGATGCAGTTGAAGAGGCGCTTGTCCCCAGAGACACGCCAGAGCCCAACGAGGGCGGGCCCGTCGACGTTGGCCTCGCGGAAGGGCGTGACATGGTCGTCGAGCGCGATCATGGCGAGGAAGGTCGAGACCTCGTCGACTGTCCACGTGGCGGCATCGGGGTCTTCGAGGAACCAGAGGTCGAGGACGGCACCGCCGCTCGACTGGACGTCCACGGAGAGGACTTCAGGACCGACAGCGTGTTCCTCGTGCTCCTCCCAGAGATACTGGAAACGAGCAAGGTCTTCCTCTTCCGCCTCGACAATGCCCCGGTCCTCCGGGTCACTGAGGCTACCCGACTCGCTCGAGGAACCCACGGGGGCGAGGGTTGCGTCGACGAGGGCTCCGGTGCCCAGCTCGCGCGCCATGGCCCGGAACTTCCGAGAGTTGGGCGGCGCACCCTGCTCGAGCCACCCCGAGAGGTTGAAGTAGAGCTTGGTCCCCAGCAAGGCGCCGAGCCAGCCTGTGGGCTGGTACTTGGACTCAAGGTACACTGGCACGATGCGCTTCTTGCACTGGAATGAGTATTCGGCGGTGGTGCGGCACAGCTGTGACTCCTTGTACTTTTTGCTGAGAAGGGTGACGACGACATCGGCCGCCTCGACACCCGCTGCCATCTCCTCGAGGGACGACGCCTGCTGGTCGCTAACCCACGTGCCCATCCAGACGCGATAACCGAGGTTCTCCAGCTCTGCGCGCACGAGGTTCGCGTTGCTCTCCTGTCTCGCCTCGTACGACAAGAGCACATGGGGCTCCATGGTCTTCGGGACTTGAACTGACGCGGCGCCCCCCTTGGTCGGGGCGCGCTTGCCCAGCATGGCGAGATCCTCGGGGAGCCCGATGGTCCATAGGGCACCCTTGGCGGCTTCCCGCGCCGATTCAAGGCAGTCGCGATCCGCGAGAATGCGACGGAGGGCGGGGACACACCCCGGCTCATTGATGATGGCCTTGCGGCCCTCAGGCAAAAATGCGAGGTTCCAGAGGGCGGTGCACGTCCAGAGCTCGACCCGAGTCTGCTGTTGGTGCTGGCCCTGGAGAACATCGGCCAGCAGCTGGACGCCGCCGGCTTCGACGACCATCACCTTGTTTGTGTCGGGCACGCAGAGGGATGCCAAGCCGACGACAAGCTTCCACAGCGTCCAGTACTGGCCATAGGCCATGCGACCCATCATGGCGGCCTGAAGCACCCCCAGAATCTCCCGCACGAGGAACTCGTCAATGTGCAGCTCGCGGCACGCGTCCTCATCCCGTCCAACTAGCGAGGCCAGCGCAACAGCGGCCGAGAGCCGCGCCGCTGGGTCAGCACCTGTGCGCATTAGCCGGCTAAGGATGACGGGGACGCCAGCGCCCAGGAGCGACTCATGCAGCGATTCCGTCAGGCAGAGGTTGCGCACGACAGCAACGGCGCGGGTGAGGAGGGTCCACTCGCCCGTCGAGTTGCGCGAAGGACGCTTGGGCCTTTGCACGTCGGGGCGCTTGACGGGATTGGGAGCCCACTGGCGCGGTGCCCACGCAGTGCCCCACTGGCGCATTGACGCTTTGTAGTCCTCCATCTCGGCGCGGTACCGCTCGGCCGCCACCGCCGCCGCCTCAGCCTCGGCCTCTACCTCGGCATTCAGTAGGAGGACGAGTCGCTGGACGAGACCGACCTCGGAGAGAGTGCTGTGGCTGTCCGCGCGAAAGGCAACGATGGACGTCAGTAAGTAACACGCCGCCGAGGCCACCTGGGGAGAGGCGCGACGCCCGCTGGGGCTCAACGAGGCTGCGACAATCGAAGAGAGGAAGATGGGGACATGTGAAAGGGGGGCACTCTTGAGCAGGAGCATGGTGGACGGAAAGCTCCCCTCCGCGGGTCCGGATAACACACCACGCTGCCACCTGCGTCACGGACGCACGTCACGGCACGGGCTCAATCTGCAACCCCCGAGCCTTCTCGCCAGCGATGATGTCCGGGGCGTTGTGAGCGAGGACGGTCGTGATGGCGACCTGGTGGCGGAAGCAGAGGATCTGGAGCGCCTCGAAACACACCGTCCTCCCCTCGTCGCTGTACGTCTTGTCCCCGGCCGCCAAGAGAAGACGTGGGACCGCCCCTCCACGCACGGCGCGTGTCTGCAGCTCGAGATAGTTGGGGGCGTTGGTGTTGACGGCGCGGCTGACGAGGTCGCGGACCATCCGGGCTGCGGCCGTGCAGACCTCGGCCTGCGCTTCGTTCCCGTCAAGCCTGATGTCCTTGGCCAGGTCGTCCAGCAGAGCGCCGCAGTCTATCCGATCGAAGTTGGTCAGCGCCGTCTCCCGCTTCTTGTCGATGTGGGCCGCCCGCCGCGACAATTTCGCCTCCACTTTCTTGTCGGGCACCCTCTGAACAGTCCTTTCCGTCTGCCCACCGGCCTTGGATGCAGCCCCCCACAATCCCCCAAAGCCTCCGACTCCGGTTGCGGCCGCCGAAGGTATCCTACGGATTTTCCACTCCCCCCTCCGTTTCGGGCCTCGCCGGCGAACCGGCTGGCGGGGTTGCACGGCACTGGGGCATCGTTCCGCGGACAGGCACGGCACCGCCATGGCCTGCGACGGACCTCGCGCTTCGCAGTAAGCTGCGTTCGAATATCGCAACATTCCGGCGGGGGTGACGATCGTGTTCACAGCGCGCGGGGAATAGGAACATGAGCAGAAATGGGCGGCCGAGACCAACGACCCACCAGCAACAAAAGGCTCCCGGCGGCTGTAACGGTACAATCACGCGGGAAAGTCGCGCGCGGGCCTCCGCCTGGTAGCCGTGGTGGCGGCGGCGGTGGCGTAGCGAAGCCAAAAAAGTCGTGCTTGTTTGCGCCGGCCGGGCTGAAGAACCTTTTTGGCCGCTTGCAATGGGCGAGCAACCGGTTTGAGGAATTCTACCAACGTGAATTGGCTGTACTGGCTCTGGGACGTCGCGGGTCTCGCTCCCTGTCGTTCTTCCGAAAGTTGCGGTGTGGTCAGCAACGTCCTCACCCACGTCGCCAGTGTGACTGCCCTCGCCACCGTCGCCCCGCCGAACTCCGGCCTCCTCGCAGCCTTCACCTCCGGCGGGAACACCGCCGCCGTGGGATCTTCCCTGTTCCCCGCGTCTCCCCTGGTAGGTTCCGGCGCCGCGACGACACCTGCGACGGGACGCTGGGGCAGCGGCGTCGGCGCCCCTGCCGCGTCATTGTCGGGAGGGCTCTTTGGCGCCCCCGCAGCTGCGCCCGCTGTGGCGCCGTCCCTGTTTGGGGGTGGGAGCAGCTTTTTTGGGGCTACCGCCACGTCGGCCCCGACTGCTGCCGGTGGAGGCCCATTTGGGACCGCTGCGCCATTAGCCAGCGGTAGCGGCCTCTCTGGCGGCGGCGTCGGTGGGGTCACCTTCGGAATCGCGTCGACGGCGACCGTCGCCCCTCTTTCGGCCGCCCCCGCGGTGGCGCCGCCGGCCTCCGCCCCGCCTCCATCGGCCTTCACGCCGCCCCTGGCAACGCGCGACGGACGGCCAGTGGGGCCAGATACCCGCTTTGAGGACCTCGCTGATGCCACGCAGCACTGGCTGCTGGCGGTGGAGGCGCGCATCATGGAACAGCGCGTCGAGGCTGGGGAGCTGCGCCGCACGCTCGACGCCCCCCTGGACAGCGCGGAGGCAGGGCAGCGGAACCAGCGGCGCCCCCCTCCCGCGGGCGCCGACGCGCATCCCCCTGCGGGCACCGCGGCGGGGGCCCACGCCCAGGCTGTCGCCCGTGATGCCAGGTTCGCGGCGGGCGCGGCTGACGCCTTGCGGACGCGGCTCGAGGCCGACCTGGGCCAGCTCCGGGCGGTGCAAGCCCGCGCCCGGGGCATGCTTGCCCACGCTGAGGCTGCTGTACGCCTGTCGCAGCGCACCCGTGCTTGGGAGGACCTTGCAGCCCAGCGGGCGCGGCCGGGTGGCTCCGCGCCCCAGCTCCCTGCGGGTGTATCGCTTGAGGAGCTCGCGCTGCCGTGCCCGCTGCCTTCGGCTGTCTTGGCAGATGCCGTGGCTGCGTTCGAGGCTGAGACGCGGCAGTACGCCAGTTATCTCGAGCGCATCGAGGCCGCGACGCGAGCTGGATCCGGAGCGGCGGGGGGGGACGCGGCTGGGAGTCTTGAATCACCGGCGCAGGTTGCCGCCGCCCTTCCGGAGCTCGTCGGGCGCCTTGTCGACTGCCTTGTCGCGGCGGCCGCGCGGGTCGAGCGCGTTCACGCGGGTGTCGTGGCCTTGACCCGAAAGCGGCGCGGGGGGGGGGGGCGTGCCCGGTATTGAATTCGAATGAAGGGTCGTGTCGCGTCGCTCATCGCGTTGCGGTGTTGTTCCCGCCCTACCCAAAAAGGACGCCGCGCGACAGTATCTGTGCGGCCACCGGCTCGAGAGCAAAGCGCGCCCCAAAGTAGAAGAGGGCACCGAGGAGGATGGACATGGGGAGTGCGGGCAGAGTGCGCCGGCCCGCTGCGAGGGCAGCGAGGGTCAAGACGAGCCCGGAAAACACGCCTAATACAGCCGCCAGGACCGTTGCGAGGTCGTAACGCGCGGCGAGGGCCGCCAGTGTTGAGTAGAACACGAAGTCACCGAGGCCAAGCTTGAGCACCCGGCTCTCGCTCTCGCTGTCCTCAGGGTCGTCGTCGAGGTCGTCGTTGTGGCGCTCCGCCAGCGGCCCCCCCGCGGGGACGGTGTCCACGTGGACGCCGCGGGGCGTTGATGGCAGCGGGGTGATGGAGGAGGACTGCGCCGCTGGACCCGGCGTGCCACGGGGGCGTATGTGCTGGCCGCGGTTTCGCACCTCGTAAACGAGCCCTGGCGGCAGACCGACGCCTCCAGGGGCCGTCGCAGCGTCGACCAAGCGCCCAAGGGGGCCCTTTTGGTGGAGCACCGCGTAAATGTCCCATAAAGCCATGGCTCCCAGCACCGACCACCCTGTCCACTCTGGGAGCCGGGAGAAGACCCATGAGGCGAGGATCGCGAGCGCAACGGTACATGTCTGGAGGAAAACAACGGGCGCAGTTAGGTGGCGGAGCAGACCGCCAGCGGCGACGACGGCGACGTTGACAAGGACGATGACGAACGAGGCAAGATCCCATGGAACGTCGTATCGATGACCCTGTGGATGGGTGGCGGGGCGCCGTCGCGGGCGTGCAGAAGATGCAACGAAATGCACAGCGCTACAGACCCGCAGCGTCCCCCCGTTCCTGTCCCCCCGTTCCAGTCCCCCCAGACCCACCAGAGCCAGCATCACGCTACCCAGGATGACAACGTAGACGTCGACCAGGACAAAAGCCATGAAGCCGTCTATCGCCTTCTGCCAGCGCTTCTTGACGCACACGAATAGCCCCAGTGTCATCACAGCGACGAAGCCAACAAAGACGAGAGCGTTCAGGAGGGCACCTCCGAGGCGCTTGCTGGACCCGTCGCCGGCAGCGACGCCCTCGATCTCGTCGTAAACGAGCTCGGCGACCGACGACGACCGCGGCGGCGGTGCCCTTCCCTCGGGCGGGGTTCCTAGGGCTTGCACGAGGAGGACGGAGAGCGCGATGCACACTGCGACAGGGATGACGATGGCCCAAACCTCGGCGCCCACGTCGCGAAGCCGGTGGACGACAATGGGGGCAGCAGCGTCATCGCCACCCAGTGAGAGTGACGACATGCTGGTCTCAGCGGCGGCGGCCTCGTCACGCTGGTCTCGGCGGGCGCCGGCGGGGAGGCGGACCAGCTGGAGCCAGGACCGGCTGGAGATCGCACAGCGTGGACCAGGCAGAAGGTGTGCGTGTCGTCTGGCGTCGTGCTGACGTCGCCTTTTCCATTTCGCGGAGGGCCTGCCTCGACCGCCCTCGCGAGCTGAGACACCACACGCGTCTCTATGGGAGCGCCACGCCCACCACGGCAGAATTTTTTCCACAGTTCTAGGTCAAAAACACACACGAGCTCGGAAGAGGCGAGCCGGCGACCGAGGGGAGTCGCGAGGGAGGCGGGCCGCGGTCAGCCGTGCCAGTTGTCCCGATTCGCTTCGAGTACCGCTCTTCGGGCGTGATGCCTCCTGATTCCGGGTTTTGTCCGATTTTATGGCGCGGTAGGTGCAGATTTGCTGCCGCTGCGCACTCGGGTCTCCGGTTGGCTTTGTCCTCCTCGGCGGACATTTCCGCCACGTCGCCGCCGTGCGACGCGCTTTAACTGGCATTGCATCCCGCGGCCCGCCCTCTCGTCGTCCCACGACGACCCGCCCCGCCCCCCCATTCCTCGCAGTCGAACCGTCACCCTCTTATCCCGCCTTCCCCCACCGTCCTCACCGTATTGCTGTCGACAATGACAGCACGGCAAGGAGGCGCTGGCACCCCGCCCCAGTGCCCCGTTTCTCTCGGCGGGGCCACCTTCATGACGACTAACACGGGCCGCCCCGTGGCCAACAACCAGAGCAGTCTGTCGGTTGGCAACCGCGGCCCTCTGCTACTCGAGGACATGCACCTGCAGGAGAAGCTGGCACAGTTCCATCGTGAGCGCATCCCTGAGCGAGTCGTCCACGCTCGCGGGGCCGCTGCTGAGGGCTTCTTCGAGGTGACGCACGACGTCTCGGCTCTCACGTGCTGCGACGCGCTACGGGCTCCCGGGACGAGGACCCCCGTGGCGGTGCGCTTCTCGACCGTGGTGCACCCCCAGGGCTCGCCCGAAACGCTTCGGGACCCGCGCGGCTTCGCGGTCAAATTCTACACGCGCGAGGGCAACTGGGACATCGTGGGGAACAACCTGCCGGTCTTCTTTATCCGCGATGGGATCAAGTTCCCCGACATGGTCCACGCCTTTAAGCCCAACCCGATCTCGAATGTCCAAGAGGGGTGGCGCATTCTCGACTTTCTCAGCCACCACCCTGAGTCTGCCCACATGATAGTGCACCTTCTCGACGACCAGGGCGTGCCGGAAAACTACCGTCGCATGAACGGATTCGGCGTGCATGCCTTCAAGTTCATCAACAAGGCGGGGCGGGAGACTCTCGTCAAGTTTCACTGGCTCACAGACCAGGGCCTCGGGGCGTTGGACGACGCCCAGGCCGCGGCCGTTGGGGGCGCCAACCACTCGCATGCAACCCAAGACCTATACGAGGCCATCCAGCGCGGCGACTTCCCCTCATGGCGCCTCGCCGTTCAGACGATGGACCCGACCGACCAGGACAAGCACGCGTGGGACCCGCTCGACCCGACTAAGATCTGGCCTGAGGACGTCTACCCGCTCCACCCCGTTGGCCGCATGACACTTAACCGCAACCCGGGGAGCTTCTTCAATGGCAACGAGCAGCTCGCCTTCTGCCCGGCCAACGTTGTCCCGGGCGTTACCTACTCAGACGACAAGCTCCTCCAAACCCGCATATTCAGCTACGCCGACGCCCAGCGCTATCGCCTTGGCGCGAACTACCTCACGCTGCCGGCCAACGCCCCGCGGTGCCCTTTTGCTCAGCGACACTTCGACGGGCAGCTCAACATGGTCGAGCATACGTCCGAGGTCAACTACTTCCCTTCGCGTGTCGCGCCCCTCGCCCATGCGCGGCCTGGGCCAGGCAACCTCATCACACAGGCATGCCCGGCATCTGGGGCGCGCGTCAAGGAAGTCCTGGCGAAAGAGGACAACTTTACTCAGGCCGGACAGCTCTACCGCTCCTTCGATCCGGCGCGGCGGGCCCGCTTCGTCGACAGGCTCGCACGATGGATCTGTGACCCAAAGACACCGCGGGACGTCCGCGCTGTCTGGTTGGGCTACTGGAGCGAGTGCGACACGAGCCTGGGCAGGACGCTCGCCGATCTCGTGCGGCGCGCAGAGGCCGCTGTGCCCAGCAAGCCATCAGCCGTCATGTAGGGGGGGGGGGAAACGACGCCCCAAACAAGCGAAAGCCACGACCCCTCTTTCGCCTGCCCTCCCCAGCCCCTGCGCCACAGCCGCTGGCGCCCGGGAGGCCACAACGGTCCCCGTCGGCATGGCCTCGCGGTCGAGCGCGGCCCAAGCCCTGTCGGATAGGTCCGACAGGTTCACGGGTCTTTTCCTTGTGTCACAGTCGGGGGACGATGCTGACCCTTGCCTCGTCGACGTGGGCCTGAGGACGGGCGTCAAGGTCCTCTCGACGTCCGGCTCCAGAGTTATCCGCGATATAGCGCTGCAGAACATTGAGAAATGGGATACGCGAGGCTCTTTGTTCACGCTGGAGCTCAAGAAGGGGGGCGGACGCGCGGGCTGCAGTGACGACCTTGTCCTGACGGGCCCTCCGCTGTCAGTCTCCGCCCTTCTCGACACTGTGGTTTGTTGCTGCGTACAGTGAGTCGGAGAGCCCGCGGTCGTGGCGAGAATGGACCAAAAATGACACGCGGTCCCAGCCGCACGACGTCGTTGCCGGACGTCCTCCCCAACGAGCCTCCCGCGTCCCTCGTCTCCCGCAGGGCCGCGGAGCTCGAGGAGGTTACTACACCTCCTCGTCGTCCGCTACGTCGCGACCCCAGCCCGGTGAGGGAGGTGGGGAGTGGAATGGCCCATAGATGACAGGGCCAGCAGCTTGCGCCCCGCTGCTCCTCGCCCCCACCCCACACTGCTCCTCGCCGCCGCTACGTCTTTCCCCCGACCGAACTTTCCCCGCCCCTACTTTCGCAGGCGTCCCGTTCCTACCTCACGGCTCGCGGGGACGGGACAGGCGCATCCGCCGGCCGCGTGCGGTTCTGGCATCGGCCTGACAAGGCCGGGTGGCTCCAGTCGCAAGGGGACCACCTCCGGACGTGGCGTCGTCGATGGTTTGTGCTCAAGGATGGGCACCTCTTCCGCTTTAAGGCTCCCGGGCTCGACGCAACGTCTCAGCCGCGTGGTCAGATCCACGTTGCACGCGCTGTCGAGGTTAGCGATGGGTCGATTGCCAGCGGGCGGCCCAACACGGTGCGCGTCGTAATGCCTGGCGGAACAGTGCACCTCCTCCTCGCGGGCTCCGAGACCGAGACCGTCGAGTGGATCTCGGCCCTGGAGGCTTGCCGCACGTCGGGAGGCTCCGGGCCGTCGGCCGGCCACGGAGCCAGTGGCGGGTCCTCGACGAGCCGCGCCGGTGGGGCGATGGCTGGTGCGGGCCTGTCCTCGTCGGCGAGCTGGATGTCGCAGCTCGACGCGCAGCTCGCTCTCCACTCGTCTCGCGCCCCCGCGCGCGTAGAGCCTCGTCGCGCCGAGCCCCGAGCGAGGCCCGCCCCCCACACCCTCAGCTACGAGCACTCGGACTGTGGGGGCTGGGACGATGGAGACGTTCGGGATGATCACGGGTGGGGTGATGACGGTGCCGTCGACAACGTGGGGTGGGAGCGGGAGCAGCACCATCATCGCGAGGCTCCGCAGTCGTCGGGGCGCGAGCGAGACCGCCGGGACGCCCCTCGTGCTCCCATCATCTCCATTGAGGCTCTGAACTACCAGCCGATGCCCGTGGACGACATCGGCCGCCTCGCTGACCAGGTCCAGCATGTTCGGCTCGCTGAGGCCGCGCCCCCGGCCCAGGCCTACGGCCAGGCCTACGTCCACGTGGCACCCGAGGGCTATCCGTCGGGCTCGGGCACCCCAGACGACCCCCGGGGCTCCGCGTCCGAGCGGTGCGGCGGCAGCTACCTGTCGACGTGGCCCTCATCGCCCCCGCCAGGGCAGGCGGCGGCGCCTGTTGGGGGGCGGGGGGCGCACCACCATAATGCCAGCCCCATCGTGGCGGGAGGAGCTCCCGCGGCGTTGGTCGAGTACTCTCCTCACCACCACGTCGGCGGCAACCCTCCTTTTGCCGCTGCGGTGGCGCCCCGGCACCCTGCTCCCGCCGCCGGCTCACCTGTCCCACCTGCTGTGCCTGTCGGCCACGTGCCATCGCCCTTGGGCGCTGCTTTTGCCGATGGTCACTACCAGCAGCAGCAGCAGCAGCAGCAGCAGCAGCAGCAGCAGCAGCAGCAGCAGCAGCAGCAGCAGCAGCAGCAGCAGCAGCAGCAGCAGCAGCAGCAGCAGCAGCAGCAGCAGCAGCAGCAGCAGCAGCAGTGGCAGTCGCCTCCGCAGTCGAGGCCACTGCCTGCCACGTCCGCCGCGCCTCCACCCGCTGCCGTCGCTCCGCCTCCCCCTCAGCCGCCGGCGGCTTTGCCCCTCGCGGCAGGCTGGGCCGCCTTTCGGACTGAGGAGGGGAAGACCTATTTCCACCACGCAGCGTCAGGGCGCACGACATGGGACATGCCGGAGCCAGAGGCGGCTCCGGCGCCCCTGCCCCCTCTGTCTCCGCCCCCGCCCGCGGTTGCCGACCTGGCCCAGGCGACTGACGCGATGTAGATGTTGGGGAAATGGCTCGATTCGGCTCGGTTCAAATGTCCAAGACCAACGGCATCTCCACCCGAACCTCCTTAGTCCAGGTCCTCTGGGAAGACGACCTTGCACGGCTGCCGTGCGCGTGCCTGTTCCACCAGTCCCGGGTAGTCGTAGTCATAACCCCCCGCTTCGAGGCGGCGCTTGCGCTTGGCGTCGCGACGCACGGCCTTGGCCACCCGGCGCTGCTCCTCCTCCGGAGTGCGCATCCGGTCGTGGCGCTCCCTGGCAATCTCCTGCCGTGGCAGGACGCGGAACTTGCGGTCAGCGCCGGAAAAGAGCCGCGGGTGTTGCCGCGCGGGGCTGACGACGCGGGCGACGAGGCGCTGTCCGAACATCATGTAGCCGTCCATCGATTCGGCAGCGATGGAGCACACATCGGCGTCCTTGAACTCGAGGAAGGCGTAGCCGCGGCTACCGCCAGTCCGTTTGCTGCGGCTGAGCCGGACCCGTGTCAGCTCCCCGAACTGGGAAAAATAGCCGAGGAGTGCCTCCTCGTAGAAGCCGTGCGGCAGATGGCTGAGACGGTTTAAGAGGTTTCGATGTGGGAAAGAGGCACGCGAGGCAGTGAGGGAGCCGCAGACACGGAACCGGCGGCCGACAGAAGGCCGCCGGCCGCCGGCAGCACGCCTGCCACGAGGCCGGCTCTCCCAGGCGACATGGCGGTTAATATCTCGCACGTAACGAACAACGCGTGTCTTTACTAGTATGAAGACTATTTGAGCGAGCCAAAATTTCGCAACTCGCCCGAGATAGAGCACCCGGGACGCCGCGGTCGAGGTCTCTACTCCGCCCCGCGCCGCCCCCCCCGATGTCGACGGTGCCGCCAGCGCGACGTCGTCGTCGAGCGAGCGCGGGCGTCGGGGCATGGCGATCGACTTCTTCTTCTCAGGCCGAGCGAGTTGGAGGGGCCGTGGGACAGGGGCGTCGCCCTTCGTCGCTGCGACGGGGCGGGCGAAGGAGGGGGGAGGAAGAGAAGGAAGCCAAGGGCCATGCCCTTTCGTCGGCCGCGGGCGGACCGCCCCCCCAAAACGAGCGGCGATCGACGCGTACGAATTCTCTTCTCGGTGGTGCGTGGCTTCGTGCCTCGCCCTGACTACCGCGCGTTCCTCCGTGCGCCCCCTTGCGTAGGGCAGCAGCGGCTGACGGCCGACGTTTCTGCCTGCCATGCTGTCGCTGAGACGTATGGTGGCGTCCGTTGCTGCCGCGTCTGAGGCTAGCTCTTCTGGTTGCGTGCTTACCCCCGCGGTTTGGCGCGGATTGGCCCACAGCGCCGCCGCGGTGGAGGCCAACGCAGCGGCCCATGCCCGCGTCGCTGGCCTACCTGACCTGTCCCAGGCGGGGCTCAAGGAGTTCCTGGACGAGCCGCCGCCGACCGCCGGCGGTAAGATTGTGACCGGAAGATCGTGGCTCGCCGCCGAGCTTAGACTGAAATCCTTTGACGACCTCCACCGGCTCTGGCGAGAGGAAAACAACAGATGAGGGGTGAATGGGGTTGTGCAGCAGGGGGTGTGCGTTATTGCCATGGGCGGGGCCCGTCTTCGACCGCGCCCTCGGCGTCTTTCTATCCATCCAACCATCGCAGGTTCGTTTGCTGGAAGGAGAAGAACCGACTGCTCGCGGTGCGGCATGCACAGGCGGCGCATGGGGACCCCGCGGCGCAGGACCCCGCGCGCCTCCGCAAGGTGCGCCGAACCATGACGCGGATAAAAGGGGTGCTTACGGAGCGGGTCCTGGAGTTCGACGATCCGCAGCAGCGGGCCGCCCTCAAGCGTGTCATCAACGCGGCGGGCTAGACTGGAGTAAGGTAGGACACACCGGCTGGCTCCGGCAGGGGCTGTCGTGCTGGACTCCCTGGCCGATGGCCCCAGCCCCGGCACCGCCCCCCGCCAGCCGTGCCTCCAGCGCCCTGCGCCCCTCGCGTGACGCCTCGGCCTCGGGACCGTGCGGGGGGGGGAGGACGCTTCTCTGTTCTTAGAACAACACCCCCGGCCCGTCTCCCCACGCGGTGCCTGTCAACTCACCAGGCCAACGCCCGCGAGGACTAACCGGGGCCCTGACCCCGAACTTCTTAGAAGGGGAGGGGGCGGAACTCCTCATCGTCCGACCCGCCGAGCATGCGCTGGGCCTCGATGACCGAGGGCACGCAGGCCAGGGCGACCGCGGCGAACGTGGCCTCGAGGCCGACGCCCGAGGTGTAGATGTTGTTGTGCCAGGGGTCTGCCATGTGGGCCTGGAGGCACGCGATGGGGCCCATGCCGCGGTTGAGAGCCTGGGAGACGAAGCCAACGTAGGCGAGCATGGCGAGGCGGCCGTTCTTGATCTCCTTGACGCGCTTCTCGTCGCTGATCTGGCCGGCGGGGTCGATGAAGGGACCAGCAGGGTTGGCCTTCCACGCATTGTAGCGAAGGGCCTCCGCGACTCCGAAGAAGGCCGCCTGGATGGCGATGAGCGTCTTGAGGTCGAAGGAACCCAGGGCGCCCTCAGATGCGCCGACATTGAGCCAGTCGGTGCCCGTGGCCGTGCCGGTGGCCTCGACAAAGAGGACGCCGACGACGGCAGCCATGGCCCACCGACCGTTCTGGCGCTCAGCCTCAGCATAGTAGGGGAGGGACGCCGCGTTGGCGCCGAGCCTGAGGGGGTCGAAGCCATAGTCGCCGGGCATGGAACCGTCGAGGTACTTGGGAGGGGTGGCACCGGGGTACCACATGGGGCGCCCGGCCTTGGCCTGGACGGCGGTGCGCGCCGCGGGGGCGGCGGCCGTGAGGGTCTGTGGAACGGAAGGGGGGGTGGATGGGTCCGGCCGAGGGCGGTGGGGAAAAGGCGCCGCGAGGCGATGACGGCACGAGGCTTGCCCCCTTCGATCTCAAGACCCCGCGCTCCACCGGGGGGGAGCGAATCGCGCCGCGCCGTCGCCATGTGGCTGAGTTGAGAGCCTTGATCTCGTCGGGGCGAAGGATCGTTGGCTCGTGTCCTCAGTCTCAGGTCGTACTGGCGACCAAACCTCGCGCCGTTGCGGAGTTAGCGCTGAGAGAAATCCTTCGGCCCGGCGGTGAGCCTCGAGCTCGGGAAAGTGGCGAGATAACGGCCATGGCGAAGGCGTCGGCAGGGCTGGGCGACGACAATGCGTCACTAGCGCCGCTTACACCGGGCTCGCCTGCATGCGAAGAGCCATTTTGCACACGGTTGATTATGTTACCGATGAGACCGAAGACGGGGGGCGTCGCTGGGGCACGCACCGGCTCGAGTGTTCCCATTCTGCAGGAAGGTGCGCAATGGCTGTTTTCGCCTTCCCGATACCATCCAGCATCAGTCCGCGGATTTCTTTATTCGGCAATCGCCTCAGCGCGAGGTTTTTCTCGCGGCTATCCTCGAGCCAGGACCGCGAGAGCCGGGCCCGTCGCCCTGTGCGCGCGTTGCTGCCAAGGAGGAGCCTCCTACGGCAGAAGCCCCGTCGACTGGGGCAGAATGGTGCAGGACGTGTTTGGGTACCAGCCGCCGCCGCCGCCAAGGGCGTTGCGGCGCGAGCTCATTCGCTGGGTTCAGAGCCTCGACCTAACCCACTCAGTGAAGGATGCCCGCAGGCGAGGCTGTGGGTGTTGCCGCCGGACGCCGCTCGCGCTCGTGACCAGCGGCCTCCTCCTCGCAGCCACCATCATCTACCATCAACCTCCTCCTGCCTTGATCCTCCCGTATCCCGCATTTCTCGTCCCGCAGGGACCTGGCCAATGGGTACCTCGTCGGCGAGATCCTAACGCGTTACTTTCCCGACCAGCTTGACATGCACAGGTTCGACAACGGCCTGTCGATGGCCACACGCGCGAACAACTGGGGCCAGATTCGCCTTTTTTGCCTTAAGCGCGGGACGCCCCTGCCCGACGCCGACGTCGAGGGCACCATGGGGATGAAGCCTGGCGCCGCTGCGGCACTGCTGACGACCCTGTATGAGACGCTCACGCTGCGCAAGCTACCGCCCCTCCCTGAGCCCGCCTTCTTCGAGGCCGAGCTGGAAGAGGCGGCCGATCTCGAGGCAGTGGCCGCCTCGGCCGTCTTCGCCATCGCCGGGACGGGTCGGGGCAGCACGGCAGGGGGGGGAACCAGGGGCCAAGAGGGGGGGGTCGGGCCTGGAACGCCCGCCTCTGGGACCCGCAGGGACGACTCGGCGGCGGCCGAGAAGGCCCGCGAGCGCGAGTCCCGGCGGTCTGCGCGGCGGTCGGCCCGCGAGGCCCACCGCAAGCGGTCGGCGTCGCGGACCGAGGCGGCGTTGCGGCGCCAGGCAAACGACGCGCCCGCGTCGAGCGCCCTGGCGGGGCGGACGGCGCCCATTGCGTCGACGGCGCCAAGGGGGGTGGCTACAAGTGTCGCCTTTGGCACGATCAAGATGGCGCACTTGTCGGCGGGTGAGGGTCCACGGGGCACGGGGAGAGGGGCGGCGAGATAAGGAGGGGCGTTGATTGGACGAATGGCCGCCAGCATCCCCCCCCCCTTCCCTCCCGAGCAAGTCTACCGGTAACGGTGCATCTGGACGGCGTTGTTGCGCTTCCAAGTGGCGCGACGCGAGGGGCGAGCCTTGGTGTAGCGCGATCCGCGCTGGGCGAGTCCGCGGTGCTTCTTCCCGGCGCCCGTGAGCCCTTTAAGCTCGCGGTGCTTGTGGACAGGCCCACAGATCCAGTTGATGGACGCGTCGTTGCGCACGGCGTTGTGGAAGGGGTCCACGAGGATGACCTCAAAGTACTTATAGGTCGAATCTTCGTTTACCCAGTAGCTGTTGAGCACCCGGAGCCCTCCCAGCTTGCGCCCGGCCTTCTCCTCGGCACGTGCACGGATGTTGCGAACAGGCTTGATGCCCGTGACCCCGTGGGTGCCGGGCTTGCCGTACGTGATGCCCTTCGACACCTGCTTCTTGCGGTTGCCACGACGGACGCGGACCCTGTAGACGACGAAGCCCTGCTTGGCCTTGTACCCGAGGCGGTGGGCCTTGTCGGGGCGGCTGGGCTGCGAAAGGCGGGTGAGGCCGGGCAGCTGCCGGTACTCCCAGCACCGCACGCGGAGCAAAAAGCGGAGCACATCGCTCTGCTTCTTGCGCCACAGCTCCTCGACGTACTGCGCGAGAGGTCCGGGAGAGGGGAGGGGTGGGGACGGGCGGCATCAGGGGGGGAGGAAGGGGAGCGACCAAGACGGCGACCACCGGGCTCCAGCCGATGCCAGAAGAAAAGAGTATCATGTTCCGACAACTCAGCGAGTGCGCGAACGAGTTCCTGACAATTCGAGCCGACCGCCTGGTCCAGAGCCGTCGACGCGAGACGCGGAAAGTCGGCGCCGCCTCGAGCGACTCGGTCACGCCCCATCGTAGGCCCACGACAAGCCACGCGCATAACGGCGAGATTGACGTGTCGGCACCATCTAGTTCGAGGCGCCCCGTCCGCGTGACACGGAGGGATGGGGCGAAGGCCGCCGGCGCTCTCCGCGTGGCCGCTGAGAGTCTTTCGAGAGTTACTTGAGGCACGGCGAGACGTTCACGCCTTCCTTCATCCAGTGAAGCAGGCGGGACGCGCGCAGCGAGCCACGCACAGCCGCAGGCGAGGGTGGCCATTACTGTCGGCCGGCAGTGCCACCGACGTGGTTGGCCCGGCCCGCGCTCTCGCCTTGTAAGCGCCCATGTCGGTGACCGCGCGGCTGTTCCAAGCACGATGGCCAACAGGAGGTGCCGAGCGAACAGAAACGGTCGCAACCATCGCAGCCCAACTCCAAAACGGCTGGCGAAGAAAAGAGAAGAACCACGCTCAGCCGGTGATACCCCGCTAGTCATTCAGAGCCAAGGCCACCACGCTGATTGCGTGGGCTCCGCGTCCGGCTCGCCAGGTCAGGCTTCGGTCCGGTTCATCTGGTCGCCAAACCTTCACATCGGCCCCGTCGCACGAGCCTGCCTCCACTTCAGTCACGCCAGTGTGCCAGAATAGATGCCTCCCGCCTCCTTCGCCGCCCTGGGGGTCCTATCGGACGATCTCCTGCGCCGCATTGGCGAGTCGACGGGATCGAGGAACGCAGACGGGCTCATGCCGCATTAGCTCGCAAAGGATCCCCGACGACCTTCCCCGCTTCGCTGCATTGTCCAACAGACGCTGCCGGGTTTTCCTGCCCCACCGAAGTCCAGGCTGCCGTTTTGCCCCCAAGTGCGGAAGGGTGCGACGTCATGGTCGAGGCGCCGTCCGGCACGGGCTGCACGGCAGCGGCAGCGACTCTGGCAGCCCTGCGCTGCGGGGCGTTGACGTTTTCTGTGCCCCGGGTCGAGGTGGTGATGCTCTACCCGTCCCGGGACCTCGCCTCGCGGGCCGCCGCCGAGGTTGAGCGGCTGGTCGGACCCGGCGGTGTCGTGGGCCTCTTTGTCGGGGGCTCGCCTGTCGCCGATGACGTTGCCGCCCTCGCCCCCGGATCGCCGTGTCGCGTCGCCGTTGGGACGCCACGGAGGCTCCGCACACTTCTCACTCGGGGCGCCCTGCGCTCGGGACGCGTGGGTCTCGTCGTCCTCGACGGCGCGGACCGACTCCTCTCCGACCTCCACCTCGACGACACTGTGGCTGTGTTTGACGCCTGTCCTGAGGGCAAGCAGGTCGTACTTCTGTCAACTCCGCTCCCCGCCCCGCTCCGCCGCGATGCTGAGGCGCTAACTGACGCGCCCGTGCGCGTGTGCCTTCCGGGGGCCGCTTCGGTCCCGACCCCAGCGCAGATGGCGGCTGATGGCGCTTCAGACGATGTGACCACACGCCTGGCCCATCTCGGGATGGGGGAGCGACTTCCGATGTCGCGCGGTGGGGGCGACGAGCCCGGAATACCGTCGGGGCGCGGATCGGAGGCACACTCCGTGGAAGAACGCACGCACGCGAGCCCTTCGATGGCTCCCGCATCACCGTCGTTGCTGGAGACTGACAAACGTTTGCCGATGGAGGAGGCCGAGCTGGCGTGGTGGCGGTGGCGCCACGAGTGGTGGCTCTGGCTGCGTGATAGCACCCCATTCGTCGCCGAAAGGCAGTTAGGCGCGGGGGAGGGGACACGGGGGGGCGATTGGAGCTAGCGTCAAATCTCCGGCGGGGCGGTCCCAGACGGACCATGGGACTGCTGAGACGAGAGTCACCTGGGGCTCAGTGTGTGACCACCCCCCGTTGCCCCCCACCCCACCAACTTCACCCCGAGCGTACGAGCTGTCCCCTGCCAGTCATGGTCGCCGCCAAAGTGACGTTCCCCCAGGGCGCCGAGGCTGCCCCCGGCCGTGGAAAGCCCGAGAAGGAGCTCCGGTACAATGCCGACCTCCGCGCCCCCCTTGAGACGTCCACCCAGAAGGCTCCACGAGCCGAGGTCCACGCCATCGAGTTTAAAAAGATCATTAACGGCGAGTGTCGAAGCGGAGGCGCTAGTGATAATCAGAGTACGCGAGGAACCGGTGAATCAGCTGCCGGGCGGAACGGGAAAAGGCGCGCCAATTTTTCTCCGTTCTCACGTAATATGACGTCGCGCTTTTCATCCAAAGTGACGTCTGAAGTCAGATTTATTGTGAGGTGAATAAAGTTGTTCCCATAAAATTCTCCGCGAACCGCCGTGAGGCACGCCCACCCTGGCCTACATTGCCCCCTACAGGCGAGCCTGTCGAGATCAACCCTTCGGCTGGAGACGGCCACCGCGTGATGTCGCTGGACGAGTTCACGGCCTCGTGGAAGCACAACCCCGACTTGCCCGAGTGCCTCGCGTGCGGGAGCGACAAAACCGGCGAGCACCACTTCATCCAGATGTGGTGCCGTGGCAAGAAGAAGTGGGAGAGTGAAACCTTTTGCCACGACTGCCTCACCTTCTCGTGGCGCGCCTATTCCGACCCCGACTTTCGCATGCCCGACGAGATCGAGCGCGACATGTGGATGCAAATGACGTCTGGGGCAGCTCCCGAGGACGTGCAGCCATTCTGAGCGGAGGCGTGAAGCAGCGCTAGGGGACGGGACACTTCGGATGGGGGAGCCGACAGGGGCGACAACGCGAAAAGTTCGAAAGGAACCTGTTGCCGCACCGCTTTTCCCCACCGATTTTACTCACCGTCTCCCGCTGTAGTCACCGTTAAAAGCGCGAGCGACCCCGCTCCCGCCGCTCACCTCGGCGGAAGCTGGCCGCTCGGTTAAGAAGGCAAACGAACCGTCCTCCGGCAGACCGTGGGGAACCGCTGGAAGCGCAGCCCACGGGTCCTCAGGAAGCCGGACGAGCCGAAGCGCATCACCGCTCCCCCCCAACGCGCCCTCGCGGCGCCCATCGTCGAGCGAGAGAAGGAAGGTGGCATCACGCGCGCCCGCCTTGACCTCGCGGAGGACGTCCGCAGTCACTGTGGGCGTCTGAAACTCTTCATCGTGGTAGCTGTTGCAGAGGCGAAGCACTTGGGTGAGCGACAGGTCAGCGAGCATCTCCTTGACCATGTAAATGTCGAGGCGGCTCTTGGGGTTGGTGACAAGGAAAGTCGCGCTCTGCTTGACGTGGCGCAGGGGTTTCACTGGGAGGCCGCGGCGACCGAGCCATGTCTCAAGTTGCGCAAGCCCCTCGACGGCGCGGTGACCAGCGTGGAAGGAGCAGAGCCGCCGGTGGATGAGCATGGCGTTGAAAAGGTCAGCGTCGACATGGGCGACGACACCCTCAATGACACGAGCGAGGAGTGCTGGTGGCATCCGGCTTGCCTCCATCCCCAAGGCTGAACGCTCGAGGGCCGCGGCAATGTCTGCATAGGGCGCCAGGGCCTCAGGCCCGAGGCCGCCAGCCGACCGCTGCGAGGCCGACTTCGCGCGGCCTAGGGCATCCGCCAGGTCCTCCCGGGCTGCGTCGCCCAGGCGATCACATGCGCGACACACAAAGGCCCGCAGCGCCTGCCGGAACTGGATTGTGTGAAGCCGTGAGGGCACGAGTCGCAACAACGTCCCATCAGCTTGCGCCGGTTCGTTGCCACGGCTCGCACTCTTACCCGGCGACGTCGAGCTCCCAAGATGGCGGAGGAAGCCAAAGGCAGCCGATGCTGCACCGCGGGCAGCGTTGAGTATCGGGGGGCGGATTGAGGACCGGGTGTCAGGCGCAGCAGTCGCCTCAACGAGCGCAAGCATTGCAGTGCCCCACACAGCCCAGTATGCAAGTTTCTCTGTGAGGTGCTCCCCTCCAGCATTCCAATCTGCTGCGAGGGCAAAATCTGCAGCCTCCATGACATCCGGGAAGAGAGGTGCTACCTCGTGCGCGAGAGCTCCGGTCACGAGAGCAGCACGGAGCACGACGAGTGCTGATGTTGGCGTGCATGTGTCACCGATAAAGGATCGGTCCGTCTGGAGGAAGCGGACCGTCTCGACAGCCACCGTCTGCTCCGCCGGCCCCCACGAGGGAGGGTGATCGACAACTGCGCCGCGGGAGGCGACAGCGCCCCACGACACCGGAGCACGGCCATCATCTGCCCAAGCATCAATCATCCCAGGACCGGCATGCTCCGAACGGGCTGCAAGCTGGGCCCTGAGGTCAGCGACCTCCTCACGCAGGGCCAGCTCGCTCGCTCTAACTTCATCCCGCTCGGCACGGTAGCGAAGAAAGCGACACTTGGCTTCCTCATGCCTATTGCGCACATCCTCCAGCTCGATACGCTGACGCTCAGCCATCTCCCCAGCCATCGTGGCCTGGGCGTTGGCAGCCACCACTTCAGCGCGGGCCGTGATGGCAGCAGAGTCAGCTGCTTTGATGCGGTCGGCAGCCTCCCGCAGGCTGTCTGCAGCAGCTGCACTGGCAGCCATAGCCTGAGCCTCGCGGGCGGCGGCCTCACCCTGGCTGCGCTCAAGCGCAGCGTCGCGCTCCCGCAATATCTGGCGCAAGGCATCTCGCTGCCCAATGACCTGAGTCAACGTGGCCTTGGTCTCCTGCAGAGCCTGCTCGAGACCGGCCTTATCGCGGAGAAGGTTTTCTGACTGCCGCGCCTCGCGGCGCACATCAATGAAGCGCCGGCGGGCCTGCTGTCCTCGAAAGCGAGACTGGATGCAGACAGCAGCACAGGTCTGGCGCCGTGATGCATCACGGGCAGATCTGAGCTCAGAGAACTCTGCCCGGGCGAGGCATCCACGCCATGCCGCTTGGAAGAGGACAGCAGCGCTGCGAGCACGGCACAGAAAGACCTGGGCAAACCACCGGCGCACGGCGGACTGTATCATAATAGCCGCACGCTCACGACGCAAGTTCTGCGCAAGGCGTCGCCCAGCAGCTCCGCGAACGAGCCGCTGGCAAAGGACAGCCGCCCGGCGGAGGGCAAGGTAGTGCTCGCGCTCAGCCCGTCCCCGCTGGTGAGCTCGGATGCAACGCTGGAGGAGAGAAGCCGCAGCGTCCATCGTCTGGGCACGGGCCCGCTCTGCCCGAGCCATGTCGCCAGCCCGTAGAAAGACCTTGGTCCTGCCGAGCTGCCAGTCAGTGACACCGCAGGCAGTGAGCACAGACCGACAAAGGTCTCCAGCGGGCAAGCCTGAGTGGTGGGCCTGTGGGGCGACATGCCAGAACCGCGCTGCAAACTCCTCGATGTCAATACGTGTGGGAAAGCCAGCACAGGCAATTCGAACGGCCTCGAGGACGCCTCCACATCGAAGCTGCTGAAGAACGCTTGGCGCCTCAAAAAGGTTCTCTTTACACGGAGCGTTGGGTTTGATGCACCTCACGTGGTGAGGCTCTGTGGCGCGCAGGGCTGTCATCAGCTCAGCAAGCTGACGTCGAAAGCGTCCACATACTGTAGGCGCAGGCTGTCCACCGCCAGCGGACAGCCCCAAAGGTGAGACACACGCAAGAGAGAGGACAAAGGTGGACGAGGACGCAGCAAGCAGTTTCTGGTGCGCAGCGACTGCGCTGTCTGTGTTCTTCTCCACGAAGCGCTCGACGGAGTAGGTTACACCACCAGCATAGTGCCGTATGCCAAAGGCGCAAGCATCACGGGGGGGTGCGTAGAATCGGGGCCCGGCAGGGCTCTCGTGGGTGGGCCCATTGCGCTTAGGGCCTCCGGCAGCCTGGATGGCTGCAAGGGCAGCAGGGGAGTGGGCCAGGCGCTCGCGGACATCTTCAGGCTTGGGTGGAGCACGGGCAGCAAGGGCGCAGACCTCATCAAGGCCGTCCATGAGCCCGTCGCTGCCCTCGAGCAGATCGAGGACGTCCTGGTTGTCCACGAAGTCAACGTACGACCAATCGATGCCCTCACGGACGTACTCGGCTTGCTCGTCCTTGAAGACGTGTGCATTAAAGTGCTGCTGCAGTTTCTCGTTAGCGAGGTTGATGCAGAGCTGCTCAAGGTCATTGCGGGCAAATTGTTCAAAGCCGTAGATGTCGAGGATGCCAATGGAAGACTCGGCTCGCGGGTCCTGGCCGATGGACGAGTTGATCCGTTGCACGAGCCAGTCGAAGAGTGACTGGTAGAGGTGCTTGCTGAGAGCATCGCGAGAGGCCGCAGCCTCGGCGGGGCTGAGAGGGCTGCGGATCACCTCCCCAGCGAAGTTGCGCACGCGAGTGGTGAGGCAAGATGCCAGGCCATCGTCGCCGTCGACAGGGATGCCGAGGAGCCGAGCCGCGTGGCCCAAGGCAATGACCGATGCCTCAGTGACGGCACTGCCGTCTTCTCCATCGACGTCGACGGCAGAAAAGTCGACATCGCTAAGGTGCAGGATGGCAGCGACGACGGAAAATGAGGCGTCTCGCTCATCCTCGGGGATGCCGACGTCTGCCATTCGGCGGCGCGTCTCTGCGTATGACTTGGCGTTGTCAACCCCGGCTAGGACGGTTACCGAGCTCTGGGCGAAGAGCCGGTGAGTCGGCGCCCCCCCCGCAGCACTCGGAGAGGCGCGACGAATCGCCAGTCGGGCCCTCTCCTCGTCGTCCGCGCCGTCAGCCAGCTGGTAAAAGACATGATAGCCCCGCTCGCCCTCGGTGATACGGACGACGCGCGACCGCTCGAGAAGGTAGGTCCGGATCGCTGCGCCCGTTATGGCCCCGCCGCGGAACTCGACATCCATGAACTTGCCGAAGCGCGACGAGTTGTCGTTCCGCATCGTCCGCGCGTTACCGAATACTTCGAGTAGCGGGGAAGACGCAAGGACCTGGTTCTCGACGCCAGCTGCGGGCGGGGCCGCAACCCAGCCACCTGGTGACGCCGGCGGCGAGGCGCGCGGGTGCCGCCGGCTGGCCCTGGGCGACGCAGGCGCCCCCGCCGTCGTCGAGGCCGCGGCCCCGCCGATCCGCCGCGCAGCGAGGGCGAGGAACTGGAGCACGAGCTTCGATGTCTCTGTCTTGCCAGCGCCGCTCTCGCCGCTGATGAGGACAGACTGGGACCTGCCACTAGTCCGCATCCGCCGGTAGGCCGCATCAGCCACTGCGTATGCATGAGGCGCCCGCTGCTCGGGGTCCTCCTGCGCCGCGTCGTCCCCTCCGACGTCTCCATCGTTGTCTCCCCGGCGCGCAGGGGGAGACTCCTCCAGGTAAAGTTCGGCCATCTCAGGGCCATAGAGGTGGGGGAGGGGGCGAAATGGATTGACAGCAATGAGCACGCGGCCCGTGTATGTGTAGATCTCGTCCAGCTGGAACCGCACCCGGATGTTATGAAGCACATTCGCCTCATTCAAGAACGACAGGCGCGTCATGTCCTGGGAGAGAGGAATTGAGTTGGGGGAACACCGAGGTCAGCTCCGCTCGCTTCGCCACTGCAGCCCGCTCCGACATCCATCGTCCCCCCTTGCGCCGACCCGCCTCAACGTGGCCCTTGCTTTCGGGCTCGCGCAGGTGGACCTCGGCCGCGGGTAGAGTTCGGGTGTCAGCCCCGGGCGGGTCCTCGGGGCGCACGGTGGCCATCGGCGCATCCGAGGGTGACGCGGACGCGGCCGAGGTGGACGCGGCCCCCGCCTCGGCCACGGGCTCTGTGGTGGACAGGGCCTCGACGGTCCCCGCCGTCCACACTCCGTCCGAATTGGGGACCCACACGCGAGCTCCGATGTAAAGAGGCAGCGCTGCCATCGCGCTGTTCTCTCTGGAGTCGCTCCAAGAGCGAGTAAGGCACCGCTGCACTTCGACGAGTCTGGCGCCCTCTCTCGTCCCCTCCCAAGCAGCGGAACGGACTATCTTACGCACCACTTGGGCGTTCAGCGGGCGTACTTAATCGTCGACGACGTGATGATCTCTGTCTTTGGCCGAAACCGACTCGGAATACCCCCGTTTCAAAACGGGGGGTGCATGAGAAGAGCCGGGCCCCCTTTCGCCCCACCGTCGCGACCAGTCCTCGGCAAGTCGCCCTGCGGCCCCAGTTGAGATGGTGACGACGCGGTCCTCCCGAGGCGGCGCGTCGTCGTCCGAGACCGGGGCCCCAGCGTGGTCCCAAGCTCGTCGCAGGTCGGCTCAGCGCGAGGCCATCGCGGCAGCGCCCACGTCAAGGGGCACGCGACGCCGGGCCAACTCACCGCCCCCAGCCGCGACCCCGAAGACAAGGCAGACTAAGGCCAAGGCCAAGGTCGAGCCCGCTCGTCGTAAGCGCCCTGCCCCGCCGTCGTTGTCGGCCTCGACAGAGGCCGACGACGACGGCAATTGCACGACCCCAGCCCCGGTACCCGGACTCCAGAGTGCAGGCGGCTCACTCCTCTCCGCACTGTTCGCCATGTCCGTCGTCATCGTCGCGGCCGTCGTCGCCTGTCACCTACCGGCGATGGTTGTCCTGACGAAGACCATCTGGTCCGTCGGCGCACCGGCCCCGCGACCTTTCCCGGCATCCCCCGGGGCATGTGTCGCGGCCCTTTGGGATGCGATGGCCTCCCCTCCCCCTCACCTTCATCTGGCCGGCCTCTCGGAGCTCGGGGCGGAGCTCGGCCATCTCGCCCGCTCGCCCCGGCTCCCGAGTGACCCCCCCAAGGCCCTCGCCGGTCTCATCGCAACGTCTGACCCCAACGCCCGCGCCTCATCTGAGCATCTCGCCCGGCGCGCGCTGAGCGCCGCCCGCGCTGACGGGTGCCCGTCCGAGTGCGTCGTTGTGCTCGATGGCGCGGCAGACTTTCACCGGGACAGCCGGTTCGCAGGCGGTGTCCCTGGCGACGGGCCTGGCCTAGCCGATGCCGCCCAGCTCCTCGTCGTTGCCGCACTCGAACGGTGTGACTCTCACGTCGGCGTCGCCGTTCTCGCCCTCCGCGTCGACGCCGTGCACCGGGACGTTATCCTTGGGCCGCTGCACACGGCGAGTAACGGGCCACCGGGCACGCGGGCAGTGGCGCCATCGCTAGCGGGCCCAGCCCGACCCCCGACGTTCTCCACCATTTTGCAGCTGGTTTCCGAGTCTGGTTCCTTCCTTGACGCCCGAGGCATGCCCGTATATGCTGACCACGCCACTTTGCTGCTTACCGCCGACGTCCCGCGCGTTGCTGGCGTGGTGGACGAGCGGACGGCCCGGACCTGGCTCGCTGACGCCCTCGTCGCGGCCGGCGCCGGCGAAGGGAAGGACCGAGCCTTCACGCGGAGGATTGATGGGGCCGTGGTCCTCCTCGCGGACGTCGAATCGAACTTTGACTCGTCGGGCGAGTCGGGCGAGCGCCCTGTGACCGGAGATGGGCAACGTCGGGCACGCAACGAAAGAGGCCGGCACCCGGCCACGCCGCCTGCGCCGACAAACTGCCGAGAACCACCCCCTCCCACTTTTCGCTCCGCCGCAGACAGCCCGGAGCTGGCAAATTGATGTCAATTGATTTGGAGAACAAGTTATGTCCACAGACGGGTGCCGCTCGCTACAGCTGCCGCACACTGTCATCGCCTTGGCGGTGTCGTCTGACGGCGCCGTCGCCGTGGCGCTGGGTGATGGCAGAGTCGTCGTCACCGCACCCAACGCCGACGCCGGTCTGACGGAGATTGTCGGCCTGGCGGGGGTCCCCGTATCTTGCCTCGCCTTTGGCGGGCAGGGTGACGCTCACCTGGCTGCAGGCTCAGTAGGGGCGACCTACATCCTTCGGTTGCGAAGCGAGCTGACCTTGCCCAAGGACCCCATGCCGCCCCTGCGGCTGGCGAGCCCGTCGTCGCCGTCCTCGCTCGTCGCATCAATCGCCCTGGCCGGCGACTCGTCTGTCATCGCGGCGGCCTCGGGGTCATCTGTCGGTTTGTTTCGTGTCGCCGAGGCAATGCAGTCGCACGATCTTCGCCATGAGGGCGAGGTCGTCGACGTCGCCATCGTCGACGCCTCATTCGGTCGCCTTCTCGTGTCATGCTCCTCGACAGCGCGTGACTTCGCCGTGTGGTCGCTTCCTGGAGACGACGGCGACGACCCCGACCTCCTCCATCGCGGCGGGGTCCGGTCAGCCGCAGCACCGACCCGCCTGACGGTCCTGCACGGCGCCCGGCCCCAGCTTGCCATCGGCCTTGCGAACGGTGACCTTCACGTCTTCGCGCTGTCCTTCGCGTCTGACGGCTCGTTGATGCCCGAGGAAATCGTGCGACTGTCCATTGCGACTGTCGTCCACCGATGGCACGTGGCCCGCGGCATCGAGCCGCCTGAGGCTCCGTGCTCATCCGATGACGAGCCTCGTGGCGTCCTCGCCCTCGGATCCTCCGCATCGGCCTGGACCGACACCCTTGCCGTCGCCGTACCTGCCGGACTCGCTGTCTTTAACGCAGCCACACTTGACGTCGTCGCCTTTCACGGACGCCACGCCGGGCTTGCTGCCCTCATCGGGCACAAGGACGGGTTTCTCGTCGTCGCCTCCGCGCGGTGCGGCGCTTCCGAGGTGACGGTCGCTACCGTCAATCCGCTGACTACAGTGGATGACCACGACTCCGCTTCAGGTCCCTCAATGGTGCCGGATACAGCGCCACCGCCCAACTCAGCCCTGGCCCCACGGCGCCGGACAGCTCAAGTGCCGGGGCGGGGGGCAAGAGGCCAAGGGGGCGTCGACGCTCCCGTCACTTTCAGGCGCAATGTGTCTTCCAGCGGCTATGGCGTCGTGCAGCCAAAGATCACGATGGGACGACGTCCCCCACCCCCTCGCCAGGTGCCGACGCGGCGCTCCTCGGCAGTCGGTCCCGCCTCCGGTCCTGGCCTCTCTGCCCAGCCCTTTGACCGCACATCTTCTCCACCGTCGACGCTCTGGATCGACTACGACGCCTCGGGAGGCGCGGCCGGAGAGCCTGCGCAGCGAGTCTCGTGGTCCCCGACAGGCAGGCGAATCGCCGTGGCGTCGGGCCGGAACGTGCGTACACCTCTGCTTGCCGATGGCGAGCAGGGCCGACGGCGGGAAGTCGCCTTTCGCCACGACGCCATCGTTGCGTCTGTGTCATGGTCGCTCTGCGGCCGCCGCGTGCTGACGGCGGCTGGCCGCGAATGCGCGCTGTGGAACGCGGGTGATGCCGCCCCTCTCGTCTGCATCGCGAGGCCTTCCCCGCGACGTGGGACTGCGGCGGTTGGCAGATCAACGCCCGAATGGGCGGCAGCGCAGTTTTTCCAGCGCGATCGGCTCATCTTATCGGCAGCGGGCTCACGCCTGTGTCTATGGTCCCTTTCGCTCGATAAACTCACCGCCGACAGTGACATCGCTGCGGCGCAGGCGACCAACTCGGCCCGCCTGCTGCTCGACCACGCGCTCGAGGCCCAGGCGGCGACGGACGTCGTCGCTGCCAACTCCTACCTTTCACATCTCGCCCTAGTGGCGACGAGCGCCCGCACGGTCGAGGTCGTCGACCTTGCTAGGGGCGCCACAGTGCGCGTCTTCCGCGAGTCACACGAACGGCCTGTTGTGCGTCTCGCTCTGAATGATCCCCCCATCGGCACCGATCACGGGCAGCCGAGCGAGGCGCTTAATCTATTTGCGACCTCTGCCGCGGACGGCTGCGTTCGGCTTTGGGACGTGCGATCTTTGCGGGCTTTGCGTACGTTTCGGCAGCACGCTTCAGGGCGTGGTCCGGCCGGTGTCGCGTTCAGCCCTTGTCTCCGGTTCATCGCGTGCGGGTCGTCGGACCCTCACGCCGTTGTCTACGACATCCGTTCGGGAGGTGTCCTGGATCGACTGCGCACGGGAGAAGCACCTGCTTCGGACGTGTCGTGGCACCCGACGCGCCCGAGCGAGCTCGCAGTGGCGTCCCTGGATGGTCGCGTTCGGGTCTTTCGGCCTCTGTTGCCCGCCGGGGAAAGGGGCTCGAGAGGTGGGGGGCGGGGGGGGCAGCGGGCTGGGCCGAGCATGGACCGCATCGCGGATGCAATGTAAAGAAGATTTTTTCCAAGCGTTGTCATCATCATCTCTGCGCCAGCGACCGATCTTCGTCCTCCCCCCAGACAGCGTCGCGCGGTGGGTGCCCCTCTCCGAGAGGTGCAAGGTCGACAGCGGAGGAGGCGCGGGGCACCAACCCCGCTGGCTCGCCCACAGCGTGTCCTGGCGCGCGAGTCCAGGCCGGCACTTTTACGCCGGCCGCCCGGAGGCGAGCGCTTGCCGCTTCGGGCGAGTCGGCGAAGAGCTCGGGCATTACATGCGGCAGGTGCTCCACACTCGGCAAATGGAAGTCAGCGCCGCGGCACGGCTCGCGGTGACCGATGAGCACTGTCCTGATCCCGAAGGCGTGAGCGCCAGCGATGTTGCGCGGGCTGTCGTCCACGAAAAGGACCGTCGCGGGATCGCCCTGGACACCCGTCAGCTCCAACGCGATCCGAAATGCATCCTTCTGTGGCTTACAGCAAAGGGGGAAGAGCGGGGAACCGGGGCCCCGTACCGGTTTCGCCAGGCCTTCTTTCTCGGCGACGTGCATGACCGAATTAAAGTTGACGACGACGCCGTCGATGACTTTGTGGAGGCCGAGGCGCTCGAGGCACGACTGCGCGTGACAAGCGTCGGCATTGGTGAAGACGTGCTTCTTGGCTCGCGCCAAGCTCAAAAGACGCGCCAAATTGGGGTTGGGCTCGATCCAATCATCGTACGGGATGGTCGCGTGGACTTCCTGGTGCCAATCTGCGAGCGAGTGAGGAGGGATGGGCACATTCACGTTCTGGGGACGGGCGTAACGATGCTGGGGGCCACGACGGCCGATCGAACTCGCGGTCATAATCAATGTTGTGTCCCTCGGCGACGAGACCTGCGAGGGTGGTGCCGTGCTCAAGATAGAGACGCGTCCGCCGCTCGGGGACCTCTGCCGCCAAGCAGTTTAACTCTTTCATCATCTGCAATTTTTCAGGGGGTGGAGGGGACGGTCTCGTGCCATCGGAGTTCCCGCCTTGTGGCATTTGTTCTCCGACCAGTTGTGCGGGCAGACCCTATCGAGAATCACTGCGCACTCGCGTAGGCGTCAATGTTGTCTCTGACCCGCGCGGGCACACGCTCGTCGAGGTACAGCGTGTCGTCCAGGTCGAGCAGCAGGTGAGACGGGGCAGCGGCCGTCATCGCGGCTCTACGCCGCTACAGAGCCGGCACCCACAGGTTGAGGGCCGAGGAGGGGGGCGGGCCGCCTCAGGTCGAGTCACGCAGGTTTTTCGCTGGTTTGGATGTTGGGCAGTAGGCATCGTCGCACGGCACCTCGCGAGCTCGCGTTCTCGTTGGCGCCGGCTGGCAGAGGAGTTGACTGCACACATTCTAGCGTCTTTGCCCATCCGCGCGCGCGCCCGCGAGCGAACGGAGCGGCAGCTGCTGCAATCACTCTCCCCTACTTTACCGCGCGAGGCCCGCGACACCACCGCCCCCGCGGAACCGCGCTGCCGTCGCCATCGGGCGCGTCGTTGGGGACGCCGAGGGCCCGTGGCCTGCTGGGCCGCGCCCTCCCCGAGAAAGCCGCCGAGGCATGCGAGCTGCGGACAGCGCTGGCGAAGTTCGTGCGATCCCACTACGGTTCGAGCGTCACCGGCCTCGAGGACGACCTCGACTGTCTGGTCGCCCGCCGCGCTGCCGCTCTCAAGCCTGACGCGCCGCCGCTGGCCAAAGCCGAGGGCCTGAGGGTGTGGCTGACCACCCTGGCCGATCTCGAGACGCGCTTTCCCCTTAACGATCGGTCGGACGGCGTCATGGCTGAGTTCATGTGGAGCGATGCGTTCCGCCCCGGCCACCGCCAGCGCAGCGCGTCGAGCCACCTCGAGCGTGCGGCCTGTCTCTTCAACCTCGCCGCCGCCCTAAGCGCGCAGGGCGCCGAGGCCGACCGCTCGAATGCTGTCGGACTGGGCCGAGCGTCGCGGTGTTTTCAGGACGCGGCGGGTGTCCTGGCGCATCTCCGGTCTGACGTCGCCCCGCGTCTCGAGGGCGCCTCCTGTCCCGTTGACCTCTCCCCCGCATGCCTGGCCCTCCTGGAGCGGACCCTTCTGGCCGAAGCGCAAGAGTGCTGCTACGAGAGCGCGGTTGCCGGCGGCAAGAGTCCAGCGACGCTGGCGCGGCTCGCCCTGGCGTGCGGCGACACGTACGCCGAGGCCCACTGCGAATGGACGCCCGAGCTGGCCGCCCACCTTGACCGGTCGTGGGGCCTGTGCCCCGACGTGCTAGCCAACCTGCACCGTGGCCTGGCCGAGGCCCACGCCGCCGAGGTCCACCGGGCCCAAGACGCCAACGGGCCGGAGCTCGCCCGACTTCGCCGTGCTGCTGAGCTCCTCGGCCCTGCCGGTGCAGGTGCTGCAATTGGCCAGCTCCCCCCAGACGCCGGTGCGGATCTCCCGGCTGCCGTTGCGCGCGCCCTGGGCGACGTCGAAGTCCGCATCGCACGCGCGGAGAAGGAGAACCGCTCCGTTTATATGTGCCGGGTGCCAGCCCACACAACCCTGACTGCACTCGCGCCTGCCCTCCTAGTGCGACCGACGGGGCCCGAGTCCGTCCTCGCGACGGCCGATGCCGTCGAGCCCCTCTTTTCCAGCGTCGTCCCCGAGGACGTCGCGCGCGAGATCTCCCGCTTCGCTGGAGGGGTCGATGAGCTCGTGCGCGACCGCATCGGGGCCCTTGAGGACGCCACTGAGGGCGCCCAGCTCGCCATGGCCCTTGCCGGCCTCCCCGATGCCCTACTCGATCTCGAGCCCCGCGGGGCCGAGGCGCTGCCTGCCTCCCTCCGCTCCGAGCTCAAGCGTTTCGACGCCCTTGGGGGAGCCATCGCTCTGCGGTCGGCGACGGGTCAGATCGCGAGCATGAGCGACTTGGCGCGCCGCGAGCTCGACAAGCTCTCGTCTGTCCTCGACGCTGAGCAGCGAGATGATGACGAGCTCCGTACCCGCCTCGGGGTGCAATGGCGGCGCGCGCCCAGCGCAGAGCTAGCCGCGCCGCTCCGGGAGGACGTCTCCCGGCTTAGTGGGCGAGCGTGGGTCTCTTGCGGGTCCGGGCCGCTGCAGATCCCGACCAACTGTGCAACCGGCACCATCCCGGTCCCCGTCCCTATCCTCGTCCTTGTCCGTGCGTCAACTCCCTCCCCGTCCTCTCACACCCGCTCCTCCCCAGTCACCTGGCCACGGCGGCGGCAACCGACGCAGAGATCGCCGCCGCGGTGGACGTCGTGCTGCATGGGCCCCTGGCCGCTGCCCCTCCCACAGCCGACGCTGTGGCACGGGCTTTGCCGCGCCTCCTGGAGCCGAAAGAGCAGGTCTTGGGTGCCCTCCCTGCCGCTGCTGCGGCTGAGGCCTTACGAGACGCCCTTATCGCCGCCGAACGCCTCGCGACCCGGCGTGTGGCGCTGGAAGAGGGTCTTAGGGCGCAACGGGAGGTGGTGTTGTCGTCCTTCCCCACCAAGCTCGTAGCCGCCCGGACGACGGGCCGTGAAGCTCAGGGCCTCATCGATGCCGAGCTCGAGCGATTCGATCCAGTTGTTGCCGAGACCGAAGGCGTTATCAACGCCACGGCCGCCAGCTCCGAGGCCCTGCGCAACGCCTCCGTGGCCTACAAGGCGGCCTTTGCCCATGATGCCTGGCAGGTACAGCGGGCCGAGGCCCTCGAGGCCGCCGCTGCCGAGGCCGCCGCTGCCCTGGGGGGGTTCCGCGACCTCGAGGCGGGCATGCGCTTTTACGGCGAGCTGCAGGGGGAGAGCCAGCGCTTGGCGCAGCGCATTGCCTCTTTCCTCAGCGAGCGGAAGGGGGAGCGGGATGCGCTGCTGGCAGGGCTCGCGGGGGGGGGGTTGGGGGGCTTGGTGTTGGGGAATGAAGGTGGTGTACTGTCTCCCACCCCAACCTCACCTCCGTTCGTGCGGATTCGGGGGCAGGAGTCCCACCTCGTAAAAGAGCAGGTGGGTCGCCATGAGGAGTACAGGGAACCAAACGACCATGTACCGGAACATGTCGAGGAGCTGACCCCACACCTGGTTAACCTTCTCCCAGGGACGGTCTGCGATCAGGTGCGACATCTCGACCTTCTCGAGGCAGGTCGGGCACTCGTCGCGTTTGCCCACCATCGTCCATCCTCGAATGCACTGGTCGTGGAAGACATGGCTGCACGACAGCGTGATGACCCCCTCGGAAACCCCCCCCTGCCCCGTAAGGCCGCCAAGCCCTCCCTGCGCTGATGAGCCGTACGGGTTGTCCCCCCCCCCCAGGCCCTCCCCCAAGCGAGCGGCCCCAAGCCCACCTGCCATGCCCCCACCGCAGATGCCGCAGCGGTTGGAGCTGAAACCGAGACGCCCCTCACCGCGGCCGATGCGTCCCGAGCTCATGAGGTCGGTGGTGAGCTCGGCGCAGTCGCGCGTCAGGATGCCAAAGTACATCCCATAGAAGAAGAGGAGGAGCTGAACCTCGGGGGACACCACCATAGCCTCGAGCACACCCAGCCCGAGGAAATCCCCCACGACGAGGGAGACGCCGATGGTGGCAATGGGCGCTGTGATTCGGTGCGAAAGGAGAAACCAGCGGTAGACAAGGCGGGGCGTCGTGGGGGCGAGGGGGCGCTGGCTCGCCAGCTTGAGCGCGAGGCCCGTCACGAAACTCCATACCAGCCACACCAGAGGGAAGCGCCAGTAACCCGACTGCAGCGCCAAGTAGAGTGGGACCGTCCACAGGCCCGCAAGTGTCACCTGGGCGAAGCGCCGCGGGTGCTCGCGCTTGGCCCACACCACGCCCAGCTGCATCCCCACCATCAAAAAGATGACGACGTAAAAGAACAGCACCGCCTTCCACGACGCGGGCTCTGGCGTGGGGGGGTTGGGGGGAGGGGTCGGTCACTAGAACGGCGGGGCAGATGTTGCTGGTCTCGGGCGGCGCGACGGCCCTAGTCTCCGAAGTCCATATCGTGTTCCCGCTCACCATCGTCCCCGTCCGTGCCTTCAGAGAAGGAGTTCGGCGTCGAGCCACCACTGCGGGTCGATTAAAAGGAAGAATGATGCCGGGAACGTCGTCAATGGGGGTGTCGCCATAAGCCGCGGTCAACTCGTCTCCGGTGTCTCCGGCGTCGTATTACGCGGGACGCCCGACGGATCTTCCCATTCCCTGAGTCGCGAGTGTTCGGAACGCGAAAACGGGAAGGGCGGGACGGCGGGGGACGCGGAGCCGATGTGGAGAGCAGCGTGGAGTAGACGCTCGTCGGCGGCATGGGGAGACGTCGGGCTCTTGGCGCGCGCTGGGGACTCGCGAGACTCGCCCCGGGTCGGCCATAGCGGAAAACCCTGATCAGTCACCGGTTTGCGGCGGCAAGCGCCGGCGGGTGCAGTAAACGACGCGGCTCGGCTGTTAACTCAAGCCAGCGCTGCGAACGCTCAAGCGCAGCGGCGGTCGAGGTCAGGCCTCATGCATGTGGGCATCAGTTACATGCTGTGAAAAAACGGAGTGCCGATGGCACGATCCGCGAAGTGCGAGGCTTGCGGAGGTGTTGTTCCACCTATTGCCGGCGCGTCTCGTTCAAGGGTCGTTACCACAACGCTGCGCTGAACATCTTGCGGTGCTTCCGCGAGACTCGGCGCCCTACCGATCTGTCCCGCGACCCCGAGCAACCCGGACTGAGGAATCCGTTCTTCATTCTTCGGGGTGACTCCGCAAGCGGGACCAGTGGACGTGCAACGTCTATGCTGCACTAGCAACCCTTAGGACATCATACCCCGCGCCCGGAGCTCATGCGCCAGGGCACGCGCGCATCCTCCGTGTCCGTTAGCGAGGGCGGCCAGGCGAGCCTTCTCCCCCACGCCGTTCCCGACGCCCAGCCCTCCGCCCAAACGAATGAGGGCGAGGGCAGCACCCGTTTGCCCCTCGCTCGCCGCGAGGACCAGGGCCGAAATCCCCTTACCGGATCCACCACCCGACCAGGACTCGGGCCGGGTCGAGGATAGGAGGAGCTCGACGACATCGACGTCACCCGAGACGGCAGCAGCATGGACCGGCGTCTGCCCGTCGTCGTCGCATGAGCCTGCATCGGCCCCGTGGCCCAGCAGGACGCGTGCAGCCTCGTAGTGCCCCTCGCCCGCAGCGAGCGATAGCGGGGTGCGCCCCTGATAGTCGCGGTGATCGACCGCGGCGCTGGCGGCGAGGAGGAGGGAGATGCAGTCGACATGTCCCCCCACAGCGGCATGTGAGAGGGCCGTGCGGCGGTCGAGGTCCTGAGCCAGGGCACAGTCACGGCGCCGAGCACCGAGGTCGAGGAGGCGCTGCACAACCCCCGCATGGCCACGGCGAGCGGCCAGGGCCAGCGGGCCACGCCCGAGGAGGTCGACTTCGCCCCAGGGGTCGCCGCCGGCGTCCGACAGGCCACGGGCAGCGACCTCCGCCGCGTCCGGGAAGCCCTCCTCTGCCGCCACATGGAGGGCTGTGCGGCCCTCGACGTCCGTCATCCGGAGGTCGGCGCCGAGCTCGAGCAGCGCTTCCAACACCTCGGCGCCGTTCTCACCCGAAGCGGCGACGTGGGCGGCAGTGCGGTCGGCACGGTTGCCACGGTTAACATCGGCGAGGCCACCTGCGGCGATGAGGCGGGCGCCCACATCGCGCACGAGGTCGGCCCGCCCCGACGCCGCTGCCACGCTGATGGGGACGTTGCCCTCCGCGTCTGGCTTGCGGTACGAGGCTCCGGCGTCCAAGAGTATCTCGACGGCGTCCTCATGCCCCGCGGCCAGGGCGTACATGAGCGGGGTGCGGCCCAGGGCGTCGGTGGGGTCGACGTTGAGCCGCGACGAACCCGCGTGCGACTCGGCCTCGAGAAGGGATGCGAGGGCTGCCGTGTGGCCTAGGGCCGCGGCAAAATGCAGAGGCAGGCGACCGTCGAGGTCGGGGATCGCGAGGGGGCCTACGGGAGGGGGCGCACCGGGGGCCGTCTTCCTCTTGGCCTTGCGTTCACGGACTGCCCGCTGCCCCACCTGCCGAGCAAGCGTCTGGACGACGTCCTCGTCCCCCTGCAGGGCGACGAGGTGGGCCACCGTGAGCCCCGGCGTGCCACCCGCTCGCCCTCGGAGGTGAACAGAGGCGTCCATAGACAGCAGCGCCTCGAGCACCCGGGGTTTTTTGAGAGCCACGGCGTTGTAGAGGGCAGTGACACCCACGGCGTCGAGGGCGTTGACTGACGCGCCCAGGCCGACAAGGTGCTTCACCAGAGCTCCGTCCCGCGAGTGCAGCACGGCGTGCACCAAAGGTGCGGTCTCGGTGAGGGGGGGATTGAGCTCAGCACCTGCCGTGACGAGGATGGTGGCGATGGAGCACGACCGGCGCTCGCTCCCGTGGTGAGTCTCAATTGCCACCAGCAGGGGCGTGCGTCCGTGTCCGTCGACCGCGTTGACGTCCGCCTTGGCCCGGATGAGTTGCTCCAGGATACCCACGTCGCCTTGAGACACGCAACGGTGGAGGGGGGTGGCCCCTTGCGCGTCACGCTGGTGCACAGCCTCGGCACTTGCCCTCAGCAATAGCGCCACTATGTCCTCATACCCGGCGGCGCACGCCGCGTGCAACGCCGTATCACCAGACGGGCCCGCGGCCTCCACATGCGGGCGAACGCCGTCAGACCTGACGGTGGGAAGAAAGAGAGCGGTCGTGGAGTCGGAGAGACGACCGCCCACGCCTTGCCCCAAGGGCGCCGTACCGCGGGCCCCGTCGACGATGAATGCTCGCCTGTTCAACAATCTCCAGACGTCGTTCGCGGAGCCGCTCGAGACGGCAAGAAGAAGCTTGGTGGTAAGCTCCTCACGGGTGTAGATTGAGCCGCCAGACGGAGCACGCGAAGACGGGACGGGCACCGGAGCGCGACCTCGGACGCCCCGAGGCGTCCCGGGGGGCTCCCCCGGGACCCCAGAACGTTTTTCTCGCGCCACCGCGCCGCTCAGCTCGCTCAAAGTGACTGGAGAGCGCGGGAAAGGCTGCTCTTTTCTTGACTCGAACGTGGAGGGGGCAGCCGAGACGTTTGTCACGGTCGAGCGGGATGGCGCTCGCGCTCAAATATCCACGCTCCTAGCCAAGACAGGATTTCGTGGGGGGGGCGCACTTGCGAGATCCAAGGGCCACCGGCAAATGTCTTCTTCCCCGGACCACCTGACCTCGCTGCTGGCGCTGGCTCGCCTGCGCGCCACGGTGGCGCGGCGCAGCCCCTCCACAAGCCCCCGTCGACGCCGGCGCCCGCCCCTCGGCCCTGGGGGAGCGATCGACTCAGGTCTGGGCCCCTCGTCCAGCAGAGATACTGCGTCCAGCGGCCCCAGCGGCGGCCCGACGCCCCACGTGCCTCGACGGCTGGGCTCGCTGGCTGCGCGGCTCGAGGCCGCGTCGAAAGCGGCGGCCGCGTCTCAGGCGGCGGCGACGCGGGCCGAGACGGCGCGCGTTGAGGCCCTTGCACCCGGCGGGTCCACGCAGGTGGCAGCCGAGCCGCGGGCATCAGATGCAGGATCTACGGCGCGGCGAATCGCACATCGTGGAAGCGCCATCAGTGCGGCGGCGTCTCTGACCTTCGGCGACCCCGTCCACGGCGCGTCGACGGTTATGTCGGTTGACTGGCGGGGCTGCGTGACCGGACGCCTCGTGCCTCCGGCGAGGGTTGGCATTGATGGCGTGCCGGGACCCAGACCAGGCGCCGCCGCTGCCACCTCCCCGAGTCGCCGCCGCCGGCGACCCCCAATCAGCGGTGGAGCCTCGACGCTCGGACGGACGTCCGTTCCCGATCTCCTGAACCGAGCCGCAGCCAACACCGAGGCGCCCGAAGCGCCTGCCACAGTTCCCGCTCGGCGGTCCCCTCCCAAGCCCGTCCCGAAGGCGCGGGCAACTGACGCTCCCCCCCGTCGATGGAGCAAGGCCGAAGCCGGCATCTTGCGTCGCGTCTGGAACGACCTCGACGTAAATAGGGACGGCGTTGTCAGCTACGACGAGCTAGAGGCGTTTCTGTCTCGCCAGGCTGCCGAGGGCGGTCGTGACGGGATTATCGAGACGGACGCCATCGGAAACGGTCTCGCCTCCCTTATCCTCAAGGCCGGAGGATCACGTCTCCAGCCGGTGCGGTTCCGCGAGCTTTGCCACCTCTACTTCAACGCGGGGCTCAGCGCCAGGCCGGTCCGGGTCACCTTGCCGGTGGATTGGCGCCCGTGCCCCCGTCGTCACCTGTGTTTGCACAACCCGCCGACATTTCCCGTGACTAATGTATTTCCGCAGCTTGCGTTTGTCTAGCGCCGATATCGATGAGATTGTGAAGTTTTGCTATCCTGCTTCCGTTCGCGCCACAATCCTCACCGAGGAAGACGAGAAGCGCGCCTGTGACCTGTGGAGAGCATGGACGGGCGGGGATGCGTCGTTGCGTTGGGTAACGATTCATCACGTGGCTCGCAGCCAGCCTGAGGCACCTGTCAGCGCCCTCAGGCTGCTTTGGCGCTCGCTCGACACAGAAAATCGTGGCCGAATCGACAAAAGGGCGCTGCGTGCGTGGCTGGCAATGGTACGCCGCGAGACCGATGAGCGTGCCACCAATGACCAGGACGGCGGGCCAGGCGGACCAAACGTCCCCGCGACGCTCGAGGGCGCCCAACGGACCCAGGCGCACTGGAGAGAACGGACCTATCAGACGGCTCCAGTGACGGTTACGGCGTTTTCGGGGCGGAAATCGTTCCTGGGATAAGAGCTGGGGGGCCACCGTCGGGGGGCCACCGCCGGGGGGCCACCGCCGGGGGGCCACCGCCGCGGGGGGCCACCGTCGGGGGGCCACCGCCGGGGAGCCACCGCCGGGGGGGCACCGCCGGGGGGGCACCGGTGTATGTGATCTATTCAACCTCATCGTCCAGGCCACCCATACTGCCGCGATGCCCCGACGCTCTGACGATACAGCCAGGCCGACCGTTCGTCCATCTTGAGCGGCGGCGGCGGCACGCCCAGGCGCTCGAATACGGGTGCCCGCTTTGTTGACCCTACCCACCTGTCCCGCGGGCCCTCAAGCGCCGCCTCGGCCTCAGCCCTCAACCTTGAGAGGTCGGCGGCCGCGCCCGCCGCGCCGGCGGCGGCCGCGGCCCGCTGCGCGTCCCCCCGCCGCGCCGGGTCCACGCCCAGTGCGGCGTCTAGGTCGGCGCGCAGGGCCCTGATGTCGGCCAGAGCCGCGGGGTAGCCTGAGGGGTACGATGCGGGTCCCGCCGCGGCGTCAAGGAAGCCCGACAGGAACGTCGTGAGGCCAGCACCGCTCTCCGGTAGAACCGGGGGGCGGGGGGGGCCCTCCGACTGTGTGACGAGCGCGCACTCCTCTCCTCCGATGTCTGTCGCCTGTCCACCGGCTGCTTCCTCAGGCATATCCGTGACGTAGGGTGGGCACGAATCGTCCGTGACAATGCTGCCGCCATCGTCGTTCCCGTCTGCGCCGTCCGCAACATCGCCCTCGCCATCGTCGCTGACGTCAACAGCCACGGCGAGGACGGCGGCGGCGCGGGCCTCTGCGAGGGCAACAGCCTCCGCCTCGATTCGAAACGCCTCCTCAGCCTCCTTGGCCCGCGCGAGCTCGAGGGCCGACTGCGCCTCCATCCACGCCGTGGCCGTCCCGTGCGCCGTCGGGCGCTCGACCCCCTCGGCCCGCGCCGCGTCTTTCTCCTGCTCCGCGATGCTCACGTCCCCCTCGTCAGGAGGTGGCGGGGTCCACACCGCGTCGCGGTCCGAGCCACCCCACGCCATCATGACGGCCCGCGTCCGGTGGGCCGCCGGACTGCCGACCATGCGAGCCTTGGGCGAGGAGGAGGGGCGCCAATTCGAGGTGGCGCGGCCCAGGCGGTCAAATGCAGAGGAAGACTGCGACGTCGACGGCTCGCCCGTCATCGATATCGGTCTGCGGTGGGTGAAGGGCAGCGATGGTGACGGGCGCGCCGACCTCTCGTCTCTCCCTACTCCTCAAACGACTCTCACGCTCGCCTTATAAGAAAAGGGCAGCCGCGGCGGCGGCGTCACGGACGGCGGCACGTGAAAGGCCCCCGGAATCTGGCGGCTTCGGCGTGGCCAGAGCGATGGCGCGACGGGCGTCGGGGGTCTCTTTGACTGCTTGCGATCGAGAAGGGGTCACGGATCCGTTCAGAGACGACCTCGCCCGCCCTCCCTCGCCGTGGCTCACCTCACCCCCCCCGCCCGAATCGCGGCAGAAGGTCCAGCGCAACCTCCTTGAGGGTCGGGCGTGTCTCCCCCTCCCACACCTGCACCATCTCGCTCGGATCGCACCCCGGCATGGGCCGCGCGAAGACCCGCCAAAGGTCGCCAGCGACGTAGAGCAAACAACCGCCTCGGCTACCCTTGACGTTGCGATATATATAGGCCGGGGTGAAAGCCGGAATCCACTCCTCGGACATCTTGGCGACCTTCGGGTAGAAGAGCTTCGGGTAATAACCGCCGCGGTAGCGCTCGAGCTCGCCGTTGAAGCAGATGGTCGCAGGCCGGTCGACAGTCCCAACAGCCCCAGAACGGGTGTCGGCCAAGGGTGGCGCCAGCGGGTCAGCAGGCCCGCTCGACCGCTCCCGCAGCGCGGCGTGGATGCCTCGCAGCTCGAGCATCTCCTGCACCTGGAACGAGGGGTAGGCCGCGAGCACCACCCCGTCGGTCGTACGCAGACGACCCGCTGCCGACGCATCGCCTCCCTTCGCTTTGGCGACGAGGCCGGCAAGGTCGATGCCCATGTCCCCCAGCCCCGACGGCGACGTGAGGTAGCTCAGGCGGAAGCGAGACGTCTCGGGGGAGAAGGATGGGGCCAAGTCCTCGGCGGGTCGCTGCACGGGCGCCAGGGGAACATTGAAGCCCAGACCGCCGTCGGCTGTCGAGCCCTGCATGGCCAGCGCCATCTCCTTGGCGTCAGGGAAGAAGACGGCGGTGGACGTGGCGTCCCGGTTAAACATGGCAGCGTAGCTGCGTAAGAAGCCGGCGTTGGCCGTCATCTCGTTCGCGCCCTCGCCATCGCCGGGGACAGACCGCAGACCCGACGGCGGGAACTCGACCTCGATCAAGTCGTGGCCCGCCGCGAGCGCTGCGCGGGTGCCGCGCTGGGCCTGGCTGATGAGCTGAGGGGAAGGGTGGGGGGGGCAAAGCGTGGAGGGCCGCGAGGCGAGGCCTCGTGGTGCGGCGGCGGGCGGGGAGCGGCGGCTGTGGGGCGCGACATCGGAGACCGCTTGGCCCAGCTTCGTCTTCGCGGGCCCGTGACAAAGGTCTACTTCGTGACCCACTCGTCGAATCGTCTCGCCTCATCATAGCTGCGAGGAGGACGGTATCCTCCAGCCGGTGGGGGCTCCTCGACACCGCCGGGAGGGATCGCCGTCAGGCGCAGCGGCCGGGCGCGCTGGCGGGTGAGCCGCCCACGCACCCCCGCACCAGCACAAGCAACCCGCGACCCGCCACACGACGGAGCCGCAGCGGACCCCAACATGGCACCGCTTCAACTGGAATGTGGAACATGTGGAGAAGGGACGCAAGTAAGGCTCGAGGCAGGTCTCAAACGACCCCCTCAACAGCCTCGCTGCCACGTCGTTCGAGGCGGGGTCACTAAGCTTACCGATCTCATCGCCCGCCCCCCCCCACCCCCCCCCCCCCCCCCCCCCCCCCCTTGCTTCACGAGCAGCACGCCGTGGCTGATACCCCCAAAGGCCCCCGTCTGCATCGTGTAGACCTCACGCTCGGTGGGCGCCCCGAGGGGGTTGCTCCGCAGCCACCCACCAGCGGCCCAAGCCGAAACAAACGTAGGCTCAGCGACAGCCTCCTCCGTCTCCCCCGGCCCCTCGCCCCTATCAATCCCCTTGGTCCGCTTCTCCGCGCGCCGCTCCCGGGTCCTCGCTCGCTCGGCATTGATGGCGGCGACCCGCTCTCGTTCGTAAAACGCCGCCTGATTGGCGGGAAAGACGCGGTCGGGGTCTCCCCCCCAGTGCTCAGGCGCCAGCTGCAAGAGATCGTCGCCCTTGGGCCCAGCTGTCCCCGCGGCCCCGTCGCCCCCGAACTGCGCTGCCCCCGCGCGCGTCCCCGCCCGCTCGAACTGGTCACGCATGTCAATCGCTGCCTCCTCCACGTCCGACTGGAGCCAGACGCGCCCCCCCGGGGCGAGCCGGGCCGTGCACTCGCGCGCCGTCTCGAGCTGCAGGGTGCGGCGCTTCCGGTGCTTGCGCTTGAAGTGCGGATCGGGGAACTGGTGGCAAACGAGAGCGAGGGGGCCGGGATAATGCTCAAGGAGGGACGCCACACTCAGCGTGGCATTGGCGAACCGAAACGCCGCGATGCTCCCGAGGCCAATGAGCCGTGACCAAGCATTGGCCCTCCCCACGAGCTTCTCTCGAATCTCGAGTCCGAGGTAGTTGTGGGGGAGGGAGGCGGGGAAGGCAGGGGCGGAGGCGCCCTCGGGGAGGGGCCGGACAGGGAGGCCCGGGAGTGGGACGTCATCATCGGCCCCGCTGCTGCCATCGCCCGCACGCCTCGCCTCCTCCCCCCATCGCTTGGCGAGGAGGAGAAGGAAGCGCCCCGACCCGCTGCCGATGTCCACGACAAGGGGGCGCGTGGGGTCGGAGAAAGTCTTGGCCCAACCCTCGGCATCGAGCGTGTCCTTGACCTGGAAGCGCGACTCGAGAGGGTTGACGTGCTGCCGCACTCGCACCGATCCCGCCTCCTCCAGCTTGGACGCGTCGAGGCCAAGGCACTCGAACGGGTCGATGTCAAGGGCCCCTGGGCGCGCGCGGGGCGCGGCGGCGGAGAGGCCTTCGGCGTCGGCCCCCGCGGCGATGAGACGCTCTGCCTCTACGCGACGCTGGGCGTCCATCAGCCAACCGGTCTCCTTGTGCCCGGCGTTGAGAACCTTGGTCGACGCCGCAAGGTTGCTGACGTTATGCCGGCCCCCAGATCCTGCCGTCCCAGGCATGGGACGCTTCTTCCGGCCCGGCTGGGGGGAGGGCTTCGACGGTGCGGCCTCCGCAGTCTTGACGCCGGGGGGGGCGTCCGCGGGGGGGGGGGACGCTGACATCGCACGGGCACGGACGGCGGCGGCGAGGGGCCACGGGGGGGGCCGGAGTGACCGTGCGACGGGGTGGTGGCGGCCGGAGGTGGTTTCTGGATGGCGCTTTCCCGTCAGGATCGAGTCTATGAGCATCCACTGACTAGTTTTGAGCCGAACGTGCCTGTGGGATGGTCGAGGTGGCTAGCGCTGTGGGGTTTGCCGGCCGCCGCTGTCCCCGCGTCAGCAACGTCTCCCGCGACGGTACTGGACCTTGTGGTATCTCTCACCCCGCATCCCGACGCTACTTGCCTAAGCAACGCTGCGACCTGCTCCTCCTTGCGCGTTTGAGGAGAAAATCAGGTCCAGGGGCAGACAAAACGTCTCGTCAAGGCGCTTGACGAGACTCGTCTTCGAGTCGACCTCCGACAGGTTCTTCCGCCACCCACGCCACCTCAATCTAGAGGAAAAAAGCTGCCCGCGCCCGTGAGCCCCGAGATGGGGAAACGAGACGACGCCCTCAGGGCGGAGGCAAGCGACGCGGCTGCAGCGGCGGCCCACAGCGACGGCCGCCCTCTCTCTGCGTCTCTCCTGGTGCTCTTGTCCCGCATCGCACGCTTTGATCGGAACCGAGACAGCTCTGAGTCACTAGTAGACCCTCTTTGACCCGCCTCCATCTCCCCGCAGGTCGCCTCGTTCAGCCAGGGCCTCGGCCTCGGCGGCGGGTTCAGCGGCGGCAGCGCTAGCAACGGAGGCGGCGGCCACGACTTCTCCGACTTCGCTGCTCCCAGTTCCGGTGGCGGCAGCCGCGGCGGAGATGGTGGCCGAGGCCGGGGTCAGGGTCGAGGTCACGGCGGTGGCGACAGCAACGGCGGGCGGGGGGGGAGGCGTGGGAGCCGAGGCGGCCGCGGCGACCGCGGCGGTGCCGAGGGAGGCCGCGGCGGCAGCCACGGCGGCGGAGCCCCCGTGGGGGGCCACGGCGGCGGCAGTCACAATCGCAGTCGGGATGACAGCGTTGACCGCGGAGGCCGGGGCTGGGACCGCGGCAGCAACACCAAGGAGAGACCATCGGCGGACCAGTCGAGCACCGCCGCCGCCGCTGTGCGCGGGTGGGAGTTTGGTGCCGGCACCCGCCCCGGCTACCATGCTGGCCGCTCCCTCCTGCCGCCCGCCACGGCCGACGGTCCGCGCCTCTGGCACGAACGCCTCGCCGCAGCCATGGCTGAGACCGGTATCGCCACTGAGGCTGCGGCTGGCCCCTCCGGCCGCCCCAGCACCCCGCAGGTTGATGAGGACACCTTGAGCCGGGCTATCGACAGGGGCGCCGAGCTGGTCGCCGCTGAGGAGACGGCCTTCGAGGCGCAACTGGCACGGCTCAACCCCGCCGACGCCAAGTGGCTCACCTTGGTGCGGCAGGGGGGCACAGTGCGAGACAAGTTGGGCGCGGCGGCGCTGACAGCCGCTGAGGGCCCCGTGGCCAATGGCCGGTCCCTTGACAGCCTGACCATCGCCATCGGACGACGAACGGGGAGCCGCGACGCCTCGCTGGCGGCGCTCGAGCTCATTAACGAGGTGTGGGCGACGTCAGGCCTGCTGCCCGACCGCCGCCTCGTCGCCCTGCGGGACAGGCCCCTCGCGTCACTGGCACTCGACGCTAAGGCGGGCGCCCCTGGCGCACCCAATCGCAACCAGCGCCGCCTCCTTGATCTCGTTCTCCTCCTTTGGACCCACGAGGACGCCCTCGCCCGCCGCCACGCCGCCCTTGTCGAGGCCCTGCGTGGCGCATCGCTCGACCCCGTCGAGCGCGTCCGGAGCCGTGCCCTCCAGGCCGCCGCCCAACTCCTCTGCGCCGCCCCGCAGAACGAGGGTGATCTCCTGCGCATGGTCGTCAACAAGCTAGGCGACCCCGAGCGCAAGGTGGCCTCCCGCGCTGCGCACCTCCTCCAGACCGAGGTACTGGGCAAGCACCCAGGCATGAAGCTGGTGGTAACCCGCGAAGTGGAAGCCCTCTGCCACCGCCCCGGCCTGCCCGACCGGGCCCGCTACTATGGCGCCGTCTTCCTCTCGCAAATGGTCCTCGATGCCAGCCGGCCTGAGACCGAGGGAGCGACCCTGGCCCGCCGCCTGGTGGCCGTCCACCTCGGCCTGTTCGAGGCCCTGGTCGAGGGCCGTGTCGGGGGGGGGGCCGCACGGCGGCGGGCGCGCGAGAAGCGGGGGGGCAAGAAAGACACCATTAGAGGCGACAAGAAGGATTGGGACGACAAGGGCGCCGCCACAATGGCCAACAACGACGACGCGGGCCCCGGCCCCTCGTCACGCTCCGCCGCCGCCGACATCGAGGCCAACAATCGCGCTGCCCGTCGCCGCCTCTCCCAGACGGCGGGGGAGGCTGCCGAGGTCGATGCGCGCCTCCTCGGGGCGCTTCTGGCGGGCGTCAACCGCGCGTTGCCCTTTGTGCCGCGGAGCGAGGTGCCTGACCTACTAGACGCCCGGGCAGATCCCCTCTACCGCGTTGCCCACGCCGCCTCCCTGGGTGTCGCCGTCCAGGCCCTCACCCTTCTCCACCGCGCTCTCGGCTGGGCCGAGGGCAGTTCGGACCCCGCGCGCGAGGCGGCGGGGAGTGGTGGTCACCGCGGGCAGGTTGGGCGGGGGGGGCGCGGCGGCTATGGCGATGACTGGAGTGGTCGCAGCGGCCGCGGCGGCCGTGGTGGCACGGCCGGAGGGGCCGGCAGCGTCCCCCCCGGCAGCGGCACGGGCAACCCCCGCTTCCACCGTGCCCTCTACGGTGTCCTGTCGGGCAGCAGCGCCCCTGGCGCCCGTACACATGGCGGCCCTCTCGAGGCATCGTCGTCGGGCGGCGGACGCAGCGCGGGACTCCTCCTCGCACTCGTGTTTCGAGCCGCACGGGGTGACCCTGACCTCGGCCGGTGCGGAGCCTACGTGCGGCGCCTCCTCCAGGCCGCGCTTCACGCCCCCCCCGCGGTGGCCGCAGGTTGTTTACTTCTCACGAGCGAGCTGTGCCGCGCCCGGCCGGGGCTCTGGGCGGCGGCCTCCCCCCCTGCCGCCCATGCGTCGGCCCCCGACACGATGATGGCGGCGGTCACGCGCGATCGCGATGTCCCGCCTATCGGTGGAGCCGACACCGCTGCCGCGATCGCCGCTCCCGACAGCGATTCGGACGACGTCGAGGCCCCCGGAGACGCCCCCGACTCGGGGGATGAGGCGGTTGGGGCCTCGACGCCCGAGGCGGGAGAGGGGGCCGCCGCCGCCTTGGCGCCTCCTCCAACAGAAAACCGGTCGGCCGCCGACAGAGCGGCCGCCACGCCCGCCGCCCTTCGCGCCGCCGCCGCTGCCGCTCCGCACCCCTGGCCCGCCTCGGACCGTCCTGACCCGACGCAGCGCGACCCCGCCCACGCCCGGTCGGGGCCGGGCGCCGGACCCTTTTGGGAACTGGCCCTCCTTGGCCGCCATGCCCACCCCTCGGTTGCCGCCATGGCCCGGGCCCTGCTGGCCGGGGCGCCCGTGTCGTTCGGGGGTGACCCCCTGAAGTCCTTCACCCTCGCTGCGTTTCTCGACAAGTGGACGACCAAGCGGCCCCGTGCCAAGGCTGCCGGCGCGGCGGGAACGCCCGGCGCTGCAGACGGTCCGGCATATGCTCCTGGGGCCGGCCGCGGGGCTCGAGCCGGGGACTCCGGGCGGGCCGCCGCGGGGGACGCCTTCGCTGCCCTCGCCGAGCGCGAGGTGGCCCCGGAAGACCTCGCCTTTCATCGCTTCTACAACACAGAGGTGGTGCGGACTCGCCGGGCGGCCGAGGTCGCCAAAAAGATGGCGGCCGAGGTCGAGGGGTCTGGGAGCGATGCCGAGGACGCCCGGATGGACCAGTTCGAGGCCGAGGCCGGGTGGGGTGGTGGCGGGTCCGAGGGCTCCTCGGGCGGGGATTCTCTTGCGGGCGGCGGAGCAGACGACGATGACGACGTGGGCGGCAGAGCGTCGCCACGCGGGAATAGCCCCTTTGGGCTTGGGGAGGAGGCCAACGCCATCGTATCGTCCGACTCGGGCGATGGCGAGTGGGAGGGCGAGGCGGGCAGCTCTGGCGACGACGAGGCCGTCGACGTTGATGAAGACAACGGCGCATCTGACTCAGACGGCGACGACGACGGCCCCTTGAGCGCCCTGCCTCGAATGATTCGCCTCACGACGGCTGGAGAGTGCATGGACGACGACGAGGAAGCACGGGCTTTTGCCGACGAGGCCGAGAATACGGGGGGGGGGCTCAAGGACGCCGAGGCCCTCCTGTCCTCCGGGCGGGGGGGGGGCTTTGCCGACGCGTCGGCGTGGGAGGGCACGGCGACGGACGCCGTGGCCCAGGCCACGGCTGACGAGGCTGCTGACCTCGCCGACATGGGGGGCACGAGGGGTGGAGGAAAGAAGACGGGACGGGGAAACAAGAAATGGAGGGAAGATGACGCCGGTGGCAATGGCATCGGCGGCGGAGGGGGCTGGCCCACGGTATACCCGTCCGAGGTCGAGGTCATCGATGTGGGCGGCAAGAACGGGAAGAATGGGGGCGGCAGAGGAGCGGAGGCCGAAAAGAAGGGTGGCACCAAGCGGTCGTTTAAGGCCACCAAGGCCGCTGCCGACGGCGATCAGGGGGGGAGTGACAAGAAGCGCTCCAAAAAGGGCGGCAAGGACAAGACGGGCAAGAGGGGCAAGCGGTAACGTTCGGTCGATCGAGTAGACCGCGCTGCCCTGGTCGCCCTTGCACCCCCCGCCCCCCCGCCCCCGCCAGCAAGATACCCAGGGGCGGGACGATTATGGACAATCCACCGCCATCCGATGACAACGTCGTCGACGCCATCCCGGCGACGCAGGCATGCGTCAGCCGGCCTCAGTCGGGGCCTCCGTCTCTTGCGCCTTCGCCCTGTCGACCGAAATTGCCCACTGCAGGGCGATCCGGTCTGGCCTCTTTTTCGTCACAGCAGCCGTCGATTGACGCCAGCAGACGGCTGGCGGCCGCGGAGGAGACCGAGAACGGGGCCGGGAAGCGCGAGGTCTCCCAGCGCGACGACGATGGGCCGTATAGCGCACAAAATGAGGCGCTTCTGAGCCCCTATTGTGTCAAGAGGGATGGTTCTGGGTACATTGACGATGAAAATCGAGCAAAATCTCCGAATTTCGTCCCAGTAAGGCTGGAAACGACTGATGCCGCCCCGCCGGCCGGTCCGGAGCTGCTTCCCGCGCCTCCTCCGGCCTCGTCGGGCCCTCTTGCCCCTCCAGGTCGCGGCGCGGGATCGCAGCGTGGCACTGCCGCGTCGCAGCGAAGTGGAGCCCCGACGTCGCTATCGGCACCCCTGGCCGCTTCCCCTCGCCCCGCGTCGCTTCCCCCCGGCTGCTCCCAGCTCGCCCCCGCCCGGCGGGACGAGCTCCACCGCGCTTCGCGCCACGTTACGGCCGCCGACCGCGGCCAGCACCGCGATCCAGCCCTGGCCATCGACTACCATGTCAGCTACGACGAGCTCCTGGCGCTTCTCGAGGCGGGTGGGGGGATGCGGGGGGACAGACCCATCCCATGTCGCGCTCCACGGCCTCCTCTCCTCGTCACTCACCCCGTCCTCCTGCCCCTGCCGCTGCCAGGCGGCCAACCAGGATGACACGGCCCGCGCGGTGCTGGCGGCCGAGACTAGCCGGCACGGGCAGGGGGGATACCTGCGGGCGGCGTGGCGTTGGTGCGCCGTTGTGGGGGCCGCCAAGGCCCGCCGTGCTCCCGCTGCCTCCGCTGGGGCTGGCCCCGCCTCGGGGGCCGCCAACGAGCTAGTCAAGGGATCGGAGGACTCGGGATCGGACGGATGGCGGTCGCTGGACAGGTGGGAGGGGGGCACACAGGAGGCGGCAGCCCTGGTGCGCAGCCAGGCGCTGTCGCAGTGGCCCTCCCCGCAGTCGCAGAGGCCTTCCCCACCCGATGACGCCAAGGTCGTCCTCTCCGGGGGTGGAACGCAGATGGGAGGGACGGCTGGGACGCGCGCCTCGGAGCGCGCGTCAGTTGGGCCTTCGGGGCGGCTGTCAGAGAACCCGAGAGAGCCGTCGGGCCAGGCGCCAGCCGAGTCACCGGCCCCGTCGCCGGGGGCCCTGCTGCCCGCCTGCGACGGCCCCTCTCAGCTCGACGTCGCCGCGACGGCCACCGGTCCCGGAGTTTCCACCGCCGCGCCGCTACCTGTCTCCGTCCTCACCCGGGCAACCGAGCTGGGGCCGCCCGCATGCGCCGTGCCGCAGACGAAGAGGTTCCGGCTGACAACGGCCGATGGGCCCAGCCAGCTAGACGTCGACCGGCTGACGGGACTCACCTGCCCGACCGCCAGATCCGCTTCGGGACGCCCCACCACGGCTGCAGCCCCCGCCGTTGCCCCGCCTCCAGCCGCCGCCCTGGCGGCTGGTGCCCGGACCGCTGCGGCAGAGCCCTTGGCCACTCCCTTGCCCACCGCCGCTCGCCCCTCCCCGGAACGTGCGGCCCTAGCGACGGCCCTGCCGCGCCCTTCCTGCCCCGTCGTCGGCGCCGGATCGGACTCGAGCGACAACGACGACGACGCCGTCGGCCGCGAGACACTCGGAGAGCGCCGTGCCCGTCGCAGGTCGACGGGCGCTGCGGGAACAGTCGCCGTGTTGGCCCGGGCTGCCGCCTCTACGCCGGGCTGGATGACGGCTCAGGCACGCACCGGGGGAGGCGCGGGGGCGCTCATGCGCGGCGGACAGGACCTGCTCGACTCTTTATGCGCTCCAAGCCAGGGGGGCGGATCGGAGCGGTCCACGCAACTCCCGGCGGCCGCACCCCTCGCAGCCCTAGCAGCCCCTGCCCCTGCTTATGCTCCGCCCCCCTCCCCCCCCCGTGCCAGGCCGGCCCCCGGCCAGTGGCGCCGCGCGCACCGGCCCGTGGACGAGGTCACCGCCCCCCGGGCTCTCGTCGTGCGCCCTCCTGCGGGACCCTCTCAAGATCCCTATTACCTCGGCTCGGCCCAACCCCCCCTGGAGGCACCGCACCAGCTCTCGGACCCGGCCCCAGCCCCGCTTCCGGCTCCCCCCGCCATCCCTCCGTCGACCATGACTCCCGGCTCTGAGGCCGATGCTCCTGTCCCTGACGCCCCCGACTCTCCCGCCCCCGAGGTCCGCGGATGTTCCAAGTGCCGGTGGCGTACGGGCGGGTGCGGAGCATGCCGTGCCGAGGGACCGCGATCCTGCGGCAGGGCGTCGCGGGCGTCCGGGAGTGTTGCCTCCCGGGGCGCCTCATCATTGCCGCTGGCTTCGCCCCCCGCCAAGACCCGCCGCCCCCGCCTCGAGCGGGAGCTCGGACCTGCTCTCGGGTGGGAGGGAGGGGCGTTGGACGTCAAAGGGGGGGCGACACGCAAGCGCCCCCGACCCCCCGGACCTGCCGCTGCGCCCTTGGCGCCCGGAACTGGGCGGCGGTTCCGCACCCGGGCAGCGGTCGGGCGTGTTCTCGGCTTCGCCGGCGTGACTTTTCTTCTTACTGCAACGGCGGGAGCCACGCCGCGCCTCATCCGAGAGGCCCGCACAGCTCTTGAGGCCTGGAACGGCCGCGTGACGACGGTGACGCCCCCCATTGGGTCCGATGCCATCTCTTCCTCGGCGCCCCTCGTTGTTGTCGACTGCTCCGACCTCGTGCCGCCGCTGCGGTCCGACGGGCGAGTCCCGCGGCGGCGAGTGGGCGGCACAGCGCCCGCCGAGCCACTGGCGGCGGCATCGGGGGTGGCGCATACCCCTAGCGCGGCCAGTTCTGCCGCCCCGGCGTCGGCGTGGCGCCCAAGCGCCAAGGCTCTGTTGGCCTTAGCTCGCGGCCAGCCCCTGGTGCCCGGACGCTGGGCCCTTGCCCTGCCCTCTGGGGGGCCTGGCGATGGGTCCGTCCCACCGCCTCTTGCCCCCGCGCCAGGCACGCCCGGGGGTGTCGGGGCCGCGTGGGGCGGCGCCGTCGACACTGCCACCGACGTCGATGTCGCTGCCCTCCTTTCTCGACCCGCTGCGCCTTGCTCCCCATTGAGCGGCGTCCGCGTCCGCCTTGTGGGGGGCAGCGACTTTGTCAAGTCGTGGGGCGCCGTCGTGTCGGCGGCGGGCGGCGTCGTTGTTGACCCGGATGCGTCGGCTCCCGCGCCCCATGGCCGCAGCCGCGGCCGCAGTCAGGCCGCCCCTCCGGCGGTGGCAACGCGGCTTCTCCTGGCCGAGGATCGCCAGACCCAGCATCGTGCCTCGATCGCCAACGATGAGGCTGCCGCCACGACCGACTGGGCCCGGGCGGCGCTTTGGTGGGCCCTCGTCGTCCCTTTTGGCGTTCCGGCTCCTCCATGTGACGCTCCCCTGGACGCCGACCCAGGGGGCAGGCTCCACAAGGCATTGCAGGGGGCACGTGGCTTGGCCAAGGCCTCCGCGCCCGCCGCCTCCGAGCCCGAGGCTGACGCTTTGGTCTCGGAGGAGGAGGCGGAGGAAGATGTGGGGGTGAAGAAAGAGGCTGAGTCTTCCGCCGCTAGGGACAGACGGGCCCGCGAGGCAGCCGCCCAGGTCGCGCGCCTTGAGGTGGCGCTTGCCGAGGCGCGGGAACGGGCCGCGGCGCTCGGCGTGGCCCTTTGAGTTGTTGACAATATCCTTTTGAACGTCCCTCTAACCTCACCGTGTCGCTGTACCGTGTTGCACGCCGAAGCTCTCAGGGCAGGCCCGCGCCGGCCGCAGAATGCAGCCGTCCGGCGGCATCCCAGCCGGTCCCGGCGTCGGTGGGGTCGTTGCTGGTGTCGCCAACCTGGCCTTCCTTCGCCACGGCGACGGGGTAGTCGAGGTTCGCTTCCAGGGACGCCGGTCCAACGCCTTAGGAGTCGACTTTTTGGGTACGCCTGGCGCCGCGCTGTGGCGTGGCCTCGCCGCCGACACAGACGTCAAAGCTGTCGTCCTGTCGGGCGCCGGCGCCAATTTTTGCTCGGGCATCGACGGCACCGCCCTGGTCGAAATGGCACGCGGCAAAAAGGCCGGCGACGCCTACAGCTTCGAGGCCATTCGCGTCATGCAGGAAGCGGTGTCGGCGATCGAATTCTGCGAGGCGCCAGTGATTGCTGCCGTCCACGGGGCATGCTTTGGCGGCGGGCTCGACATCGTCGCCGCCTGTGACATCGTCATCGCCGACACCACGGCGCGCTTCTGCCTCAAGGCGAGACCGAATGACGACCCCGCCCTTGGGCATGAATAGGGCTCGCTCGCCACTGTCTGGGCCTCTCCCGGACTCCCCCACTCTCAACCCCACACCGACGACCCACACCGACGTCGGCCTCCTGAAGGAGGCCGATGTCGGTATCGTAGCGGACCTCGGATCGCTGCAGCGCCTGCCGTCGCGCGTTGGGGAGGCGCGGGTGCGGGACTGGGCGCTGACGTGTCGCGTAGTGGACGCCGTCGAGGCGGTGGCCTGCGGGCTTGCCCGTGGCGCCCCCGCTGAACCCTGCAAGCCTGCGCCCGCCGGTGGAGCCCGAACCGCTGCCCTCGCCGTCGCGTTAGCCGTCGCGAACAAGGACCGGACCTCCATCCGCGGCACCAAGCGGTCGCTGACTGTCGGCCGTGCCCTGCCGACGGCCGAGGGCCTGGCGGACGTGGCGAGGTGGAACGCCGCACCTGGACGGCTCTTGGGGGACGGCCTCTTCCGAGCTCTGCGGGGCGAGGGTGGCGGGGTAGGGCGGGCGCGGCTCTGACCGGACGCAGCTCTCAGGTCTGACGACATGTCGAGGTCGACGATGGTGCCTTCAACGACCACGACCCGTCAATACCTCCTTAAACAGGCGCGCTTTGAACACGTTACTCGTACTCCCAGTTGCCGCTCACCTTGGCGACCCCGGTGCCCATGCACTGCTGGCAGTTCATCTCGAGGGTGCCACGGCAGAGCCAGCAGGGCGCACCGCCCACAAATATGTTACGGGGCACGTTGCTGTTGATGTGCACGTCCTCGTCCTCGCCACGCTTATCCTCCGCGTTCAGGCCGGTGCCCTTGCACTCGGGGCAAACGCGGACGCCCGTCCCCTTGCATTCGCCACACCCGGGGAGGTCAAGGTCACCCCCTGCCAGGACCGTCTCCTTGCGCTTGAGAAAGGCCAACTGGGATTCGGTCAAGCCGCCGTTCGGGTCGTCATCCTGAAGGGGTATAAGGGGTGTAGGAGAATGGGAGGTCAAACGGGGCCCTCGGGCGGGGGCAGTCGATCGTACAGCACCATATGCCGTCCCATGGGCCCTCGTTCCGCCGACGCCGGGGTCGAACGGCGGCGCGATTCGGTCGAAGCGGACTCCAAGGAGCCGAGTCGCCTATTCCTTTTATGCGGCGTCGACCAAGCTGCGCGCACATGCCGCTCAAACGCGCAGCGAAGAGCAGGAAGGGTCAGCCGGCCCATCCAACGCCCCCCGCGCTCGCGGCGGTAGCTTCGCTGGCGCTCTCGACACCCTCACCGGGGCGCCTCCTACTACTCGAAGCTCATCTCGCAATAGAAAAATCGCGCCGTCCCTCGACGCGCCCGACGCGGACAGCGACAGTCCGCGCCGCTATGGGCAGCCTGGCGCTGGCTCCGGCAGCGCACGGGCACGCCCGAGGTCCAGTGGAAGCCAACATGGGGTTTCGTTTAGAATCGACCGTCTTCCAGTCTCGAGGCTCTTCCTAGTTCTCGTGGCGTCCTCAACGTCCCTCGGCCGTCGAGAGCCAAACGAGCTGGCTCTTTCATGCTCGAAGAAGGTCAGTTTTCCACGCATCTCGTTGCTGTTAATCGTTGCGTGCAGGTGAGTGCCATAAAAGGGCCTGGAGCGCCGCTTTCGGCTTCTGCCTCGCCTAGTCACGTCGGCCACCTCGCCCCGTCGCCAGTGCCTCGCGTTTGGCGCGTTGCGCGACATTAGTTGATATCTGAGCTCTCGCTCTGTCGTAGCATCGTCCGCTCCACAGACGAGCAGGAAACAGAACGAGATACCCCAACGCACAGCGCGACATTGCGCCCTGCCGGCCCCGACTGCCTCGAGGGCCCCGTCCAACGAACTACACTCCCCCCCCGCGCAGGGCGTCGTTCTTCCCATGCCTGCTACTCCCCCCCAGCGGTGCTGCCACCTTGAGGTGCGACCCGACGGCGTCGCGATGATCACCATCTCTAACGGGCCGATGAACGCGCTTCACCCCGAGGGCGAGGGGAGAGAGAGGGAGACCGACTCCGGCGGGGCCGAGGCTTTCCCCTTTGCCCGAGCCGCCACGACGACGACCCCGAACTCGAGCCACCTCCGTCCTGAATTTCTTCCTCTATCGCAGTGCTCAAGTCTCTTTTTGCGCGCCTGGACGAGGCCCACATTCGCGACGACGTTGTCGCCGCCGTCCTCGTCGGGGCCGGGTCCAACTTCTCCGCTGGCTTTGACATCACGCTCTTCCGCGCCCCGCCAGGGGAACAGGTCGACGGTGCCTGGGTCAACGCCGAGATCTGCCGGACGGTCGAGTCGGGCCCGAAGCCTGTGGTGGCGGCAGTGCGGGGCCTGTGCTTGGGCGGTGGGTGCGAGATCGCGGTGGCGTGCGCCGGCCGCGTCGTTGCGCCCGATGCCCGCATCGGCCTCCCCGAGCTCCAGCTCGGCATCATCCCCGGATTCGGCGGGACCCAGCGCCTTCCGCGCCTCGTCGGGTGCGCCAAGGGCACGCAGATGATCCTAAACTCTCAGCCCCTTACGGGCGGAGGCAAGCTCGTCGAGGCGGGTTTGGCCGATGCCGTTGCCGGCGGGGGCCGCGGGGAGCTCGAGGAGACGGCCGCTGCCCGCGCCTTCGCCATAGCCAGGGGCAGGGTCCCTCGCAACATCACCCTGGAGCGCACCGACCGGCTCGAGCCGTCATCGACTTGCCTTGCCATCCTGGCCAAGGCCGAGGCGGGATCGAAGGCACAGGCCCCCAATTTGACCCACCCACTCCTCGCCCTCGAGGCGATTCGGTCGGGCCTGATTCGCGGAGGGGCGGCGGGCCTCGCCGTCGAGGGTCAGGCCTTTCTCGCTAGTCAGCGCCTTCCGACCCACGCGGGTCTCGTGCGCATCTTCTTCGGGCAGCGTGCCACCAAACGTGTGCGTGGCGTTGAGGGCCTTGCCCCCCGGCCCCTCCGTAAGGCTGCCGTCGTCGGAGGCGGTCTCATGGGCTCTGGAATCGCCACCGCCTTCGCCACAGCTGGGATTGAGGTGCTCCTCAAGGAGGTCGCGCAGGGTCCTTTGGACTTGGGCCTCGGACGCGTCCGGTCCAACATCGAGGCCCGCGTCCGCCGCGGCGCACTGAGCGCAGATAAGGGCGCGGCGGCCATTGCCAGAGTCAAGGGCGCCCTGGACTACTCTCGCTTCGGCGAGGTCGATCTCGCCGTCGAGGCCGTCATCGAGTCGGTTGACTTGAAGAGGAAGATCTTCGCCGAGCTGGAGAGGGCGTGCCGGAAGGACTGCGTCCTGGCCACCAACACCAGCACCATCGACCTCGACCTCATCTCTCAGGGACTGCCCAGCGGGGACACATCGCGCTTGGTCGGGGCGCACTTCTTCTCCCCGGCGCACATCATGCCCCTGCTTGAGATTGTGCGGAGTAAAACCACGCAGCCGCAGCTCGTCGCCGACCTCCTGGGCCTGTCGGGCCAGATCAGAAAGACACCCGTGGTGGCGGGCAACTGCACGGGTTTCTGCGTAAATCGGGTCTTTTTCCCATATACTATGGCCGCGAGTCTACTGAGTGACTCGGGCGTCGACCTGTGGTCCATTGACGCCGCCCTGGGGCCCCGCGGCTTTGGCATGCCCATGGGACCCTTTCGCCTGGCCGACCTCGTGGGGGGGGACATCAGCCTCGCCGTGGGCGGCAACTTCCTGCGGGACTTTCCCGAACGGAGCTACGCCTCGCGGCTTATTCCCCTTATGAACGAGGCGGGGCGATTGGGGGAGAAGACGGGCAAGGGCTACTACGACCACGGCAAGGGGCAGCCGAGGGGGGGGGCGCCGGCCCGCACGGCCGTGGGCCCCATTGTGGTGGCGTCGCGCGCTGCGGCTCCGGCGGGGCTTGCGGGGGCACTTGACGCGCTTCTGTCGGGCAAGATGGGCGGAGCGAAGAGTGGGGTCGGGCGTGTGCTCGTCGCCGAGGCGATCCTGTTCCCCGTTGTCAACGAGGCAAGTCGGGTTCCCCTCCCCTCCTCGTTCCCTTTTTACCGCTTCCCCCTGCTGTTCCCACCCATCCCCCCCCCATCCTTTCCTCCCACCAGGCATGCCGCGTCGTAGCCGAGGGAGTGGTTGACAAGGCGAGCGATCTAGACGTGGCCGCCGTGCTGGGCATGGGCTTCCCAGCCTACCGGGGCGGGCTGCTGCACTGGGCCGACGCCGAGGGGGGCGGTGCGCGGCGGGTGGCGGCCGTGCTCGATGCCCTCGCCCAGGCCGTGGGGGGAAAGACAGCCGGCTTCTTCGCCCCGTGCTCCGCCCTGCGCCGCGCCGCCGACCGGGGGCTGAAGCTCGGGTCTCTCGCTCCGGACGGGGGGGAGGGGGCGCGGATGTGAGGGAATAATGTCAAGAGCCCAAAACTGCCATGCGTGGCACTCCCGGTCGGACCCGACCGTCGGGGTCACCTACTCAGAGCACGACCGCAGTCACTGCCGCCCCCTGGCCCTCGCCACGGAGCCCGGCCGCACGGCCCGCAAAGTACCATCGCGGAGCCAAATGAGCGCTAGCTAAGGCAGTCACCGTGAGCTGGAACCCGACCAGAGACACGAATCCGATGCTTCGGGCGACCATGGGTCGCTGGAGCTGGGCGAGGGGCGGACAGGCCACGCGGTGACCCCCGACAGCCACCGCCGCAATGACGGCGAATCCCAGCAGGGTGGCGACCCAGGGGCATGCGCCGCCCGGCGGGCCCGCTCCCCGTTCGCTTCCGGCGAGGGCGATCTCGCGCCGCGCCCGACCCCGCCCTGCCCCATAGGCGAGGCGCAAATAGAGGGCGAGGGAACCTCCGCAAGCGGCAGCAAAGGTGCACGTCCAGGCGGCGGCCCCAAGCGCGGCGTCGGCGGCCGCCGGGACCATGGCCGAGGCTATCTGAGCCCCGATGGCGACGCAAGTCAACGAGGCCAGGACTGATACGGCCGCTGAGTCAGCCCCGGGGGACCAACCGCCTAGGTCGCGGTGGAGAGAGAGGGCGACGGCCCCCCCGTCGATGTCGGGCAGCGAGGGCACGCCTGGCAGGCCCTTGCACACAGTCCCGCCACCCCGGAGTCGTGCCCCCTGCGCGTCCGGAACGGATCCAAGAGGATCGGCGGAGTCTTCTCCCGTGTGGAGCCGGGCATGGCCAAAGCGGCCCAAGCCCTCGGCGCGGTGGGGCGACTGGTCGACAGTCGACGCGCGGGCAGCGCGGCGGGAGCCGCGACGCCGCGACGCCACCTGCCGGATCCAGCCAAAGAGGCAAGCGCATGCAAAGACCATCCATACAAAGAGCGAGGCGCTGAGCACCGCGCGGGCCTGGGCGTCAGCGCGGTCAACATCGATGCCGGGGTGCACAGGCCCAAAGGCTCCGCTCTGCACATCGGCAGGCAGCGATGGGAGACGCCGCCGGTAGTTCATCCAGACAGCATTGTGCGACACGAGCAGAGATGACCACCACTGCCACGGCTTCAGCGGTCCCGCCGTGTAGTGCACGATGGCCACCTCGGACGCGGGCATCGCAAATCCACCGTCGGTGGCGATGCGTCCCCCGAGGGCCGCCAGAATCATGTCGTCGTTGAAGACGGACGAGAGCCGCATGGCCCGGGGCGGTGGGGTATCTGCCGGCAGGCCCCGCGATTCAAGATAAGGACCCCAGCTCCATGCGCCCTCGGGGCCCGGGACGGGAAGATCTGTCCACTTTCCCCCAGCCAAGCCTGGCGTCCGATGGCCGGGCGGCCACAGCACAGGGCCGTCGATGTAGTCAGCAAAAATCTCGTTGAGGAGGCCCTGATCGCCGCCCTCGTAAGAGGAGAAGGCCCCCGCGCGGAATCGGGCCATGCCCTCGTCCAAGTCGGCGGCGAGCTCCGGGGTAGGGCGCATGGCGAGGACGCCCGAGTTGAACCGCTCCGAGTGCCGCTGGACGAGGCACAGGCTGGGGCAGGCAAAGGCAGCATCCGCAGCTGGCGACACGGCCAGCGCGTCCGCGTCGAGAAAGATGACGCTGTCATACTCATCGTACATGCGGAAGACGTCGAGCACGCCGGCCTTGCCGTCCCACTTGGGGTCACCGAACGAGATCTGACTCATGCCAGCAGCGCCGGCGCCCACATCCCGGACCTGCCAACCCTCTGCCGCCAGGACGGCGCGCGAGGCCTGGCTGACGGCGGGGCTGACGAGAACGACGAGGTCGGCATCAGTGCCGTTGTCGCGGAGACTCTGACCGAGGACCCGGGCGCCCAGCACGAAGGCGCCGTCGGTGTAGAGGAGGGCGACATACGCCCGGTCCGCCTTGGGATAGGAGGAAAAGTCTTGGGGGGGGGGGAGCGACCCGGGGCCATCGACGGGAGTGTAACGCGCGCTGGTCGCCGTAGTGCCGGGCACACGCAGGCCTGGGGGGGGGGGATGGACGAGGGCGGAAGGAGGCGGTCCACGGCAGCGGGCAGGTGTGACGGGCGGTATCGGCGTCGACGGCGTTGGGACTCGTCCATGATTCCTGGACCGCGAAGCGTCTGCGCGCTTGGGCGCGATCATGTCGGACCGCGCCCATCAAGTTAAAGCGGCAGTTCGCCACAATTCAGTGGGGAAGAGCTCACCGAAAAAGTCGAGGGCGGGGCCTTGGGCAGCATAGGCGTCCGCCGGGTCGAGCCGCCTCAAGGATTCCGATGCCCTCTCGTCCATAGGATGCCTTTCGCTCATCCTATCGTCCACAACAGTTTTCATCCGGTCCGGTCGGAGGCCGAATGGGACAAAGTGTCCACGGGGGTCGGAGGTCAAAGAGCTCCCCAACGGGGTCGCTTGAAGAAAACGGGAAGAGGCCAGGTCTCGCTCAACGCGATTCAGGACGGTTCTAGGTGACGTCGCGGCGCTGAGGGCGCGGTGCTGTGACACCGGTCGCAGCGTCTCGGCTTGAGCGCCGACCTCGAGATTGAGGGGCGCAGCCTCGGCCGGTGCTTGTCGGGCGCCTGCAATGACGAACGCCAACTTGAAGGACCCCCAGACGCTGGTGCTAGCCGGCATGCTGTCCATACAGGCGAGTGGCATTGTGGTGGAGCCGCGCGCCGCGCTTTCCGCGTCGTCGATAGCAAAGAGCGTGACAAGAAGCCGCCCGTCACGCTCTTTGCTATCGACGACGCTGCTGCTGCTGCCGTGGCGCAGCCGATGCCACCGCATCTGCTGCTACCACAGCCGCTGCCGCTCCCGCTCCCCCCTTCGCCCGCCCACTCGACCACCCGACCACCCGCCTCGCCGCGCAGACGGCTGCGGCCCTTTTAATTCTCCGCGCCTCCAAGGTGGCGACCCGCCAGCCTGACGGCCCTGCCCCCTACCACTCGACCGTCATTGTCTGCCTCACCGAGCTCACCAAGCTCTGCGTCTCTCTGCCCCTCGCCGCGCGGTCGGGCGACGCCTTCGCCCTCCCCGGCGACCCACTCCCAGCCCCTGGCGTCCCCGCCCGGTTGCCCCGGCCCGCGGGGGGGCACCCCTGGCTCTCTCCCGCTCCCCTCCTCGCCACCCTGTCGTATGCCGCGCGTGGGGCCCTCCCGATGGCCGTCCCGGCAGCGGTGTACGCGGTGCAAAACGTGCTCGTGGTGGCCGCGGCCGGCCTTCTGCCCGTCGCCAGCCTCGTGGCTGGAACGCAGCTCAAGATCATCTCTGGGGGCGCCTTCCAGGTGCTCCTTCTGGGCAAAGCACTGACGAGACGCCAGTGGATTTGCCTCGCGGGGCTCACCCTGAGCGTCGCTCTGGCCGCGGGGGCCGTCGGAGGACTCCTTGGGCACCACGATCACCCTGACATGCCCACGCCCACGGCGGCCCCAGCGTCCCCTGGGTTAACCCCCGCCCCCGAGGGGATGGGCGGGAGCGACCGCATGGCCTTGGGCCTGCTATGTGTCGTCTCGGCGGCCACGTGCAGCGGATTCGCGGGGGCCTACACAGAGATGAAGATGAAGAATTTGCGGATGGGGGGCACTCCCTCGCACGCAGCCAACTACTCCGTCTCCACAGGCACCGCCTCCTCTATGGCGCCTGTCCCTGGGGCCGGGTCCGCCTCCCGCGCCCCTGGCCTGTGGACGCGCAACCTCCAGCTCGCCATGGCATCTGGGTGTGGGTCTCTCGTCCTCGCCTGCATCTTCGATGGGGCCTCGATCCTGCGGCACGGTCCCTTTCGCGGATTCGCGTGGCCGGGGTGGCCTTTGGCGGTCATCGCCATCCAGAGCGTCGGGGGGCTACTTGTCGGGGCCGTGTTGCGCCGCGCCCACCAGGCCAACATCGTCAAGGACATGGCGGCGAGCGGGAGCATGCTCCTAACCATTCCCCTCGGTAGAATCTTTTTCGGGGAGCCCCTCACCGTGCTGCGAATGCTGGGTGCGGCGGGCATCGGCCTCTGCGTCTCCCTGTTCGCCGCGTCTCCTCCTCACCCTTCGATCGTGAAGCGGGCTACTGAGCATCGGGCGATGGTCAAGGACTACGTGGGCGACGAGGATGACCTCGGGGCGCCCCCAGCGGGGCCCCGTGAGGCGTCGGGTGGGAGGGAGGGGAGGGGGGGCGCCGAGATGTCGATGCTCCTCGGGCCAGACGCCGAGCCGTCGTCATCAGTGCCACACGTGGATGCACACGCCAGGGATGGCACTAGCGACCCACTGGCGCCTCCGCGGCTCCCGGGCGTGCCCAACGACGCTCCTGCTCCGGGCTCTCCATTACACGTGCGATCGCGCGGACCGAGTGAGGATCGCGGCTGGGGCCAAGCGCCACTGACTCCGCAACGGGACCCTTAGGTGGGTGGCAGGGGCGGACAGCCCTCGTCGATTTACATGCAAGGAGGGAGACAAGCGTGGCCCCCTCACGAGTCGAATAGTCCCGCGAGCGCACAACCGACGCCCGCCGTAAATACACCGAGGGAAGCAAAAATGGCCTTGGTGCGTTCCTTCCCCGTCGTCTGCCTTTCCTTCTCGGAAATCTCGAGGGAGTCATCGCCGGCGGGCGCCCCCCCGCGCGCCGCAGCAGCGACGACGGCACTGGTGTCTGCAGCATTGTCATGCTCCGATTCCATCACCATTTTGTCCCCGGTGGTCGTGGCCGAGCAGGCGTTGTCTGTCACCAAAGGAGGCAGCCGCGAGGGCAGGACATGGGTGTCGCTTGTGTTCGTCGACCCCATGCGACGACGACCAAAGCGCCCCATCTTGGCGTCGTTCGTCCCGCCTGGATCGGCGATATTACGGGCCTCCTCCACCCCACCACCCTTCCACCGGTACACGCCCCCGATCTCCCCTGGACCCCGGGCGACGCGGATCACCGACGCAAGCCAAACTCCATCGTCGGCCACGTCGAGACGCTCAGCCGCCGCACGGGCATTGGTGTCGGCGCTTCCGAAGAGGGAGGGGGGGGGGGGGGGGGGGGCGCAGATGCCGGGGAGGTTGCGCGACCCAAAGGTACTGCTTGGCGGGGACACCGTGCGCGTCGACGCCCGACAGTGTCAGCGCGAGCTCCGTCTAGGAGATGGAAGCGGGCAAGAGGAGGCATCGTCGGGAACGGCAGTGGGTGTGCGTGGCGACGGGAGCGGCCTCTGTCTCTCTCGCTCGCCTGGTGATCGCCCATGAGGGCAGGGTTGGGCACGGCGACAACGCACCGCCCCGCCGATAGGGCCTCAAAGATGGTTCCAGCGCCCGCGTGGCAGACAACCAGGGCGGCCCTTGCGAGGCGCTCGGCGAGGTTGGGGTCGTACTCGATCGTCTCGATCTCCAGCGACCCTCCCTTGACCCTCACAGTGCCATTTCGCGACCGTTCCGGTAACAGAGCGACGTGAGGGCCGCCCTCGCCGCGCTGGATGACGAGCCGGCCGACGCCGCGGGCGACGAGGGCCTCGGCAAAGGCCTCAGTTCCCGCCGCACGCACCAGCACATCGAACCTGGTCGAACCGACCGTCACGAGACACTCTTTCATGGCGTTTCACGGGCGATTGTTCGGTCGTCGTCGTCACCAGCTATGACGACGTGAATGATGTTCTTTCGTCCTCGGGGGGAGAGCAGGGACACCCGACGTGGCAGTCGGGTTCACCTCTCACCCCTGGGCGTCCTATGCGCTGCGTGCTGGCGAGATGGATGGTACGGTGCCGTGGAGGGGCAGGGGACTGCATCGACGCGAGGCCGGTTTCTTCTCGCGAGTTATCGGTTTTCACGAGCTCGCCAGCAAAGCCCGGGTCACTCTCCTCGTCTTTCCCGCACCCCCACCCCCCGCCCCTCGTTCCACCCGCACCCACACGAGTCGTGGCGTCTAGAATATGGCGTGGCTCGGCCACGTCATCGAGCGCGATCCGGTGGCAGACGGGCGAGGGCGGGAGCGGGGCGCGCCGACAGGCCGTCGCCCATCGTCGCCGCCCCGCCAATTCCGTCGCAGCTCTGACGCCCATCCGCAGGACCGAGCTAGTCTATCTCGTGCCGGCCACCGACTCCACCGCGGACGGCCTCACCCTCGTCGGCGTCGTCCAGCCCGGCGGAGAAGACGCCTTCGTCTTTGCCCTGGGCCGGGCACGGGGCAGAAGGTGGCACGGCCCAGAGGCGCGGTCGGCGCTGCAGGCCCACCTTGCAGGATTGGGAGCGGGCCTCCGGATCGATCACCCCCCGGGCGCGGTGCCACTTCCGCGGTTTGAGCCGGATAGTCTCCTCCCACCTCCCGGGCCGGCGCGGGCCCCGCCCCACCCCGATGCCATGCCCCTCCCCATCCTGAGCCCGGCGCTGGCCGCAAAGCGCGATGCTGGGGCTCTTACTTGGAGGGCCGACCGGATCTCGGGCACCCCGACTGCCCCCGAGGGCGCCCCCGGCGAAGGCAGGGCCAACCAATGGATCTTCTCCCTAGTCGCTCCCAGTGACCCCGGCTCCGCCGACGTCGTCGCTGTCGTCGGCACCGACGGGCCGCGTCGTAACCGGGTATACGAGTATAAAGCGATCGGCTCGATGGGCGCCTTTGCCTTTGTCAATCGGCGCGCGGTCGAGAGCTGGCTCGATCGGCTCGTGCGGGCGCCGACCGCCGTCAAAGGAGCCGACGAGGGGGAGTCCTGGGAAGACGAGGGCAGCGCAGGGGCGCCGGCTCCAGCTCCAGCACCCGCGCCTGCACCCAATCCGGCCCCGGCTCCAGCCCAGTCCCCCGCCTGCTCGCGCCCGGCCACCCCTCGCCCGCTGCCCGTCGACTCACTCGCCGCGGCCCCGCCGGCGCTGCGGGCATGGGCGCTGGACGACCCCGCCGAAGGCGTGGCTCCCTGGCTCGCGGCGTGCGGCGCAGCCCTCGACGCGGCCGAGGGGGGCACCGCCGGCGAAGAGGCGGGCGCCGCCACAGCGTCAAGCTGGATCGCCCGCCTCATGGCGCTTCCCGCGCCGCCCGGAGCCCCTGGCGGATCGTTGGGTCCCGCCATGCCTGTTCTCCGGAGTCTGGTCGACGAGCCCGCAGTCCTTGTCGCGGTCGCGCGCCTCGCAAAGGGCAGCAGCGGGGCAGAGACGGCCGCCCTCGCCCAGGATGCGGCTGTTCTGATCGCCCGGTGGTTTGGCGCAGCGCGGGCCTGCCTCATCGCGGCCGCCGAGGTGGGTACGCGTCTCGGAGTCGCGGAGGACGAGGTGACGGGGCAGTAGAGAGACAGGGCAGCGGAGTCAACCGGCGGCCTGTCCAGTCGTCACACCGGGGCCCGCACGAGTACGTTGGCGAGGAGAAGGCTCGACGTCGATAGATAAAGCCATCTGAACCACACGAGCTGACTCGCGTGACTTTCCATCGCGCCAAGGGCCGCCGTGGCGCCGCCGGGGGGGCTGACGACACCGACGGCAGGCACCCCGCTGGCAGTGAGGGCAATGGCTCGGGCAAGCTGCCACGCAGCCGTCGCTGCCCCGAAATAGGTGGACACAGGGGGGGCTCCCCGCATCACCCACCACGGGAGAAGGGGTGGAGGCGTCATCAGCAGCCACACGGGCGTCCCTGGTCGAACACGACCATCGCCGGCGCCTCCCCGCAAGGCCACCCTCCGGGTCGCCCACCTACACCCGCGCCCTGCGGCGATGTGGTCGGGGTGGCCCGAGGCGCCGCGGGCGTCGAATGTGAGTACAGCGTTTGCGCGCGTGGCCGAAACGGCCTCGGCCACGCGCAGCGCGACGAGGGCGGGGAACCAGGGAAGAGACGCCACGGAGGGGTCGGGCGTCGAGGGAAGGTGGTGGGGGTGGTCGTCGCCGGCTCCACCCCTCCCAGCCCGCTGCCTCCGAGCCTCCTGCCTCCGAGCCTCCTCCGCCTCGGCCTCAGCGTCCGCGGCAGCAGCCGCAGCGGCGGCGTCTCCACCGCTGTTGGACTGACCGTCACGCAAAAACGTATCGTCGAGGCATGTCGCGAAGACGGAGCCAGCCCCGTCGCCGGCGCCCCGGCCATCACGGCCAAGCCGGTCGGCAGCCGCCGCCAGCTCTCGGGCCCGCACCGGCCCATCACGGGCATCTGCTGCATCTCCGTTGGTCAGGCACAGCACGTGCACAGCGCAGCCCTCGCGCACGAGCCTGCGGGGACGGCGATGGAGAAACGAATAGTCGGCGTGAGCGTGGGCCCAGGCGACACGGGAGTGGGCGTAGGGTGCGGGGAGCAGCGGCAGTCAGCCCGTTGTCTCCCCTCCCCACCCCGCACCCTCCCACTCGCCTCAGCACCGTCGGGGCGAAGAACATCGTCTCGTCGTCCGGGTGAGCCGTGACCAGAAGAACGCGGTCCACAGGTCGCGACCCCGGTGCGGCGAGGACGCGACGGAGGGACGGCGGCGATGGCGGCCCGCAACCACTGTGCGCCGGGGCATCCGATGCGGCGCCGGCGCCAGCGCCGAGCCGGAGGAGGAGGGGAGACAGCAGGGCAAGGAAAAGCAGCTGTACATCCGCGACGCTCGTAGCCAGAATAGCGATGAAGCGCAGGAGTGGAGCGGGGGGGGGCGACGGATGTTCCACCGGCGGAAGGAAGGATGACGACCCGACGGACGCCGCGGTCGGGCGCGGACGTGACCGGGACCGGCTCCGCGACGAACGGCAGCGGGGGGGCATCGCGTCGCTTCCCCCCGCGCCGTTGTGACCATGGAAGGGCCTTCGGCTTGCGACTTGGCACCGAGAAGATGCTCCCCAGCCTGCGAGAACACCTCCTGTTGCCCCTTCACATCGCCATGCTCTCGATGTGCTCGTTAACTCTCACGCTTTCGCTGCTGCCCGCCTCACCACTCTTCCCGGTGCCCATCGGGCTTGCCCACGACGTGGACGAGGAACCCAAGGCCCTCCAGCGCCGCGTGATCGAGGCAGAGGCGTCCATCGAATACATGGGCCGGGGACGACATGGATGCGCGGAGCCGCGCCCAGTCCAGGGCGCGAAACTGGGGCCACTCGGTGAGGACAAGGATGGCCTCGCAGCCTAGGCAGGCCTCGTAAGGGTCGGCGTACACCGTCAGAGCGCCGCGGTAGCTCGACACGCTGTCGGCGACCTTACTGCGGCGGCCTGGCTTGGCGCCCGGCGCATGGGGGTCTGGCCTCGCCTCGGACCCCTCGCTGGGGTCAAAGCCCGCCGGGTGGTCCCACGCAAAGGGGCACTCGCGCTCGAGGTCAGCAACGATGTCGGCTACCTGTACTGCCGGATCGTGCACCCGCACCAGCGCTCCCTCCTCGAGGAGCATCCGGCACACATTAATGGCAGGCGAGTCACGCGTGTCCCCGGTGCCGGCCTTGAATGCAAAGCCAAGGACCGCCAGCGACTTTCCCCGTGCCGTGCCAAAGAGACCCGCGATTACCCTACGCGTAAAACGGGCCTTGGTCCAGTCGTTCAGCGACACGACCTGGTGCCAGTAGGCAGCAACCTCGGGCAGACCGAATGTCTCGCACAGGTAGGTGAGGCTCAGGATATCCTTGCGAAAGCACGACCCCCCGTACCCCAGCCCCGCCTGAAGGAACTTATCCCCCAAGCGGCTGTCGGTGCCCACCGCCCGGGCGATCTCCTCGATATCCCCCCCCGTGGCCTCGCACACGGCCGCCACGGCGTTGATGGAGGTGACGCGCTGCGCCAGCATGGCGTTTGCGGCCAGCTTGGCCAGCTCAGCGCTCCACAGGCCCTGGAGGAGGATGCGGCTTTCGGGGACCCAATGGGCGTAGACAGCGGCCAGCACCTTGGCGGCGGCCCTCCCCCGGACGGTAGGGCGGGACCCGATAAGGACACGGTCCGGGCTGAGAAGGTCACGGACGGCGGTGCCCTCGGCAAGGAACTCGGGGTTTGAGAGAATGTCAAACCAGGGTTCCGCTTGAGACTCGCCACCGCCGACGCCACCGCCGAGCCCGGTGTGGGGGCCTGCGGCGCCGCCGCGGCCGGGCGACACCGCCGCACCACCGCCGGCAGGGACGCTCCAGCCGCCCAGCGAGAGTCGCTGTGGCCCGACACCCCCCGGCGTGTTGACGCGGCCCGTCCCCCCCCCCCCTGCGTGTTGGCGGCGAGCACGCTCTCGATGGCCTCGGCGGTGCGCACGGGCACCGTGCTCTTCTCCACCACGATTTGGCGTTTGCCAGGCACGGCGCACCGAGCGATGAGCCGCGCAGCGCTCTCCCAGTAGCTCAAGTCGCTCGCCTTGCCCGCGCCCACCCCCGTCGCCTTAGTTGGCGTGTTGACGCTCACGAAGACGATGTCGGCGCCGCGCACGGCGACCTCGCAGTCGGTGGTGAAGGAGAGGTTCCCCTGCCGGTCGCGGGCAGCCTGGACGAGGGGCAGCAGCCCCTCTTCGTGAATTGGCAGCTCGTCGCTGCACCACGCGGCGATGCGCGCCTCGCTGATGTCGCACACGATGACGTCGATGTCGGGGCACCGAGCCGCAATCATCACCATCGTTGGGCCTCCGACGTACCCGGCGCCTGGGGAAGGGGGAGGGATGTGGACGGCGAGAGGTTGGACGGCAAGAACAGCCATCGGCGGCCTCGGTGGGTTTTTGGTCAGATCCGGTGAATTATTGATTGATTGGTGGATTCCACATGAATAAACACAGTTGTTTATCTAGAAATCGGAGAGCTCGCGCGGGAGGGAGCCCACAGCCGCGGATCGGACCGCGGACAGCCGACCGACAGGTCGCGCGATGGGACCGCCCCCCCTCCCCCTTCCACCGAGCCTCGCCTATACACGCGATCCGCATCGCGACAGACACTGTCTGGGTCAAAGCTGACACTGGGGGGGGCGATTTAGCCTCGCTTGCTCGTTCGCAGAGGCTCGACTGCCCGACACCTTTGTCTGTCTGGCGGTCGAGCCCGTGGCCCAATCCCCCCCCCCCCCCCCCCCCCCCCCCCCCCCCCCCCCCCCCCCCCCCCCCCCCCCCCCCCCCCCCCCCCCCCCCCCCCCCCCCCCCCCCCCCCCCCAGCTACCCCTCCTCCTTCCTCCCCTCCTCCCGCCGGGCCTCCTCTGCGGCCACACGGGCCCGCTCCCGCTCCTCCCGCGCCACGTGCGGAGCCCGCACCAGATGCACCTCCTGCTCCAGCTGTCTCCGGTCATTCCGCACCGTGACCCGGCGCGCCCGCGCCATCCGCGCCTCCCAGTGCCGCGCCTGCCGCGCCTCTCGGATCTCCCGAACACGCTGCATCGCCACCAGGGTCTTGCCCATGAGCTCCCTATCGTACTTGACGGGACGGTTGCGGCGGCGCTCCATCTCAAACGTCGCGTCGGTGGCCAGCTCCTTTCCGGCCGTCTTGCGGTAGGCCTTGGTCCACTTGACCTGGGGCGGGAAAGGGGGGTTTGAGGTGGTCGCACGGGCGGGTCCGGCCGCCCCAAGACCTGCGGTCGTGCTCCTCCTCTCCTTTTCCAGCTCGCCTTGCGCGGGTTGCGCTTCATCTTAAAGTTGGCGTGGCACTTGCTCCGGCAGAACTTGAACACCTGGGGGTCGCGGGGGTGGTCGGGGGAGGTCGAGGGAGTCGAGAGCAAAGGGAGTCGAGAGCAAAGGCAGGCAAGGCGGGCCGTGGCCGCTGCAAGTCATCCTCACCTTGGCGTCGTTGCGCACAAAGGTGATTCCGTGCCCCGGGTGGCACGTGCCGGAACAAAACCAGCACTTTTCGAGACGCATGGCGCCCGAGCGGCCTCAGCCGCGGAGTTGCGGCCTTTAAGTCCGGCCGCCGCCGCTCGGCCGGCGCCTCCCTCAGTTCAGTGCTTCCTCGCGACTGCCTCGACCGCCGTCGGATACGAGTGAGCTCCAACAGCTCTTCTTTTCTCCCTGATGCCTTGGGGGGGTCCCTCCAGCACACTTGGCTTCGGAACGCTACCTCCACCGCCCCCGCTCCGCTTGACGCCTCGACCCCTGAGGACACCCGCCGCAAACTCCTCCCGCCGTCCCCGCCAGCGCCCATACGCCGATCCCGCCATGGCCACCGCAACCAGTGGAGGCGGCCTATGGTGCGACAAGCACCGCCCGCAGGCGCTGGACAAGTTCGTCATCAACCGGTGAGCAAGAGAACGAGGAGCGAAGGGGGAAATTGGGTGGAGAGGTCGGGCAGGGAGCGACGTGCTCGGATCGTTCGAGACCAACCGTCGCCGCGGGAACAGGTTTTGTCTATCTCTCGACTTGGATCTCTCGGACGCGACCTCGGAAACAACCCGGAGACCCGGCGCGGCCTGGGCTAGGCGAAACGCGGCGCTGAGACCCTCCCCCCACGCCTCCTCTCCGACGCAGGGACCTCGCGGACCGCCTCGGTCGCGTCATCTCTGAAGGAGACTGTCCTCACCTCCTCTTCTACGGCCCCCCCGGAGCCGGAAAGCGCACGCTGGTCCTTGCACTTCTCCGGGCCCTCTTCGGCCCCGGCGCCGGCCGGACCCGTGTCGAGACCAACACCTGGAAGGTCGAGACCCCCTCCAAGAAGGTCGACGTCGAACTCACCACTGTAGCGAGCAACTACCACATCGAGATGAACCCGTCCGACTGCGGTCGCCTTGATCGGTATGTAGTGCAAGAGGTCATTCGGGATATGGCCCGTACCCGAACGGCTGACTTTGCCTCCAGGGATGGCGGTGGGGGGGGCGTCGTGGGCCTCGGGGGCGGCGGTGGAGGCGGTGGCGCTGGCCCAGGACCGGGGAGCAAGCGCTCACGGGACGACGACGGTGCCGAGGGGGGCGGTAAGGAGGGCACCGGTGCGGGCGGGAGCGGCCCCAGCGGCCCCCGCTCCCCCCCCCGCTACAAGGTTCTCGTGTTGGACGAAGTGGATCATCTCTCTCGGGAAGCGCAGCACGCCCTGCGCCGCACCATGGAGAAGCACGCGGCAACCTGCCGCCTTATCCTCATCTGCTCCTCTCTCGGACGCGTCCTCGAGGCGGTGCGGTCGCGGTGCCTGTGCGTCCGTGTGCCTGCCCCGACGGCGGCTGACGTTGCCAATGTGCTGTGCAGGGTCGCCGACGCCGAGCGCCTCCGCCTCCCCGACGCCCTCGCCGCTCGCATCGCCGTCGCCTCCGGACGCAACCTCCGTCGCGCCACCCTCGCCCTCCAGACGGCGCGCGTCCAGCGCTACCCCTTCGACGAGGACCAGGAGGCGCCCGTGCCCGACTGGGAACGCTACTGCGACGAGGTGGCCCGCGGGATCCTGAGGGAGCAGACGCCCCGGATGCTATACGAGACGCGCGGTCGACTGTATGAGTTGATCGTCAGCTGCGTGCCCTCCGAAGTCATCTTGCGGAGACTGGCTCTAGCCCTGATCGAGGGTGCCGACAGCGCGCTGGCGCCCGGCCTGGCAGCGAGTGCGGCCCTGTTTGAAGCACGGTTGGGCGAGGGCTCAAAGGCCATCTTCCACCTCGAGGCCTTTGTGGCGCGGGCCATGGCCGATCTCAAGCGAAACAACGAGGAGATGCTCGCCCTGGCGGGGGCCTGAGGGGGATGGGTGGATGGAGAACGCTCAGCTGTTCGATTCAGAGACCTCCTGCCATGCCCTCCCCCGCCCTCCCTTCCTTCCTTCCTTCCTTCCTTCCTTCCGTCCTTCCCTCCTTCCTCCCTTTCTTCTATCCTTCCATCCAACCTTCCACCTATCCACCCATCCTTCCCCGACAACCCACGACCACGCCCTCAGAACTTCATGAGGTGGGGCTTGTCCCCTGTCGACAGGGAGAAACGAGTCCGGAAGTAGGACTTCAAGGTCTCGTCCTTCTCGATGGGCCCCGCAACGGCGGCGTCGATGCTGGCGTTAAGCGCCTTAAAAGCGGGGTCGACGGTTTTCTTGGCGGGGGCGCCAAAGAGCTTCTCCGCACCCTTGCGGGTGGCGGCGCGCTTGGGGCGGGCGAAGGCGGCGTCGTCGACCTTGGCCGCGGCAGCGGCGGCGGCGGCGACGTCGACCTGGGTGGACGTGCCAATGGCGTAGGCAGGGTTGACACGCTTGAGGGGCACGCCGTTGACCGAGTAGGGGCCCGTGACAAGGAGGAGGCCCGACGGGAGGTGCTTGACCACCACCGCGCGGCGGCCCTTGAATCTGCCGGCGAGAAGAATGCAGACGCGGCCAGGGGCGAGGGAGGCGCGGATCTTGGCGGGCTTCTGGGCCTTGGGGGCCGTCTTGAGGGGCTGCGGCACGTCGTCGGCGGGGTACATCGTCGTCTTGCCAGCCTTAAGCGACGTGGCCCACGCGTTGAGAGGGTTACGCGCCCGCGTGTGCGGGACGCGCTTCTTCTGCGCCACCATCGCGGCGGGGTGCTCTGCGGGAGCGGAAGGCGAGGGGGGATTTGGAAAGGGAACCACAAGGGTCCTGGGCTGTGCGTCCAGGACAGGCGGGGCCAGGGCATCCGTTGTGAAAATCGATGCGGAACGAGAAAGAGACTCCAAGTCGTCGTTCAGCGCGATGATGACCGGGCCCCGCGGTGGGCCAGTCCGCTGCGGGCTCCAGCGACCCATGGGGACCGGCGGCCGGGGTCGGCGGCCGGCGCGGCTCCTCTCCGAGAGCGCCGGTCGCATCGTGAGCGACGCCGTCGACATAAAACGGCGTACAACACTATGTTTCATCAACAAGGTAGGTCGCCGAGCCCGCAGACGGAGCCACAAAGCGACGCCGCCGGTCGGCCGGCTCGACGAGCGCGCGTCAACCGCCGCGCGATTCGGCAGCGCGGCGGGCCGAGGCGACCACAATCCGGATCGACGTCGCGTGGTGCAAGCGCCGAAACGAGGTGTCGACGGATAGGGCGGCTCGGGGAAGGTGACACGCCGAACTGATGCGCTGGGACGCTTTGGTATGTTTTCCGGTAGCCTTAGGAAGAAAACATCATGCGAATCGAGGTACGGTCGCTCGAGCGAGCCGAAAAAAGCGACGCTCTATCCCATGGAGCCACGGCGGGCCCGGCGGCGACGGCGGGGCAGCTGCTGCGTCGATGGCGACGCGTGGCGCGGCCATTTCTCACCTCACGAGTGGGCGTTGGCCGCGTTGAAGAGGCCGGGAACGGCAGAGAGGGCGAGCGTTGTCGTAGCTCGCAGTTCTGCCTCGCCAGTCCTCTTCGTTTCGCATTGCAGGACTGCTGCGGCCCTCTACCCCCCCCGAGCACCGTCAGCCCTCGCGCCGCGATGCCGCCGAGGCGCAGCGCTCGAGGGGGCGCAAGTGGTGGGCCAAAGCCCCCCCGGAGCGGCCCCGTGCCTGCCCCACCGGCCGGCTCGTTGTTGCGCCCCCCCCCCGCCGAGCTAGAAGCCATCGAGCGGGAACGTGTTGAGCGTCAAATGAAGAGAAGGAGGCAGGTGGACGGGCTGGGATACAACTTGGCACGTCCCTCGCGTCGCAGTGCCTGCTGCGCCCCCGCGACAAACCCGACAACGGCACAGTGCCTGCTGCTCCGCGCCCACGGAACACGACGGTCGCTGGACTCCCCCGCCTCCCCCCACCCTGACCCATCCATCCACGATCGCAGGAGCATAATAGGCCAGCTCCGGTCCCTTCAGATCCGCGCCGACCTCCTGATGAACTTTTATTTGCTGGGAGGAATGGAGCGGGCCGTTCTGTGGGTCGCCGTGTTGGCCGTCGTGGCAGGGTGCTGCCGCGCGACGGCCCTCGTCTGGCGTGCCATCGTGGCGGGGGCTTGGGGGGGCGGTGAGGCGCGATGATGGGGGGGGCGAGACAACGCGGGGTGCGACGAGATCTACGCAACGACGGACGAGACTGGCGTGACATCAAAACCGACGATTCTTCCCCCGTGTCCCCTCGCCCCCTTCACTCCCCCCGCCAAGCCCCTCAGACGGCAGCGGCGTTCTCATCGTTCCCCCCCACCTCGCTCGCCGCGCGGCTTTGCTCGGCTAGGATGCGTTCCACCAGGCGTCTCCGCGGGTTGGTGCGCGGTTTGAACGTTTCTTCCTCCCGCTCGCGCGCCTGCTCCGCCGCCGCATTCTGTCTCCGCCCCGCCCACCCCTCGGCCACCTGCTTGGCCTCGGCGCGGCGCTGACTCGCCAGCTCGGGCGCCTCGGGCTCGGTCGTGCCTCGCCGCGCCTGCGGACGCTCGTTGAACACGCGAGCGCACCGGGCGCGGTGCTCCTCCTCGAGCCGCTTGGCCCGCTCCTTGTTTCGAAGGAAGGCGCCGAGGCCCGGCACGGCCACGGGCCCGGAGGGCGCGGGAGGCGCATCGTGGACCTCGGGGCGAAAACTGCAGCCGCGCAGCTCCTCGAGCGCGGCCCGCTCACGCGCCAGGGCAAGGCGCTCGGCCATGACGTCGCGCTGTGCGTGCACCCTCTCCATCACGGCGTCGGGGTCGCCGAGGGCCACCGACACCTTGTCGACCCGCGCGGCGTCGCGGCGGTAGGGGAGCCTGTCCTGTCCGGACACGGGGGGCTTGCTGGTGTCGGGCTGGAACGGGCAGGCCTCAGCCTCCTCGTCCTCGGCGCGCTTCCTGAGCTCCTCGAGCCGCGCGCGGTGGACGGCGTCCGACACGAGCTCGTCCAGCGGCGTCGCCGCCCTCCGGCGCGCTTTGCTCAGGATCTCGGGCTGGAAGGTGAACTGGGAGTAGTGCGCTTCCTGCTGCGTCGCCCGGTGGGCCTCACGGCGTTCGGCATCCTGGTACGAGAGGCGCTCCACCCGGTCAAGGTAGCTCTCCCCCACACGCGGCGTGAGGCGCCGGCTAGTGGCCAGGAGCTTCCGGGTGCCCGGGGCGAGCTCGGGCTTGTAGGGATGCCGGGCCGCCTCGTCGTGCAAGGCGGCGAGGTGATCTTCCTTCCGTCTCCGATGCTCAAGGTCGAGGGCGACGCGCTCGGCGAAGTCCTCGCGGCGCTCGGGATGAATGTCCATCATCTGCCGCGACCGCGCGTTAATCTCTGGCTTGAAGGTCATGTCCTTGTCGCGCGGGTCGACCGCGCACGTCCCACCCGCCGAGGCCGAGTGGGGACGGCCGACGAGGTAAGACGGCAGGCCGCCTGAAGTCCCCCGGCCGCCCGCAGGGCCGCTTGCGCCGACGGATGCCGCCCGGCCGTGGGCGGCCAGCTCGTTCTCCCACAGATCCCGCTTCAGGTCGCGCTCCTCGGCGAGCACCACGGACCGGGCGCAGAGGCGCGGTTCGAACGAGTGCTCGGCCGCCTGGGCCTGACGTAGCGCGCCGAGCCGCTGCCTCCGCCGGTCGACCTCCGCCTCGATCCGCTGCTCCAGCGGAACGTAGCCCTCCCCCTTGGCCCCAAGGATGCGCTCGTTGCCTTTGCGAGAGGCCGATGTGTCGGGGACCCCGCGCGCGCTCGCGCCCTCCGCCTCGGCCCGCTGCGCCAGCGCCTCGGCGACGCGACGCCGCCTGGCCTCGAGGACGCGTGCTGCGCGGTCGAGCACGCCCGACGCCGCGTCCTCCTTGGAGAGCCGCGCCCGCGCCACGAGGCGGGGCCGCCCGGTGTGGGCCTCGTCGAAGGCCGCCTCGGCGTCCTCGGCCCGCTGGGCCAGGCGCCGGGCCAGCGCGGCCTCGCGCCTCACCTTGTCCTCAGCGACGCGCGCGAGAAAGTCCCCCCGGGCGGCCGCGGCGCGCGCCATCTCGTCGTCGTTGATGGCAGGAGAAAAGGGCATCTCGCGCGCCCGTTCCTCCTCGACGCGGGCGACGACGGCTGCGCGGGTGTGGACGTGGTCAGGGGCCGAAAGGGGGAAGGGGCGAGGCTCGGTGGGGGGAGGCTTGGCCACGGGGCCGCCACCGACCCTGCCGCCGGCCTCGGACGGCCGTGACCTCCGCCGCGCCTCCTCCGCCTCGGCCTTGGCAGCCTTGAGTCGCTCGATCTCGATCTCGCGCTCGCGCTCGGCGGCGCGCTCGGCGGCGCGCTGGCGGGGGGTGCTCGTTGGGAGGCGGGCGGGGCCCCGCTCGGGGGGGGGGGGGCCGGGGGGGGCCCGGTGGGGGGGGGGGGTCCTGGGTTGCCCCCGGCGCCGGGGGGAGGCACGGCAGGGCCAGGCGGCGCAGGCCGGGCGCCCCCCGCCCCTCCTCCACCGGCCGCCCCGCCGGCCCCGGGGCCGGCCGGCGGCGGCGAAGCCTCGGGTCGGGGCGGCCGGCCGGAGGCGCCAGTCGCAGCCGGCGATGACGTCGCCGCCGGCCACCGCGCCGCCGCCATCGACGCCGCTGCCCCGCTCGTGCCCGCGCGGAGGAGACGACGGCCCTCGGCCGCCGCGGCCGCCGGAGTCGGCTCCCGCTTCGCCGTGACCGTGCGTTGAAACTCTTTCTTTCGCTCCAGAGCAGCGGCCGTGGGGGCCGCGAACCGCGCCGGCTCGCCCGCCGCCCGCGCCCCGCCGCCGCCGCCCCTGGCATCGCTCGGCACCGGGTCGTCGTCCGACCGCGACGACAGATCCGGCAGAGACGCCGCCACGCTGGGAGGCAGAGAGTAGGCGTCCCCGTAGCTCGCTCGGGGGGCGGCGCCCCCCCGAGCGCCCGTCGGGGACCGGCGGTCGGGCGGCGGAGGTGCCCCCGCAAGTCGCCTCCGCATCTCCTCCTCCGCGCGCCGTACGCCCGGGTCGACGGCGGCCGCCCCCTGCAGCAGCGGGCGTGGGGACGGCGCCGCAGGGACAGACACGTCGACGGGGGGGGCGAGCGGGGCGGGGGCGGCGCCGCGCGCCGCGCCGGCGGCGGCGGCCGCAGCCGGCGCGCCACCTGACCCCGTCGACGCCCGCTCGATGGCCGAGAGACGGTTGGGGTCTGACGCGAGGGTCGCGTCGCGGGCCTGGAATCGCGCGCGCTCCTCCGCCATGGCGCGGGCGCGGCGGTCGCGGATGCGCCGCATCGCCGCCTCCTCCGCGTCGTCCGCATCCTCCCCGTAGTGCGAGCTTGCAGGAGCTGTGGGGGCGGCGAGGGCGTGGGCGGGCGGCGCTGGGGCATTCGAAAACGACGTGGGGCCGGCACCGCCGGAGCTGAGCGCCCCGGCGGACAAACGGGACGCCTCCACGGCCTCCTGGGCAGCTTTTGCGGCCAGTCTACGTTCCTCGTAGTTGCGGCGGAGCTCTTCAAGCCTGCGCTCGCGGGCGCGGGCGTCATCGGCCGGCAACGCCGCCGCGGCCGACGTCGGCGCCGCAGCGGGCGAGGCGGCGGGCGAGGCGGCCGAGGGAGCCGCCAGCATACGATCAAGCGCCTTGGTCGCCGAATCGATCGCGTTACCTTCAGCTTCGCCGGCGCCAGAGCCCGCAGTGGTCCGTGCCACGGCATGGGACGAGCCAGGCGACAGCACCGAGGCGGCTGCTCTGTCGCCCACCGCGGTCCCCGTTCCCGTTCGTAGAATCATTCCTTCAATTCCATCTTTATCTCCTGACGGTCGAGCCACGGGAGCAGCCAGGGGAGCGGGGAGCGAGGGCCGCCCCGAGGTTGGTCCGGCGCCCCACGCCGTCACTTTTGACGCGTCGCCGGTCCTAAGGGCCTCGCGGAGCGTCTCGAGGTCGGCCTCGTACTGAGAGAAGAGAGAAATGGGCGCTTTTATCTTCGGTTGGGGCGAGGTGGATGGGGCAAGTTCGACTGGGCGCAGGCGACGCCGCGGCCAGACCCGACGACTTGCATCGCTCACGCCGCCGGGCGACTGCGTCATGGCGGGAAACGCGACAAAAAGACCCCTGGGTCTGGTGACGGGGCTCCACCGAGATGACCTGGTTGCCTTCCAGGGCGCCCTTTCAGCCAAGGGTGCCCCCTCGAAACTCCCCCGGTTTGTCAGTTCAATGGCGCCTCGCCCACTCGACCGCTCGCCTCTCACGCCCCCCCCCCCCCCCCCCCCCCCCCCCCCCCCCCCCCCCCCCCCCCCCCCCCCCCCCCCCCCCCCCCCCACGCCCCCCCGCCCGCCCCCCCCCCCCCCCCCCCCGCCCCCCCCCCCCCCCCCCTCGCCCCCCCCCCCCCCCCCCCCCCTCCCCTCCCCTCCCCCAGTGGCGCCCGCGTCCCGCCATAGCTGGGCACGGGCCGGTCGCCCGCCGGGGCCCTGCCCGGCGCAGCGCCCGGCGCGCTCCCATCGCCCCCCCCCCCCGGGCGGCTGGCCCCCTTCCTTTCCTCGTGCAGAAGCCGCCGCTCCCTCCGCGCCCCCCGCGCGGCCGCTGCCGCCGCCCCCCCCGGCGCGTCGTCGATGGCTCCCCGCAGCGCCTCGAGGATCTCCGCCCCACCCACCGAGTGCCCATCGGCCGCGTCGGCCGCGTCGGATGGACCGCCAGGACCGCGGCCGCCGACGTCGAGCCCTCCCTCCGCCGCGGGAGAGGGGGTCAGGGGGAGCCGGCCGTCGGCCCGACCGCCGCCGCTCGCGCTCGGGTCGGGACTCCGAGCGCCCCCCGTCCTTCTCCGCCCCGCCAGTCGCTCCTTCACATCGGACATCCGCACCCCCCCGATGCCGAGCGCGGCCGCGACGGCATCGCGGTCGAGGGGACCGTAGGTGGGAGGCCCCGCCGGCGGCGAGGGGGGACGGTCGGCCGCGCCGGCTCCGTCGGGGCCGTCGAGGCCGTCGAGGCCGTCGGTGCCGTCGGGCCAGGCGGTGGCCTCGTCGTCCGACAACCCACCTGCCCCGGGCCGACCCGTCACCCCCGCGCCCACGACGCCCGCCCGCGCTAACTCGCGCCGCAGCCACGCCACCTTCCGGCTAAGGTCGCCCCCAGAGACCAGCCCCTCCTCCTCCTCCTGCTCCTCGTCCCACCCCTCCTCCTCCGACCCGGTCGACCCAACCCCTCCGACGATCGCCCCCCCGCCCCCGCCCCCCATCTCCCTCCACTCGAAGTAGGGAACCGAGACGATGCGCCACCCGCACGCCGCCATGAGCCGCCGCCGAAGCACGTGGTGTCCGAGCGGCTGGAGCGTGTTCGCCGTGAAGTGGTGGGGCCCGTCCACCTCGACCGCGACCCTTCCTCTTCCGTCTCTTGTTGAGGCACAGTCGACGGCGATGTCCACGGAGAAGAGCCCGTCCTCCGCGAGGTACTCGTTGGTGTGGGCGACGCCCAGCGCGCTCAGCAGGGCCGAAACCTCGAGGTGAAAGCTGGACAAGACCACGTTGCCGCGTGTGCCCCTGAGCCACTCGTCGCGGACGCGCGCGAGAAAGCGGGGGCTCACGCCCCAATCGCCCACCCCCCGGCCCCCGCCCCACTGGGCGCCCTCGACCTTCACCGCCCCGTCCTTCTCCAGACCCCTCATCAGCAGCGCCTGAAACAGCTGGTGCATCTGCTCCGGCCGCATCTCCTTGAGGGCCCCCTCCTCGTCCGCGGCCAGCCGGGCCAGCAGGGCGGCAAAGACGGGCAGAGACGTCTCGTGCAGCACCGCCAAAGCCCACAGCAGGTTCGACACCGACTGCCGCGAGAAGTCGTCGCCCCTCGACGCGAGGTCGTCGGTGACGACGCGAAGGAGGGGGCGGCCGGGATGGTAGCCCAGGCGGGCGAAGCTCCAGAGGACGGAGACCAGCTCCGCCACGCGGAAGGTGGGTCCACGGTCGCGGAGGAGGGCACCGACGGCCGAGAGTAGGTCTGGGGAGTCGTGGCGCGCAGTGGCGAAGGACCACATCAGGTTGGCGACAGCCTGGGTGGAGAGCTCGCAGAGACGGCCCTCAGGGCGACTGCCATTGCCGCCGCCGCCGCCGCCACCGCCTCCTGCCCCGCTTGCGTCGGCACCCCACCCCCAGGCGCCCACGTCGTCGTCGCTGCCGTCCCCCACCCCCCACCCTCCCTCGCGCCCCCCACCGTCCACCCGCCCACCGCTGCGCGGTCTGCCCGCCAGCTCCGCGGCCAGGGCGTCGAGCAGCTCTGGTGCGTAATGCCCAGTCCGCCCGAAGGCGATAGCCACGTTAGACATCTCCTGGCCATTGAAGAGGGGCAGCCGGGCCGCCACCACCCCCGCGAGACGGCGGAAGAGGCGCGCGGGGTGGTGGTCGAGGGTGGCGAGGGCCCAGGCGAGGTTGGCCATGGCCTGGGGCGCGAAGGAGGGCAGACGGAGCTTAGTCAGGGCGTCGGCAGCCAATGCCTCACAGAGGTCCGCACGTCGGTGGCCCGACGTGGCATAGGCCCAGGCGATGTTGGCGAGCGCCTGGGGAGCGAAACCGCGCAGTCCGCGCCGGAGAAGTTCGTCCGCGGCGTTGTCGAGAAAGGCCGCGTGAGCGGGGTCAGCTGCCGAGAGGGGCCCGACAGGCGGCACGACGGGCGCGCCGGGCGCCCCCGTGGCCGGGCCCGCCGCCCCCCGTGGGGCCCCCCCCTCCGCACTGCCCTCACTGCCAATACCCCCCCCACCCCCTCCGCCCCCTCCGCCTGCCCCTCCGCCGCCTGCCCCCCCGCTTGCCCCCGGAACCGACCCCAGCGTCGCCAGCGCCCACAGCAGGTTCGACAGTTCTTGCGCCTTGTGCCGCTCAAGCATCCCGGGCCGGCCCGCCGCGTCCCGAAGCCGCGCCGCGAGCGCCGTCTCCCGCGGCCCCCGCGCGTCGAGGCACGCCAGGCCCCACGCCGTGTTCGCCAGCTGTCGCGCGTCCAGGCGTCCCGCCGAAGCCTCAAGCCGCTCCAGCAGCAGCGTGAACCCTGCCGAGGCACGGATGTCCCGCCGGGCCACTGCCCCCGCGTCGCCGCCTCCACGGCTCAGCCGTCCCAGCCGGTGAGTGGCCGTGGACAGATTCACCAGGTCGAACCGCTCCCCTTTCTCCTCGACGGTGCGGAGGACCTCTCGCCAGTCGCGGGTAGCAGACATGGCCTGGGAGGGGGGGGTGTGAGGGGGAGAGGACAGAGGGGAAGGAGTGGGGGTGAGAGGGAGTGGGAGAGGGAGGGGACGAGGGAGAGGGAGAGGCTGAGGGAGAGGGAAAGGCAGGGGGACAGGGAAAACGAGGGAGGGGGAAGGGAGATAAGGGGAGGAGAGAGGGGATGTCCCACGCGGGGGCTCGGCCCCTGCTCGCCTTGTTGATTTGAACACTTTGCGCCTGAAGGGGAGAGCGGAGCATCTGCCGCGCGGCGCGCGATGTGGCGCGAACGCCACCACGGCCGCCCTTAACGGAGGAGGCGCCGCCGTGAGACTTGCCGCCAGGACCGTGGCCTCGGCCGCCACCGCCGCCGCCACCACGCGTGGCGGGTCGGATGGCGGGAGCGCTCCGCCCCACGGCGGGTCCGGGAGCGGGAGGGCGCGGAGCTCGGCCTCGATCTCGGATGGCGGCGGTATCTCCGTCGGCGACGGCCGCGCGGGGCGACGGGCCGGCGTCGCGGGACGAGTCGACCCTCGACGGGGCAGGCAACGGCGGAGCAGCGGGGGGCTGCGCCTCGGTGAGGCCTCGCTTCTTCATCATGGCCATCGTCTGGTCCCGGCGATTGATACGAGCCCGACGGACAGCGGGGGCCGTCCGAGGCGGCCCGGCCGGAGCGGGAGGCCAAGGGGAGGGGGGAACAACTGGCGGCGGCAGACGCCTGGCCGAGGGCCCGGCGTCAACGCCACCCTGCTCCTTGTCGTCAGCGGGGGAAGACCGCGCGAGGAGACAAGGACGACGAATCCAGCATCTTTCAGCGTTGCCGAGGGTGTGACTGGACCGCGCTCGAGGACCGAGCGGGATGGCGACAGGCCCCTTTCCTGCACCTCGGGTCGGGCAGGCGGCCGGCGCCGCCCGCCCTCGGGCGGCCAGTGAGGGCTTCACGGAGCGAGGTGCTCGGCCTTGCGGCCGGCTTACGTTCGAGAGGGGCGGGGGGGCGAGTACGTTCTCGTCGACTGCTCGTCACGGCCTCGCACGACTGCAGGCGAGGCCCACCGGGGGCTCTAGCGTGCTGTGTCTCGTACCCTTCACCCCCCGCTACTCCACCCCCCCCCCTCCCCGTTCACGCGCCGCGGCAAAGGTGGACCGGAGGAGCTCCGAGCTGGCGGCCGCGAGCCCCGACAGCGGGCCGGCGTCAAAGTCGCCGTCGACGACCGTCGTCCGCGTCCTGACCACACTGTGCAGGGCGAGAAGGTCCTCGGCGCTTGCGCCGCAGTCGGACCCCGCGCCGCTTACGAGCCCCGCCGCGCGGTCGGCCCGCCGGCCCCGCGCCCGGGCCCGCTGCCGCTCAACGGCGGCGGCAGAGGGGACGTCACGGTCGTTGCCCCGCGGCCGCCACTCGCCCGTGCCCACGACCCCGACCCCCACTCCAGCCCCGTCGACCGTCCGCGGCGCCGCCCAGACCACGCGCCTCACGCGCGCGCGCGAGAGGGCCTCGCGGCACATCGGGCACGGCTCCAGCGAGGCGTAGACAACGACGTCCTTGACGGCGGGGTCGGGGGCAAGGTCGGCAGCCGAGGCCAACGATGACGACGTCGGTAGTGCACCATTGTCGGCGCCCGGCGCCCCAGGCCCCAGGCGCCAAGAGCCCGCCGCAGCGCAGGCGGCGCGCAGGGCGACGATTTCAGCGTGGGCTGTGGGATCGCAGTCGCGTTCGACCCGGTTGCCGGCGGCAGCGACGACGAGGCCGCCGACGACAACGACAGCCCCGACGGGTGTCTCGCCCGCGCGTCCAGCAGCCTGGGCCGCCTCGAGGGCCGCTCGCAGGTGAATGGCGTCCGTATCCCTCTGAGCCATCGAGTCGCCGCTGTCGAGAGGAGAGGCGGAGCCCCGGGGCCGCGCGACCCGACAGACCCCCCGCGCCGTCGCTCTCGCAGCCCTTTGAATCCGTGCCGTCCATCCGGCCCCGCTCCCCAACCCCCCCCTTCCCCCACCCCCCGTCGCCGCCGTCGGCATATCGACCGAACGACCGACGACGACGCCGCGAATCCCCCCCACCCCGGACATCTCCCAGGCCCCTGCCTCACCGGTAGGACTTCTGCCCCCGCGCCCGGGCGCCGCGGCCGCCAAACTTCTTAGGCTCCGCCCGGCGAGGGTCGGCGACGAGCAGCGTCCTGTCGTACTGGAGAAGCACATCCTTGATCTCGTTCTTCGACGCCTCGTCGACGTACTTCTGGTAAAAGGCAACGAGGGCCTTGCCGAGGGCCTGGCGGATGGCGTAGATTTGGCTCACGCGACCTCCCCCCGAGACGCGGACGCGGATGTCAAGGTCGGCAAAGCGCTGGCGGCCGAGGAGGTTGAGGGGCTCGGAGATCTTCCAGCGAAGGAGGTCGGGCTTGACAGTAGAGAGGGGGCTGCCGTTGATGTGGAGGAGGCCGCGGCCGCGTTTGCAATGGGCGACTGGGGAGGAGGGGGAGGAACCTCGGTAGGCGGTCGGAAGCTTGGGGCAGGGGGGGGGGACCAGCGCGACCTTGCGGCGGGCGGCGCGGCCACGTGGGGCGCCGGATCGCTGCGCTTGACCCTGCCCGCCGCAGTGCCCAGCAGGACAAGGCCCGGCTGAGGGGAGCCATGGAAGAGGCAGCGTTTCATAACTATTACGAGCACGCGCGCGGCACGAGACATTATGAGACGAAAAAAAGATCAGACCTCGCGGTGGGCCAGTCCGCTGCGGGCTCCAGCGACCCATGGGGACCGGCGGCCGGGGTCGGCGGCCGGCGCGGCTCCTCTCCGAGAGCGCCGGTCGCATCGGGAGCGACGCCGTCGACATAAAACGGCGTACAACACTATGTTTCATCAACAAGGTAGGTCGCCGAGCCCGCAGACGGAGCCACAAAGCGACGCCGCCGGTCGGCCGGCTCGACGAGCGCGCGTCAACCGCCGCGCGATTCGGCAGCGCGGCGGGCCGAGGCGACCACAATCCGGATCGACGTCGCGTGGTGCAAGCGCCGAAACGAGGTGTCGACGGATAGGGCGGCTCGGGGAAGGTGACACGCCGAACCGAAGCACGACGGTGCTTCGGTGAACGGTCACCAGGGCTAGCGGCAGGCCAATCGTAATAATCACGCTGGAATGCGCTGACGAACACCGAACGATACCCCTGCGCTCTGCAGCGGGCGTCACTCGCCGGCGACGGCCGTCTTCTTCCTGCCAAAGGTCTGCACAGCCTCGGTCATGCTTGCGACGACGGCCGGCGACACGTCGACGTGAGACAGACGGCCGGCATCCGGCATGGCGGCCACTGTTGGTTGAGCGAGCCCACTGTCTCCACTGTCCCCCCGAGCCACGTCCTCCCTGGCTTGCTGAAGTCCCCCCACCTCATCCTGAGCGACCACTGAACAGCCCCGCGCCCGCAAGCGAACAGTCTAAGGTGAGCGACGAACCAAGGCAAGCCATGGCGGCGCTGCTTGTGTTCCGGCTGAGACGGTCGCAAGGACAGTTGACTCCCCCGCTTTCGCCCTTGTAACGTCCCAACGCGCGACGAGATCGCATCCTGCAAGCGTCATATGCATCTGAGGCTCCATAGATGCCGTCAAGACGGCTGGTTCGTCCGGAAACGACTCAATTCGCTGTGTCGCGTCGCCGGTCGGCGACGCGCGGCCCTCCTGCGGACCATAGGGCATCAAATTCCTTCCACGTCCCTCTCTTACAGGATATCTCTATTATTCACCGCGTAAACCGAAGTTCTGATCCCAGGCGTCTGAGATCCCGGGAAAAGCGACCCCCGAGGCCCGCGTAACCTGGCCAAGAGAGCGAGTCCTGGCTCGCCGCTCCACGTGAACGACAACCATGGCGCCCGGCGGCCCGCCCGACCCGGACAAGCCCAGCGCGCTGCTGCTGTGCTGCTTCCGGTGCTCGGCGGAGGCCGGTCACAACAGCGTGCTCAAGGCGGTGCCGCATCCAAAGAGGGGGAGAGGAGGCCGAGTCGCGCCCGCGCCCGAGAGAGCGGCGTCGAGCCGCGGCGGCGTCGCAGTGCTCAAGGGCGGGGCCGCGGGCGACGGGATCGATACCCCCCAGTACGGCTCCGAGGCACCCGGAGGCGGAGGTGCGGGGAGCCGCGGCCCCACAGCGTCCCAGCTCCGCGAGCCCCGCGCCCCACCCGCTGTCGGTGCCGGCGCCCGCCGGCCGGGCCAGGCGCCCCGCGCCCCCGCCCCCGAGCGTGGTCCCTCTTACCGCGAGGGAGGAAGAGGTGGCGGTGGCTCCCAGGTCTCCGGGTCCGAAGCGGACGGCGGACGATGGGCCTTTTCGGGGCGCCCCTCCCGCCTGCCTCCCCTCGCGAGCGCCGAGCAGGGGCCGTGGAACCCCAACGGGGCGGGCGGACGCCGCCTGAGCCAACGCGAGGCCGAGGCCCGGGAGCGGGAGCGGGGCGCCAGCGACATCCACGGCGGCGGACGGGAGCGCCGCGCATCGCAGCGGACGATGATGGTGGGGGCCGGAGGCGGGGGGGCTGGTCGCGCATCCGACCGCGAGAGTGCGGGCAGGGCGGGGGGCTCCGCCAGCCACCTCACCCAGCGGAAGCCGTCCCAGTCGCATCTATACGGGGCCGGACACGGCAACGTCGACGACGGCGACGCATCCGTCGCGGCCGTCCGGAACGAGGGACGGGGCGCTGATGCGGCGGGCGCGCAGCGGTCGACGGGAGCCGGACGCGGCGGCGGCCCCAGCGAGGCCAAGGGCGGGGCTTGGGCGGGGGGGGGCGGGCGCCTGGACGGGGTCGACGGGCAGGCCTGGGATGATCCGGAGCGCGGCGGCGCAGACGATCGAGGCGAGGACGCCGGCGCCCCGTCGCCTGCCGCAGAGGCAGGACAGACGCTCACGGACCACTCCCGCGCCGCCTTCCTTCGGCGTCAGGCGTCGCGTCGCCGCGAGGCGGCGGTCCCTGCTGGGTCCGCGGGCGCCGCGTCGCTGGAGGCCCCTGGAGGTGGCCTCGTCGCCTCGGTCGACACGCCCCGCGCGGGCGTCCCACGCCCAATCGGGGAGGACCCCGCCCTGGCGGGCGTGGCCGACCCGGAGGCCCTTGTCCGCGGCCCCCCCTCAAACGCCGGGTCGGGCGCGGGCGGCGACGACCCCGACGGCCCCTCGGAGGCCGAATCCGAGGCCGCCCGCCGCGCCTTTCTCGAGGCGCGCAGGGCGGCCCCCGTGGCGTGCGCTGCCGCGGCGCTGGCGGTGCGGGCCGCCGAAGACTTCGCCGAGCGCGAGGCGGCCAAGCGGGCCAAGGACGCCGAGAAGGCGCGCGTCCGGGCGGAGAAGGACGCGGAGCGGGCCGCCCAAGCGGCGCTGGCGGAGGCGGCCCAAGCGGAGGCCTCGGCCCAGGCTGCCAAGATCAAGGCCGAGCGGGAAGCGGCCCGAGCAGCCCTGAGGGAGGAGAAAGCGAGCCAGCGTGAGATGCGGGCGGCGGCGGCGGCGGCGGCGGCGGCGGCGGCGGCAGAACTGGCGGCTGAGGAAGAGGCCGAGCGCATCTGCGACCTCGAAGAGCGGAAAGCGAGGGCGGCCGAGATGAAGGCGGAGAAGGATGCTGACAAGGCCGTCAAACAGATGGCGCGGGTGTCGCAAAAGGCAGAGCGGATCTCGCAACGGGAGGCGCGGGCCGCGGGCGGCGTCGAGGGGGAGGACGAGGGGGAGCCCGCAGGCAAGACAGAGCGGGCGACGCCCGCCCCGGTGGCGCTGGAGACGCCAAAGAAGCAGAAGGCGGCAGAGGACGCGGAGGCGGAGACAACAACGACAAAGAAGAAGAACGAGACGACGACGACGACGACGACGACGATCGGCGCCGACGGCGCCGTCCTTGTCGCGACTGAGGAGGCGGCGACGACTGAGACGACGGCCGCGGCGGACGACGACGGCGCCGCGGTCGAGTGATGAGGAGATCGGCCGTTGGAAGAGGCAGGGGAGGGTCAGAGGGCGAGTCACCTCCCGTTGCCGTCGGCCGTCGACAGCAGCGCACGAGCGGGGCTGGTGCGCGCGTCAGCCGATCTGTAGGCGCCAGAGAGCGGGGTGGGGCAGCGAAGCAAGAGAGATCGAACACCAGCACCACCACCGCCTTGACGTTTACTCCTCGGGCGCGCCGAGGCCGCACGGCAGTTCGACGATGGCCGCGTTTGCCCCGCGCGCCGCGCAGCAGAGCCCCGCCGACGGTTCCTCCGTCGACGCGTGCCGCTATCCCCCCGCCCACTCGGCGACGTCATCGAGCAAAACGGTCGCCACCTCTGTCTCGCCCCGCCCCGGATCCCGCCACCGCACCGCCGCCTCCCCCGCCCGCCCCCTCTTCTCCACGAGCAGGGCGCGGCGGCCCCGGTGCCCCCCCCGGACGACGAGGCAAGCCGTCCCGGCGGCGCGGGGCAGGACCGTCTCCAGTCCTGCCTCGGGGACGCTCTCGACGACCGTCGGGCCCGCGGCGGGGTCGCCGGGCGGGGGATCGAGGCGGATGCGGACGCCGCCGGGGCGGGTGCGGGATCCGGGGTGCAGGACAACGCCCTTGCGCAGGCGGAGGCCGGGGGCGGCCGACGCGGCGTCGAGGCCGACGAGGCGAACGCGGATCCCGGGGACGGCCCAGCCTTGGCCGCCGCTGGGGGGGCGCGCAGCCCCGAAAGGCGCCGCGGCCGCCTTCCCACCCCCCTCGTCCCCTCCCGCGCCCCCCTTCCCCCCCAACCCCGCCGCCGCCGCCGCCGCCGCCGCCGCCGCCGACGACGGCTCCGCGCCCAGCCCCAGCCGCGCCGGCCGCCGCGCGTTCGGCGGCGGTGCAGCCGGCCCCGGCGCGTCGTCGCGCCATCCCATTCCTCGCAGCAGGGCGAATCCAAACTCCGCCACGGGCATCGCCGCGTAGTCGTCTCCAGTGGGGGGGGGGGGGGGAAGCACCGTTCGCCCCGCCCTCGGTGGTGAGAGGGGCGTCGAGCGGCGTCGACCCCCCCTCCGCCCCCCCCGAGTTCCCTCCCATCAGATTGAGACCGAGGGCCATCCCTTCCCCCGCCCACGTGGCACCGGCGTCGGCTCCGATGCCGACGCCGTCGCCCGCGCCGCCGCCGCCGGCATCGTCCGGCTCCGCCGCCTCGAAACGGCGCTCTTCGGGTCGCGCCTCGGGCTGCGGGAGGAAACGGCCCGCCGCGGCGTCACGTCCGGACCTGGCGGGGGCGGCGGGCCCAGCGGGGCGGAACGTGTCGGGGAGAAGAGGGATGATCTGCGGGAGTGGAAGGGGAACGACGCCGTTGGGAGAGTCTGTCGACCGAGAACGATGAGGGAGACGAGACAGCGGCAGCAGCAGCGGCAGCGGCCCCGCTTTGGGGGCTTCTCGACCCGCCTTGGGCCCGGCCTTCGGCTCTGTCGGCCGGTCGGTGCGGACACCATCGGGGCCGACGGCGAGGGCGGTGTCGCGACGGGCGGCGGGGTCGACGGTGGGGGGATCTTCTCCACCGAAGGCGCGGCCGCTTGTGCCCGTGGTACCGACGCGCGTGGCTTTGGCTGGCCTTCCACCGAGCTTGAAGCCCACGCGAAAGGCAGGGGGGGGCGCGGCGGCGACAGCGCCGGCCAGCACCCCTGCCGCGTCTGGGGGGGTGGGCGACCGCGAACGCTTCATGAATCCCACCGAGAGACCACCCGCCCTCGTTCGGGATGGCTCCTCGGCCCAGTAAGTGTCGAATTGACTCGAGTGCTCTCCGTGTCGCAGAGAGAGTCGGAAAGAGCGGCGGCGGCCTCCTCTTCGCCCCGTCATCTCTCGATTCTGCGTCGCGCTCCTTGTCGAGCTCGCCGCGATGCTGGATCCACCACAGCGTCCGACGAAGCGCCGCAAAACGTCCGAGCGCCCTGCCACCGCCGCCCCGACCTCGGCCGCCGCCGCTGTCGCCTCCTCGGGCCCCTACAGCCCCGCCGCCGCCGCCGCCCTTCTCGACGAGAGACGGGCCCTGCCCGTGTGGAGTGCCCGGCGTCGCCTTGTCTCCCTGGCCCGGGCCCACCCCTGCCTCGTCGTGGTGGGCGAGACGGGGAGTGGGAAGACGACGCAGCTGCCGCGGCTCCTCCTCGAGGCCGGCGTCGGCGGGGCCGGCTCCCCCCGCCCGGGCGCGGGGGGCGGCGCGGCGGCGGCCGGCGGTCGGGGCGGCCGACCCGGCGACCCGACTGCCGTCCCCGCCGGCGCCCGGCTCGCCGTCGCCTGCACGCAGCCGCGCCGCGTCGCTGCGACGTCCGTCGCCGACCGCGTCGCCCGGGAGTGGGGGCGTGGGCCCGTCGGTCCGCCCGGGCCCGTCGGCCACAGCGTCCGGTTCGACGACCGCAGCGACCCCCGCTGCACCCTGGTCAAGTACGTCACCGACGGTACGCTGTTGAGGGAGGCGAGTGTCTCCCCTCTTTCCTCTTTCCTCTTTCCTCTCTCCCCTTCCCCGTTCCCCCTTCCCTCTCCCCTCGCCCCTCTTCCCTATCCCCTCTTCGCCCCCCCCCCCCCCCCCCCCCCCCCCCCCCCCCCCCCCCCCCCCCCCCCCCCCCCCCCCCCCCCCCCCCCCCCCCCCCCCCCCCCCCGCGCGC
>Ga0181573_10000053_pt1 | contig 106930 bp, 57 predicted proteins | sample 101ome_25_FD_148643 | JGI IMG/M metagenome (GOLD analysis project Ga0181573, IMG submission 148643) | Coastal salt marsh microbial communities from the Groves Creek Marsh, Skidaway Island, Georgia - 101409BT metaG (spades assembly) | ecosystem: Environmental > Aquatic > Marine > Intertidal...
GGGGGGGGGTGGTGGTGTCGGCGTTGGCGGCGGCGGCAGAGGGGGAGGTTGGCGCCGTGGCGGGCACACTAGCAGCGCCCGGCCAAGGTTGAGGGGGTGGGATGGGCTCGAGGGTCGCGTTGGCTGCAGTCTCCGCGGCATTCTCCGCCCCCTCCAGTGGACCCTCGTCCTCCGAGGACGAGTCGAGAGCGCCGCGTGTCGGATGGGCCCTCGCCATAGCCGAAGGATCGGCGGCGGCAGGTCGAGGAGCGGGGGCACGTGGCGAGCCCGCGGCATGCGAAGTTCCACGTGCGCCGGCGCCGAGGCCCAGGGGACCGCCGCCTCCTTCAACGCCGGAGAGGCGAGGACGTTTGGCCGTCGATGGAAGCTCGCTCCCGTCCCCGTTGTCGCGACGCACACGCGTTGCCGTCAAGCCGGCCTCGTCAGCGACAGGACGGGCCCTGTAAGCCGGGGCATCGGGCGGTGGAGCGTCGACAGACGCTGGGATTGTCTCCGGGTCGGGGTGGGCGGCCACCATTGGGGGAGGGAGTGGTTGTCCCGAGGCCGCCTGTTTCGCCCCCTTATCGACGTCGACTGGGATGGCATCGGGGACGATCTCCGGTATAGGCGCCGGCGCGGGAGCGGGAGCGGGGGGCAGCCGTGGCGTCTGAGGTTGGACAGGGAGCGGAGCGAACTCATCAAATGAGTCGTCGTCGTCCACGTCGACGTCGGTGATAATGAGGGACGCGCCTCCGGGCCCCTGTCCTGCTGAGCGCGTCCACCCGCCTCCACCGCCTCCACTGCCTGCGGAGCTGCCGCCCCAGGGGCGTACTGCAGCCTGCGCCAACGGCCCGGCAACGCCCGATCCCCCAGCGCCTGGGGGCATCGGTGGCGGCGCCTGCAGCGCATCGCCGTTTCTCGTTGTGAGCTCAGGGGTTTCGCCAAGAGCCGCGGCCGAGGGGGTGGCCAGCAGGCGAGGACCCGGTCGAGGCTCGTGGTCGCCGGTGCCATGGTCGCGGCGCCATGGCCCTGATGAAGCCGCGGGCCGGGGCCACGGTCCCCTTGGCACCGCCCGCGAGACCGGTGGATGACGACACGGAGCCGAAGCCGGAACAAGGCTCAGAGGCGCTCCCCCTCTTCCGCCGCAGTCACCGTCGCCGCCACTGCCCAACAGCTGCTCTGCAGCGGCGGCGGACCTCTCGGCCGTCCCCATTGCGGCTTGGCGGGGAACTGGCCGGCCATCGGTCCGATGCAGCGGCGCTTCCAGCTCGCCCGCTGTGATGACAGCTGCGCCGCCTCTGGTGACCACAACGCCCCGTCTCCCTGCGCCCACTGCGCCCCCCGTTGATAGCGGCGAATTCGTCCCCGCAGCCGGTCCTCGATCTCGGCCACTCCCCCCGGCGCCACTGTCGTCCATGGCGCCGAGCCCGTCCAAGCCGCCCAGCCCCCCCAGCTCGATCTTACCCCAGCCTGTCCCCTGCCCCAATCCCCTGTTACCCCACCCCCACCTGTGACTGAATGCGGCTCCGCCGTCACCCTCGCCCCCGCCCATCCCCCACCCCCCTGCGGCCACCACGCCCCGCAGCAGGGCCTCGCGCTCAGCGTCGGCTGTCGCCTCAGCCGCCGCCGCCCGCCGTGCCACCGCCTCGTCGGGTCGCCGCATCAGCCGGAGTACCCTTCTGCCCCCACCACCCTCGGCGGCGAAGGCGTCATCGTCGTCTGACAAGTGGGCCACCGCGCGCGGCCCGCCGTCGTCACCGTCGTCGCCGCCCTGCCGCCCAGGCACACCCCGGCGGCTCCGCGCAAACCTACCCCGGACCCGCTCACCCCCCTCAGGCACCGCCGGTAGGGGGGGCGCTCTGACCCTTCCCTCGTCGTCAAGAAGGCACGTGAGAATGACATAGTGCGCCACCGAGGGGTACCGTAGGCGCACGGCCTCTCTTAGGAGAATGTTGGTGGGCTGCAAGCCACGCCGGTAGCGCTGGCATGACACACCTGAACAGTTGCACACATCCCGGCAGCATGGACACCGCCACCGGGGGAGACGATGACGACGACGAGGTGGAGGAGAGGGGCCGCGGATAAGACCACCGCCACCAGGGGGGGGGGAAGAGCCGGGGGGGACGACCATGGAGCCCAGGGGCTCGGCGTCGGCGAGCTGCGTGGCAGGCGCCGGGCCTGCGCTCGTGATCGCCGAGATGTCGTTGTCCGAGGCCGACTCGGTCTCGGTTGCTGCGCCATCATCGCTTCCGTCGTCGTTGCCATCGCCATCGCCCACCCCCGTCTGGCACCGCTCCAGCGACGCGTCGAAGTCCTCCCCCATGCGCCCCTCCAGGCACCCTCGGCACCACACTCCCCTTGACGCCCCCCCCACAAGCCCCCCCCTCTGCCCCGCAATACGTCCGTTTCCGCAGGGACACCACGTCTTGGCGTCGACCGTTTTCTGTCGACAAAAATGGCACGTCTGGCAGTCGGGACACGGTTGCGCGTGGACGTCCTTGCAGTAGGGGGCGCGGGGCGGGCGTCGACCGACCAACGGCGACCGGCGTTCGAACGCGACGAGGCGCGCCGCATGTTCGTAGGTGTAGTATTCTCTGGAGGGCGGTGGTGAGGGGTGAGAGGCGGGAGTAGAGGGTGGGGGGGTGGGGGGGGTCGAGAGGCGGCCCGTTGGGGGGCTCCGGAGGCCTCCTACCATCCCGGGGCTTGCTTGACGCCATCGCGCTCCTGCTGCCGGCGCAATGCGGCGAGGTCGGGGCCGATGCTCAGCTCTCGGCCCACGTAATGGGACAACTTGCGCGCCACCCAGTGAGGGTCCTCGGGGCCCTCCACGGCGCCGACATCGGGGGCGGCGGCAGCGGCAGCGGCGGTGCCGTTGCCGTCGCTGCCGCCGCCGTGCCCAGCGGGGGCTGCCACCACCAAAGTGCGACGACCGCGGCGTCGACGGAGTGGGGCGGCCCCTTCTGAAGCTCAGACGATTTCAGGGGCCCTTGGACGCCTCGGAGCCCCCGCGCCGCGTGGTTCTATGCTCTCACGCCTCGCGTCGGGGCCAGTTTCGTCGACCTTCGTCAACCTCGAGCGACCACCCCGGCTGTTCTTGGCTGAGGTGAGGGCTCGACACGCCCCGTCGTCCCTCGCCGCCAGTCCAGAACGGCACGACCGCCCATTTTCCGAGGGGGAGGAACGGGACGAGAGCGGCCGCGGACAGGCCAGGGGCACGGCCGGGAAGGAAGACGCGCGATGGCTGAGACGGAAGCAGGCGAGCCTCAGCTTGACCCGCCGCTCCTCCTTGTGTCACTTTAAAAAGTATACTGATGATGTGGGACCGTGTGGCGATGCGGACGAAGCCTTATTCCGGTTCTACTACTTGTCGGAGGCCTCGGCGTGCTAGGTTGCCGAGGCCGACATCGGAGGAGCGGCCCCCGACCACTCGACCATCTCGACACCCCACCCTACTCGCAGCCGCCCCTCGGGGCGCCCAGGAGCTGGCCATTCTCGAGGCGGAGATCGATGCGCAGCTGGCGCCCGAGGCCCTGCTGGTGCGGGCGGCATCAGGCGCTGAGGCCGGCCCCGCGCTGCGTTTGGAGGCGGCGAGAGCGGCGTCGGGCTCAACGGACCTCTGCCCCGGTGAGGAGGTGGTGGCGATGCCACCTGGTCTGCGCGCATGGGCGCTGGACGAGGTGAGGGCGGCGTGTCGGGCGCTGCCCGCACGCCGGGAGTTGCGGCGTCGCCGCGAAGCGGCTGCTGCAATTCAGCGGGCCCACCGACGGCACATCGCGGCCCGTGACGCAGCGCTTGCGGCGGCTGATGGGGCTGCCCGGTTCATCTTCCGGGCGTGGCGACGGTGGCGCGATCAACGCGACTTTCACCGACTGCGCATCGTCGCCGCGGGCTTGTCTGCGCCCCTCGGCCCTGATCGGCGGGCTGACCCCCGTGACCTCCTCCGCCTTCTCGCACCTGGGGACGCCTGTGCTCGCGCTGCCCTCGACCCCGCCGTCGGGGGACGCGTCGTCGTCCGGCTCGGCGGCGCCTGGCGACCTCGCCTCGACGGCAATATCGAGGGGCCGGCCGACATCCTCTGGCCCCCGGCGCTCTTGTGGCGTGTGGTGCTTTCGGCGCCCACGGTCGATGTTGACGCCTTTGCGCCCCGCAACTACTCGGGGGAGACAGCTGGCCAGGCCCGCGGTCGCGCGTGGGCCGACACCGAGGAACGCCACGCCGCGGCCGAAGCGCGCGTCCGATGGGCGCGTGGGGGGGCGGCAGGCGGGAAGTCTGTCGACCCCCCGCCCCTCCTTGGCGCCCTGGAGGCGGAGGTCGGTCCCGACGGCTGCGTCGTTGGGCTGGGCCCCGCCCATGCCGTCCTTCGAGGAGGAAGAGAAGGACAGGGAGGAGGCACAAGCGGTCGCGGTTCCTCTGGCCGCGGGGCTGCTACGAGAGCCGCTGCAGCCATAGGCGCCCCTCGGGTGCTTGTCGCAGATGTTGACGATGACGGCGGGGTCGGCCTGTCCGAGGCGGATGCGTCGATGTGGCGCGGTGCCGACGGAGTCTGCGGCCGTGCCACTGACGGGGCGGCGGTAGCGAGTCCCTGGGGGGGCGGGTGGCGAGCCGTTGCGTGGACCGAGGGTGACGTGGCTGAGGAGCTGTCGGCGTGGGCGGCGCGACGGGACGACGTCACGCGGGGCCGTGTCCGGCGCGGGGCGGGGCTTGGGGCAGGTGCGGCGGCGGCGGCCCTTGTGTCGGACCCGGTACCCTGGATCCGACGGGGAGAGCGGGAGCGGAAGCGGCTCGAAAAGAGGCGGAGGTGGCTCCAGGTGGCGGATGAGCAGGCGGTGGTGGGGACGGGGTCGGCGATGGGGGTGCCTCCAGACGAGGACCGTACCGCGGCGCCCGGGGGCAACCGGTCCGAGACTGTCGAGGCCGTCGGAGCCGACACAGCGGCCAGCTGGTGGCCCGCCCTCGATGACACCGATCCGGCAGGCGCGGTGGGGGCAGTGGCGACGGCGGCGGAGGTGTGGCCCAACCGCATCGGTGACGCTCTCGACGATGCTGCGTCGCTTGCCGCTTGGGCTGCCTCGCTGTCCTTTGATAGATATTTGGAACAGTGGTCGAAGACGGCCCTCTCGGACGCAGCAGGGGCGCCCGAGCGGGACCTTAGGCGCGCGACAGTGGCGGCGGCGGCGTCGATGCGCGAGGGTTCTGTGGCACTGGTGGGCAGCGGCAGCGGCCTCCTCGCCGGGGCGGCGCTCGAGGGTCCTCCGGGCCGCGACGGGGTCGGGGCGGGGCCAGGAACGCTCGGGGCGCCCGTAGGACTGTCGCGGGCCGTGGCAGCGAGACGCGACGGTGCAGCGGCGTATGTGGGGGCGATTCCGGCGGCGTCATCGGCGTGGTCGGGGCTGGGGGGAGACATCGCCCTCGACGCCGACGATGACGGAAGGAGCTGTGGGGCGCCGCCCTCGAGTGCGGGAACGGCGCCACGCGGTGGCGCGCCTCTCCGCCCGACCGCCCCGCGGCCGGCCGGCGTGTCGCGCGAGCGCGACTTCGAGTTGACAATTGAGCTGTCCCGAGATGTACCGGGCCGGCGGCCTTTGCCCCCACCACTGCCCATGCCCCACCGCCACCCCCCACCTTCCCAGCATACCCAGCGCGCCGCCACCCCGTCCTCGCCCGCGTCGGGCGAGCGCGTCGTGATCGACGATGCCGTGAGTGGTCTTGGCGGGCCCCCGTTGCCGGCTCGGGCGGGAGGCGTTGGTCTCGCTCGCCCCCCCTCAGCGGGGCCTACGGTGGGCTGGGGATGACAATGATGGGCTTGGCACGAGAGATTTGATGAAAGGGCGGGCTTTAAACCGTGATTGCCTCGCTCATCGGCGTGCACCCTCCCTCGTGAGCTCCCAGTCCCCCGTCCACGCAGCACAAACGGTGAGACGGCCAGGCTGGCGCCCTGCCCGACCGACAGGCGTTGACGTCGACATCTCGTGCGCAGCCCCGCACGCCCCCCAATGCCGTCGACCCCCTCCAGCACTCTGCGCCCGGCCCAAGGGGCAACGCAAGGTGCATCTCCCAGAGCCGTCGTGACCACGATCCCAGCGTGGCCCATGCGGCAGAGTCGTCGGCGTCGTCAGCCGATAGAGAGAGCGAGGCTGCGGCCTCCCCCGACGGCGGAGGCGGCGGCGGCCTGGTATCGGGGATCTCCCACGAGAACGCCCCCGGAGCCGACGAGTCGATGACGCCTGATGTGACCCGCCACAGGAGGGAACCGCCGTGCGCCCGAGCCCAGGCGTCGACGTCGCCTGGTCCGGTGCCGAGGGCTGCTGCGGCACGGCGACCGACGGCGTCGACCAGGGCACGGGCCTCGGTGGCGGCCCATGGTCCGAGCTGCCACGCACCCGAGCACGCCTTGCCCGGGCCGAGTCGAGCCGCCGACGCACTGCGCGGCAGGAGGCCGGACCGGACAAGGACGAATCGGATGGTCTCGATCCAGCCCGAGGGGCAGGGGGGGGGCAGGTGGCCAGGGGAAAAAGGCGGCGCCCCGTCGGCAGAGGCAGTGGCGGTAGGGCTTTTCCCCGCATGGTTTTCGCGCCAGGCTCGCGGCGCCGACACGCCGTACTCCTCGAGGACAACGGGCTTGCCGAGGGCCCCCGCCGCGGCCACTAGGTGCTGAGCCATCCACGCTGTAACGAAGGCGCGTCGGGCTGTCGCGTGGGGGTTGCCGACGGGGCCGCCGTCGGGACCGGCGTAATCGGGGTTGGGACCGGCGTCAGCGGTTGGCGCCCAGCGGCCCGGCCAGGCGTGGACGGTGATGTAGTCAACATGCTCTCCGAGCACGACGACCGACTGCCCCGTCTGCCGACGCCAGTCGGCTCCGGGCTCAGCAGCCTCGACGACAACATCGTCCTTGGCCGGCGTGTCCTCTTGAGCAGTTTCGTCGTCGGAAGCGGCCCCCGCCGCGCCCGCAACCGCGCCACTTTCGGCACGGAGCCCCCCTGCCCAGCCTGTGGGCTCGCTGTCAGCAGGAGACCAGAACCCCTCGACTCCCGCCGCCACAAGGGTCTTTGGGGCAGCCTGCCGCACAACCAGGGCGGCGGCCTCGACCCACGCCGCGAGCCTCGCTTCACAGTCGGGCACGGCCCAGCTTGGACACCGCGGCTCGTTTAGTAAATCGACGCTCATAAGGGCCGGGTCGTCGGCGATCGACTTGCCAGTGACGGTTGAGACGCGTTGGAGGACGGCGAGGGCATGGCGAGCCCACAGGCGCCAAGGGCAGCCGGCTCCAGCGCCGGGACCGGCGGAGCCGGGCGTCGGATCGGACGACGCGAGGGGCGCACCGAGGCCAGGTGGCGCGGATGCGCACCCGAGCGGTAGTTCGGCGCACCAGTCGGAGGGCAAATCAAAGAAGCTCGCGTGGCGCCGCGCTTCATTCTCGGGGTCGACGACGATGATGTCGTCGGCAGCAGCTTCGCCAAGACAGTGGTCGACGTAGGCATCTACCGAGCTCCAGTTGTCGCCCAGGACCAGGGTAGCCCGGATGCCCCGTTTTGCGGCCTGGAAGAGGACAAAGTCGAGGCCGCGCATGACCTCCTCGTCCCGTGTGTCTGGGCTCGGCTGGAGGGGACGGGCGCCTGGAAAGTTGACAGCCCAGACGCGCACGGCGTTGAGGCGCTGCCGCGCTAGTCGGCCAAAAAGACCGGCGACGAGCTCGCGGCCAGTGCGACCATTGCGGGTGACGTCGCGGGGCGGGCGGGCGGCGGCGGTGGGTGCGAGGTCCGGGACGTTAGCTCCCGACAGAACGAGGCGGCGGCCATCTGCAACGAACCCCTCGGGCGTGGCAACGACGCGACCGGCCTCGACTGGATCGGCGGGGCGGCTCACGGCCCATGCGGTGATCAGGCCTAGAAGGACGAGGACACCCAGGCCGAGAACGACACCGACCCAGGGCTGACATGCGCTCCTGTTCCGTCGTGTGGCAGCGTGTGGAGTGGACATAGCCGTAGCCTGCAGAACACAAAACGATCGTTACAGACTTATGATGGGCGTTTCTGGTGCGTGGACGTATAAAACGATCGTTACAAACTTATGTTGGGCTTTTCTGGTGCGTGGACGCATGAAAAACGTAAAGAAGCGATCTGCGTCCGCAGCCTAAGAGATTCGCCTCGGGGCCACTCTCGTCCACCTGCGAACTTCGCGGGTGTCGACGAGCCATTGTGTGGACGTTCCAGCGATAAAAGAGGCGGGTGGCGGGGTGGGGTGGGGCGGGAACAAATACGGTTTGTGTTGAGCTCTACATGCATCCACGTCACAGTTTTGCAGTGCTGCCACGCGAGTAGCGAGGGAAAGACCCACCCTCCGTCCTCTCCAGCGACGACACACCACGGGAAAATTATGCAGACCTCTTTCTTCCCTCTAGCTCACACGGGGTAACACCAAACGTTCCCGCCCAGCGGTGCACCCCAACCCCCTGGTGGTGGAGGAGATAGCCGCCAATCGTCACAGAGGAGGGGCGTGGTGACGTCCGCCTCCCAAACGCCCGGGTGGTCCTCGCGGACGCGGCGCAGGCTCGCTCCCGCCCCGCCCGGATCGCCTCCACCCCCGCACGAGTAGAGGACGTACCCGAGGGACGGCTGGCCTGAACGCGGATCGACAGCGCCGTTGACGAGCGACACCCGCAACACTCGAGGGCCGCGGTGGTGGGCAGCTCCCGCGGGTGGGGCGACGAGGCCCATCGCGCTCACGTCGTCGGGGGAAGGCCACACGCCGATGAGGTGCGCGCTCTTGAGAACCGGTTCCTTCCCCCCCGCTGCCAGGTCACCGAGGGGGCGGTCGGCCGCAGCCCAGGGCGCCCGGGCGAGCGCCCCGCCGTGGCAGACTTCCCACACCCACGGCCCGTGGACCAACCGGTCACACCGGCCCGCGAGGGCGGCCAGATGAGCACCGGGATCTTTCCCCGTCGGCTCGGGCGGGGCCCCAGGCGGGGGGAAGGGGGCAGAGGCGGGGTCGGCGCCATGAGCGAAGGGGTCATGCACGGCGAAGGCGCCGGGGTCGGCAGGAACCAGGCACTCGTATGCGGCCCCGTCGGCCGCCACCACGGGCAGCGGGACGAAACCGGGGGGTACGGGGTCGGGCGGCTGGGAGGCGAACACCACGTCGGGGGGGGGGGAGGAGAAACCGTCTGCGGGCGTGCGGGGCTCGCCGGGGGGGTTGGCGTTTCGGGCGGGCGGGGGGGGCCGTCGTCGTCTTGTCACGCGGCAGGTGTTTCCATTCCCCGCGCGCGTGCAGCAGTCGTCCAGAAACTTGCCTCGGAAAGAGGGGAGGTTGAGAGGCAGGAAGGCGGCGGCAGGCGCGACGAGCACGAGGCCGAGGGCGGCGGCTGCAGCGGCGGTGGTGATGGGTGCGAAGGGCCGAGCCCGGCAGCGCGCGATGTGCGTGTAAGGCACCCGTCTACGCCTTCCATCCCCAGGGAATGGCATATTGCCGAAGCAGCAAGGTGTGGTGCCCGCACCAGTGGCGGGCTTCTCTCCTCGAGGCTGAGGGTGGACACATGAGGATGGGGTCTCCCGACTTTTTTTTTCCGCCAACTTGCCACTTATCACCACTTCTTGGTCATGGCGATCCTCGCTGCGCATTTGTCCGGCCTTGATATGGCCCAGCTGGTGCGAGGCACGGGCAGCCGGGTCCATGACGCTGCGCGGCAGGGGCTGACCCGCAAAGCTTGCCGGCCCAAACTGCGGATGCTGTGCTGCTGCGCCTCGATCGACTCATCCGACGAGTCTTATGATGTAGCCGTGATCGGTGCGGGCCCCGCGGGTCTGACGGCGGCCCTGGCCCTGCGCCGCGCCGTGCCCGCGTTGCGCGTGGCCGTCTTCGACCAGGCCAGGGACTTTCGCCCGGCAGGCGTGTATTTTAGAGGAGGCGACGAGGCGCGTCGCGGGATCTCCAGGCGATCAGTCTGTCACACGACCCCCATCATCATCGCCACCATCACCGGCAGGCTCAGTGATCAACCTGGGCGTTAACGGGGTCAAAGTCCTGAGGGCGGTTGATCCCGACGGGACGCTTTCAGAACGCCTCGAGAGTGCGGCCCAGGGCGACGTGGATGGGGCCGTGTGGGACCTGTCGGGCGCCGAGGTGCGCCGGATCTCGACCCGGGAGCTCGATGCGGCGGCGCGGACGGCCTTTGGTGCGGCCGGGGTGCGGCTGGCGTGGTATGATTTGCAGCGCACGCTGCGCCAGCGGCTCGAGGAGATCTCGCCGGGAGATCAAGCCGCGGTGAGCGACGACGGTACCGCCGTGGTGCGGACGGGTTGCCGATTCGATGGGTACGACGAGGACGCAGCGGGTGTGACGGTGCGGTTGTGCGTGGCGCCGCCCGCCGGCACGGCCCCGGACGCGGTGCCAACGGAGTGCCGCGTCAGGTGTCGACTCCTCGTGGGCGCCGACGGCGTCTATTCACAGGTGCGCCGGCGCCTGACGGGCGGTGCGGGCTGCCTCGAAAACACAGGCAAGGTCATCTTTCGGGGCGCATCTCGCGTGGACGAGTGGGAGGGCCCGCCGGGGGCCCTGGCAAGCCTCACCCGCCGCGGCGGCGCCCCCGACTGGGAGGAGGGGGGCGGCGCGTCGGCCCTAGCCGACCCCGCCGCTGGCCCGGGCCTGGACTCATCGACAGCAGTGGACGATGCCAGCGCCGATGACGGCAAGCCGGCCCTTGTCTACACGATGGGCGGGCCCGCCGGCGCATCCCTCCATTCCGTCGTTGGCGGCCTTGTCCTCATCAACGCCGTTTTTGACGCGTCCGCCGTGGGTGCCGCGGGATTCGACGTGGCCTACGACGACACTGGCCTCGTCGCGCGCCTGGTGGATCGGGCCGGGGGCGATGCCGCGTCGGGCATTCCCGGACTCGACACAAAGACGGGTGGACCCGACGCCTGCAAGGTGGCCTTACTGAGGTGTCTGGCGCCCTTTCACGCGGCGGCTCGCGACGTCGTGCGGGGCATTCCGGGCAGCTCCCCCGGGGGGTCGCGCGGGGTGACTCTTCACGCCGACCACATCTGCCTTGATCCTAGCAGCGCTGCCTGGCAGTCGCGGGCCCCTGGGCCTGCGCCGTTGATCATGGCAGGGCCGCTCGACACGGTCGATGACGATGAGGCTCGCGCCGCCGCTGCCGCCGACGACGCCCGCCCGACGGGCGCAGGCGGTCGCGTCGTTCTTGTCGGTGATGCCGCCCATGCCTTCGGCGTCAGCGGCGTTGGCATCGGCCTCGGCATGGAGGACGGCCATGTTCTCGCAGCCGCTGTCGCCTCCGAAGGGCCTGGCGCCCGCGCCGCCGCCGCGTACGTCCGCATGCGTCGACCCCGCGTGGCCGAGCTGTTCGCAATGCTCTGCGAGTCGCGGGGACGTCCGCCGCCCCAGGCCGACGAGGCGGGCGACTTCCTGCGCCCGACCTCCCCCTCGGGCGGGAACACGGGGGGCGGGGGTGCGGGAGCCGCGGGCGCCACGGTGGGCGTCGTCGGTACCGGCGGGCCCGTGGTGCCGCGCCCGTCTCCAGGGCTGAGGGACGGGCCTGGGGGGGGCGGGCCAGGTGGGCCACGCGGTGGGCCCCCACCGGAGGCCGTGCGCGCCCAGATGTTCGAGGTCGCTGCCAACCGCTTCCTCGCCGAGGCCGATTGGGCGCCGCTGGGCGAGGGCGTCGCTGCGGTCGCGTTGGCAGCGGGAGGGGGTTAGGGATGATAATACGGTGATCAGGGCAAGGTCCCTGAAAGAATGTGCCGTGGTGGACACGGTTGACTGTTGATTTTTTTCGCTCATCGGCTTTGACGCCCCCCACCCCCGCGACGTTGTGCAGCGTAGGGGGCGCCATGCCGGCGGCGCCCTCTTCTGGGGCGCCGCCCGGAGCGCGACGCGTCGGGGCAAGCGTCAGCGAAGCTGTGTCGGCGGCCGGGCGCGGCACCCTTGGCGCGGCGCGGGCGCTGGTCTATTCCGGTGAGTGAGAGAAGGAAGATGCGACGCGGTGTGGCGCCGGAGGATTCATTGCGCCGGGTCCCACCGGCCCATCCCCCCCCCACCCTGTTCCCAGTGTCGGAGCGCGCCGCTCGCACCCCCCCCCACCCCCAGAACCAGGACGCCGCAGCCCTTCTCGAGGCGTCCGCGGGCCCCAGCCCTCGGGTTGCGGCGGCGGCGCTCGTGTCGCTCGGTCGGCTGCGCGTCACTGGCGGTGACTTCCGCGCCCGGCTCGGGGCCGACCTGGCGACCCGAGCCCGCGCCGCGCTCGAGGCCAGGGGCGACGCGTGGGAGCGAGTGTCACGCCGTCCCTCGGGCATGACGAGGGCCTCGCCACTCGTCGACGCGGATCCGCCCGCGACGTCGTCGTCGGGCCAGGCCGAGCGCGACTCGGCGCTAGGCGCTCTCGGCCTCGTGTCGGCCGTGCTCGAAACGAGCGCTTTGGATGAGGATGCATGGGGCAACAGTGACCGCGCCGAGACGCTGCTCGCCGCGCTGCGATGCTGCATTCGGCTTGCCTTGGCGGCCAGCGGCGCTGTCACCCTCGCACCCGGCCCGGGCGTGGGCGCGGCAATGGCGCCCTCCCGGTCCCCCACCCGTTCCAGTGGCCTGTGGGCTCGCCTGTCAACCGTGGAGTCTGTCGACCGTCGTGGCCGAGCGGGTGATATGGGCGGCAGTCCGCGCGCGTCTCGGGCGGGGTTGATCTCGGGCGGGGTCGGAGACGATGTCGCGGGCCACACGACCGCCTCTGTCGCTCGCGCTGCACGTGCCACCCTAGTCGCCGGGGTCGCCGGACTCTGGGATGGTGCCGCAGACGACCGTCGAGCCGCCTCGACTTCAGAGAGGATCGATGGAGATAGGGCGGGCTCGTCGCGACCCACGGCCCTGTCGTTGGCCCTTGCAGCGCTTGTGCCTCTCGCGCGTGGTTTTGCCTCTCCCTTGCTGGGGGGCCTGGATGGAGCGACCTCAGCGGGACTGCGGTCGCTCGCACGTGAGGCTCTGCGGGCTGCCTTGGGTGGCAGCGGCATCGGTGCTGATGGGGGGTGGGGGGAGGACCTAGCCGCGACCCGGGGGGCACTGTCCCTCACTCTGGCCGCAACTGCGGGTGGCACCCTTGCTGACCCGGGCTGGTGGGCGGCGGCGCTCGAGGCCCGTGGGGCTGGGCCCTTGGACGCCAGCGCCCGTGCAGCTGGGCGCATCGCTGCCCGGCTCTCGACCTCCAACCTCATCTGCGCAGTACAAGGCCTTGCTGATGCGTTCACCGACGCCTTGACGGCGTCGTCCTCGGCGGACACTGGGCCGGGACTCGGGATTACCCGGCTCGCAGTGCTTGTGCACTCGGTCATTGGCGAGCCCAAGGTTGACAGCTCCCTGTGGATGCCGGTTCATTGTGCGTTTCTGTCTGCGGCATCTTCCGGATCGCCCGCTGCCGAGGGCTGGGCTCCCCTCCTTGCTGTCGCTGTTCGTGCCCACGAGGCAGTTGCAGGAGCTCAGCGCGTTGCCTGTTCTACAGATTCCTCAGCTCCACCTCCCCTGACGCCTGTCGATACCCTCTTGGCAGCATCCGAGCTTGCATGGGCGGCGCCGGGCCGCGCGGCTCTCGGAGCCCCTGCTCTTGCCAAAGCTGCGGGCGTCATTGTCGAGACAGATCCAGGTATGTTGTCGGGCCGCACTTGGGGCCGTGCGCTGGCTGCTCTCGCCCTTGCGGCGGCGTCGGGCGACGATGGGGCATCTTGCTCTTCCAACTCCACCTACCAGGGGACTGCCCTGCCCGCCGCTTGGCAGGCATGGTCGCTCGCTGCCGCCCTTGCCTGGGGCTCCCTTAGGGCGCTGGCGGCTGCTGTCCCGCTGTCATGGACAAGTGCAGGAGGATCCGGTGCAGGACCGGGTGGGGCGGCAGCTCCGCCTATCTGTCACGCACTCCTTGCTTCGGCCCTGGAACGTGTCGCCGTGTCAGGTGGTCGCTCGGGCAATGGAAGTGACGAGAAAGGCGGAGTCTGGGATAGCACAGCCGACGTGAACGATGGCGGTGAGGACGACGACGAGCGGAGCGCTCGGGTCGAGGCGCGCGATCGGCGGTCCCTCGCTGCCATCGCTGCCCTCACTGACCTTGGCGAGACTTGCGCTGCTCGGGGTGGCCGTCGCTTTGAGGGTCCACCTGAGGCAAAAGCCGAGTCCGAGGCTGAGCGCTGCTGGGCTCTCTCAGTCCTCCTCGTGACCGTCGGGGCCACGGCTCGCCTTGGCTTTCTCGACAACCGTCCCGACATCCGTGACACGGCAGTGCGTCGCATTGTCTCGATCCGCGCTGCCCGGCATCCGGGCGCCTGGATGAGCCCACTCCCGGATCCAGCCTGCCGATCCTTCGCAGCTATGCCGTCATCGTCATCCCTGCAACGAGGCTGGGCAGCGCCATGGCTGACTGCCTGTCGTCTGCCCCGGTCGCGAGAGGGCGGGGACACTGGGGACGAGTCCTCAGACCTGGGTCAGTCAGCCTTGACACTCTTAGCGCCTCATGATGCTACGGTTTGGGAGTGCGTTGCTGCAGGGGCTGTCTTCCCTTTGGTGTCTAATATCGCCGATCGCGTGTCGCTAGAAGACGCTAGCGAGCGTGCTGCGCTCGACGACGACGACAACAACAATGACCGTGGCGAGGGACCAAGACTGGCAGCAGCGCTTGCCTTGTCCGCGTCCCAGTGGGACACGACGCTGTCTGTTGCCCTCGGCGGCCTCGGTCCATTTTTGCGCGATCACGCCGGCAATGAGTGGGAGCGCAATGCTGACGATGTGGGAGAGTCTCTGCTTGTTTCGGCCTGGGAGGCGCTTGCTCCACGTCTTGGGGCCGTTGCTGGGCGGGCGCTTCCCAGCAGCAGGAGCAATGGCGGCGCCGGCGACGGTGCCGGACGTGGTCCTGCTGCTGCGGCGGCCGGTTGTCTACTGGCATCACTCAGCGGCGGTCCCACCTCGCTTCGGTCGGGGCGGGCCGTGGGAGCATCGGCGGCGTCTCTCATCGCGCTTGGCGGCCGCGCCGCGGGCAACGACGCAGGGCGGGCTCGCACCCGTGTGCCTGTGGGTGCCGATGCGCGGGCTGGACTCGCGGTTGTCCTAGTTTCCTCGCTGGGCCACCCCGCTGGGCTGCCGATCCCTGCCCTGGAGGCGGTGAGCTCGGTCCTCGATGCTCTGGCCCGTTGCGATGCAGCTGGCATGAGGCCAGTGTTTCCGGCCTCCGGCGGTGGCAACAGCGTGGTCCCTGTGCTGCCAGGGCCTCAGCGCCAGCTTCTTGACGCCCTTGTCAGCCTCGCCGACGCTGGTGCCGTTGATGACATAGAGGGCAGCAGTCCGGATGATCCCGTTCCGAGCCCCCGCACCATCGGTCTCGCGGTGGCGCTCGCCCTCTGCCTTGCCTGGGCGGCCGAAGCCGAGATGGCCTCGGCCCCTGAGGGCGGCCGGAGGTTGCGGCCGTCCCCACCGACCGCTCTGCCAGCGGCCGCCGCCCGTGCTGCGGTAGCTCTCTTCTACGCCCTGACCGTTGCCCCTGGCGGCTCTGCTCTCGCTGCCGAGGCAGCTCCCGGGCTGGCCGGGGCCCTGGCGCGGGTTGTCCTCATTTCAGGGGCGGGTGGCGCCCGAGCGCGGTCCCTCGTGCGGCGGGCGGCGTCCTTGCCCCCGCCTGTTGCGGGGTCGACCTTTCCCGAGCCCCCCGAGCAGGTGGCGGCCGTCCTGCAGCGGCTCGCTGTTAGTCTTGTCCCACCCCGTCCGCCCAACCGTCGCGAGCGCGTCGACCGGATTCTGGGGCGCGAGAAGGAGCGGGTCAAGCTTGTTGAGGGCGAGAGCGAAGGGCCGCCCGAGGCGGCCATCGCCCTCGCGGCACTGGCGCGCGGCATCGCTGAGGGGTTGAGGTGAGTTTAGGTGACGACGGAAACGACGGAGACATCGATTCAATCACATCGGGATGCCCCCGGACGCCCCAGCACTTTCCCCACACCCGGCAACGGCGCCTCGCATGGACCCAGGCGCGCCCCCTACGGCGCCGCCGCCATCCTTGAGGGGGGGCTTGCGGCGCCTGCCAGACATCCGCCGGCGAGTCGTGCCCTCAGCCTCCCGCCTCTGCTTTTTTGCAGCCGCCTCGATTTCGCTCCGCGCCGCAAGGGCCGCGATGCGCTCCAGGAGGTCGCGGGGGAGGGCGCGCTCTGTCTCGCCGCGGTGGTCGCCACCCTTTGCAATGATGCGCGTGAGATTGCGCCACCGGTCCTTAAAGTCGACCGGCAGCCGGGTCTCCAGCCCCGGGATGCCGCGGCAGGCCTCTGCAACCTTACTCCAGCTGCCAACGCCGTGCGTGTCGACGAGATCGATAAAGGTCTCGGTCTCGGCTGTCGTCCACATATGGTTGTGCTTACTCTTGCGCCCGCCCGGCTGCGGCACCGCTGGCCCCTCCTTCTGCCCCAGCCCCGAAAAGGGATGAGCCACCGGGTCGTCCGGGAATGCACTGGTGGACAGCGGGCGGCCCCCACCCCCCCTGCGTCCAAGGGGCGAGGGGACGCCGAATCCGAGTCCGAGAACGCCGAGGCGCGACCCCAGAGAGTCAGCGACGTCGGACGCCGCCAAACCCCTCGGTGTCTTGACGCGATCCCTGTCCGATTCGTCGCCAAACTCGTCTCCCCGATCGTCGTAGCTGATGGACGCGCGCTTCAGAGACTCGCGACTGTCGACCGACCCCACATAGGAGGGGCGAGAGCCGGAATTGAAGATGGACGTCGTTCCTCGCCCTGAACCGGGCTCCGCTTCCCCGGAGGAAAGGCCCCCCCTTGTGGCAATGTAGCCTGCGGGGATCTGGAGGGATGGAAGCCCGGGCGGAGTCTGGAGCCGCGTGGCGGTCTGCGCCTGGTCGGTGGCCGAGGCAGAGCGGCGGGTCAGGAAGGTGCCACCAGATTCGGGAGTGGCCCTGACACAAGCAGCATTGCGAATCTGGGCATCACGATACAGGGACCCCGACACAGGCCGGCCGCTGGGGCTGACTCCTCCGTCGAGAGATCCGTGAGAATCGCTGTTCTCGCTGTTGGCCGTGCGTCGCCGAGCCCTGATGCCCCCTGGCGCCATGTTGGGGGGCAAAGCTCTGCTGCCAGGCGGCCGCAGCGGATGCACTGGCACGGCCCCAGTGTCACCCCCACGTGGCGGGCGTAACAGCGGTGGCAGAGACGGCAGGCCATAGACTGAGACGTCGCGCCCGCCTCCGTAGGGACCCATCGCGACCATGGTGGGGGAGCGGCGCTCCCTGGACCAATCCCCGTTCGAGGCAGCTGGTTCCAATGGGGCCCCGGCGGCGGCGACCTCAGCAGCGGCGGTCCCGGCGGCAGCGGCGGCGGTGGGGGCAGGTTTAGGCAAGGCGCGGCCGGGGCCCGCGGCTCCATCGTTGAGGGCTTGCATCAGGAGCGCGGATTCCATCTCGGTGCCCGCGGCCAGGAGACCCTCTTCGGGCGAAACTGTGCTCAGCGGAGCGGGCCGGCCGGCGCCAGGGGGGGGGGTGGACGAGAAAGCGGCGGGGCTCCCTCTGCCACCGGCAACTTCCCCCGGCGGCCTGGCGGGCCACGGCAACACTCCGCCCACCGTTGGCGCGTCTTGTTCCATGATGGCAAGGAGTCGCAGGTCATCGTTGGCATTGCCTTCGAGCGTGCCCTCGAGACCGTCGGGCGTGGCGGCGGGGTCGCTGCGCACGAGGCCGAGCAGGCCGCGCCGCGACTCGCCGCCAGATCGGTTGCGCGAGAGGATCCGCTCGGTTGGTGGAGCCGGCCTCTCCCGCATCGTCCTCGCGCCGGCCCCGTCGCGGCCCGTGGGGCCCGGCGCCTCGTCGGCGACGATCAGTGGCTCGGCCGCCACAGCCCCTGGTTCGTCGAGAGGTGGCGGCACGCCTGAGCCCCACGAAGGGAGACGCAAAAAGCTGCTGCCCGACAGCATCCGCCGCTGATCGAGAGCACGAGTCGGTGCATCGCTGTTCACTAGGTCAGGGGGCACGGCACGGGCATTAGGCATGGCGGCCTCGGGCTCGTCGGCTGCCTCTTTGATCTCGAGGGGACGATCGCGGTGCGATCGGAACGACGCCGAGGACCGGCCGATCGACGGGACGCGTTCGCCGAAGCCGGGCACGCGCGTCACGCCGCCGCCGCCGCCAACCGACGGGATCGGGAGCAGCATGCCCACCGGCGACTCGGGCGGCGACGGGTCGGAGCTGTGGCCATCCTTCCCGGGGTCCCACCCCAGCGCGCTGTCCAGCTCTGAATCGCGCTCCATCCACTCAATAGGGATCCGGACGACCCGTCAAGCGAGCTGCATGGTGGGGGAGGGGATGGCGGCAGCGTCGGTGGAGGGTGGGAAAGGGGGTGGGGCGGGCCGGGACCAGGCTGGGTTGGACGAGATGCGGAGCCGGCAAAGGCCCGCGCTCCACGAACCCCCGCTGGGCGATCACAAATCGGGGCGGACGAACAGATGGGGATCCGGCTGCGCTATCGTCGGGCGATGACAATAAAAGCGGCGGCAGCGGCGGCGAGGTCGCATATGTAGCGCACGCCTCGTCGTCGAGCCCCCCTCTGTCAACAGAGGGAAGCGGACGGCATATTCTGCAGGCCAGAACCACAGAACGACATATTTCGAGCAGTCTCAGCAATGCCACGACCGTCGGGGCCGCCATTTGAGCTGGAGGAGCAGCAAAGAACGGAGCCTTGCCCACTGTGAGCCAAAGAGCGCTCAAAACGCACCACGACGGTCAACATCATCAGAATCACGAGTATCACGAGAAAAACGAGCCGAATCGAAACCCGCCGACTCGCGTGAGCGGCCAAAAATATGGAGGGGCGGTGTCAAGTCTCAGCTGCGGCCTCGCCGCTCGCGACTTCACCGGGCGACTCCGTTCGCCACGGGTGCCCTGACTCACAAGAGGCTCGGCGCGGGCGCGCTCACTCGGTCGCACTTCCGGGGCGAAGTCCGTCGAGCCGCTGGCCGGTGAGGGGGTACTCGCGAGGAGCCTGCCCACGCGCCAAACGACCTCCCCCTACCTCCCCCCCCCTCCCGCCGCTCCAGCAGCGACACTCTATGTTGTCGCGTAGATTGAATCTTCGGCTGGGGGTTTTCGGGGCCGACGGCGGGTCGCGTTGTTGGTGTCGCCAAGCGCCGGCTGCCTAGACCCCCCCTGGACCCACGGCCGAGACGCCCGCTGCCCGCGGCGTCGCGAGCGGTGGTCGATCGTGTCGGACCGCTGGTCTTGTCGTATCGCCCTTGAGGGTCTCAGGGGCGGCGGCGGCCGCGGGGTTGGTGGGGGCATCGGGGGGGCTGCGGCCCCGAGCGGCCTCTCTGCTGGCAGACCTGGTCCTCCAACCCCCTTCTTCTCCACTGGTGCCTCGCTGACGCCCTCCCCCCACCGGCTGACGTATTTGACGTCTGGGACCGCGGCCGTTCGGTGTCGTCGCGCGGCAGAGCGCCGAAGACATTCACGGCAGCTGCGGCTGATGTCCCCTCCATTATTGACCCCTCTCCGACCCCTCCCCCACCTTTCCCAGTCCTTCCCGCGGTGCTGCCATCCGAGCTCGGCTACAGCGCTGGAGCGCGCGTCCAGGTCCGGTCGGCGACGAAGAAGGCGGCGGGATCCACCAAGAACGGCAGAGACAGCCTGCCGAAGCACCTCGGGCACAAGATCGCCGACGGGCAATTCGCCAAGACGGGTGCGTTGATATACAAGCAGAGAGGCACGCGCCTGCTGGCTGGTTTTGGGGTTACGGTGGGGCGCGGGGGCAACCTGCACGCGGCGCTGCCGGGCGTCGTGCGCTTCGTCCGTGCAGGGGGCAGAACAGCCGTCAGGATCGACGTGTCGGATGAGGTGGCTGAGGCAGTGACCAAGCGGACACCGGGCACGGCTCGGCCCTTGCTAACTGCAACGAACGTGACGTCTGTGTATACCGGAGAGGTGGGGGATGCGCCTGCGTGAGGGAAAGGCTTGGTGCCCCTCCTCGATTCCTCATTTCGCGTGAAATCTCAGCGCGCGCAGCGTGATGATGAAAAGCATAAGACCAGAACAATACATCTCCCGTCCCGCCCCCGCCACCCCCATCAGCTCGCCCTTGCGACAAGCTCGCCGAACTCGACGACCGCACACCATGACTCTTCGCCTCACCTCCACATCCGCCCCCCCGTATCGCCTCTTCCTTGTGTCCGCCCTCGGGTGGCTCCTAGCGCCGATACCAGCCTTTGGAGAGAAATGGCTCACAGGACGTGCCACCTATCACGGTCTTGATGGCTATAGCATTCACGGAGGCGAGTTACGAGCGTATCGGGGCTCCTCACGGGACGAAGGAGACAGGCCGAAATGCGGAAATGCGGCCGGCTGCGGCGTTGCCTCGCCTCGCTGTTGCGGTTCACGATTGTCCTGAGCGTATCCCGTCCCATTTTAGAGGGTCTGTCTGTTATCTTTTTTGTCTGACTTTCTGCGATCGCGCGCTCGTGGACTTGTTCCGCGTGGCCGCAGCCCCCCCCCGACTGCCTTAGAAGTTCGCCATCGGCCAGTGGGGGCTGTACCCTGACGAGCGTCTACCCCCCCCACCTCCTCCCACCCCCGTATTACCCCTCCCCATCGCCTCAGGGAACTGCGGCGCGGGTTACCTCCAAAAAGGCGCCGGTACCGGCTGGGCCGTCACGGCCATCGGCGACAAGAGCTCCCTCTTTGCGGGCTCCTGCGGTCGCTGCCTCGTCGTGCGCTGCAAGGCCGAAGACATCACCGATGGCTACGGCTCCACGATGTCACGCGCCAGCGCGTGCCGCGACCCTACGGCGGCCGTCATCGTCACCGTCACCGACGCCTGCCCGTGCGACCATGAGAACCCTTCGAACAAGCGCTGGTGCTGTGGCGATGGCGGCGCCGGGGTGGCCCACCTCGATCTCTCCGTCTGGGCCTTCGAGCGCCTCGCAGCCAAGTCGACCGGTGTCATCGCCGTCGAGATGCGCTGGGCCGAATGCAACGAGGTGCTCGAAAACCCTGCCGACGTGCCGCCCGGAGGGCCCACTGGAGGCGAGAAGGTAACGGCGGAGGATTGGCCCGGCCACAACTGTGGCGGCACGTACGCCGCCCAGTGCTCCGACCGCAAGCCCGTGCAGGCCGTTAAGTACAGTGGTTGGCAGTGAAGGACCGGCAATGTGCAGCAGGAACGTAATAATGTGAGTATGATTAGTGGGATAACGATTTGGGTTTGATGAATATGATCTACATCGGCCTAGGAGATGCCTCCTCCAGCCAGTACCGCAGAGCCGGGAAGGCGCGTACGGCAGCGTCTCGGTTCCAGCGATGTCCGTCCAGATGCGTGGTGAGTGAACCGAGGCGGGCCTCTTCCACCACGCCCGTGTGAGCCACGAACGTGCCATGAGGGGCCCAGGCGCGTGGCAAGTCGTCTCCGGCCGCGTCGCCTGCCTCGGACCTCTCCGCCCTCAGATCGCGGAGCTGCCGCTGCCCCAACCAATCTTCGATGAAGGCGCCGCTGCGACGGCGGACGGCGGGCGCGAGATGGATTGGGTCAGATCGCGGGCGTCCGGGACGGTAGGCCGCGGCCATGTTGTGCGGGCAGACGGCTCTTTCGGCGCGGAAGAGATACGGAATAGAGACCGCCTTGAGTAAGCGCGAGAAGTGGGCGCGGACCGAATGTGAAAAGTGATCGCGTCCTCCACGGCTCGCCGCGGCCCCGGTGCCTCGGGCGGAGGGTCCGATGTCATCCACCAGGGGGGGGGTGAAGGGCCCTCAGGCTGGGCTCGACCTCTCTGCCACGCCGCGCCGCGGCCGTCTCCAAAGACGAAGTTGCGGTAGTGCCGCGTCGATGCCACATGCGTCGAGTCGAAAAAAGCAAAGAGCCGCGAAAGCCGGAGGGAAACGACGCGAGAACCCCCATCGACGCCCCTCCCGCCGACCACGTCCGCCAGCGGTCGTCCGCCCTCCCCCATGGCCTCGTCCCGGGCCCCCTCCCACCCTCTGAAGTGCCCGACGCGCGAGACGGCCAGCAGAGGCACTGCAGGCCCAAGCGTGGGAGAGGAAAGGTTGACAACGCGCGGGGCAGATTCCGGGCCGGGCGGCGCAGCGGCGACGGCAGCGACAAGGGCGGCGAAGTCGGGCACGGGGCGTCGGCACGGCCTGTCGTGTTGGACAACAAGCAGGGCAGGTGTGGCGACGGGGCCGGAGGCACCAAGAGGCCAGAGCGCTGGGGATGGCGGCGGCAGTGGCGGGCGCTCCGAGACGGCACAGCGCACCGCCCAGCCGAAACCGTGGCGCCCGGCCAGCTCAAGGACAAGGGCACCGCCTGGCCATGCCTCGGGTGGCATTGCTTCAACCTCGACATCCGAGGCACCCCCAGCCCAACAACGCCAGCGGGGGGACATCAGGGCCCGCGCTTGCCCCCAGCCAGATGTCGGATCGTCGAGCTCGATCTTCGGCGCCGTCGGAGACACGCCCCCGGCACGACGCCCAGGGCCGCCGATGGGCGGTAGGGCGACCCCCTCGGCGTCATCCCTGCACCCGAGGAGGGCCGCAACACGGCTCCTGTAAACCTCGTAGGAGGCCTCGCCGTCGCCTCGAGCCACGCAGCCACCACGATGAGCTGCCTTGACGGTTCGATAAGGCCCAATGGCACGGTCATGGTCGGGATGTCCTCCGGCCTCCAGGGCCCGCGCGCCGTCGAGGACAACGATGAGTCGAGGGCCAGCCAGCTGCCAAGGTGAGGGTCGGGTGCCCTCACTGTCACCGTCGTCGGTTTGGACGGGAGCCACTCCGGGCAGCAGCGACAGGGACGCGAGGGTGGCCTCGAGGAGGCCCGTCGCGGGGCACGACGCCGTCACGGACGAGCACAGCACGACGGTCAAGTTGCGCCGTAGATGGCCAGCGTCTGGGGTGTCCCAGTCCGATGCGTGTGAAGCCGCCCACGTTGCAAGCTGAGCCTCGGCCTCCGCTCGCACTGTCTCGAGAACTACGCCGGGCACGGAGTCGGGGAAGGGGACCTCGCGGCGATGCGACATCGCGGACGGCGCCCGCGACAACACCTGGTCGGCGTCCTCCGACGTCGGACGTCGCCTATGGCACGACGGCCTCGGCCTCGGCCGCCCCCGCTAGGGTTCTAGGACGTTGAAGAACTGTTTGATGCCTTGCAGCCTACGTTCCAGTAATATCACCCCCCCAGCGCGAGCGCGAGGGGGAATAGCCGGGATATGGCGGATGGGGGCCTCGTTTGCGCTGAGGAAGGACGGATTCGACTCCCGTGCCTTCCCGGAGCGCGACGCGGCCTCGGGCTAAGGTGGTTGAGCCGCCTCCCTTCTCGTATCTTTCCAAGCTCGGGGAATCGACCCCGGGGCAGCCAGCGCCTCGTTGGCACTCCGGCGGCCGTTTCTGACGCAAGCTCGTTTTGGACGAGCGCGTCGGCCGCTCCTCGGTGGCTGGCCGCTGTTATCCGTGACCCGCGCAGATTGGCGATGGCCGTGATTGTCGAGCGAACTCGGCGTGTCTCGCGGCCCGACATCGGCGATGACCCTCACAAGGCGACGTACGGGGCCGCCTCTTTCGCGAGAGCAGGCCGCGGCACCATTCTCCCGCCTCCTGGAGCGGCTCGGGCGTTGGCATCTGGTGTCGGCGGTGGCGGAGGAGTGGTGCTGCCCCCCGAATTCCTGAGTGGCGTGCCGCCGGAGGCGAGTCCGAGACCTAGATACCGTGCAGGGTGGCGTTGGGAAGCGATGTGCCGCAGCAGATGTGTGCCATGGCTACGGTGGAATGGGGCCTTGGCCTCGTCGTCCCCTGACCCCTCTCTCACCCTCTCGCGTCCACCCCGCAGGAGCGCTTGGCTCGCGCCGCCGCCGCGCGTGCCGGTGCCGTTCTGAACACGGCCGTGTACGAGCGCGAGCTGGCGCGGCGGCGGGCAAAGGACGTGACAGAACCCCCAGCACTGCCGCCGCCCGCGTCAGCCCGCGTCGGCGGCGGTCGCCAGAGCAAAAACGCCATCGCTCCCGCCCCTCCCCCCGCACGGCGCTCTCGCGGCCCTCCCCCGCCGGGTGTGCCCCTCATCCGCGAAGTGGGAGCCCCTGTGCGGCGTCGTCGAGTGTCTCGACCGGTCGTCCCCCCCCCGGAGGATGAGTGGACCCGTCCGGCCCCGTCGGTACACCCGCTCGCGGGGGCGCCCCAGCCTCACGCATCCCCTCCCCGCACCAGCCGCCCCGTCGCGTCCGCATTCCTTCCACGCCTCTCAGAGGACGGTGGCTCGAATGACGACGACCGCCGCCGCAGAGACCCCGTTGTGGCCCCGGGTTCTCCCGGTCGCCAGCCCCCTGGCGGAGCAACCTCCCTCGGCTTTGCCGACATCCCTGGCTTCCACCTTCCTGGCAGCCCCGGGTACGTTGGCCAGGGTCCTGCGGCCCGGCCTCGGCGCTTTGCGGTGGGTGAAATTGTCGTTTCGGGTGAGGAGGCCCTGTCGCCTGGGCCTCCTCCGCCGCCTCCCATCGTTGGCCGGGACGTGGCCGAAGACTGGCGCCTCGCCCCCACCCCCGACCACCACGCTTCTTCGCTTAGCCGGGACCGTGCGCGGTTGCACCCGCCGTCGCCCCCGCCCCCGCCGCGCCTGGTGTCACCTCCGCTTGGCCGAGAGGGCGCCGCCGTGATTGGAGGGGCTGTTGCTGTTCCGCCCATGGCAGTGGCGGCAGCAGAGGCGGCAGCGGCCTCGAGGGGGGGGGCGAGGGCGAGACCGGGTTCGTCGAACGACTGGCAGCGCGAGGACGAAGGCGATGACCGCCGTCGTCATGGGCGCAATGACGGCGACGGCGGCGATGACTGGCGGTCCCGCCGCCCCGCTGACTCCCGTGGTCGTCGTCGGAGGAGAACACCCTCGCCGCCCGCTTCTCCCAACGCCCGCGGAGGTGGACTCGCGAATCTCGCGGGCCGGACGGATGCACAGCTCCGCGAGCGGGAGCGGGCCGTGGCTGCCTACCGCGCCGACCTCGAGGCGCAGATCGAGCAGCGCCGCCGCGAGCGCGAGGCAACTGAGCAAAAAGCTGAGGTCGAGCGCCGTGAAGATGAGCGCGCCTGGCACGAGCGCCGTCGCAGGCTCCATGGGGTTGAGCCTCCCCGGGAACCCACGCCTGAGCCCGAGCGCAAACCTGCACGGAGCGGAGGGCGCCAGGTTAACGACGATGACAACCGCCCCTACGACGCTCGTCGGTTTGAAGCGGTGGATCCCGAGGACGACGACGATCGTCCCTGGCTGCGTGCGGTCCCTCCACAAGGCCGGCACGGCGCCAACCACGACGAAGACGACGGCGACGAGCGGCCAAGGTTGCGCCCCTCAGTGCCACGTGGGCTGCCGCAGGAAGAGCGCGACGGCCCTCGGGCGTCTCCGGCCCGTGCCGCAAACCGGCCCGTCTCGGGCTGGCACCCGGTCGACCAGGATGTCGGGCGGGGCGACGGGGACGTTGGGTCTTCGCCCGGTGGCACTCTCTTCCGGCAGTACGGAACGGGGCTGCGGGCTGAGCCAGGCCCCCGCCAGATCGAAGCTGCTGAGCGGGCCCGGGAGGAGCTCAGGCGAGACCTCGAAGCGCAGGTGGCCGAGAGGGACGCGCGGCGAGCGGTCGAGCGCGAGCGCGAGCGCCTCGCCGAGGAGCGCGAGGAGCGCGAGGCACGCGCATGGGAGGCCCGGCAGCGGGCGGCGGCCGAAGCGGTCGAGGCAGAGCGCCTTGCGCGCGATGGGGGCCAGGCAGGCCGACAGCCGCTGCCCGCAGCTGAGGTTTCTGTTTCGGTCGAGGTGGGCGACGGTCTCGCTCGTGCGCGGGCTCTCATGGGGGCCGGAGCTCGTCCCGACGACGAGGATGGTGACAACGATGCGCTGCCTGCTGCTGGCCCCTCGGCGGACGGTAGCGCCGGTGGTGGCGACGCAGCGATGCCGGGCCCGGACGCGGTGCATGCAGGCGATGACGGCGCCGAAGTCTGCGCCGCTGCCCCCTCCGATCGTGCCTCCCCTCCCGCTGCTGTGGCTGCGCCTGGGGGCGGCTCCGAAGAGCGCCCCCTTTCGCCCTCCCCTTTTGCCCCGCGTCCGAAGCTCAAGCGGGACGACTCGGCCCGCGCCTCGGCCGGGGTCGCTGCCCTCGGTATCGTCCGCCGGGCCCGCATTGCGGCGGCCGAGGAGGAGGGGAGGTTTCTGCAGCAGCGGCAGCAGCAGCGCCCTGGGGGCCGTGGCGGCCGGATGGATCCGGTTGACAACGGGCGTTTTCCGCCCAATCAACGGCCACCTGGCGTCGACGTCGGTGGCGGTGTCGGCGCTGCCGCCGCCTGGGGCGCTGATCCCGGAGTGGGTCAAGGCGGCCGCCCCCCCAGCGCCGGTGCCGCCAGCGGGTGGGCTGGTGGCGTCGGTGCGGCTTACCGCGATCACAGCGGCCCCGGCGTTGACGATGAAGACGGCGAGAACGACTGGCCATGGCTCCGGCCTCCAGCCGCCCGCCGCGACGGCCCGCCACCTGCGGATGAGAGTGCCGTGCGTGCGTCAAAGGAGTCCGTGCGGGCAGCGGTGCGCGCCCTGCGCGAGGAGCAGTCGGCTCTCGGCCGCCGGCTCGAGGCGATGGCCGCCGGGGCTGCGGCCGGTGGCGTCCCTGGGGGGTTCATTGCGGACGGCCCCTGGGCCGGTGCCGGCGGCGCGCGTGGTCCGACTGGGTTCGCCCCCCCTCCGCCCCCCCCCGTCCCCTACTCCGACCGGGACCGACGGGTGCGTCCCGACTCCGCAGCGTCGTCCCGCCCCCCGGACACGCCGGGGGCCCCGGCGGAGACGATGCTGGTCCCGGCGTACGTGTCGCGGATCCCGGGGCCGGGCGAGGCCCCCCCCCCCGCATGGGTCGGCGTGTCGATGGCTGTTGGCGCGTTGGCGCGTCCACGGCCGCGCGCTCCCGCTGGGGGATGGGGCGTTCGCGGGTGGGTGGGCCTTGGGCCACGCGACTCGCCGGCCGGACACCCTGCGCCCGGCCGCGGGGCCTTCTCCCCGCTGCCTGGGGGGGGGGGGGGGGCCCCCCCGGGGTTCCGGGCTGGGCCCTCCCCCCCCTGCCCGGGGGGGGGGGGGGAGCTCCGTCGCGGGTCTCGGCTGAGCCCTCGGCATCCCTCGTCGGCCAGGCCGAGATGCATCCCCTCCCGGGCCGCGGCAGTGGTGGACCCCGCCAGTCACGCGGGAGGGCGCACCACCCCCATCCTGACCACCACGGCTTGCCCGACCCTCACTACCACCACTACCACCATCACCCTGACCACTGCCCCGCCCCGAGGTATGACGAGCCCCCTCGCCGGGGACGGGTCCCTCCTGTGCCTGGGCTACATGCCGGGGGAGCTGCTGCGGCACGTGCCGAGGCCCGCGCCCAGCGCCGGGCCGCTAAGGCTCTTGAGGCGCCCATGGAGAAGGCGCGGCACCGGTCGCGCTCCCCTGGCTTGGCCTTTGGTCCGCGCAGCGGCCCCGCACCTGTGCGGCCCCGCGAGCGGGAGTCCGCCGGCCACCGCGAAAGGCCGCCTCGCGCTGCTGCTGCTCACGCCCCGCGTCGCTCTCACCCGGCGGCGTCCGAGGTGGGCTACCATCCCCCGGACGTCACCGCCACGCCGCGCGACTGGGCCTCGGCCGTCCCCCCGGCCCGCCCGGGTGGTGCGGGGAGGTACGATCGCGACCCGCGCCTCGCCCCCGCCGGCGCTGGGCGTGGGGGGTCCGATGCCGCTGACCTCGCTGCTGACCCCTCAGCGGCCGACCTCGAGGGCGTGGGCCCCTCGGCCGTCTGGGGCGCCGCGGAGGCGCCCGAGGAGGTCGACCTTGCCCCACCTCCCCCCGGCGTCCCCGAGGAGGACGGCGCTGGGTATCTGGGCGGGGACCGGTGGGGCGACTCGCGGTGGGACGGATCGGGAGAGGACCGCTCTGCGGCGCATTGGAAGTGAGGAATCATTTTATCCACCTCGACCGCCCCGGTGTCGACTCCTGTCTCCTTCTCTCCCGCCTCGTCCCCGACCCCCTCCACGTCCTCCCCCTCCTCCGCGAGACTTAGGATCGAAGAATCTCCGCCGCTTTGCGTCCCACGCCCAGCCGACGTCGAGCAGAAGGGCGCCGCCCTGGGTCAGATACCTGGCCTCGTCGATCGAGGTCGCCCATTGCAGCCCCGCGTCCTCAGCCGCAGCGCGCACGGCCCGTGTCACGGCCGATCCCGGTCCTCCAAGGCCCCCAATGGCCCAAAAAGATGGGAACGGCGTCGTCCACACCCCCGGGCTGTCGGCTTCAGCGTCCTGCGTGCCAGCGTCTGCAGCGTCGCCAGTCTTGGCCACCGCCCGCGCCCGGGCGGGCGTCCAGGCCGGCTTTGTCGCCTTGTGTTCCGCCCCCCCGTCCATCCCCCCATCCAAACTGTCCTTCCACCCCCTGCCTACGCGGAATCGCTCAGGCGTCCAGTAGGCATACGGCTGCAGCGGGGCAACGACATGGACGGCGCGCTGGTCGGGCGGCAGCTCGGCAACCGCTCCCGTCCACCACGGCCGCACCGCGCACCAGTGGGGCAGGAGGAGAAGATACGGCCGCCCGCATCGCGCCGCGTAGTGGAGGAGACGCCGTGGATGGTCGCCCGAATAGGGCGGGTTGGTGGCGAGCACATCAAAGGGCGGCTGTTGCACGGGCCGATGGAGGCGGGGGTGTGTGCGTTTGTGTGTGTGGGTGGGGGTTTTGCGGAAGATGATCATCGGCGGAGGTGAAGGGTGAGCGCGAAGAGAAGACCGCCCTCTCGCCTCGCGGCCGTCCCGGATGACAGCGTAGAAGTCCTCCTCGGAGTGGTGGACACGGGAGAAGCCTAGGCGGCCGAGGTGCCTGGCCGACGTCCCAGCACACCAATAAGGGTCCCAGATGAGCGGGTCGGCGCGGCTTTTTCTCGTTTCTCCAGCACATTCTCCTCGTCCCGCCCCGACAATGGCGTCGATGAGGGGTGCAGCGTCTGCCCAGGCCACGTACGACGTCTCGCAGTGGTCCGCGGGGTTGGCGTCAAAGGCAGCATGCGTTGCCCCGCTCGCGCGACGGCGTCGCACGGCCTCTGCCTCAAGGGAAGTTACTCGAGCCATCTCCGCCTCGGCGACTCGGGCGGCCTCGGCTCGAGCGCGCGCCTTTCTCCGGGACTTGCGGCTCGGGCCGACAGCGCTTGCCTCGTCGCTGCCGCCGCTGGGTGTTGGCCTCGGACGCTTGGCGATGGGTCTCGCCTCGCTGTCGGCGGATCGCGACTGCTTTCCCGCGTCCAATCGAGCCTTCAAAGCGGCCCAGTTCGAGGTCAGCTTTCCACTCATTCTGACGTCTGCCTGTGGCTCTCTTGGCTCCCGGCCGCCGTCGCCTCACGCCGTTGCCACTGCAGGCGACCGGACGCGGGCTTCGACGACTCCCCGACGACACCTCGCGGGGCGAAGGACGCGCACAGTGATGTGGGGAGGTGGCGGGATGGCGGGTTTCGGAATAGGGGGCACCTACGTTCCGTCACACTCAGGGGGCACCTACGTTCCGTCACGAGCGCAGCTTTAACGTGGTTCTAACCCTAACCCAATCCCTGTCCCTGTCCCTGTCCCTATCCGCCGCCGAGGGAGGCCCAATAGGCGTCGCGCCGCGCTGCCCCCGCCGAGGGCGCCGAACCTGCTCCCCAGGCGTGCGGCGGGTGCGGGTGGAGCCGTACCGTGACCCCCACAACGCCGAGGCGCGTCTGGGCATGGGCGATGCCGCGGTCGACGCGGCGGGGAAAGTCGCCAGCGGTCGTCGCGCCAGCCCGCAGTGAAAATCCCGTCGCCATCCCCGCCGTGAGTTTCCCCCGCACCCGCACCTCCCACCCCCTGAGAGCCTGGGCGGCCTCGGAGGAGGCGAGGGTATCACGGCACCACCGCTCAGCGAGGCGCCGTACTGGCTGCCGGTCCTCGTCGCCCGCCCGGAGGAGGCCAGCGAGATCGTCAGCTGCCGCCTGGGCCGACAGGGCTGCCGAAGCGAAGCGGAGCGGCAGGGCGTCGACCGCGAGCCCCATGCGCTCAGACAGCCACGCCTCCTGGTGGCGCAGGGCCTCTCCTGTCCGTGACCACGACCGGCCGCTTCGGGCCGCCTCTCGAAACTGCTGGGCCTCGAGCGCCAGACGAAAGGCCGCATGCGATGGGAAGCGCAGCCATAGGGCGAGGAGACGATGGGGGGGGGAGGCTACCGTGGCGGCGACGAGCCAGGCCTCAGGGGGGGGCACTCCTGGCTCGGACGCGAGCTCCTCGTCCACGACCGCCCCAGGATCGACGGGACGGGAGTCGCGGGCGGCGCGGGCCAGGCTTGCGAGCGAAGAGCGCCGACGGCTGGGGCCAGAATTGGTCAGCTCCCATGCGTCGTCCGCCACGGACAGCGACAACCCTGTCGGGAGGGCGAGGGGGCGATGCGTGAGGTTGAGGGCCAGGTGTCGGTCGTGGGAGGCGAAACGGGCACGTGAAGGGTAAGATAGCGCGTACCACGGGAGAAAGCGGCGCGAGCTTTGTTTGGGAATGAGGAGGATCCCGAAGAGAGACCGAGAACTCGCCGTTGAGGTCGGCCGCTCGGCAGGCGAAGGCGGCGGTGGCCCCGACAGCCTGCGCCCTGCCGCTCGTTGACGCTCCACCGCACCGGGCCTTTTCGAGGAGGGCGGCTCGCGCCGCACGCGTCAACGCCGCGCAGGAGTTCATCGCACCAAGACAGCTTCCTGCTCCCCTTTGACGGCACACACCACTCAGCGCCACACTCGTGCGTGTGGGCGGTGCGAAGGCTGGCTGTCGCTGTCCCAGTCTCCCACCGCAACGAGGCAAGGTCGCGGCGGCGGGAAGCGGGGCCGTTAAAGTCAAGGTGCACCACCTCAACCCTCCACTGCCCCCAATCCATCTGACCATCCAAGCCGCCGTTGTCAGTGCCCGTCTCCCCCGTGTTTCCACTTGAGCAGCTTCGCCACGTCGCCCGCCGACAACGACTTTCCCGTCGTCCCCAGTGCCTCACGCAGCGCCTTCTCCTCCCTCTCCCGCAAAGCCCCAAAGGCGGGGTCTGACGCGACTGCCTCGGCAAGGTGCTGCTTTGCCTTGCGCATCGCCTCTGCCTCGGCCTTGCGGATAAAGTCAGCTTCGAGCGCACTTTCGCGGTCGTGCAACGACTTGGACCCTTCGATCGACATGGCCCTGGCGGCAGCACGGGGGGCTAGGATGCCAGCGGCACGCCGAACGCTGGGAGTCGGAGGGGTGGACGGGTACGGCGTGAGGGTGAGGGCGGGTGGACGGGGGATTGGGGGGGTGAAGTGGGGGGGGTGGTGACGGTGAGGAGGGCAACAAGGGGCAACAAGGTTGTGTCGAAGTCCGGAACACGCTCTTGGGGAGACAGAGTGTCCCGCCTCGAGAAAGATGAGATAAGCATTGTTCTGACGCGCGGTTAAAAGGTGTGAACGTGGTCCCGCGCGTTCGAGCGTGTTGTCAGCAGGCTCGCGACCGAGCCGTGGTGTCGCGAGTTGTTCTCTTCCGCCGCAGCCCCTGGTCTCGGGGAGGGCGGATAGTACATCTGACGGAATCGTCACGATGCCACCCGTTCTGTCCATCCTCGTTGGCCTCGAGGCTTGCGTCGGCCACTCCCTACGTCGGGTAGGCGTGTCTGCTAGCGAGGTGAGCACTGTCCTGTGCCGTCAGCGAGAAAAATCATGTCTCAGCGATTGTGTTTGGGAAGCCCGCGAACTCTCCCTCCGCGGTCTCGACAACGCGCCCTCGAGCCGTTGGGAGATCGTGGACGTAGGTCGACAGCCTCGGCCGTTGGCCACGCAATGACGATGCTTCCCCCCACCTCTCCCCCCCAACCTCGCAGCCCGTAGCGCTGGCGTCCGAGGCGCTGTGGAAGGATCAGCCTGCCGTGATTCTCGTGCTTCGTCGTCCCGGCTGTGCCCTGTGCCGGTCGACGGCGCTTGGCCTGCACCGTGAGCTCTCAGCCCCCCTGGCGGCGGCGGGCGTCGGACTCCACGCTGTTGTGCACCAGGCGAGACTGCCGCCATCGGCAGTGGCAACGGCACCGCCAGCGACTACGGTACCGCCGACTCGACTTCCCCACCACCCGATCCACCCCCCAGGCGCTTCCTGGCGAGGTCGAGGACTTTCAGCGCGTGGCGTGGCGCAAGTTCGCAACGGGGAACGATCCCGAGGACGTCGCAGCGGCCGATGCCGTGGCTTCCCCCGTTTGGCTCGACAAGGACAAGGGTCTCTTTAAGGCAGTTGGACAGGGCAAGGTGAGGAAGCCCTCCATGCTTGCACTGCTTAACCCTTTTGGGCGCGTCTGGCGCGAGCACGCCGCTCTGGTCAAGGAGCGGGGTGTCGAGAAGCATAACCTGAAAGGGGACGGGTCCATCACGGGTGGCGTCCTCGTCCTCCGACGAGGGGATGGCGGAGTCGAGGCGGCCTGGCAGGAGCGGACATTCGGCGACGCGCCAGAGCCGGCCGATGTCCTCCGGGCGGCCCTGGCAGCAGCTGAGAAGATGTGAGGGGGGGCGGGCTGCGTGGATTATCTGAAAAACAGACATTTCTTTTGCCATCCCAGCGACCCCCCTCCTCCTCAACGAGATTAGGTGATGACGGTGGGCTCCTTGCGGCCCGTGAACTTTTCGAGCTGGCTGGCTTCGAGGGCGATCTTGACGAATTCGGCGAGACCCTCTTGGGCGTCGAGGCCCTGCTTGTTCGGGTCGGCCTCGTACTTTTCCAGGTAGATGCGGACCGTGGCGCCTGACGACCCCGTGCCCGAGAGGCGGAAGATGATGCGAGACCCGTCCTCGAAGACGAAGCGCTGGCCCTGGCCCTTGGAGACGGAGCCATCGACGGGGTCCGTGTAGGAGAAGTTGTCGGCAAGCGAAAGCTTGCGCCCCCCCAGGGTCATATCTCCCGCGTTGAGCGACGTCTGGAGCGCGGCGAGGTGCTCGACCATGGCGTTCGCGCCGTCAGACTCGCAGCCCTCGTAGTCGTAGCGCGAGAAGTAGTTACGGCCATACTTGGCCCAGTGGGCCTTGGTGACATCCTCGACCGTGACAAGCTTGCCCCCCACTGGCACGTCGCGGTTTTCATGTGCGAGGATCGACAGCCAGGCGAGGACCGCCCACGGCCCGTCCTTCTCGCGGATGTGGTCGGATCCCGTGCCGAAGGACTCCTCGCCACAGATGGATAGGCGCCCGGCATCCATGAGGTTGCCAAAGAACTTCCACCCGGTGGGCACCTCAAAGAACTCGTGGCCCGCGGCGGCGGCGACACGGTCGAGGGCACCCGACGTGGGCATGGACCGGGCAAGACCCTTGATGCCGCCCTTGAAGTAGGGGATGCACTCCTCGGCACGGGCGGCGATGATGGCGACCGAGTCCGAGGGGGTGACGAAGAAGCGCTTGCCAAGAATCATATTGCGGTCCCCGTCGCCATCCGACGCTGCGCCAAAGGCAAGGTCGGTGTCCTCCGCCCAGAGCAGCTCGACCAACTCGTGGGCGTAGGTGAGATTGGGGTCCGGGTGACCGCCGTTGAAGTCCTCGGCGGGGACGGCGTCCTTGAGGCAGTCACGGCCGGCGCCCAGGGCGTCGCAGAGAATGGGGCCGGCGTAGGCCCCAGTGACGGCGTGCATGGCGTCGAACTTAAACTTGAAGTCGGGACGGGAGAGGAAAGACTTCAAAAGTTCAAAGTCGAACACCTCCTTGAGAAGGGCGAGGTAATCCTCGACGGGGTCGACGATGGTGACGGTGAAGGGGCTGCCGTCGACATCGAAAGTTGTGACGCCGGTCTGGGAAAGGTCAACGTCGGGAATTTCAGCAACGTTGAGGGTCTTGATGGAGGTCGTCTCGCCGTAGATCTTGTCCGTGATGGACTCGGGGGCGGGCTGCCCAGATGAGTAGTTGAACTTGATGCCGAAGTCCTCCTCGGGGCCCCCGGGGTTGTGTGAGGCCGACATGATGAGTCCACCGTAGAGGGACCGGAGCCGGATCAGGGCTGACATGGCAGGTGTCGCCATGACGGCGTCGCGGCCGACGACGACGCCGGCGAGCCCGTTGCCCGCTGCGAGCTTGATGATCTCCTGGGCCGCGGGCTTGGAGAAGAAGCGGCCATCACCGCCGAGGCCGATGACCTTGCCCTTGGCTTCGTCTCCGAGGGCGGAAAAGAGGGACTGGACCCAGTTGCCCAGGTAGCGCTCCTTCATGAATTCCTTCGTCTTCTTGCGCAGGCCGGACGTGCCAGTCTTCTGGCCCTCGTAGGGCGTCGTCGGCACGGCCGATACGGCGGCGGCTACGGCGGGTGCCATGACGGCGCGGCGGATGGTGAGGGGCGCGGGGGCGGCTGACGTGCGGGTGGCCGAGGGACGGACAAGGCCAGATCTGCGAAGACGAGCGGGCAGGGAAAGAGCATTGTTCGGATCGACCTCAGATCGAGGAGGCACGGGCGCTGGAAGCCGACGTGCGATGCGGGTGAGCCGCTTGACGCCGCGACCTCGGCCGAGAATCGTCCGCCCTCTCCGAGCCCACGTACGGATAGATTTGATCAAAGAAATGCGTCGCAATTGATGCCAAATTAGAATTAGGGTTCATCGGATCTTGAGGATGTCGGTCGATGGGGCCGCTGGGAGGGCAAATAGTTGGCTGTTTGTGGGCCGCTCGTGCGGCGATGTGATCAGGCGGGGGTGAGGAGAACTCGCTTCGCCAGAACCGTCTGCATTTGGGACGAGCGCGCACAGAATGCTGTGCTCAATCCTCGAGGCGGTGGAGGGGGGGAAGACAGGCGACCAGGTGAGTTCTCATGCGCCCAGTTTCCCCCCCACGCCCCGTCGTCCTTCTGCGCAGGGGGGGAGAGTAACGTTGCCACGTCCCAAGACGTGGACTAGCTGTAGAGCCCCCCGAGGACGCGCCCCGTGATGGCGTAGGCAAGCAAGCAAGGCACCGAGGCGTCCATGAGATTGACGCCCGGGTCGAGGGCAGTGGCGAAGCCGACAATGACGCAGACGCCCACGACGAGGGCGGCGTACTGGGACGACACCGCGAGGCCATGGACGCGGCAGAGGGCGAGGGTGGACTGGAGGACGACGTCAAGGTCGACCCCCCTCGACTGGGTGGGGTCGTCAAGGATGGCACCCGACGCCCGTGCCGCAGCAAGGCGTTCACGCTCGTGCTGCGTTGACAGGCCGCAAGCACGGCGGAAAAGAAGGTCGAGGTCACGACGGAGGCCCGCCACATCTCGACAGGGCTCGTTGGCAGACCCCGTCGGAGCCCAAGCGAGAAGGTGGTCGGCGGCGGCTCGACCGTCGCCGCTCCCTATGGCCATGAGGAAGCCAATAAAGTGCTGGCGCACGCGCGGGGAGAGGGCCTCGGCGAGGCCATAGTCAAGGAGGACAATTTCGACGGGGCCAGGGCGTCCGTCGCCGCCCGCGTCACGTCGCCGACACAGGATGTTGCCCGGGTGGAGATCCGTGTGCACGAAGTTATCGAGGAGAAGCATCCGCAGGTAAGCGTCAACGCCGAGAGCAACAACGTGCGTCGGCAGTTCGGCATCGGCTGCGGCCTCGTCCGCCTTTTCAGCCTTCGCCGTGGCCGAGTGCGCTCCGGCGAGTTTCCCGCCCGTCATAAAGGTGGAGACGCCGCGCCCCGGTTCGAAGGATTCGACCAGCACGGACGCGCAGCAGAGACCCTCATAGGTGGCGGGCACGACAACGCCATGGGGCGCGGCGTCGAGCCTGCCAGGGCCGGCATGCCCCGCGCGACCGGCGAGGCCCTCAGGCTGGAACCCCGCCCTCGCCCGCGCCAGGTGCACGGCCTCAGTACGCAAGTCGGCCTGCGCCGTCATGGTCTCTGAGAACTGAGCCACGCTATCCTTGAGCGAGAGGCCCTTCAGAGCGCGGACAGAGGCCGTCGCCGCCGCCGCGGGCCGGAGCAGCCGAAAGTCGAGGCCGAGGCGCTCGGCGACCCCCGGGTGCCGGACCTTGACCGCCACCTCAACCCCCTCGCGCCATCCGGTACCCGGCGACGCACGCAGCGTGGCCCGATGAACCTGAGCCACGGAGCCCGACGCCACGGGGTGCCGATCGAACGCGGAGAAAACGTCCTCGAGCTTCAGGCCAGTCTCGGCGGAGCGGAGGAGGTCCTCCTCGACAGCCCTCCGTGTGGCGGTCCAACTGTGCCGGGGCGCGTCGTCGTGGAGGCGGCTAAGCGTCCGGCAAAAGGGGGCCGGGAAGAGATCAGGGCGAGCGCTCGACCACTGGCCCCACTTGATGAAAGCCGCACCTCCTCCGCGGATGGCCCGGAGGAGAAGGGCCCAGCCGCCATCCTCGAGCCGCGCAGCCAGAGTCCGGATGGCGGCGGGGGCCCGGGCGGGAGACGGCGGTGGAGGGGGCGGTGGCATAGAGGGGGAGGGAGGTGGACCGTGCTCGATGGCGCCAGCGTCGAAGCCGTCATCGTCGTCGGCACGGTCATTGTCGGTCGCATTGTCGTCATCATCGTCCCACCCTTCGGCGCCACCGGGGGGCCATCGCGACGGGCCGCGAGAGGGCCGGGCGCCACGCGCCCGCTTGAGCGGCGAGGCAGGTGGCAGCGTCAGCACGCCACGGGTGGTGGGCCGAGGGGCGGTCGCGGACGCGACGGAAGCGACTACGGGCGCGGCGACGGGCACGTCGGTCGGTGTGACGATTAAGGATTCGTCAGGCACGACGACGGGCTCCAGCATCTCGTCGTCTGTGGTGGCCCCGGCCCCTCCCCCCAAGGCGCGCGCGATCAGCAGGAGGGGAAGGCCCGCAACGAAGAAGGGAGCGAAGCAGGCAGATAGATAGATGGCGCGAACGGCGAGGGACGTCAATCCCGGTCCCGAGGCGTCAACGGGGGCGTGGTGATCACCAGCGCCAAAGAGGGCGGGGATGCCGTCGACAGGTGCCGGGACAGGGGCGACGGGAGCGTCGACGTCGTCTCCGCACTTTCTGGCCCGAAGGAAGGCAAGAGCCTCGGCTTGGACGCGACCCGCCCTCGCCGTGTCGGGCGGGACCCACAGTTCGGGCCGCGGGCCGCGATAAAAATGTTCAGCGACCAGGCTGTTGACATCGACTGGGGTAGCCGCCCCCCGGCGGGGGTGACGGCGCGGCCCCGGCGCCGGCAGCGACGCTGACGCCACCTTTGGCGCACACGAGACGCTGACAACGTCGAGCAGGTCGAGGACAGGGCCGAGTGGGGGCGTCGAGGGCAGGCCAGCGAGGCAGGGGCCGCAGTGGCCCGCGGCCCACCGGTGCGAACGTCGCCATACAAGGCACCTTGCCCGTCTGGCATCGGCTTGGGCCGCCGGGCCCCGCCCATCGGCGCGGGCGTCGATGGCGCGGCACTCCGCTCGAGCCCTCGCGTAGCCAGTCTGCGCCAGGGCGAGAGCGCCGACGGTGCGGAGAAAGCGCGCCGCGGGTGCGATCAGGGTCGCCTGGCCCAAAAACGTTAGCAGGCGCGACGCCAGCGCCCCGAGGGCGAGCCGGTCCAGGGGGGCGGGGACCTGTCGCGCTCGACCCGCCATAGCGAGAGCGATATCACCCGCCCCGGCCACCCAGGACGCGGAAAATGCCGCGCGGATCGCGGCCGACTCTCGGCACGCATACCGCGCCACGAGCCAGCCGGCGGTAACGAGCAGCGCATCGAGAGGCACTGAGGGCCTTGAATGAGCCGCGCACGTGCGTCCACCCACGCGGAAGCTCACCACGGGGACCTGAACGTCGGGGCGGTGGCCGCGGCGCAGACACGGGTGGGGGGCGAAGAGAAGAGGCTGTGGCGGCTTTTCCTCGTCCTCGAACGTCTTGGTCGTCAAGGCCGAGGCCGAGACGACAGACTCATCGAGCGCGCGGGGCCACGAGGATGATCGCGGGTGGAGCGAAGCAGCAGAGACAAGGAAAGAAACCTGCGAGCACGTGGGGAGGGATCGTGGTCGCGTTACGCGGTATAGGGCGGCAGGGGCGTCTTGGGCGCCGCCGCCGTTGCCGCAACGCTGCCGACACGGGCCTCGACAGATCCTCGTTGACGCCGTCGCCGTCCAGCTGGAAGATTCGACCCGACCATTGCGCCGCTGCCGCACAGCTCGCGGTAGGTTCTCGACAAGCCAGAGAGGTCAAGGAAAAGCGTCTCGCATGGCCTCGCATTCGGCGAGACAACTGGTATGACCTGCTCCGAAAGAATCAGCCGCAGGCGCCGCCGAGCTCTCCAAACCAACTGAATACACAAGGAATGGGAGCTTTCGCCCGCCCCGTCGCGGGGGTCGTCCTTGCGAAGGAAGCTCGTTCGCCGCCGCGGGCCGCCCTCGGCGTCACGCACGGGGCCGGGGGCGGGGGTGGCGCGCCCGCCGTGGGGCGGGGTCGGGCCGGCGCCCGCCGCCGCGCCCCCCCCCGGACCATCGCCGCCGCCGGGGGCGGCGGCGTCGGGTCCGGCCCGGCCTCGGCCGGCCCCGGGTCGGCCTCTTGGGCGGCGCGGCTGGTGGATCCCGCCACACCCGTTGCCGTCGTGGGCCGCGCCGAGCGCCCAGTCCCCCCTCCCGAGGCCTCCGATGTAGCTCCTCTCCTATCAGGACTGGTGGACGACATACGCGCTGCTGGCCCTGTCGTCATCTCGAGCGGCTCAGCGATGACGACGCCTGCCGAAACAGTCGAACGCCAGCGTCTACTCCTCGAGCGGCTCTTCCCCGCCGCGGCGCCCTCAGTGCTTGAGATGCTCGCCAAGGACTCAGCGGCGCTGGCAATGGGCCTGATTGCAACAGCCAGAGACGGGGGGCTCCTCGACACCGTCCGCCCCACCACTGTTGTGGCAACGTGGGCGGCCCTCACGCCCAATGGTAGACCATGCCCGAGATGGCACGTCGATCGAGTTCCCCTCCGTCTCGTGTGCAGCTACGTGGGTCGATCCACCGAGTGGCTGGCGGACGAGGACGCCCTCTGGTCGGGCGAGCCGGGCAAGATCCCTCTCAGGACTGCTGGCGATGAGTCGACCTCAACCGACCCCCTGCTTGACCGCCCTCCACCGCAGCGAATGCTGGCGGTGGGTTCGGGGGAGACGTCGCGCTCGCCGTGGCGCGGGCCACTGTCGCACTGGCCCTCGTGCTCGGGCAGCACAGTGCTCACGCCTTCGCGCTACAGGCGGGCTCGGCGGCCGACGCCAGGCCGCGTTGGGGACCCGACGGCAGACTGCGCCCTACGCCGTCCCGCAGTGCGGAGCCCGGTGCTGCCGTCCTTCTCAAGGGCGAGACCTACCCGGGTCGTGGCGGGCGCGGGTGCGTGCATCGCTCGCCACTGGCACCCCCAGAAGGAGCAGCCGAGGTGGGACGACTGCTTCTGCGGCTCGACTTTGATAGCGGGTTGGGTGCATCCTCTGACTGTTAAGACCATCATTTCTTTCCCACATCGTCTACGCCTTGCTCTTCTTGGCCGCCCTGCGGGAACAAGCGGTGGAAGGGGAAGGGGAAGGGGTCGCTGGGTAGGGGGCTGAGGGCTTGCCCTAGCGCTTGCCCTGGCGGACGTGATGGCGGCGCGTCGACCGCGGGCTCATAATTCGGTTAGTATCGTTTATCAAGTGTCGTCACCCACGGGAAGTGAGGCCAGCGTAAGAAGCGCGGATAAAGGTCTGATCATCGCCCGGTCGGCGCGGGGTGGGACATTGCGGCGATGGGGAAAAGAGGAGACAGGCAACGACTCGCCGGTAGATGCCCGTTACAACGGCGTGGTCACGCTCGTAAGGCTCGAGGGTGAGCTGTTCCTTGGGCTTGATCTTGCCCTCTTGCATCTTGGTCACTTCGCGGGCAAAAACGGCCTCGGCGGGGACAGTCGAGTCGATGCAAGATGCCTTGACCGAAATGACGACGCCGCCCCCGGCCTTCAGGAAGTAGTCGGCGTTGTGCGAAACGATGCGCGCCTGGTCGGGCTGAGCGACGTCGGCAAAGATGCAGTCGACCATGGGGACGAGCATCCTGTAGCGCTCGGGGCGCCGGGCGTCCTCGATGATGGGGATGATGTTGGGGCGCTTCTTGGCCATGTTGACGAGATCGCGCCTAGATGGACATAAGAGAAGGGGGAGGAGTAAGGTCGATGACAGTTGTGTGGGGAGGTTGAGGGAGGTAAGGGAGGAAAGGCGACGCGACACGGCGCGGAAGCTGCAAGCGCTGCGGCGTTCGGCCGGATCAGTCAAGTCTGGTGTACAGTGGTCGCTCATTCTGTCCCGGGTACAAAGCCGGGGTCGGAAACGGCGGAAGTTGTCGTCCCCTCCGGAGTCCGAGGGGCAGCGCCGGCGGCGTGGGCGGGGACGATGCAGCGCGCGACGCGGCGGGCAGAGACAACGAGATGAGCGCCTAATCTCAGCGTCCATGTTCCGTCGATCAATCCCTGCACTCGCCCCGAGCGGTGGGAGAACTCGACGGCGTAGACGGCGCCCTCAGGACCAACGATGTCAGAGACGTGAGAAACCGATGTTCCCGACGCGGCGCCCAGGTAGAGGACCTTAGCTCCGGGAACGACGTGAATGGCGTCGACGCCGCCGAGGACGGCGGCGGCCAGCTTCGACCTGAAGGGGTTCCACACGCGATACTCGACCTTGGCGGCCTGCGGGGCGCCCTCGGCTGCAGGGACAGCGCCGGGAACGTCCGCGGCCTCGACGCTGATGCGCTTCTCGCCGTAGACGGACTCGCCGGGGACGAGATTGCGGGTGACGAGAGCGTCCTCCTTGCCGCGGGCGACAAAGACCCCGGCGTGCCGGTGGGCCTCGACGAGGACCTTGGCGCCGCCCTTCATGCCGCCGCGCCCGCCGCGGCCTCCCCCGCGGCCTCCCCCGCGCCCGCCGCCGCGGCCTCCGCGGCCACCGCGACCTCCAGCGCGGCCACCCCCACGTCCTCCGCCGCGGCCTCCGTCACGGCCGCCAAAGCCCCGTCCACCACCGCGCCCGCCGCCGCCGCGGCCCCCGCCGAATGAGGGCTTGCTCACGCCACGGCCTCCTGTCGTGGGGATAGAAAATGGCGTTTGATTACGAGAAGAAAAGTCCCATAAGATCTGTCATCCATCCTCAGAAACCTCCTTAGCAAGCCGAAGCGACGGAAGGAGACAGCCGACGGCGACAGCGGCGGCTGTCGGCGCGCCTCCTCGCTGTCCCTTCCGCGACCGTCGCGCTCGCTCCGCGAATTCACGGCAACCACCACCTCATTCATCGCTAACTCGCCCCCACGGCCGTACCCCGACATCGCTCCTGGCGCTGAACCGAGACGCGAGACGCCGAGGTCGAGGCCCTCGCTGCCTTCTGCGGAACGAGAGCTTTCCCTTGTGATGGAAGAGTTTCTCGCGGTGACACGGGACGCGTAAGGGGGGGAAAATTGTCTTGACGGGCCAGGGTGCGCCCAACCCGACTCGACTTCTCTCCACGAGCCAGGAAGACGCAACATGGCGAGCCCAAGCCACCGAACAACCGAAAAACCGCCATTGAGGCGCCATGGGTCGCGGAATGCCTGAGAACCGGCCGGGTGCCGGCGGGGTCGGCGCGGGCTCTGGCGGCGCGGGCGGCGAAGTGGGAGGCGGGCGGTTCAAGGACCACGACTACTCCAAGGCTAGTCAAGAGAGATGGCTGGTGCCGCTTTCTGGTTGTGCATACTCTGGGCAACCCCCAAATGACAGAAATCCCCCGAGAGGAGCGTCGCGGGAAGTGGCACGGCCTTGACCGCCGCCGCCGCCATCCCGGCTGCCCTTAAACGACGTGTTAGAGGTCTTGCCGGGGATTCCGCGCCGCACCGCGTCCTCGCTCGTCTCATTATTCCGTTCTGTTAAAATGAAAGATGCGCTGCATTTCGCGCTGCGTCCACGCCGACCCCCCACGCCCACCGAAACCCGTGCCTCGGCCTAGACACCCCATGCCGCCCTCGACCCTCCCCCTGCAGATGTCTAATCTTGTTCTGGCGTCGAAGAAGACGGCTCCGAGGGGCGGTCCGAGCGGCGCGGCCGAGTCGCTCGCGAAGAAGGGTGCCTTCCCATTTGGTGACCGGGCACGGCCTGACAAGCCAGACTTGCCCCAGGCGTCTGTGCACCAGCGCGGCGGCGGTGGGACTGGTGCCAATGGTGCCCCCTTCGACCATGGATTGGAGGACGATCCGCTCGCCTATCGTCCGCGGACGCGCGAGACGCGGGACAATTTCGCGGCTCTCCTGTCGGCCCTCGCCCAACATTTGGGGGCACAGCCTTCAGATGTGCTGCGGGGGGCGGCGGACGAGGTGCTTGCGGCCCTCAGGACGGGTGACGCAGCCGACCGGGACCGGCGCCGCGAGGTCGAGTCGCTCCTCGGCAAGGTCGATGAGACCGCATACGCGCGTCTGCAGGCGCTTAGCCGCGCGGCCGTTGACTGGGCTCCTGAGGAGGACCGTGCCGGTGGGGCCATCGCCGCTGACGGGGCCGGCGGGGCGGACGGTGGCTTCGACCGGCTCGGTGTCGCTGTCGATTTCGAGAACGAGGACGAGGAGGTCGACCCTGATGCTGTCATGGCTGAGGAGGTCGACGAAGGGACCGACGCCTCTGGCGAATCGGATGGCGCGCCCCCTCGCCGCCCAGCCCAGGCTGGCAGTGACGCTGACGGCGATGGCGACGGTGACAACGACGGTGGTGCCGGCGCCGGCCCCTCGTCGATGCGTGCCCGCGGTAGGGGCGACGACGACAAATCGATTCCAATCGTTGATCCGCGCGAGGTCGACGCCTACTGGCTCCAGCGCCGCGTGGCCGAGAGCGACGCGGCCGGGGGCGATGCGACGGGCACCGCTGAGGAGGCCCAGGCCCTGGCGGCTGAGGTCCTCTCCCTGCTGTCGAGCGATGCAGCTGCCGCCGAGGTTGAGTCGGGTCTCGTCGCTCTCCTCGGCCTCGGCCGATTCGCGCTCATCCGTGAGCTGGCGTCGCAGCCCAACCGCGACTACGTTGTGTGGGGCTCCAAGCGCGCCCGAGCCGCTGGAGATGAGGAGGTCGCCCGGGTCGATGCGGCTATGCCCGCCCGAGTCCTTGCCCTCTTGAGGGGCAAGGCACGCGGAGACGCCCGCGAACGCCGCGACGAGACCGAGCGCGCGATCCGCGACGAGGCCGCGGGACTCGGGGGTGGCGCTGCGAAGGAGACTAAGGCGGACGGCACCGCGGGGGAGCTCCTCGACTTGTCCTCGTTGGAGTTTGCCAAGGGGGGACACCTTATGGCAAACAAGACGTGCGCCCTCCCCGAGGGCTCCTTCCGCGTCTCCAAAAAGGGCTACGAGGAGGTCCACGTCCCTGCCCCGGGCAAGCCCCCCGCGCGGCAGGGCGAGGTCATCGTGCGGATCGACGAGATGCCTGAGTGGGCCCGCGCTGCCTTCGCAGGGATGACGGCCCTTAACCGCGTTCAGTCGCGCATTTACCAAAGTGCGCTCTTCTCAGCGGAGAACCTCCTCCTCTGTGCGCCCACGGGCGCGGGCAAGACGAACGTCGCCGTACTGTCCATCCTCCAGGCTTTGGGGGCCGCGCGGGACCCCCACACGGGCGAGGTTGACAAGGCGGCGTTCAAGTGCGTCTACGTGGCCCCGATGAAGGCCCTCGTCGCCGAAGTTGTCGGCAACCTCCGCAAGCGCATTGGCGAGCCCTATAGCCTCGAGGTTATCGAGCTCACGGGCGATTCCTCAGCATCGCGGATCGAGCTCGCAGCCGCGCAAATCATCGTCGTGACGCCGGAAAAGTGGGACATTGTCACGCGGAACGCCGGTGATGCCCCAGGGGGGCGCGGATCCTTCGCCGATGCCGTCCGACTCGTTGTCCTCGATGAGGTCCACCTCCTGCACGACTCGCGCGGCCCCGTGCTCGAGTCCATCGTCGCCCGAACCGTGCGCGGCGTGGAGGCCTCGGGGGAGATGGTCCGCATCGTCGGCCTCTCGGCCACTCTCCCCAATGACCGCGATGTCGCCTCCTTCCTCCGCGTAGACCCTGACAAGGGCCTATTTGTATTCGACGGGGCGTACCGCCCCTGTCCACTCCAGCAGCAGTTTGTCGGCATCACCGTGCGTAAGCCCCTTCAGCGCCGGCAGCTCCTCGACCAGATATTGTTTGAGAAGATCGCTGAGCGCGCTGGCAAGCACCAGATCATCGTCTTTGTTCACTCGCGCAAGGACACGGCTGCCACGGCACGCACCCTCCGTGACACCGCCATGGAGGACGGCGAGGTGGCCGCCCGCCTCCTTCCCGCAGAAGGCGCGTCACAAGAGATTTTAAAGGCTGAGGCCGAAGAGTGCCAAGACTCCTCCCTCCGGGCCCTGCTGCCGAGCGGTCTGGCCATCCACCATGCCGGCCTCGGACGCGCCGACCGGCAGCTCGTGGAGGACCTCTTTGCTGACGGGCACATCCAGGTGCTTGTGTCAACGGCGACCCTCGCATGGGGGGTAAACCTGCCTGCCCACACCGTCATCATCAAGGGCACAGAGGTGTATTCGCCCGAAGCTGGAGGCTGGGCATCCCTCTCGATGCTAGACCTCCTTCAGATGCTTGGACGAGCGGGCCGGCCCCAGTATGACACTGAGGGAGAAGGCATTGTCCTCACATCCCATGGAGACATGCAGTTTTACCTGTCGCTGATGAACGAGCAGCTCCCAGTTGAGTCCCAGCTCGTGTCGCGGCTCCCCGATGCTCTCCTCGCCGAAATCTGCCTCGGCACCGTATCCTCCGTAGCCGAGGGAGCCCACTGGCTTGGATACTCGTACCTCTACTCGCGCATGCTCGCCGCCCCAAGTCTCTACGGCGTGCCTGTAGGAGAGGTGGATGACGACCCTGAGCTCGCTGGTCGTCGAGTCGCTCTTGCCAAAGCCGCTGCTGCAGCCCTCGCCCGGGCCCGGCTCGTTCGTTGGGACCCCCGGTCAGGCGCCCTTCGGCCCACAGACCTTGGCCGTGTGGCGTCACGCTTTTACGTCACTCACACCACCATGGCCACCTTCCACGCGCACCTCCGACCATCGATGGGTGACATCGACATCATGCGCGTCTTTGCTCTTGCGGACGAGTTCGCCCAGGTCGTTGTTCGCGAGGAGGAGCGCGGTGACATTTCCCGACTCCTTGAGCGCGTCCCGATTCCAGTTAAGGAGAGCGCCGAGGACCCGGCGGCCAAGATAAACGTCCTGCTTCAGGCGCACGTGTCGCGCCTGCCACTTGGCTCGACTGCTGTCGGCGCTGACGTGTCGTTTGTCACCCAGAGTGCTGCACGGCTCATGCGCTGCCTCTTCGAAATCTGCCTCCGCCGCGGCTGGGCTCCGCTCGCTGACAAGACCCTCGCCCTGTCCATCATGGTCCAGCGCCGACTCTGGGGGTCGCAGACCCCCCTGCGCCAGTTCCCTGGTGTTCCAGCAGATGTCTGTCGCAAGGTCGAGCGTAAGGACTTGCCATGGGCCCGGCTTTACGACCTCACCGCTGCCGAGCTTGGCGAGCTTGTGCGCGCCCCAAAGCTTGGCCGACCCCTTGCCCGCCTGGTGCGGCAGTTCCCTCGCGTCGTGCTTGAAGCTCACGTTCAGCCGGTAACGCGCACAACGGTGCGTATTGACCTCTCAGTCACGCCCGACTTTGAGTGGGATGATGCCGCCCACGGCACGGCCCAGCGCTTTTGGGTGCTCGCTGAGGATGCCGACGGTGACACTCTGCTCCACTGGGAGCCCCTTGTTTTGCGGCGCTATCAGTGCGGCTCGGGTGCTTCGCCGATTGACCTATCGTTCGTCGTCCCCGTGGGGGACCCGGCGCCCCCACAGTGCTTTGTCCGTGTCGTCTCCGACTCATGGCTCGGCAGCGAGTCGACCTTGCCTGTCTCGTTCCGGCGCCTTGTCCTGCCGGCCAAGTTCCCACCGCCCACTGCTCTGCTGGACCTCCAACCCCTGCCTGTTGCCTCACTCAAGTTGGAGGATGCCCGTCGGCTCTTCGAGGGCCAGGGCTTCCACCGCCTTAACCCTGTGCAGACCCAGGCATACGCCGCCCTTGCTCTGAGTGACGGCTCCTGCCTCGTCTGTGCTCCAGGCAGCTCAGGTCTGACGGCCTGTGCTGAGCTCGCTGTCCTTCGCGCTGTCGAGAGCGCGCTAGAGTCTGGCTCGGAGCCGCGCTGTGTCGCTGTTGCAGCCACTGAGGAGGCTGCTGACGCCCTTTACGCAGCATGGACGAACCGGCTCGGCGGGATGGGCCTTGACATCGGAAGGCTCAACACCGGTTCGGCTGCCTCAGATTGCAAGGTGGTCGGGGCATCGCATGTCTCAGTTGTCGGCCCTGCGGCCTGGGATGCTGCTTCGCGCCGGTGGCGCCGGTCCCGTGCGATTTCTGAGCTGTCGCTCCTCGTTGTCCTTGGGCTCCACACTGTCGGAGCCACCGGTGGCCACCTTCTCGAGGCTGGTGTCTCGCGGACACGCGCGATGTCGGCCGAAACAGGCCGCCCGCTGCGCGTCGTCGGGCTCGCCTCCCCCATTGCCAATGCCAGGGATGTGGCAGAGTGGATTGGTGCCACACCATCGTCCACCTTTGCCTTCCCACCGGGCGCTCGCCCCATTCCCCTTGACGTCGTGCTTCGTGGCTCAGATCTTTCAGACCCAGAGGCGAGGCAGCGTGCCGCTCTCAAGCCAGCCCACGACTTTATTGCTGCCGAAGTGTCAGCCGGTGACCCCGCCATCGTCTTTGTCCCGTCACGCCGCCACTCCCGTGCTGCTGCGATGGAACTGTTAACCTTGGTCGCTGCTGCGGGGGAGCCCACTCGGTACCTCGCCCTTGATGGCGGTCAGGAGGCGCTCGAGGTGGACCCCCTCCTAACCAAGGTCAAGGACCGATCAGCGCGTCACTGCCTCATGTATGGCGTTGGGCTTGTGCACGAGACATCGCCCCCCGACGAGCGCGAGGCTGTTCTCAACTTCTTCCGCCGCGGAATTTGTCGTGTTCTCGTAGCTTCGGCTGGTGTCTGCTGGGCTCTTCCCGGCTGCCGAGCACCCACGATAGTCATTGCGGGGACCCAGGGCCCCCGTCCCGGCGCAGGGGCAGCGGCTGACCTTCCTGTCGTTGACCTACTTCAGATGCTCTCCAAGGCCGGCCGTCCGGGCGTCGACTCAAGCTGCCGCGCGCTGGTGTGCTGCCCGGCGCCCCGTCGGGAGTACTATCGCAAGTTTATGTCGGAGCCCCTGCCCGTCGAGTCGCATCTCGACTCGCACCTCCATGACCTGCTAGTCCGTGAGGTCGCATCGCGCGCTGTCGCGTCGCGCCAGGACGCCATGGACTGGCTGACTTGGACTCTGTTTTTCCGCCGACTTGGTCAAAATCCGAACTACTACGGTCTGTCTTCGTCGTCCCATGAGGCGCTCGCGGATCACCTCTCAGAGCTTGTCGAGACGACCGTGGCCGACCTCGCAGCCGAAGGGTGCGTGACTGTGGTCGACGATGATGACGAGGGTGGGGGTGGCGAGGTCGGCCCCAGCAACCTCGGCCTCATCGCCGCTCACCATGATGTCGCATATGCGACCGTTGCGATGATGGCCTCGTCGCTCGACGCCCGCACCAAGCTCCGCGGCCTTCTTGAGGTGATTTGCGCCGCCAGTGAGCTCGCAGACGATCTTGCCCCGGCGCGCTCGGCTGCGGAGGAAGCGATCGTACGCAAGCTTATCCGCCACGCGCCACTGGTTCTGGGCGCGGGGCTCGACGGCAGTGGCGCTGATGGTGGTGGAGCTGCGAGCGGCCGAGCCAAGGCTGGCGCCCTTGTCATGGCGCACCTGTCTCGGTCGCCACTGCCTGGAGGAGCTTACGGTGATCTCGCGGCTGACCAGCGCACAGCTATTGTCGCTGCCCGCCGCCTCGCCCACGCCGCGGTCGACGTCCTCGCCTCAGCCGGATGGCTCGGACCGTGCGTGGCCGCCATGGAACTAAGCCAGATGCTGGTTCAGGGCATGTGGGACCGGGACCCAGCTCTGCTGCAGCTCCCGGGATTTGACGCCGCGCGCGCCGATGCCTGCCATCGCGCCGGTGTCCGCGGAGTATTTGACCTCCTCGACCTCGAAGATAGCGATCGAGATCGCCTCCTCGATGGATTCAGCGACTCCGGGCTTGCGGACGTCGCGGCCGCTTGCAACCGCTACCCGGACATCCATGTGTCATTCACCGCAGGCCGTGCAGACGATGGCCTTGCCTCAGGCACGAGTATCACGGCAGCGGGCGAGGGTGACGCACTGCAGGTTTCAGTCGACATCGAGCGCGAGTGGGACGAGGATAAGGACGACGGCCATGAGAAAACGGGAACTCGCTTCCGCCTTCCGGCCGTCATCGCGCCACGTTACCCCCGTCCAGTGGAGGAGGGCTGGTGGGTTGCCATCGGAGACCCCACCACTGACCAGATTTTAGCCGTCCGGCGCCTCTCGATCGGGCGGAGCGCCCGGGCCAAGCTTGCCTTTGCGGCGCCACCCGCCGACCCGGACGGCAAGCCGCGGACTCTGCAGCTTCTGATTGTGTGCGACTCTTACCTTGGAGATGACCAGCAGTACGACATCAGCCTGGGATACTCGGCTGGGCTGTCAGCTGGCGCGGCCGAGCGGATGGATCAGGACAACGATGACACTGCTGCCATTCCCCCGCCGCCCCCACCCCCAGCCGCTGGTGGTCCCCTGCCACCCCTGCCCTCTTCTGCCGGTGCTACCGTTGTCCCGCCACGCCCACCCCTGGCCACGGGCGTCGCCATTCCTTCCTCGCCCCCTGCCCCAGGGGACGAGGGGCGGCCCTCTAAGCGCGCTCGCCAGGACGCCATGTTGCCTGCTGCACCGGCCTCTCAGTCCGAGGTGATGCCGCTCCCTGGCGCACCAGCTTCTCAGCGTGAGGCGACGCCCCCTGCCGCGCCGGTCCCTCAGCGCGGTGTGACGCTGCAGTCCGAGAAGGCGCCCGAGGACAGGGCGGATAAGTTGCCCAAGTCTCCCAAGTCGCCTGTCTCGCCTCGGCGGGGTCGTGCGGTGACTGCAGTGGCTGTCACAGCTACCTCTTCCGCGCGCCGTAGCCGGCGGGGCACAGAAGAGCCAGACGAGGCCGTTCCTGCCGTGACGGCAGGGGCGGAGCCGTCAGCAGCGTCTCCCCCGCGCCGCAGCCGGCGCAGCACACAAGAGCCGGACGCCGTGGCTGGCCGTGCGGCTGCCCCCGACACTGCTGATGCTCCAGGCGAGGCCGAGAGTGCCACGATGCTTATGCGCCTGAAGAAGGCTGAGCTGCAGGAACGCTGCCGCGTGCGGGGGCTCAACGATCAGGGTACCAAGTCAGAGCTTGTCGCTCGGCTCACAAGTGAGCATTAGTCGCACACCAGAGCAGAACGCGTAAAACAAATGGATTCAGATTATGCTCCAGCCCCATCCACCCCTCATGAAGGCATCACCCGCCCCCCCGCCGTTGCCAAGCCAGTCTCAACGTCACCCGGTCCCACGGTGTCCGATGCTCGCACAGCTTCGCGCGACTCGCGCTGGGAGCGCGCCGCCGCCGCCACCGCGAGGGACCGCGGCGCAATAATCTCGGCCCGGCTGGCACGAAGGGCAGCGTCGAATTCTGTCTGGCTGAACTGAACGAGGCGACAGGGTCCCTGGGCATAGGCATCGTAGTCGGGTGTATAGGTTCCCGCACCGTCGCGCAGCTGCGTCAGCGCCCCCGCGCCAAGGAAGGACCAGGGTCCGAGCTCACTGGAAAAGCCCTCCTGCCCGGCTCGGACAATCACCTCACCCTGGAGAACGAGGGTGAAGACCTGGGAGCGCTGCCCACTGCGGTAGAGGCGGACGCAGCCCTGCCGCACCTCACCAATGGCCTCAGGCAGGCGCTGAGGCAGGCCGTCGGGCCCACGGCGTCCGAGACCAGGCTCTGAGTGATCATCGTCGCTGTCGACGGCCTCAGCACCATACTTCCCATGGCTGGGCGCACCGGGGGGGGGGCGCTGTGGCGGGGCCGGGACCTCGATGACGTGGGCGGAGCGGACCAGGCCGCGCAGCACGAGCGGGGTGCTCGAGAGCTGGGCGAACTCTGGGACGTTGGTGGCAATATAGCCGCCCACCGCACGCTCCTCCTCGGGCGTGAGCTTGGCCGACTCCCGGATCTTGTGGGAGAAAAGTGAGAGGTAGCGGGTGGGGTCACCACGCGGGCCGCCGCCGTCACGCGTACGGGCCACTGGGACGCCCTCGTTGCTCATGTAGTTGTCATGCTCGTCAACGATTTCTGTCCGTAACACCTCCTCCAGCACGTCCTCGAGAGTGATGATCCCCGTGATGATCCGTCGAGCCTGGGGCAACCCGTCAAGGGGGAGCCCCTCCGGCTCGGGCGTCCGAGCCGGGGTCGACCCAACTGCGCCGGCGGCGTCAGCCATCGACGGGGCCGCACTCACGCCCTCGGTCGCCGTCGAGACCCCGGCACAAGCCACGGCGTCGGCGGCGCCATTCGTCGTTGCCGAGGCGAGACGGGTCCGGGGCACACTATCCTGCTGCTCTCCAGGGGCACCAGCACCCTCGGCGGGGGGCGGGAGCGCAGGCGTGCCGGGCAGGTTCACCTGGACCGCAATCATGAGGTGGATATGTGTCGTCTTGAAGAGGGCCATCGCGTCCGAAAGTGGCGTCGTGTCGAGAATCTGCCTCTGGCTGGACCGACTCGAGAATGACACGATGGTGCGCACCTCGATTTCGTCGTCGGGATCCACGAGAATGAGATCCTTGACGTACAAGACCCCGATCACGTTCTGCTTGGTGCCCTCATAGACAGGGATGCGTGTGTATCCCGACGTGTAGATACGGAGCATAGTGTCAAAGTCGAGCCGTGCCGACGCCTCGACCATGAAGACGGACGAGATCGGGGTCATCACGTCGCGGACGAGCTTGGAGCCGTACTCGAGTGCGCCGCTGAGGAGGTTGGCGTCCTCTTTGTTGAGGTCAGTGTTTTTGTCGTCGACGTGGAGCTCTATGAGCCGTTTGAGCTCACGCCGGGTGTAGACGGCGCCGACCTCGACGCCCAGAACCCAGTCGAGCACCTTCGCGATGGGGTAGGTGACTGGCAACAGGATCAGCATGAAGAACTTGGTGAGATAGATGGTCTTGGCCCCAAAGAAAAGGCCGTGCCTCGTGCACACAGCCTGGGGCGTGATCTCGCCGAGCAGGACGATGAACGTCGTCGACAAGACGAGACCGACCAGGCCCGACGTCACGCCCGCAAGAAAGATAGACAGGAAGGCGTTGACAATCGTGTTGCCGACCAGGAGGGTGCAAAGGAGCAGGTTACCCTTTTTGCGCACAGGGAGGATCGCCGACGCGTACCGTCTTTCGTCGGGCGTTCCGACGTCGGCCAAAATCTGCAGACCCACGCTGTCGAGCGACATCAGGCCCAGGGTCAGGCCGGAGAAGTTCCCCGACAGCACAATCAAACCCACCGCGACCACGATGGTGAGCCATGTCTCCATCGAAACCCTGGCGGCGGGTGGATGAGCAGAAGCGCCCTCCTACAGTGGTCTCGGGGCCTACGGGCCGCGGACGGTCTTCTGTGGATAATTTGAAAAGTTTATTCGCGCTCAGCAAAACGAAACCATATATAATTCCACTCTGAGTGGATTTCTTTGTCGCATGCGGCCCCTGCGAGCGGGAAGGGCGCCCACCTCTCGGCCGCAGGCGCCCAGGCGGCTGTGGCGCGCTTCCAACTCGCCCTCACCGAACCACTGCCGATCCTGCGTGGACCGAAATTTCCTCGCAGGCCTCGTGGGATCTGGCAAGAGCGACGCGCAGCAGAATGCCCGAGGACGGCTCCAACCTCATCCGACCCCTTTTTTGTGTGGTCCGTCGAGTTTGCGTGGTTCTCCCTATTGGTCGCCCCGCGCCGCGTGCGCCCGTGCTTTCGGATCGAGGTCAGGCCGGCCATCAAACCACCACAAGCGCGGGTGGTGGAGGCTGACCAGTGAGCACCTGCAAGCTCTCTGCACACAACGCGCAAGAAAATGCCTGGTGTTTCGTCATCTCCCCCCCCATTTTCGTTTGCCTGCGCCTTCCATGACACATTTTCTAATCTCATGGCGAGTGGCGTGGCATGGGGTTGGCGCGTGCCTCAATTTGGAACGTCTCGCCCAGCCGCGCGCGACGCTCAACGGCGACGAAGTCGGCTTTGGCTCCGGCTCCGTATCTCGGCTCCCTTTCGACCACTTCGGTTGCGTTGCGGGCGGGGAATGCGCCGTGCGGAGCCCGCTCGCGTCCCGTCCTCTGCTCCCGTCGGGCCCATCGGCATTAATCAGGATGACACACAGTGACGAACGACAGCTCCACTTTCTCCCAACCCCCCTACCTTTTCGTGTTTCCTTCCCCAGGTCCAGCTTAAGCTGACGTACCACCCCGCGACGCGCGAAGTCGAGTTGTGGGACGTGAAAAATCGGCGCAGCTTTTTGCGCAAGACGCGACAGGCCGACCTTGCCCTTGACCACCTCCGGCCGGGGGCCCGTGTGACGGTCATGGCCCGCCTGCTCGAGATCCGCGACTTTGGCGACGAGTACACGCGCCGGACGCTGAGTGAGCGCCTGGCCCGCACCTTTGCCATGGTCAAGCCCCACGCCGTGGCGCGCCTGGGGGAGGTGCTGACGGCCGCCGTCGGGGCTGGCTTCCGCATCGCCAACCTGCGCCTCGTCCATCTGACGCGCGAGGAGGCCGGGCGCTTTTACGCTGTCCACCGGGAGCGTCCCTTTTTCGGGAAGCTGTGCGAGATGATGTCGTCGGGCCCTGCTGTGGCTCTCGAGCTCGTCCGGGACAATGCCGTCGCTGCGTGGCGCGACCTCCTTGGCCCCACTGACCCGGCTGTCGCCCGCGTGGAGGCCCCCAGATCGCTGCGCGCCCTTATCGGTGAGGACGTGACGCAGAACGCGTGCCACGGCTCGGACGCCGCTGACACGGCAGAGGCCGAGTGTGCCTTCTTCTTTGGCAGTGGTGCGGGGTGCCCACCTGCAGCCTTTCGCGCCGACGGGTCCACCGCTGTTGCTGTCGCTCTGCCCGCCGCTGTGGCTGCGGGTGGCCTCGGCGGCATCGTGACCACGATCTCCGAGCACCTCGAGATCGTGGGGGCCCAGCTCCTCTCCTGCACCCGGCAGGACGCCGCCGACTGCCTCGAGGTCTACCGGGGCGTTATCCCCAGTTCTGAGTTCGATGGACTACTCCACGAGCTCGCCTCGGGACCCTCGGTCGTGCTCGAGGTCGCGCATCGGGGCGAAACAGGGGCCGCGAGCGCCGTGCCCGCGCTTCGGGAGCTCTGCGGGCCGCGCGACCCAGAGCTGGCTCGCCTCCTCCGGCCTGACTCGCTCCGCGCCACATTCGGACGTGACCGCGCGCGGCCAGGAGTGCACTGCACCGACCTCGAGGAGGACGGGGCGCTCGAGGCCGATTTCTGGTTCCGGTGCGTGGGGTCGGTCGCATAGAGAGAAGGTGGACAATTGGTGAACACAATGACGACCCACCACGGTGAGGATCGAGACGCTCGGCTGACCCCGCCTTGCAGTTCGACCCCCTGGCGTCCCCCGCCCTCATCTTCGTCCAGGCAACGCACCGTATCTTCCCACTGCACTCATGTCCAACCCCCTGGCCCAGCACGGAGCTCACCACCACAAGCGCAACCGCGAAGTGATGGCGAGCTGGCCGGGGACCGCGACTGAACTGCACTTGGTTATTGTCCCCCGTAACTGCCTCCTCTGCCGCCGACGCCCCCCCTCACGCCTCGACACAGGAGGCCCTCCTCAATGTTGCGTCCATTGGTGACACGGCCGCCACCACACGCGCCCACCTCCACGACCTCTCGTCGATGCTGTGCCACCACAGTTCAAACCTGCTCAAGACCAGCGCCTACGAGTCCCTCCGCTCGATCCCCGCCCTCGACTCGTTCGAAGTCCTTGAAGCGTCCGAGGCGGGTGGCTTGGGAGGCTCGGGCGAGTTGCCAGTCGACACGCCCGCCCCGCATGCCGAAACGCTCACCGACGCACGCCCCGCCAACTTCCCGCAGGCCTTGGACGGCATGGATCGCGAGAAGCTCCTCTCTACGCCCGGCCTGATGACGGAAGCCGTCCTTTGGCGGGGCGCCCTCGGTCGCCTCGTGTGCCTTCTCTCCCAGGGCACAACTGCCGAGGTCCGCGAGGCCACTGTCATCATCTCAGAGTGTATTGACAAGTCGGAAGAGGTGAGACGGGGCGGGCGCCCATCATCGTCCGTCGACGATGCTCGCCACGCGAGTGTACCGCCGTCTAGTCCCCCGCCGGCACATCGAACACGACAAAACCCCCCCCCGCCTGTCGTACCCTTCGCCCTCAGGCTCGCCGCTTCCTCTTCGCACGTCTCGCCCAGGAGATGCCGCCGATTGAGGCCCGCGTAACGCGGGTCTACGATGACAGTGGCACGCAAGGCCGGACGCGAGTCGAGCTCTCCACCAGCAATGCGGCGCTTCTGCCATCGTCGACCTCGGGGGCTTTACGCAGCTTCGCCACGCCGATGGCGGCCGCGCCTGCCTCCGGCACGGCGGGTGGCGGGACCGCGACGGTCACGACGTCCCCGGTCAAGGGGAGAGCCCCGCCGGCCGCAACGGCAGCCGTCGAGGCGGGTTGCTGCGAGACGTGCGGCGCTGCTGCCGTTGTGTAGATCGCCGCTGGCCGGTCAGTCGCTGCACGGGCGCCGAAGAGAGACGCGAGCCGCGTGGGTCGCCGGACCTCGCGCCGCTTCCGCCGGCGAGGGGCAAGGATCTTATCGTTTCGGTAAATTCAACCCCCGTACCCATCATTAAAACCTCTATTTCTTCCCCTTGCCCTTTTTCCCTTTCTTGCCCTTTTTTGACTTAGCCTCGAGCTCAACCAACAGCGCCCCGGCCCAAGAGGTGTAGTCAAGCCCCTCCCCGTCGTCTGTCATGACGATGCACTGCGCGGGCTTTCCCTCGACGACGCGCTCAGCCTCGCGGCAGTGGGCGACAAATTGCTCGAGTTCCGAGGGGAGGAACTGCGTCTCACCACCTGTCTTGGTGAGGGCGACGCGAAGCTCCTCGAGGGTGAGGTAGCCCCGTGGCGCCAGTCCGCCCTCGGTGCACTGGGCGTCAAGCCGTGCAAAGGCGCGCAGGAGCTTGCCCCCCTCGGCGCCCCCAGGACCCTCGTCCGGCACGTGTTCCAGCAGCTCCATCAGCTCCCGCACGGGCACGAAGGGCACGGCGTGTCTATCCACCCCGCCATGGCCCAGCTCTACAAACTTCTCCAATACCTCCCCCTCAGCCACGCCGTGACCCAGCAGGGCCAGCAACTCCACCACCGTCTCGACAGGTAGCGTCTCTTTGCTCTCCTTGTCCAGCAGGGCGAATGCGCGCTGAGTCCGGTCCAGAAGGTCAGGCTCAAGGGGAGCAGGGCCCGGGGGGGGAGGGGGCTCAACAGGCTCCTTGGCCTTCTTGCCCTTGCCTTTCTTCTTCGCGCTCCCCTTACGCCTGGGTGGCATCGTGTGCGCGCGGGGGGGGGGGGGGGGGGGGGGGGGGGGGGGGGGGGGGGGGGGGGGGGGAGGGCGATCCTCCGCGCGAGTCGGCCTGGAGGGAAGAAAAGGGGCGAGAAAGAGCGTTGACACGATGCAAGGGCTTCGGGGCATGGGGATGGCGGTGGGGAGTCAACGGCGGAGAGCGCGGGACGAGTCGTGACAGAGTCTCACGGATTCGAGCCAGTCTCTTTCTTGCGAAAAGGCGTGCTGCACGGGATCAGTCCCCGCGGATGCCGTGGGCTCGCCACTCTCGACGCAAGAGACGCGCGACGTCTGCCGGCTAGGCCTGTCCTCCTCTAGCCTGCACGGAGGTCTAGAGCTGCGACCGCGACGTCTACCGCTCGTTTTTCGCCGGCGATCTCGACGGTAGGAGGACTGTGCGCTGTCCTTAGTCGGAAAAGAGACAGCTCACGCGGCATCGGCTTCACCTCGTCGCGTGCCCCTCATCACAGGTCCCCCCCCTACCCACCACCGCTAGCATTCGGCCCCAGAGCGTCTCCCACCGCGCATCGTGCCCTGGCGCCCAGTCCGGAGACGCGCGGCCGTGCTGGTCGAGCAAGCGGACGCCCGAGGGTGGGGCGCCTGAGTGCCCCTCAGTCAGCCACCCAGCGAGGAGAAAGTCCGCGGCGTGGTCCTGATGCTTGGCGAAGAGGGGCATGAGTATCCGCGTAACGATCCGGAGGGGCGCTGGGAAGTCGGACCCCCAGCGTGTGCTGACGATGCCCGGGGCAGCGTGGGCGTAGAGGGACGAGGGATGGGCCAAAGAGAGGCCGTGGACGAGGGCATCATTGTAGACGCCCGCGGCGTTGGCGGCAGCGGACACCGAAAAACCCCGCCGCAGCTCCATGTAGCCCGGTCGAGTCCAGGCGTCCCAGCGGCCGTGCACCCCGGCCGACAGGACGGTCAGCGTCCGGCCCCGCGGTGGCCCATTCGGTTTCGCAAGGGCCGCGCTCAACGCCAGTGTAGGGGCGAGGGCCAGCGCGAAGGCCGCACGGCTCCACACGTGCACCGCCATCTTCTTGTCGAGGCCCTCGGACGTGGGTGTGAATCCCTCGATCGACGCCCGGCCCTGGGTCAGAGCGAGGAGATCAACGGCAGGGGTCCCAGGGGGGCGCGAGGATGTTGGCACGAGGATGCTCTCGACGACACGCCTCACGTCGGCGAGGGAGAAGCAGTCGCACGCCACGAACTCGTGCGACGCCTCGCGGCCTGCGGACGCCGACGCCATCTCGCACGCCGTCACGACCGCGGCGCCGCGCTCCTCGCTGCGGCCCACTATAATCACAGAGGCGCCGCGCCGAGCGAGGGCCTCGGCGAGGCCGTGGCCGATTCCGCTCGTTCCGCCCACGACGACTGCTCGGAGGCCCTCGAGGTCCACCTTAGAGACAGCTTCTCCTGCATGCAACATATAACGAGGGCAGAAACGTCCAAAATTAAGTAACGGGGCGCGGGGCGCGCCTGCGACTTCGGCCGCCACCACCGCTCACGTGCGCGGTCCAGCTCCTTGCGAGACGAGGCGAACAGCCCGAGGGCTCCTCGATGCGGCCGCCAGGCTGTAGCCATTTAGCGCGGCCGTCGCACTTTAAGGAGCGCATGTGCGCAAGAAGGGCTGAGGGTGGCATGAGAAGGGCCGAGGTGGGCCGGACTCAACGAGGGGAGGAGCCATCGGGTCGTCCTGCCAACCCTCCCCCCGCCCACCTCTCGCGACAGCCGGGGACGCCTCTCGTCCCGACGTCCGAGAGGTCCTCCTCAGCACCGTCGGGCGCCCTGTCCGCCGCAAGGAGAGGCCTCGCGGCCCTCGCGCGAGGTTCGCGGGGAGGTGGCGGCGCGGTGGCGCTTCCCGACAGGCGAGCGGATGCGGCGGTAGCTTCGGCCAGCGGTCTGTGGGCATTCGTTCTCGACCTCGCAGCCGGGACGAGTGCGCCTGTTTCGGGACTGTGCGCCGCGAATGGGGGCCAACGCAGCCGCGCCAGGGCAAGGATGCCCTCCCGCAACGTGAGGTCTGCTGCGTCCGCGCGTCGCGGAGGCTGGTTCCTTTCTGTGATTTTCGTGGCTGCTATCGGGATTGCACGGCCGCCGCTCCCCGAGTCGCTCGGTCGGCTACAGCGAACGTCGCCGACTGCTGCAGCGCCTCCTCCTGGTCTCTGTCGAGAGGTGACGGACATCCCTTCGCCCACGGCGCCTCATCATCGGTCGCTTCTTGGGCGGATCCAATGGGCGCGCCGCGCCAGGCAGTCCCGACGCGCCGTCCTGCGCTGCATCAGGTCGTCCTCCACCGTGACCGAGTGACCGAGGCCGAGGCGTGTGGCCCACCAAGCTTGCGCCGCCCGCGACCCCTCCCCGACCTCTCGTCCCACTCGGCATGCACGCAGAGGGTATTTCTCCGGCGGCCTCTACAAACCGCAGAAGGTCCGCACAGACCGGCTGCCCCTGGAAAAACACGACTGGACCATCTGGGACGGCACAGCTCACCCTGCCGAGGCCCTCCAGTCCCCAAAGTCCTACGGGGTCTCCTCCTCGTGGTTTTTAGGGGGCCTCGCGCTGGCCTTTGCTGGGCCCGCCCTCCTCATGGGCGTCGGGATCGAAGGCCGGCGGGGCGACGCCCCGCGCCATGCACCCTACTTTCCACCTGCCGACCACGGAGCCAGGCGGCGCGTCACCGTCTAGCGAGAGGTAGGACTGGGGGTTGGGGAGTTCGGCACACGATTCAGAGGCTCCGCCACTCCTTCCTTTCCTCGATCCCTCCCAAAAAGACTCCCCCGAGGTCAGATGCTGCAGCGGCCCCGCTGCTCCGCCCTCGGCTCCCCTCAACCCTCACCGGCACATCCTCCCTACCTCACGCCTCCCTCTGCGGCACCCCGTGCTTGCCAAGGTACTCGGTGAGTCCTTTCTTGGTGATGGCCCCCTCCCGCTTGCTCCCCTCGACAGCCTCTCCTCCCTTGAACACGAGGAGCGTGGGCAACCCATAGACGCTGAGGGACTCGACGAGGCCAGGGGCCGAATCTGCGTCAACCTTGACGACGGCCTCGAGGGAAGGGAACTCGACGGTGGCCCAGTCCATCAGGGGGGCCATGAGCTTGCAGGGACCGCACCTGCGAGGAAGTGGTCGCGGGGCGGAGGTGGGGGGCGGGGATGGGGGATGGGGCTGGGAGCAGGGGCCGGGGCGGTCGTCCCCTCAACCTTGGCCCACACGCTCGCCACGTGGCCCAGAAGTCGACGAGGACGGGACCGTTCTTGGAGGCCTGTGGAGAATGCGGGTATGGAAGAGTCCGGGCGGGGTGGTGGGGGGAAAGGAGTCGGCGGGCCGGAGGAGGATCCGCTCGACGAGGCAGGCAGATGGCTAGCTGTTTACAGATAGACCCGCTTCGTCCATCCCCTCGCAGCTCCTCTCGTCGACGTCGGCGCGACGCGCGCTACCCGAGCGCCGGCGTGGCCGGATCGCTCGACGTATCTGCCATCCGCCGCCCGGATCTCGCCTGAATCACCTTCTCCTCCCAGTCCTCGGGGGTGGCTGAGGTCGCCGCGAATGCCATGACATTCGGCCGAGCGGAAAAGACGGAGCGCGGGCCACTGGCAAACCTGCCGCTGAGGGCCCTAGGCGCGAAAGTAGCAGAGGCGGACGAGAGGGCGTTCTGCGCGGGTGCAGGAAGTAGACCAAGCGTTGGAGAGGGACCAGAGCCTCGTCGCGACCCCCGCCACTGACTAGCGGCCGGGTCGCAGGCCGGCGAGCGCAATCCCAATCCAGCACCAAGTTGACTCGCCATGATCGATCCTGCTGCAGTTTCGCTGAGTCGGCGTATCGAAAGAAGAGAAGAAAGCCTTCGAGGAACGCCGCCAGTGCGGAAAGGGGTCGGCTGTAGGCTCGAGCGCTCGAGCGGCCCCTTCGACACTTGCGGGGAATCCCGACTGGCATCTTGTTGGGTTTAATTGGGGTCCCGAGCCCGGACACCTTCCCCTGCCGTCAACTGCCTTCCCCGTCCCCACCCCACCGTTTCTCGCCGCTACTCACCGACGGCTGTCCCGTCTTCAAAGCTGTCACGGGCGACCCGGTGGGCGGGGCTAGCCCGAAGCGCAGAGAGAGAAGGCAAACATGTCTTCCTTTCGTACCGACGCCGTCTCCTCCGTCGGACCGCCGACAGCTGCCTTCGCCCTCGACGAGCAAACCCTGTTGGGGGCACTGAAACAGGGCGGCGCAGCTCCGCCAGCCGCCCGGCGTCTCCGGGTCGGCCGATTCGGCCACGGCCAGTCCAACCCCACCTACCTCATCACCTTCATCGACGCCTCCGGGCGGGACGTCGCTGGCGTGAGACCACTCGGCGAGAGAGCCGTGGGGTCAGGCTCCGTCTCCCACTCTGTCACTCGTACCGCCCCTCCAGACCCCCCCTCTCGCCCCCCCGTTGCAGTACTGCGCAAGCCCCCCCCCGGGCCCCCCGGCGCCCCCGGCGCCCACGATGTCATGAGGGAGTGCCGCGCCCTGGCCGACTGCGCGGCCCGCGGCCTCCCCGTGCCACGCATAGTGTTCAAGAGTGCAGGGCCGACCCGCGGGGCTGAAATGCCACCCCCCCTTGACGCACCATTTTATGTGATGGAGCTCGTGCGGGGAACCGTCCACCGGGACCCGTCCCTGCCCTCCCTCTCGCCCCGCAGTCGCACCGCGGCGGGGCGGGCCTGCGCCCGATTTCTCGCCAACCTTCATGGGTGCGGACCAATCATCGGTTCCACCGGAGGGGCCACCTCCCACAGCCCCGCCCTGCCTGCGCCGCCCCGCTGGGCCTGCCGTCAGATCGAGGCCTGGGCCCCGCAGTGCATGGCTGCGGCCCGCGTCCACACGCGCAATGCGGCGGCCAGCCGCGCCGCTGCCGCCGCTGCTAGTGTCGCCGCAGCTCTCCTCAACCCCACCGGTGCCCCCTCGTCCCGTGTCATCACGGTCTTCTTGCCGCCCGGAGAGGCGCGGGCCCGGGGCGGGTGTCGAGTCCACGGAGACTTTCGAGTCGACAACGTCGTCTTTGCCGCAAATGAGCCCGACTGCATGTCCGCCGACGCTTCTTCCGTCCTCCCAGTGGCTGGTGTCCTCGACTGGGAGCTCAGCGTGGCTGTGGGGTGCCCCCTGGGGGACCTGGCCCACCTCTGTCTCGTTCACCGCCTGCCCCACCTCGGGGGAGCGGTGCCGAGCCTCGCTGGAGGGCGGGGGCCCTGGTGCGGACCCGACGAGGCGGGTGCTGGGGGGATCCGGTGGACATTGGCGGGTGATGGCGACGACGGCGACGGTGGAGACGTGTGTCCTTTGACTGGCCTCCTAACAGAGGCGGGGACCGTCCGCGAGTATGTCCGGCGGCGAGGCCTCGGTCCCGCGTTGGCCGCGGTCGAGGCCACTGAGCCGGGCGCGTGGGAGCGGGTCTGGGCGTGGTACGTAGCCCTGGCAGCTTTGAGGGTCCAGGGGATCCTGTCAGGGGTCGCTGCCCGTGTGGTCGCCGGCACGGCCGCGGGCGCCGATGCCGCGGTGGCGACGGGGGGCGCAGCCCTCGAGGCCGTCTCCGAGGTCGCCAAGGCGGCGCTACGCCGGCGAGACCACGCGGGGACAGGGGCGGTTGCGGGGGCACCGCCGGTGACAGCAACACCCACGCTCGGCGCCCCCTCCCCCCGTCTCGCCCGGCTGCTTGACCGCGTCGGGCGCTTTGTCTCTGAGCGCGTTGCCCCGGCCGAGGCCGCCATCCACGCCCACGGCGAGGGGCCCAACCGGTGGACGACGCACCCTCTTCAAGCCCAGCTGGCCGACGAGGCACGGAGACGTGGCCTCTGGAACCTCTGGATCGCCCCTGCTCTTGCCCACTCCATGGCCGCGGGCCTACCCGAGCTCGCCGATGCGCTCGCCCACATCGAGCGGAAGGTTGAGGTCGACGGTGATGACGACGACATCGGCGGCGTGCGGCCGACGATGCTTCTGGGCGCTGGCCTCACCAACATCGAGTACATGCACGTGGCGTCGGTGCTGGGTGGGTACCCGTGCGCTTCCGAGGCGCTCAACTGCAGCGCACCCGACACTGGCAACATGGAGGTGCTGGGACGGTACGGTTCGCCCGAGCAGAAGCGTCGGTGGCTGCTGCCTCTGCTAGACGGCAGGATACGGTCCTGCTTCGCGATGACGGAACCAGCGGTGGCGTCGTCTGACGCGACCAACATAGAGGCGCAGGTGGTTATTGACGATGCCGCTGGGCTGATCACTCTGTCGGGCACAAAGTGGTGGACGTCAGGCGCGATGGACCCGCGGTGTCGTGTGGGTGGTTGCTGCCTTTTCATGGGCAAGAGCGCCCCCGGATGCACGGACGTGCACCGACAGCAGTCCATCGTAGTCCTCCCTATGGACTCGCCGGGGATTAAAATTGTGCGGCCCCTGTCTGTGATGGGGTACTGGGACGGGCCTCACGGCCACGCCGAGGTGAGATTCACTGACGTCGCCGTCGACGGCAAGGATCCTTCCGTCGGCGTCGTGCTGGGGGCCGGACGTGGCTTCGAAATCGCCCAAGGCAGGCTCGGGCCAGGCCGGCTGCACCACTGCGCGCGTTTGATCGGGATGGCGGATCGAGCGCTGTCCCTCGCGGCCGATCGTGCCAGGCGGCGCCACGCCTTTGGCGGGCCGCTGAAGCAGCAGGGCTCACTCCGCGAGGCGCTGGCCAGGCGCCGCATCGCGCTCGAGGGCGCACGCCTCCTGGTCCTTCGCGCCGCGTCGGTGATTGACGGCGGGGTCGGTGGCGCGACGGTCGCGTCGACCCGCGCTGCCCGCTTTGTGGTGGCCGAGGCCAAGGTCGCCACGCCCGAGGCCGCTCTCGCCGCCATCGACTTCGCGATGCAGATCCACGGGGGTGCGGGGGTCTCGGGCGACGTCCCGCTAGCTTGGCTCTGGGCCCAGGCCCGCACCCTTCGCATTGCCGACGGGCCAGATGAGGTGCACCTGAGCACCCTAGCGAAACGAGAGTTATCCACGCCGGTGACTCGGGCGCGGATGTAACGGGACCCGTGGCGGTGTGAACCGTTTCTTTTTCTCTCTTGCACCCGCCCGCTACCCTCCTCCCCCAGCTGCAGAGCGCTGCGGAGAAGGCATGGGACTCGGTGTCGGACTTACGCTGAGGTCGTCGGCGTGGCTGTCGGCATCGGCAAACAAAGTGCCATTCAGCGTGTGGTCGCGGGAGAGGTCGCGCAAGAGTCGCGCCGCTCCGCTGGGGGGCGACGACCTCGTCGCGCAGCCGAGAAGGGGAGGCACCGCTGGCGCCTTGCCTGGTGTCGGTGGCCGTCCCGCCGCCCGCCCCGCCGCCCTCATCTCGACAGCACGGCGGACGACAGCCGCGGCCTCGGCAGAGAGGTCGGCGCGGTCCCCGTCCTCAACCGCGAGGAGGGCAGCGAGCCGGGCTGCGCCTGCGTTGTTGTGACGGTCCGATGCCGCTGTTGCCGCCAAGTCGACTGCCCGGCGCCCTGTCGCGTCCAACGCGCCAAGCAGACCTGGATCGCGGCCGGCAGGCTCGGCCAGCAGGATGCCGAGGCAAGCCGCCCCACCGTCATGGTCGCCTTCAGAGGCAGCCCTTACGGGCGCCCGCGCCGCCGCCAAGTGGAGCGCCGTGGCCCCCCCCGCGTCCGTGGCCCGCAGATCGGACCCGGCCCGGACAAGAAGGGTCACGAGAGTGGGCAGGCCTGCCGCGGCAGCTGCCAGCAGCGGCGTCCTGCCCCCGGCGTCCCGCAGGGCGGTCACCCGCCGCGTTCCGTCGGCCGCACCACCCCCGGCGACCTCGGCGGCAGCCCGTAGCACCGCACGGGCGCAGGCCATTGCGCGCCCAGCTCGACCCCGCGCCACCGCGTCCACTCCAGACGGCGGAGGCCGCCCTGCACCCCTGGGCGGTGGCGCGGCCGCCACCTCCGCCGCCTCCGCCGCGGCCGAGGCGGCGTGGATGGCGCAGTGCAGGGGCGACGCGCCGCGCGGCCCGCGGGTGAGCGCGCTGCCAGGCTCCCGCTCGAGTAGCCAAGTCAGGGCCTCAATATGGCCAGCCGCTGCGGCGAGACAGGGCGGTGGGGCTCCCCCCACTCCCTCCTCCCCCTCTTCTCCCCCCTTGGGAGGCCACACTCCCCTCCGCGCCACCGTCAGCGCCTCAAGAACACTCACGTGACCACCCGCTGCGGCGCACGCAACAGCTGTCGCCCCGGAAGCGGGGTCGGGGGCCAAGGCCAGACCGGGTTTGTCGGCGAGTAGGCTCACGACGGCACTGAGGTCACCGCGGTGGCACGCCGTGTGCAGCTCCGCCAGGGCGATCTCATCTGAGGCTGAAGCGACAGCGATAGCATCAGAGCCGGACGGCTCAGTCATGGGCACTAGGGGCGGGGGAGGGTGAGGCAGTGAGGGAGGCGGAGGCAGCCGCACCGGCGACCCCCACGGGGACCCCACCAGGGTGTCGCGATCCCAGAGAGCGACCGAGTCCTCCCACGAAGTCGCTCCGCTGCCGTCGAGAGCGCGGGCGGCTGCAACGGCTGCGGCGGTCGAGGGACCGTCGGGGTCGCCGCGGTCGCGGGCGAGGAGGAGGGGGGATGGGCGCGCCTCCTGGCGGCCTACCTTTCTCCGGGAGAGGCCGCCGGATTGGCGTGCGGACACGGGGCGAGGGTGGCCGGAAGACGCCCCGGTGCGACGACGGGTATGGCTAACAGGCGAAAGTTCCGTCGCCGGCTCGTTGGGGGGGGTGGGAGGGGGCGGGACTCGCCGTTTGCCGGCGGCAGCAGCCGTCGTGTGGTGGAGGCGGCTCTGCACTGGTCCTCGCACCGCGGGGGGATGATCGAGATTCACCATTGCGGTGGGGCGGGCGGCAGCGCGTTTGGGGGTGGCGGAGCTCCCGCCACGCTTGAGGACGGACACGGGCCCATGTGCCGCAGCAGCGGCAGTGGGGCGGGCGCGGTCATTGTCGATGCGGGATGAGGCGATGTGACCTCCGCGGCGACGCTGCCCGGACGACAGTGCTGGGGCGAGGGCGTAGGCGGGGGCAGCGGCGGCGGCTGGGAGCCGTGCCGAAGTCGGCTCGTCTTTTGGCCCCCATGGCGCCGGCGCACCCGCCTCGGCCTCGGCCTCAGTCTCGGCCGTCCACGACAGCCGAATCCCCACAGCCACGGCCGGGGCGCACGCCCTGGCGCCGAGGTCTGCTTCCTCTCGGCCCTCTCGGGTCGGCCAAGTGGGCGACTCCGCCCGGCTCTGGAACGGGCTAGCCCCCTCCCTTGCCCCCGCCCCCGGAGGGTCCCGCCACCGACTGCTTTTCGACTGCCGTACCGACAGTATACCCGACCGGGCCGAGGGCGCCCTGCTGCGGGTCGACATCTGGCGGGCCATGTCCTCCTGGTCCTCCTCGACCAAGATGGGTAGGGATACGACTGGGTGGTGGAAGGCGAGGGTCGGGTCGGCGGCGCCGCGGCGGGGGCAGCGGCAGCGGGCCCGGCGTCATGGCGGCCGCGGGTGTCACGGCCTCGGTCCCGCTCGCCAAGGTCTCTCTGGCTCATCCGCACACGTCGTCCGGTCGAACCACCTTCGTCGCCACTATCATCGGTGCCACCTTCGGAGAAGGAGGAGCGACCAAGCGCGCCGAGCGCCGAGGCGACCGCGTCAGCCGACAGGTCGTCCGATGCTCCGCCACTGCCGGCCATCCCCGTCACCCTCTTGGCCCGAACGGCCCGAGATGGCGGGTCGCACCTCTTTATGATAACGATTGGAGGAAAAAGGGGCGTTTCTTCATTCTTTTCTCAGCTCCTCGATTGCCTCCGCCCGTTCGGCCTCGGACAGGGACGACCCCCCCACACACCGCGTCACGAGGAGACAGGCGCGCAGCGCCCGCCGTCCCTCGGCCACCCCTCCCAGCGACTCAGGCCCGCCCGGCCCAAGCAGTTCGCTCGTCCCGCCCCCACCCGGAAGGCGCACGGCGCCAGCGGCGACAAGAATCGCAAATCGGGCAAATGCGCGGGCGCGTGCGCCCTCGGGGCTCGCCGCATCGTCGGCCGCCTCGACCGACCCCGGGGCCCTCCGCCCCGCCCGCTGCAGCCACGCCGCGGCGTCCTCGAGATCCGCCGCGCCATACCGCAGAAAGAGCGCCAGACTGACAGCAGGTGGGGCGAGCGAAGGGGTCGTCGACGTCGGCAGCATCAGCGCCCTGTCGGGGTGCGTCGGCGGCAGGACCAGGGATGCCGCCAGTTCCGCAACCCGCGCCCCGGCAGCGTCCCCCGCGCAGGCCGGAGCCGCTTCGAAGTCTCCACTGCGCCGCAGCGCGTCGAGCGTCGCCCAGAGAACTCCACGCGCAGCGCGACAGGCCCCCGACGCCTCCCCGCTGGGCCCGCCACGGGGGCCGTCCCCACCCGAGCCCCGCTCGAGCGCCCCACGCCCACCCCCCCGGGCAACGCCCCGGCCCCCACGGCCCCCGGGGGCGCCCCCGGCGTCGTCCCCAGCAGCGACGCGGCGGACCACCGCCTCGTAAAACGGGTTGAGCGGGCGGAGGGGGCGGACGCGGCCAAAGCACGCCCCAGAGGGGACGCCGCAGCCGCAGCATGCAGAGCCGGGCCGGGGGGCAGCCTTAGTGAGGCCGCCGCCGCCACTGTCGTTATCATCGCCGACGGAGCGAGTTTCCGCCCCCCCCTCCGCGGCCGCCAGACGGAAACACGCGTCGGCGGAGAGACGGGCGGCCTCGCGAGGCGGAAGCCGCAAGGCGGCAAGGGCACGGCGGGCATCGGCCGGGCCACGGGCGCCGCTGACGATGGCGCCGACGGCGCGGCGCGGCGCGCCAGGGGCACAGCCGAGACGACCGCACAGGGCGAGGAGAGCTGGGGAGAGGGGAGCTCTCGACGAGTCTCCAGGAAGACCGCTGGCCGGGTCCGCGGCCGGGGGTGGGGGCATGGCAAGGGACACCGCGCCAGCAGGGGCAGCCGCCCCGCCCCCCCAGCCGTCGTCTTCCCCGTCCGAGTCGAGTCGCACTGCTTGCGGGGGTGGCATAACGGCCGCGCTCGGCCGCCGCGCATTCGCCATGCCATCGGTGCCATCTGTGCCGCGCGTCCGAGGCCACCCGACCGCGTCACCGGGCCAGCCATCGTCGGCGTCGGCTGGCCCGCCCCCTGCCCCGCCCCCGGCCTCTGACCCCACCCCAGCCCCACGCCCCCCCCACACGTCGTCCAGCCAGCGGTCGCGCTCCCGCTCCCTCACGTCCACCGCATCCGAGGCCGGGCCGCTTGAACCGCGGCCCTTGTCGGCCGCCCTCCGCCCCGCCTTGCGCGTCACCCGCGCCGCAGCCACATCTAGCGACGCACCCCCCCGCCGACCCCGGGCCCGTCGAGCCTCGCGCCCCGCCCGATCCCAGGCCGCGAGAGCATCAGGGTCATCGTTGTCATTCTTCTCGTCGTCGGAACCGCCGTCGCCGGTTGCAACGGGGAGAGCTCCGGCGACATCTACTCCATTCTTGGCGTCCAGCGCCGCCCGCAGAAGAAGACCGCCGCGGGTTGACAGTCTGCCTGCCCCAGCTCCCTCCCCCGCCGCCCCAGCACTGTCGCCGCCCCCCAGTCCAGCCCCGCCTCCAAGCCCCCTCCCCACCCCCTCGGCAGCCGAGACCACGGCCCAACGGAGTCCCGCGGGGTCCCGACGCCGGAGCAGCGGTCCCCCTGCGCGCAGGAGAGCGAGGAGGGCCGCAGCGCGGCCATCGCCCTCTCCTGCAGCGCCGCCGTCCCGGCCCGTCAGAGGGGCGGCCGTGTTGGTGAGGGCGGCAGTCGCGGCACCACTACCGTCGCTGCCGTCGTCGTCGTCGGGCCGCGGCATCGCAGCTAGGGCGGCTGCCAGACCGGCGAGGCGACGTGGAGCCAGGGCGCGGGCACGGGTCAGCTCTGCCGCTAGCAGGGCAAGGTTGGCCAGGCCCCGCTCTCCACGCTCGCCAGGCGACAGGCCGGCAGCGCCATCAAGCAGAGGGTCGAAACCGGTGTCGACGTCGTTGCGGCCACCGTCTCCGTCGCTGCCACTCCCCTTGCCCCGCCGGCACAGCTTCAGACACCGGGCGACAGCAGCGTCAATCGCGCGGGCGAGTCGTGCGGGGACCGAGCCGGCCCGGTGGCTGCCAGATAGTCCACGCGACCGCGCCGCCGCCACGGACAACGCCGCGGCCACGGATGCGGCCCACCCCGCCGCCGCTCGCGGGCCGCGCTCGGCTGTCGAGACAGCGCCGTTGACAGCCGCCGAGGCTGCCGCCTCGGCGACGTCGCCACGTGGGTTGGCGTCGTTGTCATCATCGCCACTGCCGCCCATTGCCATCAGGGCTCCCAGCCGCTCTCCCACGGCGGGAGCATTGGCCTCGCCCAGTCGATTCAGCAGACCTGTGATCTCGCGACGGACCGAGACGATCATGGCCGAGGCAGCGCCCCCCTTGCTCACCATAGCTGCAGCGGCCCCGCGGCAGCCGGAGCGGCCTGCCTCGGCCGCCGCCGCCGCCGCCGCTCGTTGGGCGGGCGGGAGGTAGCGCTCAATACATTTGCTGGGACCCCGGGTGGGGGATGCTGGGGTGGAGGGGGAATCGGACGGGCCGTCGCTGTCGTCGTCCGAGTCCGACCCGAATCCGGCAGAGGCGTCATTGTCTGAGGTAGATCCTGACGGCGCCAACGACCCACCATCCTCCCTGCCGTTGCCACCGCCGTCGTCATCCAAGGCATCAAAGCCACCGTCGAGCCGGCCACTGTCGGCGCGGCCACCGTCGGAGCTGTCAGCGCCGTCGACACTGTCATCGTCGTCGTCAGAATCCCCCGCATCCGATCCCATCCCGAGGTCCTGCCAAGCTCCACTGTCCACCTCAGCCGCCCCGCCACCGCCTCCGCGGCCTCTGCAGCCGCGGCCTCCGCCACCGACGTTGCCGTATTTGTCGGTGTCCTCGATGTTCTCGTCATCGCCGCTGTCGTCATCATCCCCCTCCCCACGCCTGGGCGCGGCCCGCCTCCTGGCGGCTTCGCTGACTCGCGTGCCTCCTCTCCGTCGCCCCCCCAGGAGCACCTCTAGCCTCCGCTGCTCCGCCACCTCCGCCTCGAGGCCTGAACGCGCGAGGGCGCGAGGATCGGAGGGATGGAGACGGTGGGGGGCAGCGACAGTGGCCGAGGGGCGGCAGCAGTCACGTCCCCCTCCCCCGTGCACCGTTGCACAGGCATTGTCGTCGCCACGACCGCGTTTGGGTGGCCCGCCGGGGGCCGAGACGTTGCCGTCGACGACGCGGGGGCGCTTACCCGTGTTGAGGCGCCCAACGCCGTCTTCGCCGTCCCTGCGCCCAGCAGCCCCGCAGCCCAGCGGCGCAGACGGCAGCGACCCCCGTCCCCCGCCCTTGCCCCCGCGGCGCGCCTCCTTTCGCGCCTGCTTCCGACTCAGCACTCCGCGCACGGCGGCTCGTCCCGCCATCGCGAGCTCGGAGTGATCTCCGCCACCGCCGCCCTGCGAGAGAGGAGGGCGCGGAGTTCAGGATGTCGGAGCGGCGCGGGTCAGCATGGCGACCGCCCACATCGGGGGCCCTGGCTGTGGCCGGGCCATCGGTCGGTCGCCGACGACGGGGACTCGAGCTGGAGCAGCTTGGCAGGCTCACACAGCTAACCGCTCACATCTTCCGTCACATCCTCGTGAGCGCTGGCGGAGCCGAGCCGCGGACCGCGCCAACGGCCTTGGCCGCCACCGCCACGACCGCCGCCGCGGCCCCTGCTGCCTCTGTCGTGCACCGTGACGACTCAGGCCACAACGTAGTAAGATACACGAGATTTTTCGACTGGTTGACAAGGTAGGAGAGGGAAAGGTTCCGTTTTAAACCTCTCACGCGCCCCCGCGCTGCACTCCCCCCGCGCCTCACTCCCCAACGGCGATGGCGAGCTCCCGCCGCAGCCCCTCGAGGTCGGTCGCGATCCCCCGGAATGCGAGCCGCTCGACCGTCACTTCGGCCCCTCTCCGCACCCGCACCTCGCACCCCCCCGCGTCCACCGAAACCACCTGACAATCGTCCACCGTCGGCCGCCGCTCTGTCGCCGTCCGCGGCTCGTCCCCCGCGGGCCCTGCCGCCCCCGCCTCCCCCTCCCCGCCGCCCCCGGGCCCCGCCGCCGTCCGCACCCGGCCCGCGCCCATGCCCGCCGCCAGCGCCGCCCCGAACTCGGCGTTTAGCGCCGCGAGCGTCTGCGGAAGCCTGCTCGCCACTACCGCGTCCGGCCTTCCTGCGGCGAAATCGCGGGGGGGTACCCACCGCACGGTGCCGAAGCCACCCGTGAAGAGGACGTCGCGGACCTCGTGCATGCGATAGAAGCGATACCCCCCCGACACCCACATGTCGGCGCGGTCGAACTGGCCCTCGGCGCGCTCGCCGCCCCTTGCCCCATCCCCGTCGGCACCGGACTTGCCCGCGCCCGGCACCCCCTCGCTAGCCTCCTGGCTGCCGGCGGCGCGTTGGGCTGCCGCACCACCACGACTCCCGGCACCGCCGCGCGCGGCGGCCTCGGCAGCGTCACGGCTTCGGAGTGCGAAGATCCCAGCCGCCCCGCGCGCCTCGGCAGACCCTGCGGCGAGTTCGAACACGTCGCCATACAGAGCGACGCTGGCCCTCACCCCCAGGCCCTGCCATCCCGGAGCGCCCACGGAAACGCAGCATCGGGGGTCCGCGGCGAGGTTCCCCGCGTGCAACGAGAGGGGGGAGAGGCAGAGAAGGGGGTGGCCAGCGCCGTCGACAGCAAAGTCGATGAGACTGCTGTGGGGGTAGCCACCGCGCCTGCCATGCATGTCCCCGAGAACGCTGCTAAGCATTGCGACCTCGGCCTGAGAACGATGAAATGGACCGGACGACGGGTGGGGTGGTGGAGGCAAGACGACTGATGGGCGAGGCAGAGCGCGGGAACGGCTGAGCATGGCGGCAGTAGGCGGCAGCGAAGCCAGGCTGGCGTTTTCGGCTCGCCTGCTCCACGAGGTTACGCGCAGCCGTGACGAGCGGCGGAAGCGCCGCGCGCTGGGCGTTGGAGACGGCGCCAGTGACGGGCGGCGAGGGCAGGCCGACGGCCGCAGGGCGTGGGCCGGCGCTGCCGGCCGCGCCCGCGCTTGAGGACGCCGCCACGGTGGCTTTGCGCTTAAGTTTTTTAGAAGACGACGGGTTCACACAACAAAACAAATCGCGGGATGCGGTGGGGGCTCCAGCGTGGTCGTGCATGGGCGACGCGAGGACCGCAGCTGGGCGCGCCACGGCCGCCGCGCCAAGGGCGGTCATGGGCACCCGGTGGCAGACGCGAGCGGACGGAGCCGCCACCGCGGAGCGAAATGACATGGTGTGAGGAGCTTCGACGGCGAGCTGGCTCGAGGGTCGACGGGGGGAGTCACTCATTCTCCGGCCTCGACAAGGCCATCTTCCTGTGTTCGCAGTCGCCGCCACAGGACAACAAACGAATTCAACCCGATCTGAGCACCTCGTCCCAGTCCACGCCCACGATGTTGAACGGCTTGGGCGCCGTGGCACACTCGCATCTGCCGTCCGCAAGTGTAGGCGAGGGTGTCCACGGCGGGGAGCGAATGGGGGGCGGAAGACCACATCAGCAACGCAGACGAACTCTGCTTACTCCTCTGGGCGTCCACACGCACTCCGCTGCGTTGGCGCGCACTGTGCGTCAAGCACTCTTAGCCCATGGTCTAGCACTCGTCCTCACTCGCCCCGCCGCCGTTGCCGTTGCCGTTGCCAGTGGCACCGTTGCCCTGCTTGTTCTGCACTACCTTCTGGTTCTGGAACATCTCGGCTAGCATCTCCGGGCTCGTCGAGTCCTCAGGTCTCTTGTCCGGGCGGAAGCGCACCAAACGCGGGAAACGCACCGAGATGCCACGCCCACGGTCGTCGGGCACGATGCCGCGTGCTGCGCGGTGGGACAACGATAGCGTCAGGTCGGCGCACTTGATCTCGAGGACAATCTTGGGGTCGATCCAGACGTCGGGCTCGAGGCGCTTGTCTGGCGCCGTGTCATAGTCCTTGCGCCGCGTGGGAGGAGCGCGCCATGCATCAGGGACACCGCTGTCGCCGTCGCCCTCGCCACCGTCGCCCTCGATCCACACTGACCCTTCAGCGCCGTTGACCCCAGCAACACCGCCGCGGATGTAGGGCCGAAGGTCCCGCGAGATCTCCTCCAGTGCCGCCTCGGAGAAGCCTGTGCCCACTTTGCCAAGGCACTGGTAGCTCTCCGAGTCCCGGTCGTACAGCGCCAGCATGAAAGACCCCAGGACGCCCGTGCGCTTGCCCTTGCCCAGCCACGCGCCGATGACGACCGCGTCGATCGTGTCGCCCACCCCATCCATGTAGTCTTTCTTCAGCTTGAGCCAGTGTTGGCTGCGCTTGCTCGGCTCGTACCCATCTGCGAGGGTCTTGACAATAAGGCCCTCGGTGCCCATGGCGACGGCGTCATCCAAAAAAGTGTTGAGCTCCTCAACATCGTCGCTAGTTCGAGTCTCGCAGAAGCGAAGTATAGTGGTGACGCCGCCGGGCCGCACCATGGGGGCGGGGTCCTCGACCTGCACGATGGCAGCGCGGAGGGCGGCGCGGCGTGCCCAGAGGGGACGGCGCAGTAGGGGGACGTCGGGGTCGCCGAGAGCCGGCTGGTCAGCGTCAGCCTCAGGTCGCTCCTCAAGCTGGCCCAAACCGGGCTGCTCAGGCGCGTTGGTCGGCTCCTTCCCATCGGCCCATCGCGCATGGAGGCAGTCAAAAGCAAAGAGGGCAACAGGGATCTGCCGGTCGACCTCGACGGCCTGGCGCTGCCCGCCGCCCCCTTGCGCACCGCCCGTGCGGTCGACCTTACCCCGCCCGCGCCGCGAGAGCTCCTGAAACGGCAGAACCCGGCCCCGGCCGTCGTCCCCCGCGGTCGCATCCCATGCGCAGCACTCGCAGTCGAGCACCACCTCGATTACCCCGGGCCCCAAGGCCGGTGCGGGCCCCACAACAGACCCGTCGGCGTCGATGATGGGACGAAATAGCGCACCGACCTCGGGGTACCGCGCCGTGACGTCCTCGGAGTTGCGAGAAAATACCTTCACAGCCACGCCGCCGGGCGAAGCAGCATCAGGATAGGCATGGACTTGGGCCCGCTCTCCATCATACTTGTACTCACACGTGAAGGGCACATCGCCGAACTTATCGAGGACCTCTTGGACTCCCGTAGTAGCCTTGGCGAGCATGGGCTGGACAGGGACGCCGGGGACAAAGTAGATGCCGACGGGCGACGGCGCACTCAGGGCACCGGGGCCCCAGGCGCGGGCCGGTGCGTCGTCGAGGGGAGGGACAAGCGGGGGGACGATGGAGTCGAACGACGGGCAGTCGCCGTAGGCCCTCTTGACCTCCGCCTCCGCCAGCATGAGAAGGCGGGCGAGACGGTTGGGGCCGGTGCCCTTCTTTTCGTCGCGCAGCGCGGCCAGGAGCGAGTAATCGACCTCGCGCCCGCCAGCGACGGGCCGCGACGGGCCGCCCGGATCACCCCGCTCGAGCCACCCGCCGAGGGCCGCCAGGGCCTGCACGTCCCCCTCCTCGGCCCCTCCCCCAGCGCCCGAGGCGCCCCACCCGCGGGGCACGCCCACCGCGGTAAGCGCGTCGGCCGGCGTCCGCGCCAGCCGCTCGAGCGCGGCCGCGTGCGCCAGCGATGTGAGGATTGTCGAGTTGGCAATGCCGATACGGAGCTTGCCGCGTAGCCCCCTGACCAGGTAGCCCGTTTCCGTGCCCTGTGCGGCCCGCAGCAACTTGGAGACCTGACCGACCTTCCTCTCCACGCTCCCGGACCCCCCGATGCGCGTCTCGTGCGACAGGCGTCGGTATGCGGCGAGGACCGACAGGATCGTGTGGGGCTCCGCCCTGGCCTGGCCGAACATCGCCCCTACACCGCGCTGCCCCCGCTTCTTCTGCACCATCCACGCGCCGAGGTCTCCGTATTCGGCAGCACCTTCCCGCACCGCCTTTTCGTTGGTTCCCAGGACCCCAGCGCACGCCTTCTGCAGGAGCGCATCCCCGACGCCTGTCTCGGCGCCCTCATGGGCCGGCGCGATGCGACCCGAAGTAAGGTAGAGGGCCGCGAGGAGCTCTGCGCCGGGGGCTTCCTCCCACCCGGGGGCGGCGCCGACGGCGTTGGCGACGACGCCCGAGCCCACCCCACCACCGCCTCCACGGTTGGGAGCGTCGGCCTCGGCGTCGCCACGCGGACCGTGTCGCAGCAGGGCCCAAAAGAGGCGGCCCATGGATCCCGTTGCCAGCAGACGTCCCGACTCGGTCGCGCAATCCTCCAGCGTATCCGACAGCAGGCCGTAGGGCGCCGCCGCGCGGACGAGAGCGTCGCCCGCGGCGTCACCGCGGCGCCACCACGTCCAACGTGCCGCTGCCTCGCGCCGCGCTGTCCGCTCCTGCGGCGTTTCGTCCTCGTCGCCCTCCGCAAGGTCAGCGGGGGGGGAGTCGATGTCGCGCTCCAGGTAGGACAGAGCGAGCGTCGCGGCCCCATCGAGCTTGGTGGACACTCCACCGGACCCCTTGTTGCTGCCCCTGCGCTTCGTCGGGGTAGCGGCCGGCGACGCGGCCCCGCCCTTCTCGCCCTGTTTGGCGGCGGCGCCCTTCTTGCCGCCTCCCCCCTTCGCTTTTACAAAAGAGTCGTTCATGAAAGCCTTGTCAAGCTCGGAATCGGAGTCGGGGTCGGACGACGCGTCGACGGGCGCGCGAACGCGCCGCCCGACGGGCTCAGAGTCGCTCTCAGAATCGCTGCTCTCCACGAGGCGGCGGCGGCGGGCGGGTGGGCGCTCGACGTGCTTGGCCTCCGGCACAGCTGTCACGGCGGGGGCGTCGCCGTCGTCGGAGGCACAGCGATCGTCGTCTGGAGCGCCGCCGTCGTCGGGGCCGCTCGCGGCAGCCGCGCGGGGGTCAGGGGATCCCGCGCCGCGCGCGGGCCCGACGCCGGGGCCAGCCCCAGGGCTCTTTGGTGGGGCGCCGGCCGCCGCTGGCGCCTCTTCGGCTGGGACTTCGCCCCCGTCGCGAGGCCGCTTGACGCCGGCGATGTTGTCCGGATGCACGGCGGGCTTCATCTCGGCGTCGACGGGGGGCCTGGCAGGGGTGCCGCTCCCTCCGCCTCCTCCGCTGGGGTAGGAGGTGATCTTGCGCTGCGCCCCAGGACCCTTCCCCGCCGCCTTGCGCGCCCCAGCCGTAAGGGCCGCGAAGGCGTCGCGGGGCGGCATCGCGCGGTTCGAGCCGCGTCCCGGGGGGAGCGGGGGCTTGGCCGTGCCCGCGGGGGCCCGGAGGGTCGAGAGGGTGCGGGCGACGAGGGGGCTCGGGCCCAGGCGTTCGGGGGGCGTGGCGCAGAGGCGGGCGGAGGGAAGCGGAGAGCGGGGAGGGCCGGGAGAAGCCGGAGTGCAGCGGACTGACGAAAACAGCCGACCGGGTGCCGCTACCATACGGGGAAGAGGCTGCGAATCAAGAGGGACGGTGGAGAGGGGGTCGGCTTGGCGTCTTCAGTCCGCCTCACTGAGACGCCCCGCGATGAAGGGTTGGGTTTTGTGGGGGTCACTCTCCGAGAATCGCAACCAAAACGACTCAAAGGATGCGACGAGGCCGCTCTCATCTCTCTGAGGAGTCCAGCGAGCCTCCCAGGCTCAGCGCTCTCGCCGCGGTGAACCGGTTCCGCGGATTTTCTCGCCTGACTGGCCTCGGAGCTGACGACGGATAGGAAAGCCCGAGTGATGGCTCGCCGCGCCATTCACCGAGGTGCCATCGCGGGGCGGAGGGGGCAATATCCGAGCAAGAACGTTCTTCGCGTCTCAGCCGCCCGCCCTCAAGTCCGACAGAAGAGCCTAAGGACCGTTTCGTGCGGTATCTCGCGTCACTATTGACAGGGTAACGCGTGAGAGCGTGGGTTAATTTCAATTAGAGGTCGCGTGCCCCCGCCAGGTCCGAGGAAGCGGCTGGCGCGGCGCTCCGGCGGCTCTACCTGTTCGTGTGGTAAAATATGGCGGACTGGGACACGCATAAGGAGAACTTTCAGCCGCTGAGACGCGGCAGGGACGCAACGAGCCTGAATGCGAGTAGCAGATGCCGGGAGGAAGCGCTGCATTTCGTATTTGCGCCGAGCCCTGGCCGCCCCTCCCCCTTTTCTCCGCGATGTCCTCTCGCTCATTGATGCCCCTCTCGACCCGCCTCCTCGACTTGGTTATCTTCTCGGCCCGCAGCACGCCCCCGCCGCCCTCGGAAAGCCACCCCCGACGGACCCCGCCGCCCTCGCTCGCGCCGCCCGCGGCGCCCGCCTCCTCGCCGCCGTTCGCGCCCTCCCTAGTCCCCCCCCCCCCCCCCCCCCCCCCCCCCCCCCCCCCCCCCCCCCCCCCCCCCCCCCTCCCCCCCCCGGCCGCCCCCCCCCCCCCCCCCCCCCCGTCGCCCCCCCCCTCGCCCCCCCCCCCCCGGGTCCGACCCCCTCGGCGCCGCCTGGCTCCCCTATCTCGAGTGGCTCCGCCGGGATGGTCCCGCCGCCGGCAGCGGCACCGCCGCCCTCCTCCCCGCCCTCGACGCCTGCCTGGCCTCCCTCTCCCCCCACGTGGCCGTCGTCCCCCACGGCCCCCTCTCCCCTTCGCCTCCCGCCCCGCCCCTGCACCATCTCCGGGACGATCCTCGCCTGCTGCGCCTGTGGATCCTCTATGCCGACGCCCTGAGCGACCCCACCGACGTCTTTCTGTACCTGTCCGAGACGGGGGTGGGGTCCGGGAGGGCGCTCTGCCACGAGGCGCGGGCCCTGGCTTGGGAGAGGAGAGGGGCCCACGGGGCAGCCGACCGGGCCCTCCGGGGCGGGGCGGAGGCGCTGAGGCGGCGGGCGACCAAGGCCAAGGCCAAGGCGGCGGCGGCGTCGGACGGAGAGGAGAAGGCGGCGGCCGATGCGGCAGCGGCCGAGGCCGAGGCCGAGGCGGCGCGCGCCGACGAGAGGCTGGCCGCGTTCGAGGGGCGGATGCGTGCCCGGGCGGCGCGGGACGCCTCCTCGGGAGCGGGTGGCGGGGTCGCGACGGCGTCCACCGAGGGGGAGGCGCGGGCGGCGCTCGCGGAGCTGACGGAGCGTCGGGCGGCTGAGGGATTCGCGGGGGTGCTCAGGAGGCGCCGCGAGGACGCCGCGGCGGCGGCCGACGCCGCGGCCTCGGCCGCCGCCGCAGCGTCTGCCGCCGTCCCCGGTGCCCCCCCCGCCCTGGCCGTCTGGGAAGACAGCTTCGCCTCTGGGGCGGGGTCGGATGACGAGGGGATCGGGGCGGCGGGCGCGCGGGGGGCTGGCGCGCCGGCTGGGGGGCGGGGGGGGGACGAGAACCGCGCCCCGCGCAGGGGGGCCGGTGCGGGGACGGGGGGAGACACCGACGCCGACGCCCTCGTCGCCCGCGCCACCGCGTCCACCCCGGCGGCCCCGCTCGAGGTTTGGCAGGACGACGACGCCGTCGCCGCTGCCGCCTCCGCACGCTCCGCCGGCGGCGCCCCCCGCGGCCCGGGGTCGGCCCTCTCCCGTGGCGGCACCCTCTCCCATCGTCGTACCCTCCCGGCCGCTGGGGCGGCCCTGGCCCGTCTCGCTGCCCGCGCCCGGGCTGACCCCCTGGGGCGAGTCCTGGGATCTGAGTCGGGCGCCGAAGGCGGTGACGCGATCTCGAACGCCGCCGCGGGCCTCGCTGCCCTGGAACGGTGGCACGCGGCAGTCCATGCGGCCGCCGCCTCGGCCGCCGCCGCCTCGGCCGCCGCGCCTGCCCCCCCCCCCCCCCCCCCCCCCCCCCCCCCCCCCCCCCCCCCCCCCCCCCCCCCCCCCCCCCCCCCCCCCCCCCGGCCCCCCCGCCCCCCCCCCCCCCCCCCCCCCCCCCCCCCCCCACGCGCCCCGGAGGCGGCGCCCGGGCCTGCTGCACTCGCTCCTCGCTTGTCCGCGGACGGGACTCGCTTGCCCTCCCGAGGGGGACCGGCTGGCGGCTTGGGAGGCCGCCCACGGCCCCTCGGAGGTGCCGACGGTGACGCCGGCGGCGGCGGGGTCGGACGCTGCGCCCGAGGCGGACGACGCCAACGGTGCCGCGGCGGGTGGAGGCAGCGGGATGTCGATGAGCGTGGCGACGGACGACGGGGTGGGGGCCGGCGGGGGGTCCCCTGGGGGAGGAGACGTGCTGTCGGGGGCCGGGGCGTATGAGGCCGAGGCTGCCGCCGCCGTCGGAGCTGAGCGCGGCGGCGATGGCTCCGCGGCGATGGACGGATCGTCCCTCCTCGCTGCCGGCGCTGGTCCCGACGCTGGTGTGGGTGGAATGTCCGGACTCGACGACTCCTTAGGGCCGGACGCTGGCCCTGCCGCCTGCGCCCCCCAGGCTGTCCCCCCTGACGCCCCCGCGGGCGCCGTCCCCGCTGCAGCTGCTGTCGCCCGGCTTGACCGCGACGGGCGCACCGTCAACACCCGCGCCGCCGCGGCTCTCATGGACTCGCTGTTCTCGGGGGCACTGTCTCCGGTCAATCCCGGAGGGGGCGGAAGCGGCACGTCCGCTGTCGGCGACGGGGCGGCAGCTGGCGCGATGACTGCCGTTGACACGAAAGGGTCTCCCGGGCTCGCCACGATGGCCCCGACGGCGCCCCTGCCCGCGATGGCGGGGCTCGCGCCCCCGACGGCCGAGGCCCCCGCGCTCTCCCTCCTCATCCGGGAAGACACGATGTTTCTTGCCCGCCCTCCGCCGGCCCGCAGCTGCGAGGCGGGCTCGCGCGGCGCCGGAGGCGCCTCGGCTGCGCCAGGCCGGCGGATGCCCCTGGCTGAGCGCTCACCCGAGGCCACTCCCGCCCCCCTTGGAAGCCCGCTCCCCTTGGAGCCGCGCGAGGCGCGGCCGCCTGCCGTCGGACGCGACGAAAATGACGAAAACGGCGCCGCCGCCGCTGCTGTGGCTCGCGGCCCGCACAGCGGCGCTTCCAAGCCGCGTGCCGACGACCCCGACGCGGAGAACCGCGCGCCGCCCCGCGTCCCTCCTCGCGCCGCCGACGGCGAGAGCGAGAACGGCGCGACGGCGCCCGTGAGGCCGCCGCCCGGACGGCGGTGGCCCCGAGAGCCCCTCTCGCCCCTCGCCGACGGTGGCGGCGACCCCTCCCCTGCCCTTGCCCCCTCCCTCCACCAGTCGTGGCGCCCGTCCCCGATCGCGGCGCGCGCCCGCGCCGCGGCGGCCCACCCCCCCACGGCGCCCCTCGGCGTCGCCTCGTCCCTTAGGACGCCTGTCGCTGGCGGTGGCGGCGCTGCGGGGCCATCCGGCGGTGGCGGCGGAGACCCGATCGCTTTTGCTGCCCCCCTCGCCACCCCGACGACCGACGCCCCTCCCGCCCCGGGCGCCGACCTCATCCCGGGCGTCGACGGGCGCTGGACCCCCGGAGTTCCCACGGGGGAGCCTGGCGACAACACAGCTCCGCCTGGCGGGTTCGATTCGGGATGGGCCGCTGCCCCCTCGGCCGCTCCGGCGACCCCGGGCGGGCCAGGGAGCCGCGTCGATCCCGACGGCCGCGTCCTAGTCGACGCGACCGTCGACGCCACCGGCGCCGCGGACGCGTTCCGCGTATGGCGGGCCGAGCGGGTCGATCGCGCAGGCGGAGGGGGCGGTGAGGTGGGGCCGGCTGTGACGCCCCCTCCCGCGGGCCCCGCCGCGACGGCCGTCCGCTCCGCCTCGCGGTCCCCCCCCTCGCCCATCGCACCCATGTGGGAGCGAGGAGCGGCCCTTCCGGCCGCCCAGATCGCTCTTTTGGACGCCCGAGGAGGGGTGGCGGGCGGGGGCGGGGGGGGGGGGGGGGGGGGGGGGGGGGGTCATCGCCCCCCCTTCCCCCCGTGGTGGACCTCGTCGCCCCCCCCGCTGGCCCCATCGTCGCCGCCGCCGCTCATCGTGCCGTCGCGGGGGGAGTGGGGGAGTTCCCTCTGCCTGCGGGGGCTCTGATCGGGGTCGGTGTGGGGGGCTACGCAGGACCCTCGGTGGCCGTGGTCGAGTCGAGGGGAAGGGAGGGGGGAGGGTCCCGACCCCACCCACTCGTCGAGGCCTCGGCCCTGGACCCCGCCACCGGCGAGCGCGTCGGGGGTGGCTGGCGGGCGGAGTGCGCGTCGGCGGCCGAGGCCGAGTGGGAGCGGCGCTTGGTGCGAAGGCTTGCGGTGGCGCCGACGGCAACGGATGACACAGCCGCCAAGGCTGCGGAAGCGGACGCTGCGCCCGGCTTGGCCGCTGCCCTCGCTGACGCCCGCCTCCCCGTCCCCTGGACTCCCCCCGACCTCGTGCTGACCTGCGGTTTCGCCGGGGCGGTGATCTTTCGCCTCCCATTCGACGGCCCTGCGGCAGCGTCTGCCGACGCCACGACGGCGTCGTTCGCCGTCGCCTCGGCGGCCCGCACCGTTGGGCCCGGCCCGGCTGCGGCCCTCTGCCTTGTGCTGGCGCAGGACGTCTGCCGCGCCGTTGCCCGGCTGCATGCGCGGTCCATCGTTCACGGTGACCTTGGGGGAACGGGGGGGGTTGTCGTAAGCCCCAACGCAGGCGGCGGATGTGAATCCAACGGTGGCCTCATCGTCGGCCTTGGCCGCCTGGGGTGGGCGGCGGACCTCGCCCTCCTCGCGAGCGATGATTCTGCCGCGGTCGACGTTCAGGCCCCCCATCCCGCCCTTGCCCTCCTCGCGGGCGGTCGCGCGAGCGACGGCCGCCCTACGGCGGCCCCCTGGGGATTCGACGGCGACTGCCGCGCGCTTGCTGCCCTGCTGATGCGACTTCGGTCTGATGCCGCGGCCGCCGGGGCCGCTGACGTCGCAGCGCCTTCATCGGCGGCGGCTCTCGACGCGGCCATCGGGGCCCTGATGAGGGCCACTCCCCGCCGGTCCGGAGCGGCCGAGGCGGCGGCGGCCCTGGCCTCGGCAGCGGGCGACGCAAGCGCGTCGCTCGAGCGTGGCTTTGGGGGGGGGGCGGCGGCGCTCCTGCGTGTGGCGCTCGCGGCGGCCGTCTGAGGTGCTACGTGGACGACCAAGCGAACGATTCAATCGACGCTACGGCTTTGTTGTCGTGTCTTCGTCCTCCCCGTCGTTGCCCTCCGCCCTAGCCCAGGCGGCAGCCATCACTTCGTTCCGGCTCCCCGCGCTTGCTGCGACAAACCATCCCACGTTCCGCCGCCCCGTCCCGTCAAGGGCAAGGGGCGCCGCCCGCCGCAGCGCCCCGCGCCAGTCGTCCATCTCCAGGTCTCCAGCGGGCAGCGCCGAGTCGGAGCCGCCATCGGTAAGGCCGTCGGTGCCGTCGACACCATTGGTGCCGCCATCGGAGAAGCCCGTCCCCCCCCCCCCTGCCGACCACACCTCACCCCCCGTTGACCGGACAATGGCGATGCCCGCCGCAGAACACCAGGGATAAGTCGTGCTGCCGAGGCGGGGATACACGTCGGCGGTCCCGTCGGCCAACGCGACCAGCTTGAGAGAGCTTCCACGCCGCTCCAGGACAGGGGGGGGGCGATGAGCGCGAGAGGCAGCGGTGTTCGAATCAGCGGCGTTGGCATCGCCGGCGTTGGCCTCAGCAGCAAACTCGTCTCTCTCCATGGTCGCCATCGTCGGGGCATCCTCCGCAGCGGCGTGGTCCGTCATCATTTGAACAAATTCAAGAGATGGCCCGCTGAGTCCATCGATCCCCTCGCGCCCCTTTCCCCCCCCACCGTGTGACGCCGACGCGACGACACGGAGGGGCCGAGACGACAGGTCTGGCGCGGCGGCGGTGAAGGCCGCAGCAGTCTCTTCGGCGACCGCGACCGGCTCGTCCCCCCGCTCGACGGCGGCCTGGCGGGCGGCCTCGGCGGCTGCGGCGGCAATTCGCGACGACTCTACCTCGGCCTGCACTGCGGCGGCGCGACCGGCAGAGTGGTTGAGTCCAAGCCCGACGAGGGGCCGCAAACCCGAGGGCCTGTCCGAAGCCGGGGCGTCCAGTCGCCAAGCCTTCCCCCCAGGGACCGCCACCCACGTCGCACCCAGCGCGGGCGCGTGCACCGCCCCCGCGACGGGGCGGCAGGCCCCCGCGTCCAGGCCCCCCAATCCGCGGCCGCCGCTGCCGGCTTCGGCCGACCCCGACAGCGGCCGCCCAACGTCATCCCAGCCTTGGCCCAGCCACCGTGCACCCCGACCCGGGCCCGCGATGGTCTCAAAGACGCAGAGGGCCACGTTGACGGTGAACTCGCCGTTCCTTCCGATAAACTCCTTAGTTCCATCGAGGGGATCCACCAGCCACACGGCGGGGGCGAGGCTGAGACGCCGAAGTGCTGTGTCGCTCCCTGTCTCAGGCTCGTCCTCAATCGGGTCCCCACCGGCATCGACACCGGGGAACACGATGGTGTCAGGATTCACAAAGGGCGCTCCACGCTCCTGCCACGAGTCGTCGGCGGGGCGGAATCCACCGTCAACGCTCGCACGCCACGAGTCGTCGGCGGGCCGGGATCCGCCGTCAACACTGCCACGCCTCGAGTCATGGGCGGCGCCATAACCGGCGGCAGCGGTTAGCTCGGCGTCGGCCGCGGCGGCGCTCTCTGTCTCCTCGCTAACCACGGGGACGTTCCCACGCGGGGTCAGCTCGATAAGCCGGCGCTCCAGCAGGCGGTGAGAGGCGAGGTCAGCGCGGGTCAGGGGAGACGCATCACCCTTGTCGGGCAAGGACACCGCCCCAGTGCCCCCTGCGCCCGAGGCTGGGTCGGCCCAGGCATACCATGCAGAGACCGCCCTTCCCGCCTCCTCGACCACGGCGACAAGGTCAGCGGCGCTGCGGGGTCGTGGAGTGGTGTGGAGTCGTGGAAAGTAGGAGGGTCGGGGACGAGATGGAAGCAACGAGACGGGCCGACCGTCGCTCCCTGCAGCTGGAATCACCAAGGCCGAGCCCACGGGCACCGGGGGCCGTCGCTGTCCGCCTCTCCATCCTCCGTCGCTGGAACTCGCCTGACCCAGTCCCCTCCGGCGAGAAAAGTCTCTCCGGTCAGACGGGGGTCGAGGTCCAGCTGGTCAAAGCCCGAGGGGATCTCGGGACCGGCCGCGAGCTCGTCGGCCGAGGCGTCCAGGTTGGCGTCGTCGGGCGGGCCGCCCACCGTCCACCGGACCGGACCCCCCCCCACGGATATATTTACAGTCTTCAAACTGCCAATCTTCGTCTCTTCCGCCAGAGCTGCGAGCGGACCGCGCGCGATGCCGAGAAACGTCGCCAGTGCTAGGGCGCAAAAGCCGAGTGCCATGACAGCCTCGTTCGACGGCGACCCACGGCGTGGCCCGACGCGCGTCGCCGACCGGCCCGCCATCCTCGCGCCCCCAAGTCGCGGGCGGCACGAGGCACAGCAGCGTCGATATGGAGGAAGGGGGGGAGGGGGACATTGCGCTTCTTCACGGTCATGAGTTCTCAGCCGTCAGCATCATAACTGATGGCCTCACCCCAGGTCCCTCGCCCCCTGCCCCCTCCTCAGCGTCGCGACTCCCGAGGCTCCCGCACCACGCTTCTGGTCCGCGTCGCATAGCTGAAGGCGCGGCCCGGGTCGGCGGCCGACACCAGGACCATGCCCTCGGCCGCGGGCGGGACGACGACGCGGACGGTCCGTCGGACAAGGCCCCGGCCGAGCCCGCCGAGGGTCCCCCCAGGCCCCTCCTCCGAGTCGCCGTCAAAGTCGCCCCCCCTCGACGACCCACCGCCCTCGTCGCTCGAGATCTCCGACTCGGGCCCGTCGTCTGCAAACCCCACAGTGCCGTCGCACCACGTGCGGTTGCCCACTCTGCCGGGATCTGGCGCCCGCCCGCCCGCCCTTCCCTGCTGCCCCCTCTCCACCGTTCGCGCCACCCCGTCAGGACCCACGGCCGTCACCCGCAAATTCTCTCCCTCGATGAACACCGTTTCCACAAGTGTCCAGGGCTCCAGGGCCGGGTCGTAGGGCGCGTGAGTGCGGTTAAACCACACGAGTGCAACACCTCCTTCAAATGGGGCGTCGACCCTGACCAGATCGGGGGCGCCCATGGCGCCGTAGTCGTTCACTGTTTCTGCTTGCTCCCCGTCGGGGTTGCCGGGTCCGTCGGATCCGCCGGTTCCGCCCCCTCCGAGCCCGCTGGGGTCGGCGTCAAACTCGTGTTCCCTCCTCCGGATGGCGAGGATGGCGTCGCGGGCCTGGCAGGACAGGGCCGCAAGGGACGCACGCGACGACTGGTCGCGCTCGAGGGACCAGCGCCGGAGGAAGGCGTGACCCCACTCTTTGCCGAGGTCGACGGGGCCGACGCGGACGACGCGGGCTGAGCGGGGGGGGATGCGGACGGCGACGGCATCCCTGCCATCATCGCCGTCTTTGCCGGAGTGGCCTTCGTCGCGGCCGGAGCGGCCGTGGCCGTCTTCTGACACAGGGACTCCGTCTCCGGGGACGACGGCAGAGTTGGTGAGTCGGAATTCGATCTGGGGGGTGGGGGAGAGAGGGGGGGGGTATGAATTAGTCGGAGAGAGAGAGAGATGGTCAGGCGCCGGCTGGTGAAGACACGAACACCGCGGTGATGGCCCCGACAGCCCCACAGCGGGGCAAACCCACGCCGAGCCGCCATCGAACCCCCCCCCCCCCCCTCCCCCCCCAACCCACCGACGCGCCGTCTCATCCCAAAAGTGAAACCGGGTCCGGTTGACAAATACTAGACATGCCCCCCCCGCGTGCCGCAGAAAGCGCGCTTCGAGGGCCAGGCCACGGTCACAGCCCAGCGGACGACGCCGGCGCGACCCTCCGCCATCGCCTCTGCCCTCTCGCCCCTCTTCGTCTCCCTCCGAGCTTGAACCCCTCCCGTAGCCCTCGTCCGGCGCCCGCGGCCCCTCCAGAATATCGCCCTCGAAAATCGCCCGTCGGGCAAGGCGCGCAGCGGCCGCGACTAGTGCCGTCGTTGTCCCCTCGTCAGGATCCCGGACCGCTACGGACGCCCCGGCTGACACCGGCACCCAAAGCGAGAGCCGGCACCGGCGGCCCGGTCCCGGATCCCGGCCATGGTCCATCGCACCGCCGAAGCCGTCGGCGCCCTGACCGGCTCTCTCTCCCCGCGAAAGCGGATGGAAAGTGCCATGGGCGAGGAGAATATATCGACCGGCCGCGAGGCCCCCCGGCAGATCAAGGGCCGACGCGCGCCCCTTTCTAGTGCGCGACTGCAAAAGGCCACCCCGAGCAGGGCATGCGTCACCGCCGTCGTCCCTGTTGCCGTCGACGTCTTCGTCGTCGATATCGTTGCCGTTTTCGTCAACCCCACCCACACGGATCAGGTCGAGCTGCGCTGCGCCGCAGCGGGGAGGTGGGGAAGGGGCTCTGTCGCCGTCGCCACAGTCGTCGTCTGTCTCGCCGTCGCCGGGCAACGACCACGCCCCGCCCGGCCCAACCAGGGCGTCGACGTCCGGCTGAATAAGGCAGAGGCGTACGGGTCCCACGGCATCGCGCCTCAGCGTCACATCGAAGGTCCGCAGCGTCGTCGCTGCCCCATAGTAACGAGCAGGGGGGAACCGGGCGGTGGCGGCGATGGCGACGCGACGGTTGCCGGCATCGGACGATCCTGACACGCCGGGCGGCGTCGTTCCTGACGGCCCGTCTCCCGTGCGCACCCGGCTGACGTCCACGAAACGCCGCCGCGCTCGTCTCCACGACATCCAGACGACGTCATCGAACCAAACGCCCGCAGCGCCGAGGCCACAGCCAGCACGCTCGGCAGCCGAGGCGGCCCGGCGCCGGGCATCGGCCAAGCCCCAACGGGGGTCGTCGTCGCGCCACGCCCCCGGGTGGGGCAGGCGGCCGCGCTGGGAGCCGCTCGCGCCGCCGGGGGGGCAGGCACCGCGCGGGTCTCGGAAGGCCACGAGGCGGGGGCCGGAGGGGCTCAGGGGGCCGGCGGAGTCGTCGGCGCCGGCCCCGATGGCCGCCACGACCTCCGCCACGATCGGAGGTACCCCGGGCCCCCCCGGCGCCGCCGCCATGACGATGTCTCCGGCGTCTAGACCAGCTACGATCCCGCGGATCCACGCCTCCTCGGCCGCACGCACCGCGTCACCGTCGTCATCGCTGTCACTGTCGCTGGAGGACCCAGCATTGGCGGCGGACGCCCCCGCTCCGCTGTCCCCGCCCCGCGCCCCCCTGCAGAGCCGCCAGGACTCGTCTGGAGCACCGGTCAAGTCCCGAAGGCAGGCCGCCGGGTGGCCCCTCTCGGCCGCCAAGTAGGACCCCGCCCGCTTCGCCAAGGCCTTCTCCACCAAACATGGCCAGACCTCTCCCCCAGCGGCACGGGTGAATGCGGGACGCCACCGGGGGGGTGCGCTGGCGTCAAGGTCGTGGCTCGCGCCCACAGCGGCACCGGCGCCACCGTCGTCGTCGTCGACGGCGACGGGAACGCAGGGAACGAAGTCGTCGACCCAGACAATGCCCGCGCCGGGCAGGCGGATCAGCCACCTTCCATCTGCCCCACCACCCTCAGCCTCCGTTGCCGCCGGGAACCAGTCGCCGACCCTCCCCGGGCGGCGGGCCAGCGCCGACAGTGCACCAGCGAGATAATTGTTGCCCAGGGGAGATCCCGTCTGGACCACGGCGCCCGGCCGGGGATCGACTCCGCCGGGCGCTGGCGGGAGGAGCGCCGGTCGGGGGACTCCTGGAAGGTTGGGGCCCCAGAGCTCCGAGATTCGGACCCACGTCACGTCGTTCAGCGCGGCGCGCAAGTGAGGGCGTGAGTCGAGAGAAGCACCGCCGGTTAAGCTGACTTCGTCGGGGGGAAAGTCTGGGTCCGTCCACCGGGAAGGCGCGCCCAGTGGCACCTCGGCCGGCGTCGCCGCCAGCTCGGCCGCTAGGCCTTTCGCTCGCCGCCCCAGCACCATGGCGGGCGCCGCGAGCGAAATTGACTGGAGGAGGGGTCGGGGATGGCAAAAAAATCGGAAGAATTCGGCTCGAAACCCCCCCCTGGACAAGGCCCCAAGGTAACGCATGCCGCCCTCACCAGGTCACTCTCCTCACTCTCCAACCCCCTCCTTTGCGATGAACGAGCTGCCACACCCACATCCCCCCTCAGCCTGCGGGTTCTCGGACACCACGAACGCCTCGCGCATCATCTCGACCTGGGGTGCAGGGGAGAGGGAGATGGATGGGTGTGTAGGGCTGGGGATTCGGCGGCGTCATGGCAGTGTCGCGGGCGCCACGGGTGTCGCGGACGCGGCCCTCGGCCCTGCACCCGCCTGGTAGTCCACGAGACACCCCCGTAGAAATGGCAGGCTGACAGCGTCGATCGAAACTGCGACGCGCGGCGACGGCCGCTCCGCAACGGCCGTCTGTCCGCCGTCAGTCATTCCGTTGTCTGGCATCAGCGCCTCGTCATCGCACATCACCACAGCGTCCCCCGGTTCCGGCACTCCCACGTCGTCGATGGCGAATCCATAGGCGAAACCGCTACATCCGCCCGACTCGACCGAGACACGGAGCAGGACCCCCCGGGGGGGGCAAGGGGGGTCAGCGTCGGCATCGGCGCCGCACCCCGTGGTCGAAGGCTCGGCATCGGTGTCCGATTGCGAGAGAGAGAGCTCGCGAAGACGGCGGAAGGCGGCGGGCGTGACGCGAAAGGGTGGAGCAGCAGCGGCCTCAGCGGTGGCGATGGTCGACGAGGCCACGAACCGGCTAAGCGATGGGCCGAGGAGGAAGGAGATCGATCTATCGGTTCCAGTCAGCGGATAGGCCGTCCCCGCGGACCCCGCCCCGCGACGTGAAGCGACGGCCGAGGCCGCGACGCGGCCTCCCCGTCGGGCCACCCGCAGCAGACTGAAGTCGCTTCGAGAGAGCTTCAGAAAAACGGTTGAGGGATGTGCGCTAGGAGTGCAGCGTGCGCTTCGCCAGCAGGGTGGCGCCTCGACGCCGAAATAAGGGCTGAAAGCGCACTCCTTCGCCGACTCTCACCGCGCCAGGCCGCGTGGGGCCCATTGCCCCCCACGCCGCACTCCCCGGCCGCCGCCGGCGTGGGGAGTGTCATCGGGACCGTGACGATGGCAGATGAACGAACAGCCTACCTGGCGGCTCTGCTGTGCGACCATGCATGCGCCGGGCGAGTGGAAAAGGCTGAGACCCGGCCGAACGCGTCGGCCGGTCGCGCCGCCCCGCGGGAGAGCCAAACTTCGGCGCCGCGGCTCATTCACTGTTCCGAAACGATCTTTTCCCTTTTCTTCCTGCCATGCTGCATCTCCTTCCCGCGTCCGCCGCGTAAAATGTCCCATCAACCCCTTCCCTCGTCGCGCCCACCTCTGTCACAGCAAAGCGCAAAGGGACACCGCCGCGGCCGCGCTAGCGTCCGACCCGGCCTCCTCCCGCGCCCTCCTCGCCTTCGCCGACGGCGCCGGTGGCCCCGCCCTCTTCCTTCAGCGTGAGAACGGCGGCCTCGTCGCCGTTGCCCGCCCTGACATCCGCCGGCCGACGGTTGCTGCTGTCGCATTGACCCGTGGCCCGGCGCCCCTACGTTCGGCCGACCTCCCTGGAGGCGTCGCTGGGGTCGGATTCGCCTCGGGCAGCGCTGCGGGAGGGGGTCCCGGCGACGTCCTGTCTGCCCTCCGCGCCGCCGTTGCAGGGGTCTTCCTGCCCCTCCTCTCGGGCAATGGCAACGGCGACGCCGCTGGGTCGGCTGCCGCCGCGACCCGCCGCGCCCTTGCCGACCTAGATGCTGTCCTCCTCGACGCCGCGGGAGCCTCTACGGGCGCCTCTGGTGGCGGGCGCAGTGGTGCCGGTGCCGGCGCGGACGCTGGCCCTGCGACATCTGTCGCTGATGCTGTGGCTGCCTTTGAACTCCGCGCCGCCGCCGAGGGGTCGAATGACCTTCGCCGGCTCATCGAGTGTCTGACGCCGCTGGCGCGCGCTGAGGCCGCGTGTGCGCGGGCTAGAGGTGCCCTGGCGGCCGCCAGGGACCGCGAGGCGACGGCCAGACTCTCGGACGCTGCCGCCGCCGCCGCCGCCGCCGTCGATGCCGCTGACGCCGCCGCTGCAGCTGCCCTCGAGGTGTGCGACATCGCCGACGGAAGCTTGCAGACGGCGTCCACCCTCGAGGAGGGCGATGGAGGGCTCCTTCTCCCTCCCGCCGCACTCGAGCGCCTCGTCGTCGCCGCGTTTGTCGAGCCCGTGTCGGCGTGTCGCGAGCTGGCGACAGGGTCGGCCGCTGCGTCAGCGGGTTCGGCCTCTGCTGTGCCGGACGAGGACAGGTGGGAGAGGGGCGGGTGCCTACTGGCCGAGGCCCCTTTCGCGAGAGCCCATCCCCCGCTTGCGGCAGCACTGGCAGTGGCCAGAGCGGCAGAGCGGACGGCGGGCAGCCTTGTGCGCTACTTCCTGTCTTCCGTTGCGGGGTGGAGTGAGACAGAGATGGGCCGTGACGCCGCTGCCATGGGCCGCGCCGCCACCTCGGCCGCTGTAGCCGCCGGTGACGATGCGCTCGACGACCCTGACGACCCCGCGCCCCGCGGTGGGCGCGTTGTTGCACCCGGCGGACGGCTCTCGCACGTGTCTCGGATTCGGGCGCGGCTCGAGGATGCTGTTCAGTGTCGTGAGACATGTCGAGAGGTCTCCCTCCTTGCGGGCGCCGAGGTGCCGCTGAAGGATGTCTGCCAAGGTTTCCGCCGCCTCGGCAGCGGGTGGGTAGCCAGCCCTGAGGGTGGCGACGCGGCATGGCGGGCGGCGCTCGTCGACTTCGACGCGGGCCTCGCGCCCCACGAGGGTCGCTTGGTGTCACGCCTGGCAGATACTGTGGAACGCGTGCTGGTGCCGTCGCTGCTGGCCGGGGCGCGGGCCGAGGGTGGCGGCGGCGGTGGGGGAGGCAGGGTCGACGCGTCGTTGGCACTGATGCCGGCGGCCGAGGCAATGCGCGAGACGTCGGCGTTGCGCCGTGTCCTTGGCCGGCCACGCGTCGCTGCGGGGACGGCCAATGCCGCAACCAAGCTCCTTGACGCTGTGGGCGCTTGGGGCTCTGCAGGGGCGGAGGCGCTGGCCGAGGCGGCGCGAGCCGCCGAGCAGGGCTGCCGGACGGCGGCAAAGGGGCTTGCCGGGCAGGCCGGTGACGACTCGTCGAGCGGGGAGGCGGCCGCCGACTCCGCCGGCGACGCGGCGATCGACGTCCTGTCGGCGGCCTCGCGGTCGCTTGAGCGGGCTCAGTCGGCCGCCATGGTGGGCGGAGCTCTACTCATCTCGCTCCGCGCTGGAGCCGGGTCGGGCACCGCTGCCACTGACGCGGCCGCCGCCGGTGCCGCCGACCGTGATGTCGCCCGCGTCGCCGCATCGGCCGCCGCCGCCCTCGAGGCTGCCCGTGCCGCCGCCCAGTCATCCCGCCGAGCCGCCGCCCGCTCTGCCAACGGCGTCCACGTTCTCGCCGAGGCCGTCCTCGCCAGTCTCCGTCAGCGCGGCTTCGCCCGTCTTCTCGACTTCGACGCGTCCGGCCGCGTCCGCACCGCCTTCACCGGCGCCGTCGTTGCCCTCCTCCGCCGGTCCCGCCGCGCTGCTGCCCTCGGCCACGCGCCGCCCCCGGCCCTCGCGCAAGAGTTGGCGAAAGCCAGGGCCGCGGCGGGAAGGGGGCAAGCGCTGCTTCAGCTGTCTAATTTCTACAATGAGCTGAGCACAGCGGTCGCGCCCTACCACCGGCGGATGCTCGCCGACGAGATCCAGGGCCTTGAGACGATGATGCGGTCCCCCGTTGACGCCTCTGGCCGGGAGCTTCGGTGGGACGACGCAGTGGACGCGACCGGCACCGCAGCCCTCGATGGTTTCCTGGACCGGCTCTCATCAGCAGCCCGCCGCTTTCAGGGTCGGCACGAACGGCTTGTCGTCGCTCACCGGGCCGCTGCGCAGCGCGTCGGGCAGCTCCTGCGCGGCCCTGGGCTCGGCTCCGGGGGCGGCGATGTCAGTCTCTGGGAGGCCTGCGTGAGCGACCTGTCGCGCCTTTTCAAGTCCCTTGAGGGAGAGTTTGACGCCAAGAGCCAGGTGGCATGGCGCTTGCACTGGGACGTCCAGCTGAAGAAGTGCCTTTCCTTGTTGTGGAAGGAGGAGCTGGTCGGGTGGTCCAGCCGGCACCCACCTTCCGCCATTCACGCGGCTTTCGTGGGCAAGCGCCTTGGGGCAGAGCCCAGCTTGGAGACGGTCCGGAGACGGCACTTGGAGGGCCTCACGCGGCTCGCCAGCCTGCCAGTCAGCGCCCGCGGCGTCTCCGCCTATGCCAAACGCGGCTTCTTCGCGTCCGTGGCCGACGGCGACGAGGCCGCGCGCCTGATCGTCGGTACACTGGCCGCCGCCGAGGCCGGGCTCGCCCGCGCCGCGGCCGTGGTGGACCGGTGCAAGGACTGGGTGGCCCTCGGTCGCTTGCCCGACCTTGAGGAGACGGTCGATGCCCACTGCGGTTCGAATCCGGCGCGTGTGCCCGCCGCGCTTCTGCAACTGACAGAGGCTCAGCGCCAGCTCCGCGGCCCGCCCGAGCGCGGCGGCGTCCCAGAAAAGGTGCAGGTGGCACCCTTTGTTGTCGACCTGGGGATGGTGCGCGAGGCGGTCGAGCGGCATTGCCGGCAGGCGCGCGCGGCCGTGGCTGGGTCGCTGGGCCGCGCAGGCCGCGCCGAGCGCGACGAGCTGCGGGCTCTACTGGATCGCGGTCGCGCGCTCGTCGCGCGGGAGATCGACCCGACTTCGCTCAAGGCGCTGGGCGACGCTCACGTCGAATCCAAGCAGCTTGGGGAAGCGTCAACGCGCGTTGCAGCCTTGGTCGCATCAGTCGAGGAGAAGAACGCCACGCTCCAGCGGCTCGGCGGGTCTGGTGGCGACATTGGCTCTGACGTCGCCACGGGCACCGTCGACATCACGGCCGTCAAGACAGCCTGGGATGACCTTTCGGCGCGGCTCGAGCGCTTCGGGGCCGACCTCAAGGACCGGCACACGCGGGCCACGGCTGACCTGTCGCGTCGCGTCGATGAGGTCAGGCTTGGAGTCGACCAAGTGGTACGGCGCTTTCGCGATGGCGCGGAGGCCCGTGCGGCGGCCGGCAAGGGCGGACCGGGCGCTCCGGACCCGTCGCAGACGTGCGAGGAGCTCCAGGAGATGGGACGTGAGCTGCGCCGTCTGGCGGAAGAGGCCCTCGTGGTCAACCGCGATGCCGAGGCCGCCGGCTGCGATGTCGTCGACCCAGGACCCGCCAGCGACGCCGCCGCCGAGATTGAGGCCGAGGCCTCGGAATGGCGCCGTTACGCTGACTTCGCCGCGCACCGCGATCGTCTCTTTAAGACACCCTGGCTAGCGATCCGCGAGCGTGCCAAGCATGAGGTTGAGGATTTCGTTCACCACTGGCGCAAGAGCCTCAAGGCGGGCAAGGCTAGCGGCACTGCAATGTCGGCCACAGCCGCTGCTGCCGAGCGCCGGATCGAGAGCGACCTCGAAAAATATGCCATCGTCGTGCCGTTGCTTGGCCTTGTGCAGGGGCTCAATTGGGAGGCCGAGCACTGGCGGAGGCTCGTCGGCTGGATCGGCATGGACACATCCTTTGCGACTGAGCCGGCACGCATCACGCTTCTCGAACTGCTCGACCGGGCGCGTGAGATCGAGCGCCACCGGGACGACATCTCGGCGATGGACCGGGCGGCTCAGGCCGAGGCGGGGCTCACGCGGGCAGCGGAGGAGCTCCGGGCTTGGGGCGCCCAGCGGGACCTTGACCTTGTCCCCATGTCGACCGCTGCTCCGGGGCCGGGCGCTGACCCCAACCCGCCGCGCCTTCTGCGCAACTTTCGCGCTATCATGTCCGAGGTGGGCGACCTGCAGGCCCTCGTCTCTTCCTTGAAGGCGTCCCCCCACTTTTCCCAGTGCCGCGTCCGGGACGAGGTCCTCGCGTGGGATGCCCGACTTGACGCGCTGTCGGCCTCGCTCGGTGCCGCCGCCGACGCCCAGCGCCGTTGGGTCTACCTTGAGCCAATTTTCCGGCGCGGCGGCGTCCCGAGCCAGCGCGACGCCTTTGGTCGCGTCGACCGCGAGTTCCGCGCGTTCCTGGCGCAGCGTGCCCGTGATCAGTCGGCCCGTGGCCTCGCCGATGACCCCGATGCACCTGCTCTCCTCGAACGCGTTGTCCGGTCCCTCGAGGGGTGCCAACGCGCCCTTCTCGCGTACCTGGAGGACAGGAGAGGGGCGTTTCCACGCTTCTACTTTCTTGGAGACGACGACCTGCTCGAGCTCCTCAGCCGGGGAGGCAGGCCTGACGTGTTTCAAAGTCACCTCCATAAGCTGTTTGCTGGCATCCGCACCGTTGGCCTCACGGAGAACGACAGTGTCGTCTCGGTCATGTGCTCGGGCGAGGGCGAAGCCGTCGCGCTGCCGGCGCCCCAGGTCCGCGTCAGCGATCGCCCGGATGAGTGGCTGACTTCGCTCGAGGCGGGGATGAGGCGGGCCCTGCGTGTCGCGCTGAGCGAGGCCGCGACAGGCGGAGGGGGCGGCAGCGAGCCTGCGGGCCAGGTCGTTCAGATCGCGGAGGAGATCAGCTTCACCGGCCGCTCCGAGGCCGCGATCAAGGCCTACGGGTCGGGCGATGCCGGGGCGTTGGCTTCTGTTGCGAGCGCTGCGGAGGCTGCGCTCGAGGCCCTGGCCCGCCGCGCGTCATCGATTCCAAACCATGCGGGGGCGACGCTCGCCCGCGTCCGTGCCCATGCCCTCGTCCTTGACGCCATCCGGCGCCGCGACGTCGCCGCCTCTGTCGTAAAGGGTGGCGTCACGGCAGCGACCGACTGGGGATGGCACCGCCAGCTTCGCTACTACGCAGTGCGGGAAGGGTCCGGCGGAGCCAAGACTCGGCCCCATCTTGGCGAGGGCGGCCTGGGCGTCGTCGTGCGCATGGCCTCGGCAGAGATGGACTACTCGTTCGAGTACCAGGGCAACGCCCCCAAGCTCGTTTACACTCCGCTGACGGACAAGTGCTTTCTGGTGCTCACCCAGGCGGTGCGACTTGGTTGCGGAGGTAACCCCTACGGACCTGCGGGCACGGGCAAGACAGAGTCCGTCAAGGCCCTCGGCCAGGCTCTGGCGCGGCAGGTCCTCGTGTTCAACTGCGACGGCGAGTTTGACTTCTTATCTGTCGGGCGCATCCTCGTCGGTCTGCTGCGGTGCGGGGCGTGGGGCTGTTTCGACGAGTTCAACCGGCTTGAGCCGGCGGTGCTGTCCGCTGTGTCGAGCCAGCTCAGCATAATCCAGGCTGCCCTTGCCTCTCACGCCAGCAGCCTTCACCTCATGGACCGTGACGTTCCCGACGTCCGCGCTGAGGCCGGGGTATTCGTCACGATGAACCCTGCCGGAAAGGGCTACGGAGGGCGATCGGAATTGCCGGACAATCTCAAGCAGCTATTCCGCAGCGTCGCGATGGCTGTGCCCGACCAGGCCCTCATCGCGGAGGTGCTGCTGCTGGCAGAGGGGTTCGGGCCGCGCCGCGCACCGGGGCTCTCACGCCGAATCGTCACGCTGTTCAGCGTCGCACGCGGTCTGTTGAGTCGGCAGACGCACTACGACTGGGGCCTGCGCGCCCTCAAGACGACGCTGGGCCTCGCAGGCCGCCTGCTCCGGGGCAGCCGGGCGAGCGGCACTGATGGCGAGGCCGACGCTGACGCCGATGGGCCGGGCGCCGAGCGCGCCGAGGCCCACGCCCTCGTCGAGTCCGTCAGGGCCACCAAGTTCCCCGCCCTGACAGACGACGACGCGCCTCGCTTCCGCTCTTTGGTGGACACGCAGTTTGGCGACCTCCTGTCCGCCGGGGGGTCTGGCGGGGCCAGGCCGGCGTCGAGCACCGCACGTGACGAAATTTGTGGCGCACTCGCCGCTGCGGCGTTGGGCGTCGGCCTCGATGAGGACCCCGAGCAGATCGAGCGCGGCCTGCAGCTGTGGGAAGCCTGCGAAGCTCGCACAGGCGTCATCCTTGTTGGACCGCCCGGAGCGGGCAAGACGACGCTCTGGCGCCTCTTGCGTAGTGCCCTCGGTCTCCTCCACGCCGCGTCGGCGGACAATGCCGCTGGGGACGTGTCCGCCGCGCCCAAGCGCGTCGCCCGCCCCGAACATCCTTACCCCGCGCCGCCTCATGTGACAGTCGTCTCCGCCAAGGCCACTGTCCGGTCTTTGCTCATGGGCGCTCTCGACAGCGACACACGTGAGTGGACCGATGGCATCCTAACAACCGCTGTGCGCAAGGCGGCAGAGCACGACCCTGCTGATGCCGATGGGGCCGGCGGGTCCGCCAGCGCGGGCCCCACCCCTCACTGGATTGTGTGCGATGGTGACGTCGATCCCGAGTGGATTGAGGCGCTCAACTCTGTCATGGATGATAATCGCCTCCTCACCTTGCCGAACGGTGAGCGCATCAGCCTCGGCCCCCATGTGACCTTTGTCTTTGAGACGGGGTCGCTCGAGTGGGCCTCGCCGGCGACGGTGTCGCGCTGCGGTGTCGTCTATCTGGGAGGCGCCACAGGAGCCGGGTCCGGCATTCCGGGAGCGCTGGAGAAACACGCGGCACGCTTGGGGCGGGCTTGGGCCGTCGGCGCGGCACGGGCGCTGCGGGCGAGCGGCAGCGGCAGCGACGGCGGTGGTCAGGCCGTCATTTCCACCGCGGCAGACGACCCCGCGTCTATTGCGGCCAAGCTCGCTCCGCCATGTGCCGCGGCGCTGTCCCGCGCCCTCGGCGCAGGCGCCGCCGCTGGCCTCGTGCCCGTTCTCCTTGGGCAGGGGCTGGGCCTCGCCGCCCCTGCCCCCCCGCCACTTAAGGGGGCCGGCGGCCCTGGTGGCGACGCCGTTTTGTCTCCTGCCTCCCGGCCCGACGTCGCCGCTGCCCTGGGTCTTGGCGCCGCCGCAGGCCTGTCGCCCCACGACGGCACTCGACTCCGCTTTTTGCGGGAATTCAGCAAGCTTCTTGACTCGACCGACCCCGGGGCGGCGGCGGCCGTCCGCGCCATTGCCGATGCCGAGGAGGCGTCAGCGGGGGGTGGCGGCGTTGCGGGCGGCAACCTTGCCTCGCTGATGGGCCTGACAGGGTCCGACTTTGGCGGCGGGGACGCCACGGCCCGCGGCGCGCAGGCCGCGCGCCCTGGCCGTGGCGCGCCGGCGGGCCTCGTCCTGACGGCCCCGGTGGCCACGGCCGCCGCGAGCGCCGGCCCATGGCTCGCCCGTGGCGAACCGCTTCTCGTCCGTGGCCCCGCGGCGGCCGGCAAGTCCACCCTCTGCCGCGCTCTCGCCGCCGAGCTTGGCTGTACAGTCGCCACAGTGCCCTGCGCTGCCAGCACCCGCTCCGCGGACCTCGTCCGTGTCCTCCGGTCCGCCTGCGGCCGCCCACGCGTCCGGGGTGGCGGCCGGTGCCTCTCGCCCAAGGCCGGGCCCGGCACCCTCCTCCTCCTCCTACAAGACGTCGATCTGCCGAGACCGGACAAATATGGCACAGTCGAGGTGCACGAGTGGCTTCATCAGTTGCTCACCCATGGAGGCTACTACGACGAGAGTGAGGGCCTCGCGTGGGTCAGGGTAGAGGGGCTGAGGGTGGCGCTCACCTCGCGAGAGCAGGGCGCAGCGGGGAGGGCCGAGCCCGCTGCCCGTTTGGTCGCGCTGCTGCGGACGGTGCAGATGCGGGCGCCGGGGAAGGAGGCGCTAGAGGCGGCCCTGTTGCCCATCGCAATACGGGCGCTGCGGTCGGCAGCTGAGGGCGGGGCAGGGCCACTCGACGACGACGGGATGGCGCCACCACCCCAAGGTGTTGCGGCCGCGGCTCGCAAGGTCGCTGCCGCTGCCGCCGCCGCCGTGCTTGCAGTCGCGGCCCTCCCCAGCAGCGGTCGGCCCGACGACGGCCTTGACCCTGTGCCCGAACTCCGGTCCCCACCCACAGCGCGCGACGCTGCGGCATGGGTCGCGGGTGTCGCTCGCTACAATTGCCAAAACGGTGGGTCTGCCGCGCTATGCAGCGCCTTTGCGACCGAGGGAAGGCGACAGCTGGCCGACCGGTGCGACTCGGCCGCCCATCGCGCCGCTGTGTGCCGCGAAATCGCCAAGGCTGCCAAGGTGGCCTTCCCGTCAGCGCCGCCGGGGGCCGTCGGGGCTGGTTCTGAGTCCGACTGCCCTGTCTGGGCTGCGACGCGCGCCCTGGGCGGTCGCTCCGATGCGGCCGACGACGCGTCAGCCGTCGTTTGGACCCTCGCTGGGGAGCACCTCGGCCGTGGTGGCTCAGACGGGAGCCCGCTAACGTTGCTGCCGCTGTCTACGTTTCGTACGACGACAGTCGACGCGATGCGCTCCTTCCGCCGCGAGGTGCTCGAAGCGCCCCTCGTGGCCCATCCGACCTTCCTCGCTCGTCTAGCCTCTTGCGAGGCGGCGATGGCGCGCCCCGGCGGGTCCCTGCTGCTGGTGGGGCGGCAAGGCGCAGGCCGGCGTTCGCTTGCCCTCCTCGCTGCCCATGCGGCGCGTGTCGGCGTCGTTTCGCCCCGTCTCGGCCGTGGCCGGGGGCACGCCGCCTTCCGCGCCGATCTGCGGGACCTGGTCGAGGCGGCCGGCACGCGTGACGAGCCTACACTGTTGCTGATCGACGACTCGTTCTTGCTGCAGGCCACGTCGGGCGCGTCTGGGTCGGACGACCGGGGCGAGGGCCCCGGCACTCGCGAGGGCGGTCGATGCGCGGAAGACCTCCACGCTCTCCTCACCTCGGGTTCCGTCCCCGGCCTCCTGGATGGTCCCGGCGAGCGTGAGCGCCTTGTTGGACCAATTGCTGAGGCGTCGCCGGCCGACGACTCTCCCGAAGACTTTTTGTGGGCACGGTGCAGCCGGAACCTCCGCGTCTGCGTGACAGCCGACCCCGACGACGCGTCGGCACTTGAGCGCACGCTCCTTTCGGCGCCGGCCCTGTCGTCCCGGTCCGTCTGCGTCTGGTGCGACGGATGGGGCGCGAGCGGGGAGATGGCCGTCGCCCAGGACAGGGTGGCAGAGGCGCTGCGGGCGTCACGAGACGTTGCCCGCGCCGAGGGCCACAAGGCATCCGGCGGCGGCGGCGGCAGTGGAGGTGCGTCGGCCCTCGAGCGGCTGAAGCGCACGAGCAGCATGCGCCGAGGCGAGGGCGGCACCGATAGCGGGACCATCGGAGCGGGCGCAGACGGCGCCGACGACCAGGCGGGCCCCGGGGACGACCCCCGCGAGGTGGCGGATTTAGCCAAGCGCGTGGTAGAGCTCTGCCGGGACCCCCCGGCCCCGTCAGGGTCCATCTCCGTTGCCAGCGGGCCTGGCGGCGGGTCGATCGCGAGCCCCGCCGGCCCCCGCGCCCTCGCCTCCACCCTTGCCGTCTTTCGGAACCTCCTCGTCACCCGCCGCGGCGCGCTGCTTCGCCGCCGGCAGCACCTCATCGGAGGTCTGGGCAGACTTGAGGCCGCCGCGGCCGAGGCTGACCGTATCGGCAGAGAAGTCGGCGAGCGGAGGGAAAAGCTCAACGCGGCGCGGCACGAGGCTGACGTCGCCCTCGGACAAATCACCGCTGCTATGGAGAACGCCGCCTCCACAAAACGGGAGGCCGAAGCGGCGGGCGTTTTGCTGGCTAAAGACGCCGACGTTGTGCGAGAACGGCAGGCGCTGGTCGAGCGAGACCTTGCCGTGGTACAGCCGCAGATCGACGCCGCGCGCGAGGCTGTGCGTGGCATCCGAAAGGACCACTTGGCCGAGGTCAAGTCGATGAAGAGCCCCCCCGACGCGGTGCGCGACGTGCTTGAGGCGTGCATGCTCATCATGGGACAGAGGGACACGTCGTGGAGCGGCATGCGGGCCTTCCTCGGGCAGACGGGGTTCAAGGAACGTATCATCGGCTTCGACTGCCGGATGATTTCCGATGAAACGCGGCGCGAGGTCGAGGAACTCCTGCGGGGCCCGCGCGCCGCTAGCTTCCGGCCCGAGGTCATCGAGCGGGCCAGCCGCGCCGCGAGCCCGCTAGCCGCTTGGGTGAAGTCATCCCTCCTCTACGCAAAGGTTCTCGAAACTGTGGCCCCGCTTGAGGCGGCCGTGGCCGAGGTCGCCGGGCAGCACGCTCAGGCGTCCGCCAAGGTCCAGGGCGCCGAGGCCGAGGTCGCGCGTCTTGAGGAGGGCATCGCCAAACTGAAAGCGGACTATGCGGGCCTGGCGACCAAGGCAGAGGGGCTCAAGAACGATCTGGAAAAGGCAGAGACGACGCTGCAGCGCGCTGAAGCGCTCCTCGGGCAACTCGTTGGAGAGCGCAAGCGGTGGTCCCGACAGGCCGACGCCCTCGGCGACGAGATCAAGGGCGTGGCGGCCCGGGCACTTTGCGCGGCGGCCTTCGTCGTCCTGTGCCCAGGCCTACCTGAGGACGCGCGGGCGGCTTGGGCTCCGCGGGCGTCGTCTGTTGCGGGTGCGTCATGGACGCTCACCGCTGGCGACGCCGATGCCGATGGTGATAGCTCCCGCGGCCCCGCCGCCAGCAACAGTCAGCGGCGGCTCCAGCGCCGTCCAAGCCAAATCGAAATCCGGGAGGCCGACGCATCACAGTGCCTTGACGGCATCGTGCGCTTCCTTGCATCTGAATCCGAACGTGCGGAAATGAGAGCGATGGGCCTTCCCGGCGACGCCCTGTCGCTGCAGAACGCTGCCGCATGCGTGACGTTGATGGCATCCCTGTCGACCGATCAGGCCGCCGGCGGCGGCGGCGGCGGCGCGGGTGGGGACGGGAGTGGCGGCGCCCCCCCCGTCGCACCGCTGACGCGCGGCACGGCAGCGCTGACACCCCTTATCGTCGACCCTTCAGGCCGCGCCGCCCAGTGGCTCGAACGGCACCTCGGCGCCATCCGACGTGCTGACGGGTCTTCCGCCACCGGCAGCGATGCAGCCACAGGAGGAGGCGCGGGTGTCAAATCCACGGGCGTCAAGCTCGTTAGTCCCCGCCAAACCAACTTCTCCGCCTCTCTCGAACTTGCCGTCCGGTTTGGCGAGGCTGTCGTCGTGAGTGACCTCGACTGCGGCCGCGGCTCGTCGCTCGATCCGGCCCTGTCCCAACTTCTTAGGAGAGACCCGTGGCGCCAGGGCCCGCGGCCCTCCGCTCTGGTGGGAGACCGCATGGTGGACGAGGCGCCCGGATTCCTCCTCCTCCTGACGTCGCGGAGTCCGTCGGCTGCAGGGCTCCTTCCCCAACTCCGTCCCCTCGTGCTCGAGCTGAACTTCAGCGTTACCCGTGCCGGGCTGGAGGCTCAGCTGCTCGGCGTTGCCCTGAGCCATGAACGACCTGAATTGGAGACCCGACTCCGGGCCCTTCTGGCGCAGGAAGAGGAGACAAGGCTCGAGATCGCTGCGCTGGAGCGTGGCCTTCTCGACGCCCTGGCCGCATCTGAGACGTCCCTCCTTGAGAACGAGGCGCTGCAGACGGCGCTGACGGATGCCACGCACAAGAGCCGCGCGGCCGAAGAACAGTTGAAAGGGGCGGTCGAGGCTCAGGCCGACCTGGATATCGAGCGGGCGGCATATCGCGGCCTCGCAGCCCTCGCTGCGGGCGTGTTTTTTGCCACTCGCGATGTCGTGGCGGCGCATCCGATGTATCGCTTCAGTCTTCCTGCCTTCTTGCGCCTTTTTGGACGAGTTTTAGCCTCCACCGAAGCCGCCGTTGTGGCTGCCACGGGCGCCGAGGAGGCGGTGGCTGCTGGCGAGACGGCACGGGACGACGGATTGGTGGCATCGGGCGCAAGAGCGGCGCGTGTCGCGGCGCTGCGGAGCCGGCTGACGCGAGTCGTGTACGAGGATTGCGCCCGCGGAGTCACCAACGCCGACCGCCCCGCCCTCCTGCTGGTGCTCGCTCGTGCTGTGGCCCTTGCCGACGCTGAGCGGGAGGGGGACGCCTCTCCGGCAGCCGACGGCCGGGTCCGGCGCGAGGCTGCGAGCGCCGCCTGGGACGTGCTTCTTGGGCTGGGGGGGTCGGGGTCAGGCGGTGCCGCACGGGGTGGCGGAGGCCGCGGCGGCGGTGGGGCCGTGCCCAAATGGGTCCCGCCGCACGCCGCTGCGGGCTACGCCGCCCTCCGAGCGGCGGCTCCTTGGATAGAACCGGCCCTTGGCCTTACGGACGCTGCCGCGGCGTCCGCGTGGGGTGCGTGGATGACCGGTGGAAGCGGACGCACCGACGCCACTGACGTCCCTGGCGAGGGCGGCGCGGGCATTGCCGGTGGCGCCGACGGTAACGTCCCCTCCTCGACCTCGTGGCCACCCCCTGGCGTCCAACTCCGCTCTGGAAACGGCGTCGACCCTGCCGCTCTCGCCCTCGCCGAAGCCCTCGTCTGCCGCGCCCTCCGCCCGGACCTTCTCGGCGCCGCCCTCGACCGACTCGGTCTCGGCCTCGTTCGCGCTCCCCTCGCCGAACCCGCCCGCCCCTCCCTACTCGAGCTCGCGCGGGACCACGCCGGCCCGGCCACCCCTCTCCTTCTCGTCACCACCCCCGGTGCGGACCCGAGCGCGGACCTGGTAGAAGCAGCGGCCTCGGCGGGAGTGCCTCTGAGAGAGGTTGCCATGGGACAGGGACAAGCCACGGCCGCCCTAGAGGCCCTTCGGGGGGCCGCAAGAAGGGGAGAGTGGCTCTGCCTGAAAAACTTGCACTTGGTCGTGGGGTGGCTGCCGCGGCTCGAGGAGGAGTTGGGGGCGATCCGAGACGCGGTGGAGCGGGAGATCGGCGGGGACGGCGGCGGCGGCGTCGGCGGCGGCGGCGGCGGTGGAGCCGGAGGCGGGGGAGGCGACGTCAGCCCCACCTTCCGCCTCTGGCTGACCAGCGAGCGCCACCCCATGTTCCCCACGGGCCTACTGGAGGCATGCACCGGAGTCACCTTTGAGGCCCCGCCCGGCCTCCGCGCCAACCTCCTCCGCACCCTCAGCGCCGCCTGGTGGAGGGCGCCCCCCGGGAAGGAGGCGGGCGGCTCGACCGCCGCGGGCCGCGAGGGCTTGCGCTTCTGCCTGGCCTGGTTGCACGGAGTGTTGCAGGAGAGGCGAAGCTACCTGCCCGTGGGGTGGAGCAAATTTTATGAATTCTCCGAGGCCGATCTCCGGGCCGGGGCCGACGTGGTCGATGGAGCCCTGGGCAGGGCCGCCTCTGGTGGCGGTGGCGGTCTGGAGAGTCTCGACTGGCGCCTTGTCCGAGGCCTCTTCGCCACTGCCGTTTACGGCGGAAAGCTTGACCGGGAAGACGATGCGCGGATCTTGGCGCTGTGGATGCGGCGGCTGTTCGCTCCGCGCCGGGCGGACGCCGGCACGGCCCTGCCGGGCGGCCCGGGGGCATGCGGCGCCCGGGTACCTGGTGGGGACGGCGCGAACGCCGACTCGGCCCGGAGAGAAGTGGAGAAGCTTCCGCCGGTCGACGATCCGGTACTTCTGGGCCTTCCCGCCAACGTAGGTCGCACTGCACGGGCCCGCAGAGCGCTTGCGGGCCTCGCCCTGTCGTCCCGGATCGTCCTCGCCAGGGCGGGGACCCTCGGGGAGGGCGGCGCGTCCGTCTCGGCCGGGGGCGGCGCCGGCGATCTGTCGGCCCGCCTGGCCCCTGTCCTGGCCGCGTGGCAGGCGCTGACAACGATCTACCCCACGCTTGCCGAGCTCGCGGGTGGCAGCGGGGCAGGCGCCGATGACGCGGCTGGCAACAACGTCGGCGGCGGTGGGGATGACCCCGTCACGTCTTCAGCCTGGCTTGAGGCGGCGGCCGCACGCCGCGTTGCCTCTCTTGTCCATCGGGATCTCGCCGCACTCCGGGACCACCTCGGGCGGGGCAAGACCATCGGCCCCGGTGCGCGCGCGGCCGGCGCGACGCTCGCACGTCACGACGTGCCTGCGGCGTGGTCTGCTCTTTGGGAGGGCCCCGGGGACGTCCCCGGCGCTAGCCCCGGCGGTACAGCCGCCGACCCGGACGGCGCCGCCGCCGATCCCGCCAGCGCCGCTGCCCTCGCCTGTCCTGGCGACGTCGGTGCCTGGTTGCGCTCATTTGCTCGCCGTGCCGCAGGCGCCGCGGGCAGAGCGCGCGACGCCGCCGCGGGACGGCTCCTGCCTGCAGGGCCTGACGGGAGGGGCGTCGCTCTGTCGGATCTGCTCGAGCCCGCCGCGCTTTTGAACGCTCTGCGGCAGCGCACCGCTCGCTCCTCGGGCGTGCCCATGGGGGAGCTGGCCCTTTCGGCCGTCGCCTGGGGCGAGGGCGCGTCGGCAGGAGGCAGGGGGGGGTCGCAGGGGGTGGGAGACCACTCCCTCGTCATTCGAGGCCTTCTCGTGGTGGGGGCCCGGCTCGACCCACGCGACGGTCGACTGTCGGATGTCGCCGCAGACGCCCCGGAGGCGGGGCTAGCGCCCCCTGTGCGCGTCGCTTGGCTGCCTCTCAAGGCGGGAGCCGGAGGGGGCTCCGGGGCGGCCGAGAATCGCGACGCCGAGGACGAACCAGACGCGCCTTGCCCGGCATCGGGTGGTCTTGGGGTTCCCGTGTATGCTGATCTGAGTCGCGAGCGCGTCGTCTGCCGAGTTGGCGTCCCGACCCGCGACGCCGACGAGCGGGGCAGACGGGCGCTGGCGGCGCTCGCTCTGTTTTTGGAGTGATCGAAAGAGGGAGAGGAAGAGGGAGAGGGAAAGGGAGGGCCGGCGAGTCGGTTACGGGGAGGAGAGAACCCCAAACCAACCGATCTCAATCCCTCGCCACATCACGTCTCTATCCCCCCTCTCCCCTCCCCCTGCGCCTGATCCGCAAGTGAAGCCCAGACTTGGTCGCGACCGGGATGACCACGTTCGAGGGGGTCACGGGGGGGGGGCGCACCGCATCTGCTATGGTCCTGGCGCTCGCACCCGTAGCGGTCGAACCCGCCGCACCCCCCGCGCCATCCGCCTCGGTCCCGCCGGGCCGCACCACGTCGAATGCCTGCACCAGCCTCGCGAGGACAATGCGCGCTTCCAGCAGCGACACCCACTGCCCCAGACAATTCCGAGGCCCAGCCGAAAAGGGCACAAACATGAAGGGCCGCTGCCGATCCGGGAACCGGTCGTACTCGCCCCCCGGCAGGAAGCGCTCGGGCCGAAATGCGTCCGGGTCCGACCAGTGGGCGCGGTGGACGCCTCGGATCGAGACCATGATGTAAGAGCCGCGCTTCAGCGGCAACGTGGAGTAGGACTTGGAGGCTTCCGCGTCCGAGGCGTCCTCGCGCCTGCGCCGGTCGGCCGAGTCGCAGTCGACTCCGGCCAGCTCGTCCTCTCGACGCCTGTCGGCCGCGGCACGCGCGACGGCGTTGGCGTCCGGGGCAACAGGGAGACCGTCGTCTTTGGCCACCCACCGCGTCACCACGGGCACGACGCTCCACTTGCGCAGCGTCTCCCTGAGAACCGCGTGAGTAAACTCCAACGAGTCGGCAGCCTCTCGCGTCGCCTGCGCCGTGGGGGTCCTGCCGTCCGGTCCGCCCAGCGGCCCGAGCGCGGCGTCGGCCTCGGCCCGCACACGGTTCATCACGTCGGGGTGCCGCGACAGCTCGTGCAGGGCAAAGGTGAGCATCGCGGCGCTTGTCTCGTGCCCTGCCAACAGCAACGTCTGCATCTCGTACACGAGGTGCCGTTCCGTCTGCTTGTCAAGCTTCTCGCGTTCGGCGTCGGCGATGGACACGCCGCCGATTGTCGTCGGCGCTTCGTCTTCGCGGCGCCGGGTGAGGACCTCTCGGATGAGTTGAGTGAGCAGATCGCCGTCGTGTCGCTTGGCCCGCGTCCCGTCGGGGTGGGCCGGGTCGGGCCGCCGCTCGGAGGACTCCACAGACGTCCGCCTCCCGCCCGGCGCCTTCCCCCCGTGGAGGCCGCTGGGGCCAGCAGGGGATGACCCCGTCACCGCCGCCGGTGCCCCCTCCACCTCCAACGCCTCAGCCCGCACCATCTCCCACCTCGCTCTGACCAGTTCCCCCAAATATCCCCCCAACCGACTCAACAGTCGCCTCTGGGCCCACCACTCGGGCAGGAAGGGATTCCACGCTCTCCAGGGAGCGAGAACACGTCTGTTCGCCTCGGCCATGATGGGCAGGTAGAGCGAGGGGAAGACACGATCGCACTCCTCGGGAGGCAGAGAGAGTAGGAGGGCTCCGATGACCTGGGGAGAGAGAGAGAAAGAGAGAGAGATATATGTGGTGAAGAAGTGAAGTTAGATAAGTGAATGAGGAAAAGGGAGGGTCGAGAGAGACGAGCAAGAGATGGAGACGGATATAGAAATGTTCACCAACACACAGACACACATACACCTCCCCTCGCCTGCAACGTCAACAACCGAAACTCCTCCTCCATCTCCACAAACCCGGGCACCGTAGGATGCTCCCCTCCGAGGACGTGGTCTTTCGTCGTATCCGATTCCTTCGCATATGCCGCCGCGTTCTTTTCGTCCGCCCGAGCAGCAAACCGATCCAGCTTTGCAGCCATTCGACCGAACGCCGATTCGGTGATGGTCGGAACCATGTCCAAGAGATGCAATTTCAACACGGGAGAGAGAAATTTCCGCTGAGATCTCCAAGGGGCGCCGTGGGCCGTTACGACACCCGTGGTGGGGGGGGGGCCAAGTACGCCGAGGAACTCTGAAAAGGACCAGCCGAGATCTTTCTCGTACAACTGTAGAGAGGTAATTCGGGGGTTTCTCGGGTTGAGGCAGTCGGCAGATGGTGGGGGAGGTGGCTGGTGTGGTTGCCAGAGCGGGCGGGGCCAGCGCTGGTGCAGAGGCGCGGGCGTCCGCGGGTCATTGTACGCCCTCATTCCCTCCGTTGGGACTCAGACTCGCCCCGAAGCGGGTCTGGTAGATGACACGGAGGGCCTGCCAGTCCGAGGTGACGACGCACATGCGATGGGCAATGCGAAGACGGAAGGTGAGGCTGGCCGACGCCCCGACCCACGCGGCTAGGGCGTCCCAGGGGGCAAGGGGGCCGAGGCCGAAGCTGCCGCGCGCGAGGGCCATAGCGTCGCACGTGACGGGGTCCCACCACGCAGGCCACGTCTTAGGATCGAGGAGGGAGAAGAGGGGAGGAGGAGATACCGAGGGGCCGGTGGGGTAGTCACGGTCCGCGTCCGCTGGGAGGCGAGGGCGACTAGGGAAGCGGCTCCAGGCCCTATGGCGCAACGCCGAGGTCAAAAGGTTCGTCAAGACGGCACCAATGGCGAGAATAGCCACCGCGGCGACCATTGCCACAACCACGAGAGAGTGGCTGTCATACCAAAGCGAAACGGTCTGCCCCGAAAAGCCGAGCAACGCGACCAACGCGTCGACCATAGACGCGGACGCGGATGTCGATCGCACCATTCTGCAAAAGTCGCGCCCCTCTGATATACAAGCCGTCGCCCTTGTTCCTTTTGACCAACAACGACCCGGCTCGGCCGCAGCGGGGGTGACGTACGAGGATTCCCGCGGCCGGAGAGCCCATTCGCGTACTTCGCCCCCGCCACCCGTCCCAACCGAGTGCATCGTGGTTCTCTAAGACATCGTCGGAACCGCGGAGCACGCAGAGGAACACTGGGACTGCCGTCGACGACAGCGTCCCCAGAACTCGTCACGATGACGGCTACGGACTCGTTTGCCGTCCCTTTGCTGCCTGGCTTCTCAGTTCATCGCCCGGCGAGCGAAATTGGGAGAAAGGTACCAGTCATGGGGCCGGGGAGGTGCGCAACGACGATGACGCGCGCCGGCCTGTCTCTCTGTCTCCACCGCCTCGTCCAGGCGCTTAAGAGCGAACCCGTCGCGATAAACATCGCGGAAGAGATGCCACCGTCCCGCTTGACCAACTTCGACGACGGTCCCATCCGCACGGCCCGTCGTCGTCGCTCCCGTCCGCCGCGCGCGCCCCTGTCGCCCCTGACCCTGCAACGCCCTTACCCTACCCTCCCCGACGACCCCCCAACCCGACCACTCCTTCCAAATCCCCCAAACCCCATTACGACCCCGTAGCCGGACCCATCTGCCAACCATTTTCGAAAGCAGACGCTCCAAGTCACCGGGGCGCGCGACGAAGACGGCGCCCCCGAGCGCATCATTGGCGCCGTCCTCCCTGAGGACCTCGAAGCCCTGGCCCGCGAAGGTGGCCTTCGCCGCCCCCACCCAGACTCGATCGCCATGTGCGCCGCCGCGGGGCTCGTCGTCGACGCCCCGATCCCGTCGGGCAACGCGCTGAGCCGCGGTCCGGCAAAGCTGACAGGCGGCCGGACGCTGACAGCCGACGGGCTCGACCGCCCGCCGCCCCCCCGGTGGGCTCAGCTGGATCGCGCCGTGCTGCGGTTTTCCGCGTGGTTCAAGGAGGCCGTCGTCGACGATCCCTTTGAGAACCATCGCGTGCGGCGCACCGTGATTTACTACTACCTACGGGACGACACGCTCCAGGCGGGTCCATCCATCCATCCATCCATCCATCCATCCATCCATCCATCCATCCATCCATCCATCCATCCATCCATCCATCCATCCATCCATCCATCCATCCATCCATCCATCCATCCATCCATCCATCCATCC
>Ga0181573_10000056_pt1 | contig 106065 bp, 47 predicted proteins | sample 101ome_25_FD_148643 | JGI IMG/M metagenome (GOLD analysis project Ga0181573, IMG submission 148643) | Coastal salt marsh microbial communities from the Groves Creek Marsh, Skidaway Island, Georgia - 101409BT metaG (spades assembly) | ecosystem: Environmental > Aquatic > Marine > Intertidal...
CCAGCGATGCGTGTCCGCCGTCATCGCCGCTTTCGTCGCGCACGACGGTTCGAGCATGACGCATCGCGCGCGTCGCACGAGTTCGCGCGCGCGCGAGGTCGTCGTCGTCGTCGTCGACATGATGTGAAGGATGTCGTCCGAGAGAAAGATGACAATCCGCATCAGACGTCGACGCATCGCGCGCGTCGTCATGCCCCCGCGGAAACCGAAGGCGCTCAAACGCGAATACGCCGACGAAGACGCGGACGACGACGCGTACGATCCCGCGCGCGAGGGCGAGGATGAACTCAAGATGAAGATTACGAAGAAGCCGAAAAAATCCAAGACGACGACGAAGAAACAAGAACCGGGGAAAGACGGCGACGAACCGGACGCGCCGGCGAAATCGAACGCGCCGCAAAAGATTGGATTCGATATCGCCACCGGTCCGATTCAAGACGAGGCGTTACACGCCAAGTACAACGCGATGTCGTTGGACGAATTGAAACAATACATGCAGGCGCGTTTGAAATTTTTACGACGCTCACGACGACGCATCGACGACGCGATCGGGCGAAGGCGAGCATTTATATATATACCGTGACTGACGACTGACTCGCGACGTTCTTCGATCGACGCGCAGATGAATCGAATGCCGCAGAGCGAGGTGGGCCAAAAGAATAAACGGGTGACGTATAAAAAGGCGGATTTCGTGGCGCACTGCGTCGACGGCGAAAAGTGGGGACGGTACCCGCCGTGTCCGCTGTGTAAGAAGAAGAAAGTGGTGCTCCGACCGACGTACGCGGACGCGAATCACGGTGGACAGGGGAAGTGGAAGTGTCCGGGATACTGGGATCAGAACATCGGGTCGTTGATGCGGTGCGCGTTCAACTATTCGGACGAGGCGAAGAACGAGACGCCGCAGGTTCGATTGCCGTGGCGTGCGCCGGGGGACGCGATGTCGGACGACGAGGATGAGGACGTGAACGCGGGTATGGAGAAACCGGTGGTGTTTCCGGAGGATATGGGGTCGTTGTCGCAGATGGAGATGGCGAAGAAGATGGCGGAGATTTGTCGAGAGCACGGGTTGACGCTGCCCAAGGCGGATAACGACGCGATGCGCGAATGTTTCACCAAGCTTCAGGCGTCCGTGGATTATAACGACGAGTATGACTTTGAAGCGGCGTTTAAACTGCTCAAGGATGCGTTCCCACCGCTCACCGCGCAGGAGAAGGCGGGCGGACCGATGCCGAATAATCCCGCCAATGAAAAACTCTGCTCGGCGCTCGAAGCCATCTGGGCCGCGGCGAAGACGTCTCCGGAGGATCCCATGAAGGCGGCGTCGTATAAAAAGGCGGCACAGAGCATTCGCGAGATCGATTTCGAAGTCACGAGCGGGTTAGCCATCAGTAAGGGGAAGCTCAAGGTTCCCAACGTCGGTCCGTCGCTCGGCGCGCAAATCGAATTTTGGATCAAGAATGGATACTTTGAGCGCATGGAGTACTACGAGCGCGGCGAGATTCCGCCCTCGACGAAAAAGTAATCTCAAGAAAGAAACACTCGGACGACGACGATGACGACGACACGACGCGACATGTAACGATTAATTTACGTACACGGCTTTTACAACATCGTTTCTATTTTTACGCCTCCTCCTTCAAACTCGCCGTCGCGTGCGCTCGCAACAAATCCATACGATTCGTCTCCAAAGACGCCATCGTCTCTCGACGCACTTCGTCCCAATCGAACGATTCCTCCCCGTACGTCCGTCGAACCTCGATGATTCGCGCCGCGCACAACCGCAAGTCTGCGTCGTCGCCGCGCATGAGCTCCTCGATGAACGCGCTCCCATCCCCCACCAACGGCGCGCGCTCGAGCTCGCGAAGCAAGGACGCCGTCAACGACGATTGATTGACGTCCTCTGAACACTCGTTCCCGGCGCCGTCGCTCTGCGCCATGATGACGCGGATCGCGGCGAGCGTGTGCAGGCGAGACACCAACTCCACCGCTTTGCGCGCGGGATCGTACCCGCACGCGTCGGCCCATGACGACGACGCCGATGCGCGCGTCGTCTTCGTCGTCGAGCGTCTCTCTCGCGCGCGAGGCGCCACCGTCGCGCGCGCGCCGACGCGAGGGGCGACCCACATGTCGACACAACGCGACGCCGTCGTCTGACGTCTGACGACCAATGTCGGCGCGCCCGCACGCGTTCGACGCGCCGAGCGCGCGCGCGCGCGTCGACCGATCGTCGAACGGATCAACGCGCGCGCATCGCGCGCGGTGCGGACGTCGCGGCGCGATCCTCGAGCGAGAGCGCGCGATGGGCGCGTCGAGCAGCCAAGATGAGCTCGTGAGACGCTTGGGGAAGATTTCCGACAAGAACGTCAACGTCGTCGTCGTCGAGCGTCCCGAGGCGCGAGAGGCGTTGGTCCGAACGTGTTTGCGCGACATGCTTCGCGAGCGCGAGGCGTTCGATCGCGTGGCGACGTTCGAGGATGGGGCGTGCGCGCGCGTCGAGTGGGAAGACGCGAGGGACGCGTTCGCCCTGCGCGAGCTCGCGGGGGAAGACGCGGGGGACGAAGCCGAGGCGGTGCGAGCGCTGAGCGAAGACATCGCGCGCGTCGTGCGCGCGTTCGCGTCGGTCGTGCCGAGACGCGAGGGTGAGGGGATCAAGGCGACGCTGAGTTTGCTCAGGACGACGTTGTGCTCGCGCTTGCACGTCGACGTCACGAGCGCGAGGCTCATGGTGACGTACTGCGGCGCGTCGACGGAGATTTGCGACGAAACGACGAGCGCGGTGATCGCCGCGGCGAACGCGGGGGGTGGGAACGTGTTTAGCGACGCGTTGAAGGGGGCGGCGGAGCGTCTGGCGCCGCCGAGAGAGTGCGGCGAGGGCGCAGTGGCGCTTTTAAAGGGTGAACGGTGGCGATACGACGACGGGACGACGAGCAAAGGACGAGCTATCGTGCACCGTTCGCCCGCGATCGATGAACGCGCGAACGATCCCGACGACCGATGGCGTTTGACGCTGAAACTCGACGTCGAGCGCTTCGGGGAAGAGTAATCGCGCGCGCCTTTTAGCTCTAGAACCAACCACGATAGCTACTACGCTGTACAAATACTACACCTATGATGTCTATAGTTTGTTTTGGGAACGCATCCGTCATCGCGTCTTCGGAAACGCGGGCGCCGTGTACCGCAGCGCCGCCGACCGAAAGACGTCGACGTGCGCGTCGAGACTCGGACCGATCGGTCGCGAGTACCCGCCTCCCATGGTGATGACGAGCGGCACGTCTCGCTCGATGCACATCGAGTACACGGCGTTGTTTCGACGAAGCATCCCCTGACGAGTCATCGCCAATCTCCCGAACGAATCCTCTCGAAGCGCGTCGACTCCCGCTTGGAAAAACACCAACGCGGGATCGTAGTCGTCAAACAGACGAGGCAACCACTCGTCGAGAAGACCCAGATACATGTCATCCCCCGCGTCGTCGGGTAATTCGACGTCGTGCGTCGACTTTTCCCGAGTCTTGATTGGATAATTCTTCTCCCCGTGCATGCTAAACGTCACCACCTGGTCGTCGTCTTCGAAAATCTTCGCACTCCCGTTTCCCTGGTGCACGTCGACGTCGATGATGACGATGGACTTTTCGATGCGAAATTCCTCTCGCACGACGTTGATGGCGACGGCGATGTCGTTGAAGACGCAGAAACCTTCGCCGCGGTCGCGATAGGCGTGGTGAGTTCCGCCTGCAAAAGCCCGTCGGGTCAGTCGTTGGTACATCTCGCTCGCGTCGTCGCACGCACCCGCAATCTGACACGCCGCTCTCGGTCGGCCTCGAGGCATGTTCAACACGTCGCGCGCGCACGCCAGCGTCCCCCCCGTGCTCGCCAGCGACCGCTCCGAGTGTTGTTCGCCCATCGGGAAACCAATCTTTCTGATTTCGTCGCTCGACAGCGTGTTCGTCAACACCCGTCGCACGTACTCGGGACAGTGAGTCGAAATTATCTCCTCCAGCGTCGCCTTGGGTGATGGTTTCAGGTGGATTTTCCCTCTGAGCGAGGCGTCCTCGCTCAACGCGCGTCGAGTCTCCGCGTACTTGTCCATGGGGAACCTGTGTCCATCCGGGAGTATCACGCGCGCCCAGTCCGCGTAATACACGGTGAGCGGCGGCGGTATCGCGCGCGTCGCCGCATCGCGCGTGTGCGCGACCGCACGGTGTAACCTCGCCAGGGTCGGGGCTGAGGCGGGACGCATGGCGGGACGCATCGGGGGGGCGCGTCGCGAACTGACGCGCTCACTCGGACGCATCCGAGGGATGCGCGCCGGCCACGAGCGTGGGAAGACGTTCGAGAGCGTACTTTTTGGCGTACCGTCGGCGAACAACGTCGACGGCGTCGATGGCGTCGGGGGTGTCGCGACCGAGGACGACGACGGCGCCGCCGCAACCGCCGCCGCTGATTTTTGCGCCGAATAACACGCGACGGTCGGGATCGATCTCGCGAACGAGATCGACCAGCGCGTCCGTGGCGTCGGCGCCGAGCCCGACGGAGGTGTAACTGTCGTGAGAGGCGAACATCAAATCACCGAGTCGTCGACCGAGACTGAGGACGGTTTCTTCGTCGGCGGACGACGTCTTCGGCCACGATTGAAGCACGTCGAGGAATTCTCGCACGCGCGCGTGTTCATGCAGCGCGTGGTGCACGGGCGCGCGCAACGCGTACGTGCGCTCGAGCTCGACGCTCGTGTTCGGTTCGTCGTCGTGACGGATGAATCGCGCGAGGAACGACGCGCCGGACAACTCCTCCTCGATGAGTTGCGACCATCCGATGGGCACGCCCGCGCTTCCGTGATCCCACGCGTGCGCAGAGACGACATCACACAGACTCACCTCTCCAGGCACTAAAGTTTGGTAATATCGCGCGTTTAACTCGTTGACGAGAACTTTTTTCCCCATAAACGTGCCGCATCGAACGCGCGCGTAATCCGAACCTCCACCGGCGTTGGCGTGTCGCACGCCCGAATCGATCGCCCACACTCGCAATTCGCTCGGCACGTCGACGAACGAATACTCCTCTTCCTCGCGCCCGGGCGCGCTCGTCTTGGCGAAATTACAATCGATGGCGACGAACCGTCCCGGCGGTCGTTCCGTCGAGTGAAAGCACGCGTACTGATCCATAAACCCGCACGGCGCGCCCACGACGTCGTTCTCCGCCGCCTGACAATACAAAGGAATCATCGCCACGTGCGCTCGAAACCGCGCCATCGCCGCCGCCGAAATCAATCCCGCGCGCACCAAGTAATCGCTCGTCGCCCTGGCGACGGCGATTTCAACCGCCGCCGAAGACGCCACCCCCTTCCCCTGCGGCACGTTTGATTCAATCTCGATCGTCCAATCGCACGCGCGCGCCGCTCGTCGCACCCATCGACGCACGTCCACCATATCCCCGTCCTCGTCCGCCTCCAACGCGCGAAAGAATTCCGTCACCGCGCCGACGACGTACGCCGCCCACCGGTCGCTCGCCGACCGCCCGTCGAAATACGTTCTCGTCTTCCCCGGCGCGAACGTCGTCGCGTCGATGGCGTCTCGCGTCGAGACATCGACGCGAACCGTGTCGCTCGTCGTCGACGCGCCCTCACCGTCCTCGTTCTCGTCTCGCGTCGTCGACGCGATCCGAATCGTTCCTCCGCGCTCGACGTCGGCGGTTTTGTCGAATCCAATCGTTGCGCGCGTCTCTCGTCGCGTCCCGAGCTGACAGACGACCGCGCCGCTGTAATCCGCGATCCCACCCATGACATCCAATCGTCCGCGAGCGACGCCGCGTCCGAAAACGCGTCCATCGTCCGTCGGCGTCGCTCGAACGTCGTTCATTCCGATGCCGTTTTCACATCCAGCGATTCTCGCGAGTTTTTTCGTAAACATCGCGCGCGCGCGACCGTCGCGACGCGTTCGCGCGTCGCCAGAGTATTTATTCTTCCCCATCGCGCGCGTCACGGGCGTCTTCCGCACCGCGCGCGCCGTGTTTTGCGGTATGATTCATCAATTGGCTCTGGCTTTCTCAACCAGTCGGTCGAGAAAAGATCTTCATTATCCGCCTCTCGACGCCGACGCGACCGCGCGTCGACGCCGCAGACGCGACCGCGATGTCGACGAAAATGCATTCGTCCGTCAACGTGGACGCGCGAGCGCCCACGCGCGCGCGTTCGCGCGAGACGCTCGCGATGCGCGTCTCGACCACTCGGCTCGCGACCGCGCGCCCCGTCGCGCATCATCGCGTCGTTGCGCGCGCATCCGTCTCCTCTGCGGACGACGCGCGCGAAAACACCGAAGAAAAACAATCATCTCGGTCTCGGGTGACGAGACGCGACGTCGTGCGCGCGTCCGCGGCGGCGTTGACGCTCGCGAGCTCGTCCCCGGCCCAAGCCGCGGCGACGGCGGCGCGCGCGCTTCAAGAGTCGTACTTTGCCGCCACGTCCAAGGCGATCGCCCCCGAGCGATGGTACCCGTACTGGTGGGCGTTACCGCTCGCGCCGTACGGAAGCAAAACCACGGCGTTCGCGGAGGCGGTGCCGGGAGAGGTGTGGATGTTTGACCAGTTGCAAGGTTTGCTAGACGTCCTCGTCAACGTGCGCATGACGGTGGCGCGCCTGGAGAGCGGTGGTTTGTGGGTGCACAACCCGGTCGCGCCGACGAGAGAGTGCGTGAAGATGCTGCGAGAGTTGGAGTCCAAGTATGGGCCGGTGAAACACATCGTCGTCGGGAGCGCGGCGATCGAACATAAGATTTATAGCGGTCCGTTTAGCAAGGCGTTTCCGAACGCCGACGTGTGGTTACCGCCAAAGAATTGGACGTTTCCGGTGGATGTGCCGTTGGAGTCGTACGTGCCGTTTTACCCGAACGGATCGCCGAAGACGTTACCGATGCAATCGCTCGATGGCGAGCGAAACGTGCCGTGGGCGGATGAGATTGAACACGCCGTGTTGCACGTGGGCGGATCGTCGCTGCGCGGTTTCTCCGATCCGTGGTTCGTGGACACGGCGTTTTACCTCAAGCGCACCAAGACGGTCGTTCTCACCGACGTGATGGAGAAAGTGAGTCAACAGGCGCCTCCGGTGTGCCAAGTGAACCCGCAACCGCTCCTCGTGCGCGCGATGGATAAGCCCGGACAGACGCTGGAGAATACGGCGCGCGCGCGAAGCGACGGTTGGGGCAAAACCGTCCTCTTCGGTCTCCTCTTCAACCCGGCCGCCGTCAAATTCAATTTCAGCGGCGACATCGCCAACGATTTACTCGACGGGTTCGTCTGGGATCCGAGCTGGAGGGACGATTTCGACGCCCTCGTTGCCCGTCCCATGTTTGTCCCTCCGATTTTAGCAATCTTGGCCTTTCCCCGTCGCCGCGACGACGTCAAGCGATGGTCCAACATCGTCACCTCCTGGGACTTCACCTCCATCATCCCGTCCCACCTCGACGGTCCCTTCGACGCCACCCCGGCTGAATTCACCGCCGCGATGGATTTCGCCCTCACCGCGTCTCCGACGGAGCAATTCGGCGCCAACGCCGCGAGTCTCGTCGACGTCGACGCGCTCTCCGTCAATCTCAAGAGTCTCGAGGCGCCGCGTCCGCTCAGCGAGGACCTGATCACCAAGGTTATAGAGGAGGCGCCCGCCGTCGTCGAGGACGTCGTCGTCGGCGACGTCGAGTGATTTCTTAATTAATTAAAGTGTAGCGCATTTTTTCATTTTTTCGCCGTCGGATAAGATTAAAAGAGAATGCACGATGGCGGCAGTGCGCGCGTCACATCGCGTCTCTCGCGCGCACCGCCGCGCGCCCATCGACGAGAAACCATGTCCGCGAGCGTCTCTCTCGCGCCCGTCGTCGTCTCGACGTCGTCGACTCGGTGTTGTCGTCGCGATCGTCAACACGGGCGATGTCGCATCGTCGCGATCGGAGCCTCCGCGCGTCGCGCGAGCGCGCGGACGGTCGCGCGCGCCGCGCCGGAGGGTCAAGGCGTCGACGCTCGACGATTCTTTTCCCCGTCCAAGATTAATCTCTTTCTCCGCATCACGGCGAGACGACCGGATGGGTTTCACGACTTGGCGTCGCTGTTTCACGTCGTCGATTTGGGGGACGACATGTCGTTCGCGAAATCGTCGAGCGAGACGAAAGACACGCTCATCTGTAACGATCCGACGATTCCCACGGATGCGTCCAACCTGGTGATCAAGGCGTTGAACCTGTTTCGCGCCAAGACTGGGATTGAACAGTACTTTTGGATCGAGTTGGATAAAAAAGTGCCGCACGGCGCGGGATTAGGCGGAGGAAGTGGGAACGCGGCGACGACGCTGTTCGCGGCGAACGAACTGTGTGGACGACCGGCGACGGAGGCGGAGTTGTTGGAGTGGAGTGGGGAGATCGGAAGCGATATTTCGGTGTTTTTTTCCACCGGCGCGGCGTATTGCACGGGGCGAGGGGAAATCGTGGAAAACGTCGAGCCGCCGTTGGATTTGGGGACGAAGATGCTTCTCGTGAAACCGCCGATGGGATGCTCCACGCCGGCAATCTTCAAGGCGCTCGATCTGGACGGACGGTCTACGATGGATCCGCTCGCGTTGTTGAAGGCGATCGGCGACGACGGGTGCTCGGAGGCGGTGTGCATCAACGACCTCGAGGCGCCGGCGTTCACGGTGTTGCCGGAACTCGCCGAGCTCAAGGAATCGCTGAAAAAGGCGACGGCGGATAAGAACACCGTCGTGTTCATGTCTGGAAGCGGAAGCACGATCGTTATCGTCGGTGACGACGACGTTCCGGCGTTTGTCGCCGAAGACGAGACCTTGTTCAAGGCGCCGACGAGACTCATCACCAGAAAGCCGGGCGAGTGGTACGTCCCGACGCTCGATCGACGATAGAATGAAACGTCGACGAAAACGATCGGAGCGTCACACACATTTCTTTGCGCGAGCATGAATTTTTATTATAATAATAGCAAAATAATCTAGCGAACGCCGAAATCTTCTCACAACCCGAATCCAGATCTCACCGACGGCGTGTCCGCCTCAAACTGCCTGAACGACTTCACCATGGCGTCAAATTTCCCCTCGTTCCTTTGGTACGACTCCGTCGGCGATTGCATGCGCAATTCATACAACTTTCCATTCTCCGTCCCCAACGCGCTTCGCAGCGTGCGATCCCACTCCAGCGTCTGCGGTCGATCATCCGCCGTCAATCCGTACTGATTCCTCGCGCTATAGCTCGAGATTCGCATCTCCAAGTCATACACCACCTTGCCATCGACGTCTTCGCGCTTCTCCGCGCGAACAATCTCCGATTCTCTTCGCACGCCCAATCGCGTCGACATGAGCTCGCTCAGGTATTGATCGAGCACGCGCTTCCCGGCGTCCTCCGGCGCGCCCAAATCCTCCACCGACGCGTACGTCGAGCTCGACGGCGACGACACGCTCACGAAACAGTTGGTCTCCACCTCGGCCGGATCTCGGAAGAAGACATCGTTCCCGCTTCCCTTGACCTCGATCCACTCGCTGGGACGATCGAACGCGTACCCATCGATGGCGTCGTTATACCGCGTGAATCCCGCCGGCGGACGCGTGAACGCGCGCGACGGCGTTGGCAACGCGCACACGGACGCGGACGCGACGAGCGCGGCGAGCGCGGCGCGACGAGGAAGACTCGGAAGCGCGACGCCCATCGTCTCCACGTCTCGGTCCATCGGTCGCGCCGGTTCGCGAGCCGACGCGCGCGCGAGGACGACGCGTCGCGCGACGGCGACGCCTCGACGCCTCGTCGTTCGTTCGTTCAAGCGCGCGCGCGTCCGCACCGCGCTCGCGCGCGTCGTCGTCGTCGTCATCATCGTCGCGATGCGCAGACTGGCGCCACATTTTGAGTCCCGACGCGCCCATCGTCCTCACCGTCGCCCGACGCCGCGCGTCGCGCGCGCGCGATGACGACGACGCGACACACATCGTCCTCCACCACCGCCCTCTTCGCCTGGGGCTGCGGCGAGGACGGACAGCTCGGATTCGACGACGCGCGCGTGGGTGATTTGGATTATTCGGTCGACGCCCCTCGACGCGTGGACGTCGCCGACGTCGTCGCCGTCGCGTCGGGATCGCGGAATTCGTTCGCGGTGACGTCGGCGGGAGAGACGTACGCGTGGGGATGGAATTCGCATCGCGCGACGTCGTTGACGGTGGACGAGTGCGACGAGCTCTTCGTCCCGACGCCGAGACGCGCGAAGACGACGAGCGCGTCGGCGCGAGCGACGACGATTTCGGCGGGTGGATGGCACGCGGTGTGCGTGAGCGATGACGGAGAGGTGTACGGATGGGGTGGGAACGAGTATCATCAGGCGGGATCGCGATCGAACGCGTCGGGGGGGAAGGGGGACGAGGCCGCCGCCGCCGTCGCCGATCGAGACTGGGCGCCGGCGAGACACATCGTGTCGCCGATGCGACGCGTGATGCTCCCGGAAGGCGCGAAGAGGGTGGTGCAGGTGTCGTGCGGGGGCATGGCGTCGTTCGCGCTGAGCGAAGACGGACGCGTGTGGGAGTGGGGGCAGCCGCTGGAGGAGGAGGAGCCTCGCGCGACGCCTCGGCTCGTGCGCGGGTGCGAGCGAAGAGTCGTCGCGGAGATTGCCGCGGGGAGTTTTCATCTCTTGTTGCGCACGCAAAACGGCGAAGTGCTGTCGTACGGGAACGGGATGTACGGGCAACTCGGCACGGGCGCGACGGCGGCGTCGGACGTCCCGCGCGTGGTGGAGACGTTCGGTCGCGTCGGCGTGGTTAAAATCGCCGCCGGCGGTTGGCACTCCGCCGCCGTCACCGCGGGCGGTGAACTCTACGCGTGGGGACGTGGAGAATACGGCAGACTCGGTCACGGCGACGATTGTCGAGACAAGGTGGTCCCCGAGCGCGTCGAGCTCAATCTCGGCGAAGACGAGGCGCTCAACTTCATCGTCGACGTCTCCCTCGGCGGTTCGCACTCGTGCGCGCTCACTCGAGACGGTCGCGTCGCGTCGTGGGGTCGCGCCACGTACGGTCGTCTCGGTCGCGTCGTCGATCCCGACGTGCCCTCGTGCGGCGTCCCCGGCGTCGTCGTCTTCCCGCCGCTTCCCGACGGACGACGCTGGCGCGTCTTCGCGTTGGCGTGCGGCGGTCGGCACACCCTCGCCCTCGCGAACGCGGGATGAGCGAGCGAGCGAGCGAGCGATCGATCGATCGAAAACAACCGCCGAATCGAATCGAATCGCGCCGCTTTCTCTTGTATTCTACGCGTCGCCGTCGCGAGATGTCGTCGCGAGTTTCTAATTTTAGAGTCTGCGTGTTTGCCCATACAAACAATTCTTTCACTTTTTGCAAAACGCGACGTCATCGCGTCACAGTCGTCCTCGACATGTCCGCGCCCGCGCCCGCGCCCGTGCGCGCGCACCGCGACGCCGACGACGACGTCGATGCGTCCCGCGTCGGTCTCGCCTCGACGACGACGGCCGGACGGACGCCGGCGCGCGCGACGACGGTGACGAGCGCGCGCGGCGGCTCGCACGATGTCCCCACCGGCAAACCCGACGACTTTTCGCGCGCCTCGCGCGAGGACGCGCGCGGTGGCTTGGCGAATCGCGTGAACGATTTCTTCGGTGCAAAGTTTCAGGCGCTCGGACGCGCGAGCGCGGCGACGCCGTACCGCGTCATGGCGGGCTCGGCGGCGGCGTGTTTGCTCTTCGCCGTCGGGTTGGGGGCGCCGGGATTGAAGAATGAAAACCGCGGCGATAAGCTGTGGGTGCCCACGGGAACGCCGGCGCAGGGAGATAAATCGTACGTGGACGCGATGTTCGGATCGGAGACGCGCGTAGCGCAGGTGATTTTGACTTCGGAGACGAAGGGGGCCAACGTGTTGACGCCCGACGGTTTGGCGGCGTTGGAGGGCATCGCGCAGCGCGTTCGCTCGACGACGATCGATTGGGAGGGATCGACGTATTCGTACAACAGTCACTGTTATCGCGCGGGACCGACGTGTTACGAAAAGAGCGCGTTGAATGCGTTTTCAAACGCCGCCGGGTACGCGACGCAGTCGAACATCGACGCGACGCTCAGCGCGGATCCCATCATCGATCCCACGGATGGAACCACCGTTCGATTGATTCGTTCGATCGGCGGCGTGACGTACGAGGGATCGGCGCCGCGCGCGAGCGCCATCTCTCTGACGTTTCTGTTCAAGAATAACGAAGTGCTCTCCAAGGGTGAATACGTCGACGCCAAGGGCGACGCCTTTGACAGCAAATTGCTCGAGATTTTCGCCGACGCGCCGAGTGGATACGAGACGGCGTACTTCACCGAACGCTCGTTCAGCGACGAATTCGGGAGCACGGTGAACAGAGATCTCACCAAGCTTCAGATTGCGCTCATCGCGATTCTCGTCTACGCGACGATGACGCTGAGCAAATGGTCCGAGGGTTGCAACGGCGCGCGCGTCGGCGTTACCGCGTGCGGCATCGTCTCCATCGGCATGGCGGTCGCCTCCGCGTACGGCTTGGGCGCGTACTTCGGCATCTTTTATTCGCCTTTGATGAACGTGTTGCCGTTTTTGCTTCTCGGCATCGGCGTCGACGACATGTTCGTCATCGTCAACGCCTACGACAACTCGGCGTACGAGCCCAATCCCGAAGAGCGCATGGCGCGCGCGCTACGCGTCGCCGGCATGAGCATCACCGTCACCTCTTTCACCGATATCATCGCCTTCTTGATCGGCTCGTCCACATCTCTTCCGGCGTTGCGAAACTTTTGCTTTTACGCGGCGTTCGGCATTTTTTTCGATTACCTCTACCAAGTCACCTTTTTCGCCGCGTGTTTCGCGTTGGACGAGAGACGCAAGTCTCGAAACAAGGCGGATTGCTTCTTCTGCCTCGATTGCCCGCCGGCCGCGTGTTGCGCGTGCTGCAAGCCGGAAAAGATGAAAAAGTCACCGCTGCAGAGACTTTTGGGCCAAGGTCTCGGCGTCACGCTCGGCAACTTTTCAGTCAAGATTGCCGTCCTCGTCGCGTTTTGCGCCATCACCGCCGCCGGCATCGCGGGCGCGTCGAAGATTGAAGTCGACGCCGACGTGGGTGATTTCATCCCCGACGGGTCGTACCTGAAGATGTACATCTCGCAGAACAAAGATTTGTTCACCACGTACGGCGACGACTTGCAACTGTACGCCAAGGGCACGCTCGATTTACCCCAAGACGACTCGGTGCTCCTCGCGGCGACGGCGGCGTTTAAAAGTAACCCGTACGTCATCGACGAGTCCGTGCGTTCGTGGATCGACGACTTCAAGTCGGCCAATCCGAACGTCAACTCGGGCAATTACATCTCCTCGCTCAAGACGTGGCTGTCGAGCGGCTACGGGGCGCAATACCAGAGCGACGTCGTCTTTGACAACTTCACCGCGCCGACGACCATTCTCGCCTCGCGCGTGCACGGCAATCACCCGAAGACGGATAAATCCAAAGATTCGGTGCGCGCGATGGATTCCGTGCGCGCCGATCTCGCCGCCGTGAGCGGCAACGACGGACAAATTTTCGCCTACGGCGCGCAGTGGCTCAACTACGAGCAATACAAGTCCATCTCCTCCGAGGCGGTTCGAAACATCTCCGTCACCCTCGCCGCGTGTTTCGTCATCATCGCCATCCTCGTCGTCGAATGGAAGACGGTCGTGAGCGTCTCTTTGTCCCTCACCTTCACCTTCGTCAACATCGTCGGATACATGCACTATTGGGGTCTCACCATCGACTCCGTCACCGTCATCATGCTCGTCATCGCCCTGGGACTCGCCGTGGATTATTCGGCGCACGTCGGTCGCGCCTACCTCGAAAAACGAGGCTCGCCGAACGAACGCGTCGTCTCCACCCTCGAGGACATGGGCGTCGCCGTCTGGAACGGCGCCATGAGCACCTTCATGGCGGTGTTGATTCTCGGGTCGTCCGATTCGTACGTGTTTCAAACCTTCTTCAAGCAATTGTTTTTGTGCATCGTTCTCGGGTTGTCGCACGGGTTGATTTTTCTGCCAACCGTGTTATCGCTCGCGAAACCCGCGCCGTACGACGAGGCCAGATGATGGACGTTCCGACGCCTCCGTCCGTCCGTCCGTCCGTCCGTTTGTCTGTATTCATTCATTCATATGTCATTTACTCTTCGTCTGCATCCATCCATCCACGGCGCGTACGGTCCGTCGCGTCCGTCGGCTCGTCCCCGTCCCCGTCCCGGCGTCCCGGCGCGTTGGAGCTCGAGCTCGAAAAGATGATGCGTGATGAAAGATGCCGGCGACACACGCCGACGCGCACGCGCATGCGCGCGTCCACGCGCCTCACGCCGTGTGCGCGCGTCGTCGGACTCGGTGACCCCGTGACGGACGTGCTCTGTCGCGTCTCTCGCGCGGATGCGCTCGACATTCTTCGCGCCGTCGGCGGTGGGCCCGACGATGGGGACGACGACGACGCCGTCGCTGACGTCGCCGACGTCGAGATCGGTGGGTGCGTGGCGGTGCGCGATGCGACGGATCTCGACGCCATCGTCGCGCGCGTGGACGCGTCGAGTCGCGTGACGACGCCGGGTGGGAGCGCGGCGAACGTGCTCAAAGGTTTGGCTGGCATCGCGCGAGGGACGCGGGAAAACGCGCACGCCGAAGACGTCGACGCCGCGCCGACGTTTACGTTTATCGGTACGGTCGAGGACGGCGACGCGGTGGGCGCAGCGTACGAGACGGCGTTGACGCGGGCGGGCGTCGAGGCGGCGTTGGTGAGACGTCGACGAGAGACGCCGCCGCTGGGAAGCGCGCGGTGCGTGTGTTTGGTGGACGAGGGCGGGCAGCGCACGATGCGGACGTATCTCGGCGCGGCGGCGAAGATGACGGTGGATGACGTACCGATGGATGTGTTGGCGCGCGCCGATGTGTTACACGCCGAGGGATACGCGTTGTATAAACCTGAGGTTTTACGGGCGGCGTGCGCGGCGGCGAAGGCGAACGGGGCGCTGGTGAGTTTAGATTTAGCGTCGTTCGAGGTGGTGCGCAATCGACGCGAGGCTTTAGAGGAGATTTTACGCTCGGGGGTGATTGATGTGGTGTTTTGTAACGAGGACGAGGCGCGGGAATTGGCGCGAGGGACGTCGAGCGAGCGCGAGACGCGGCTGCCGGCGAACGGACGCGCGGCGGAGCGTCCGAGCGAGGAGACGGAGACGGAGGCCATGCGGTATCTCTTGCGTTTCGTCGAGGTTGCGACATGTTCGCGAGGGAAGAGAGGGTGCGTGTCGATGAACGCCGCGGGTGAACGCGCGGAATCGAGCGCCGAGGGTGTGACGGCGATCGACACCACGGGCGCGGGCGATACGTTTACGAGTGGATTTTTACACGCCTACCTCGCGGGTGGTTCTTTACGACAGTGCGGCGACGCCGGGTGCGCCGCGGGCGCGGAGATCGTGCAAGTGCGTGGGGCGGAGATGGACGACGCGCGATGGCGTCGCGTCGCCGAAAAAATCGAGCGCGTCTTACGACGCGAGTGAGTGAACGAACGAACACGCCGACGCCTCTTAGAAAGAAATGATTGATTTGTTGTTACACACATCTACAGCGATGAAGCGAAAACAGCGACGACGCGACGCGACGACGGATCGCATCGCGTTACATTGCATTCAACGACGCTTGAAGATCACGGACCGCTCTCCTCTTTGCGTCGTCGCCACGCCGCCTGATAACACGTCGAACACGCATCCTTCCCGTCAATCTTGCGCCATTTACTCGACTCTTTCTCAGTCTCACAAAACGCACAAAACTTGGACACGCGCGGCGTCACGGTCGACGTGCCCCCGCCGCCCGCGCGCGCCCTCACCATCGCCGCGTTCGCCGCCGCGTCGCGTCGACTCGCGTCGGCCCGCCGCGTCGTCTCTCTCCGCTGAAAACACGGTTCACACGCCCACTTGGTCGTCCCCGACGCCTCCTCCCCGCTCACTCGCGGTAACCGCCGCCACGCGCGCGTCCCATCCATCGTCGCTCGCCCCGCCCCGCACACTTCACACCGACGCGCGTCTCTCGACTTCCTCGCGCGATACTTTGCCTTTTGATAACACTTGACGCACACCCGCTCCGCCTCCCCATCCGCCCCCACCTTTCCCTCGGGATCGCGCAACAACCACATCACCGTCGTCTCCTCGCATCTCGGGCACGTTCGCTCCACACCGACCGCTTGTCGCCGCTTTCGTTTCCATCCGTCGTAACACGCGCCGCACCGCCACCCGCGCGCGACGTCCCCGTCCCCTTTCGCTCGCACCCAATCCCCTCTCGACGTCTCCGCCCCGCACTCCACGCACGTTCGTCCATCCGCGGCGCGCGAACTCGCGTTTCTCGCGCGTTCGTGGCGTAGATGACACGCTTTACACACGTATCCGCCGTGTAATTTTCGCCACCGCGACGTCGTCGTCGCGCGACACCGATCGCACGTTCGACCGGTTTTGGCGCTCGCGCGCGTCGTCTCGTTCGTCGACACCGCACCGGACGCGTCGGGCGCGGGCGTTACGATCGATCGCGCGTCGGTCGCGTCCTCGAGCGTCCCGCTCGCGCGCGCGGGCGTCGACATCGTCTGCACGGCGCGGGCCCGCGAATTCATCAATGACGACGACGCGCGCGGGTCTTCTTCGGTGACGACGACGTCCGCGCGCGCGGTGAGCATGTCGGTGAATTTCGGCGTCGGTTTCACCGGGCGACGCATGGCGCGTCGACGGCGTCGCGCGAGGCGGCGCGGATCGTTGTGACGGTGGAATTCGACACAGAGGCGTCATTACGGGACCGCGCGACGCCATCGACGCGCGCGAGACGCGCGTCGCGCGTTGACACCGGTCGCGTCGTCGCGCGCACGACGCGTCTCGCGCGCGCGAGACGACCGGTGTCAACGCGCGCGACGCGTACGATCATGATGATGCGCGGCGTAACGAGAAGACGAAATTTCGCGATGACGACGCTCGCGCTTCTCGCGCTTCTCGCGCTCGCGACGTCCGCACCGACGCGCGCGGACGATGGATCGCGCGTGGATGCGTCGTCCGGTGCCGTCGACGACGCGCGCAAAACCTCGCGAGAGGACGCTCGAGGGGATGACTCGTTCGAGCCCGACGCGTCGGCGTCGGCGTGGGAACCGCGCGTCGACTCGACGCCGCCGACGCGACGCGACGACGGCGAGCCGGTGGAGGAATCGCTCGACACGAACGAATCGTCCGAGCGGCGTCGGTATCTGGATGATTTATTAGCGGAGGAATCGGTGGATGATCGACGACGCGCGCGCGCGGCGAGCGCGTCCCGAAGCTCGTCGGCGCGTCGGCGAAGAGACGCGTACGCGTGGGTCACCGCATACGTCGAGGGCGACGCCCGGCGCGAGGCTCGTGGATGGGACGACGGTGAGGCGTGGTACGCGCTCGGTTTCGCGCGACGGTACGGGTTGATTGAGGGGGTGGGGATGGATGAACGGGGCGCGAGGACGTGTTTCGAACGAGCGGCGGCGTTGGGCGACGCCGACGCGCACGAGGAGTTGGGGTTCACGTACGCGAGCGGGTGGAACGGGGAGCCGAGAGACGCGGCGAAGAGTATTTTGCACTATTATTTCGCCGCGAACGGTGGGAGCGTGACGGCCATGATGGCGTTGGGGTACAGACATAAACACGGAAACGACGCGCCCGAGTCGTGCGAGAGCGCGGCGCTCTATTATCACGAGGCAGCCAAGCTCGTCGTCGACGACGCCGCCACGCGCACGCCCGGTGTGCTGCCGTTCCAGATTGAAAAACACCGTCTGAGCGCGGAGATGAGCGGAAGTAATCTCGCGGCGAAGCGAGAGCGGGATTTAGTGCAGTATTATCGATACAGCGCCGACATGGGCAACGTGGACGCGCAAGTCACCATGGGTCGTTTGTACTCGCTCGGCGCGCGAGGATTGCGCAAAGACGTGGACGCGGCGAGAAAGTATCTCACCGACGCCGCGAACGCGGGAGACGCGACGGCGATGGCGAATTTAGGAAACATGTACGCCAACGGATTTGGCGTCGAAACGGACAACGCGACGGCGTTTGAGTGGTTTGAAAAATCGGCGAAACAGGGCAACGCCATGGGTCGATACGGCTTGGGGTACATGATCCTCGCCGGTCAAGGGGTGAAGAGAAACGAACAACTCGCCGTCAAGTATCTCAATCAGGCGGCAGAGCAGGGATTGGCGGATGCGAGGTTTTTTTTAGGCGTCTTGTACCTTCGCGGCGTCGGCGTCAAGCAAGATTACACCAAGGCGTACCATCACTTTAATGTCGCCTCGCACGTTGGTCACGAGGTGGCGACGTACAATTTAGCCATGATGCAACTCAACGGCATGGGATTCCCATCCTCGTGCGCGTCGGCGACGTCGTTGTTGAAACAACTCGCCGAACGCGGACGGTGGGCGACGCCGATGGAGCACGCGTACGCCGCGTACATGCGCAGAGATTATCGCGGCGCGCTGTTACGATACATGAAGATGGCCGAGATGGGCATCGAGGTGGCGCAAGCGAACGCCGCGTTTTTGCTCGAACACCGTCTGGGAGACGAGGGACGGTTTCGCGAGGACACGGAGATTCATCCCGCGGCGACGAGCACGGCGACGCGCGCGCTGCACTACCACCGCCTCGCTGCGTCGCAGGGAAACGTCAAGTCTTTGCTTCGAATCGGCGACGCGTATTACTACGGAGAGGGCACGGACGTGTCGCTCCCGAAATCTATCTCGGCGTATCGCCAAGCGAGCGAACAGAGAAACCCGCACGCGCTGTTTAATCTTGCGCACATGCACGAGCACGGCGTCGGCATGGAGAAGGATTTACACCTCGCCAAGCGATACTACGACATGATTCTCACCGCCAGTCCCGACGCCAAGGTGATCGTCGGCATCGCGTTGAAGAAACTCGCCGCGCATCAGTGGATCATCGATCACAGGGAACACATTCTGCGAGTGGCGAGGGAATTCGCGTCTCCAGCCGCCGAATTCGTCGACGTCGTCGTCGGCGTCGGCGCGACGGCGTTGCTCTTGTTCGTCTTGGTGCTTCGCGCCGGTCTCGCGCGACGGTGAAGACGATACGATGGTGACGACGGCGAGAGAAACGAACGTCTCACGAACGCGCAATCACGCAGAGGAAGAGAGACGGCGACGCTCGAGCGAACGATGTAGCCCAAATTTTAATGACGAGTCACGACTCAAGAATAAGTCCCTCTCGCCGAAAAGAAGTTCAACCAAACCTCTCGACTCGTCGGTCAAACGTCGACGCCGCGCCGCACCGCGCCGCCGACCGCGTCCCATGAGCGCGCTGTTCGACTTCAAGTCCTTCATCACCACGCTCTTGCTCTTCATCTGCGCGTGCACGTACGTCAAACTCCGCGCTCCGGCATTGCTCGATTCCCACCGCACCGGGTTCCGAGGCGTTTTTTGGAAAGCCGCGCGCGTGGGCGAGCGTTTATCCCCCTGGGTCGCCGTCGCGTGTCTGTACATGGCCGTGCAGACGTTGTTTTCGTGAGCGTCGAACGAAGGTGCGGACGCGTGAGGGACGTGTGGATTCATTCGTTGATTCTTTCAAAGTCTCGGCGGCGGCGGCGGCGGCGAAGAGAGAGACGAAACGACCATGTCGAGCGGGAAAGCGGCGCTCGTGCGACTGTTGAAATCAGCCAACGAGACGTTGAAAAATGGTGACGCGAGCGAGGCGTTGCAATTGGCGAACGAGGCGGTGGCGATGGATGAGACCGCATACGAGGCGTGGGTGGTGCGAGGCAAGTGCGCGGCGGCGAACGGCGACGCGAACGACGCCGTGACGTCGTACGAACGCGCGATAGGGATCAAAAGCGAGCACCCGGCGGCGTATCAAGGGTTGACCGAGATGTACGAGGCGACGGGGGACGTCGAGGGACGTTTGCGCGCGACGAGATTGTTGGCGAACGCCACTCGCGCGAGCGGGAAGATTGAAAAGTATTACGAGTGTATGAAAAAGGCGTGCGCGTACGCGTGGGAACACCGCGCGTGGACGCGCGTGGTTGAATTTTGTGGAGAATTAGGAGCGATACGCGCGTCAGACGTGTCGTGCGCGGACGAAGAGACGCGCGTGGAGTCTTTGAGACGCGCGTGCGAGGGCGCGTTGGCGCTGCGAGACGCGCGCGCCGCCGAGGCGGGCGACGCGGCGGTGCAGACGCTTCGATCGACCACGATCGCGTCCAAGAGCGAAGAGGCTGCCGTGCGGCTTCTCGGCAAGCGCGCGTCGTTCGCCGCGGACGACGAGACGTTGCGCGCGGCGTTGGGCGCGTGGTTGGCGGAGGACGTCGCGAATGCGACGTTTGACGCCAAAACGCACCTCGCCGAATACGAACGTCTCTTCGCGCGTCTCACCGCTGCCCTCTCCTCGTCCGTCGAGTGCGATTTAGACGTGAAGACGTGCGCCAGGGAGACGCTCGCGGAGGCGTCGAAACTGGTGGATGCGTGGGGAGACGTCGCGCTCGAACGCGTCGCCGAATCGCCGACAGTCGTCGTCGCCGCGCTCGAATTCGGTTTAGACTGCGAAGAAGAGGGATGGGACGACGACGTCGTCGTTCGAGACGCCGCCGACGACGAGGCGCTCGTCGTCAAACTTCTCGAGAAGATTCGCGACGCCAACGCGATCGCGAACGCGTGGTTGACGCTGCGAGAGACTCGACGGAGCGGCGCCTTTGCGCACTCGTGTCGAGCCATCGACGCGCCGCGAGACGCCGCGGGTTTACTCCCCGACACTCTCCGCGACGACGTCCTCGCGCACCTCTCGCGCGAGGACGAGACGAGACCGACGCCAGCGTGCGCGGTGGTCGGGTGGCTCGCCCTCGCGGAGTCCGCGTTGGTCGGGAGCCAACGCGGGGACGCGCGCGCGCTCGAATGCGCGGCCACGGCGATGAAACTTTTACGAGACGACGTCACCGCGGATGCGTTACCGAAGACGACGCGTCGCGTCGTCGTCGCGCACGCCGAAGCGATGATGTTGGAGGGCATGTTTGAGCGCGCGAACGACGTGTTCACCGAGGTGGAGGGCCCGAGAGCGATGCGAGGCGCGGCGACGTGCGCGCTGAACGCGCACCCGCCCGAACGCGCGCGCGCGTTGGACATCCTGACCGCCGCCGCGAACGCGTACCCGACGGTAGCTCGCGTGCGCGTGGAGCGAGGATGGTTGATGACGATCGCGGGAGGCGCGCCCGAGCACCGCCACGAGGCGTTACGGGCGCTCGAGGAGGCGTGCGGCGTGTCGCCGGGCGAACCGCTCGCCGTCGACGTCCCGGCGGACGCGTGCGCCAGACTCGGCGTCGCGCGTTGGCGCGCCGACGTCGAGCCTCTTAAAGGTCCCGGAAGCGCGTACGAAGCCTTGATGCTCGGTGCCGCGCGCGCCTCGCCCTACCGAGCGGCGGCATTCGCGCATTTAGGACTCTTTCTCGCCGCCGCCGGCGATTCGGCTCGCGCGCGCAAATGTCGCGCGCGCGCCCTCGCGCTCCGTCCCGACGACCCCACCGCCGGTCCCATCGCCTTCACCGACGCCCTCGCCGACGACGATCTCCCAGAGGCCATCGCCGTGTGTCACCGCGCCCTCTCCGTGGACACCTCGTGCGCGTGGGCGGCGAATAGATTGGCGTCGGCGAGCGTCCGCGTCGGCGATTTCGAAGACGCCGCGCGCGCGCTTCGCGTCGTCCTTCGCGCGTCTCCGGACAACTCCGACGCGTGGGAAGCCTTAGGGTCGTCCTACGCGTCGCTCGGTCGACACACGGCGGCGTTGAAAGCGTTCGAACGCGCATCGGCGGTGTCGAGCGACGAAACCAACGCATCCGCGTCGGCGCGCGCGGGTTGGATTTTAGAGACGCTCGGACGATTCGCCGACGCCGCGACGCGATACGAAATGGCACTCACGGGCGGCGTTGAGCTTCGCGTCGCGTCGCTGTGCGGTCTCGCGCGCGCGCGCATACACGAGGCGCGAGAGGCGACGCGCGTCGGCGCGCCGGGACGCGCGGCGGCGGCGTTGCGAGAGGCGCGGGACGCGGCGACGTCCGCGCTCGACGCCGCCGGTGACGCCGCGAACGCGACGCCGACGTTTTGGAAACTTCTCGGTGACGTCCATCATCTCATCGCTCGAATCAACGATCCAGCGCACGGAGCACAAAACTTCGAGGCGATGCTCGCCGATCGTCGTCGCGCCGCGTCGGCGTGCGTAAAGGCGTACGAACGCGCGTCGGACATCGCGCCCGACTCGGCGGCGAGACGGCGAGACGTCGTCGTCGCCCTCTTGGTCGAGTCGGATATCCTCCGTCTCGCCGGCGACGACGAGGGCGCGCGTGCACGCGCGCACGACGCTCGAACGCGCGCCTCGGCGTACGTCGAGCGCGCGCCGGGCGACGCGCGCGCGTGGCGCGTCCTCGCGTCGTCCCTCGTTCGAGTCTCTTTTTCAAACGACGCCGACGAGTCTCTCCGGGACGCGCGAACGACCGCGCTCGAACGCGCCGTCGCCCTCGAACCGACGTTCGCCGACGCGTGGTGCGATCTCGGTCGTCTGCGTCTGTCCTCGGGCGACGTCGCCGGCGCGAGCGACGCGCTCGATCGCGCGAGAATCGCCGACCCGAGCGCCGGGGACGCGTGGACCGCCACCGCCGCCCTCTACCTCGCCCTCGACCGCATCGACGACGCGCGCGGGGCGTTTCGCACGGCGGCCGCCCTGGGCGCGGGGTTTGAGGCTGAATTGGGATTCGCGCTCGCGTCGTGCGCGACGTCGCCTAGCGCCGCGAGAGACGCGTACGCGTGCGCGAGACGCGCGCGAGAACGCGTCCCGAGCGACGCGACCGCGATCGTCGCCGCGGCGTTGTGCGCGGAGAGTCGACGTGCGTACGATGAGGCCGCACACGCCGCGAGAGACGCGATGGATGCGTGTGCAAACGGTGAACCCGGCGTCAAAGACGTCGCCGAGGCGTGTCTCGCGCGGTGCGAGACGCGGCGGCGCGCCGAGGCGGCGTCTCCGACGTCCGTCTTCGACGCCGTCGCGTCCTCGTCCTCGTCGTCGTCGTCGAGCGTGGAGGATATCGACAGAATCATGGACGCGTGCGCCGCCTTTTCAGACGACGAGACGCTCGACGAATCGACGCGCGCCGTCGTCGCGGCGTCTCGCGCGTTGGCCGCGTCGCTCTCGTCCCGCCACGACGTCGTCGTCGCCGCCATGGACGCGTGTCCGCTCGCCGCGCCACGCGGTGACCACCGCGCGCAGAGCGCGCTCGCGCTCGCGCGCGCCGCGTGCGCGCTCAACGCGTCGCCGCGCGTCGGCGCTGAATCGTCTTTCAGGGACGCGATTCGATCCGCGGGACGCGCGGCGATGTTTCATCCGGCGTCGGCGGCGAATCGCGCGACGCTTCGTATGATTCTCGATCGACGACGCGGTCTCGTGCGAGACGACCAAGGCGAGAGGACAAAGAATGCGCTCTTCGATCGATTATCGCGCGCCGTCGACGCGCACGTCTCCGGCGATGCGTCCGAGGCGGAATCAACCGCGCGGAGCGTCGTCTCCGAAGACAACGCGTCCGCCGTCGCCGCGCGGGCGTCGGCGAGACTCCTCTTGGCGTCGTTTCTCTTGTCGCGCGCCGATCGAGACGACGACGATCGTCCGAGAAAAGAGGCGAGAAAGGTGCTCGCGAGAGTGGCGGAAAACGAGTCGGCGATGACGTACGACTCCATCGCCGGCGTCGCGCGCGCGCTCGGCGGCGAGGCGTAAAAAAAAGAAACCCTAGGGTCCCTTTCTACCGAGAGACGGGACGAGACTCGACGACGCGGTGTGTGTGACGAGGGAAAGAAGGAAAGAACAGACGCGTGAATCGTCGGATGATGCACCGTGTGGGATACGCCGCGACGGTACCCGCGGTGGGCGCGACGGCGGTGGGCGCGCGGCGGGGACGGCGGCGGCGTCTCTCGGGGACGCCGTCGACGAGGCGGTCGTCTCGGGACGCGGTGGGCGCGACGGCGACGAGCGGTGACGACGACGACGACGAAAGGAAAAAGAACGAAGAGGAAGAGTCGGAGTCGGTGAACGCGGCGTTTCTGCGCGCCATCGTCGCGCGCGGTGAATCGGCGCTCGAGACGCTCTCGGGAACGGCGCGCGGCGACGACGCGTCGGCGTCCGACGGGTTGGACGCGTTGGCCACGAGACTCGGCTCGTCGTGCGCGACCGGTCTCGAAAACGAGTCGTCGCGCGTGGAGATGAATCGCGCGACGTACGGCGCGAACGCGACGCGCGCGCGCGAGATGAAGACGACGCTCGATTTCGCGCGCGAGGCGTTGGAGGATCCGACGCTTCGCGTGCTCGTGGCGAGCGGCGCGGCGAGTCTGTTGTTGGAGACGAGTCTCGTCGCGTCTCGAGGCGGTGACGCGACGAATGAACCGGCGTGGTTAAACGGCGCGGCGATTCTGTTGGCGGTGTGCGTCGTCGTCGTCGTCGAGTGCGTGAATAACGAGGAGAAGCAACGCGCGTTTACGGATTTGAACGCGGCGAGCGAAGAGACGAGTCTGGCGAGCGTGACGCGCGGCGGGAAGCAAACGCTCGTGTCGAGACGAGACGTCGTCGTCGGTGATATCGTCGATTTACAGGCGGGAGACGTGAGTCCCGCGGACGCGTTGGTTTGCAAGAGCGCGGATTTGTTGGTGGATCAGAGTCACATCACGGGCGAGAGCGACGACGCGCGAAAGCGTCGAGGAGACGTCGTCTTCGGAGGCAGTCGAATCACCTCGGGTCGTGGGTCGGCGCTGTGCGTCGCGGTGGGAGAAACATCGTCGTGTGGGGAGATTGCGGAGATGATCGGCGTCGGCGGCGACGAAGACTCGACGCCGTTACAGAGACGATTGCGAAAATTAGCGTTTGACATCGGCAAGTACGGCGTCGCGGCGGCGGCGAGCGTGGGGACGATTTTAGCGTGGAAAACGACCGTGGACGCGATGAATGGGACGATCACACCGGTGGAGACGACGGTGGCGTATCTTAACAACGTCATCGTCGCCATCACCATTATCGTCGTATCCGTACCGGAGGTGAGTCGTTTGTTTATTTTTTTGTCATTTGGTTCTCGACTCGTCGAGCGCCGTTCCGTGATGATTGGAGTATTGAAATCTCTCAGAGAGAATTCGTTGACGACACAGACTCACGTCTTTGCCGACTTCCTTCTGACGAACGCCGACGCTCACGAGTCGTTTTCGCGTTTTTTACTTTTTTTTATCGTTCGCGTTCGAGGGTCGAAGTCCTTCGTCTCGATGACGATTTGAGTATCGATAATCTCTTGAGACACGTCGAAGAAGAGAATTACTCTGTCTGCCGACTTCCCGCTGAGAGATGAAAAAAAGGACGCCGGCGCGCCGAGAAAAAAAACAAAACGATCCTTTGCGAAGACTCGCGTCGCTGACCGCCGCGTTTCGTTTCACCGTTTTCGCAGGGATTACCGCTCGCCGTGACGCTCGCATTAGCCTTTTCCGTGCGACGAATGCTCGAGCGAGACATGCTCGTGCGCGTGCTCGCCTCGGCGGAGACCACGGGCGAGGTGACGTGTCTCTTACTCGACAAAACCGGGACGCTCACCGTGAACGAACAGCGCGTTCGACGCGCGTGGATCGCCGGCGTCGACGTTGGACCGCTCGACGACGACCTCGACGACGCCGCTCGAACCGAAACCATCGCACGCGACGTCGCCGCACTCGACGACGCCGTCGTCACGCTCGCGTCGATTCTCTTGGCCATAAATACCACGGTGACCCGAGACGCCGAGGGTACGATTTTACGCGGCAGCCGACAAGAAATCGCCCTGTTGCGTTTCGTGCAATCCCTCAACGGCGACGACGAATCTTTCGCGACGACCATTCTCGCGCAGTTTCCGCTCGTCAAGCTCTTCCCGTTCACGGCGGAGCGCAAGCGCATGTGCACGCTCTTCATGCTTCGTGACGGCGTCGAAGACGAAGAGGCGGGCGGGCGCGTCGTCGTTCGCGCCGCCGTCAAGGGCGCGGCGCAGGACATTCTCTCGCAGTGTTCCACCGTCTTGAACGCGCGCGGCAAAAAACGCCCGCTCGACGATACCACGCGCTCGACGCTCTCTCGCGCGTTTGAATCGTGGCAACGAGACGCCGAGCGCGTGTTACTCATCGCCTATCGAGACGTCGAGCGCGATCGCGTCTCCCCGCGAGACGCGACGACGATGTGCGAGCGAATGAGCGTCGAGGATGCCGAATCTCGACTCGTCCTCGTCGCCGCGGTGGGAATGAGCGATCCGATTCGACCCGAGGCGCCGAAGAGCGTGGCGACGTGTCGACGCGCGGGCGTGGATGTGAAAATGGTGACGGGCGATTCTCTCTCCACCGCCGTCGCCGTGGCGAGACGGTGCGGCATTTTAGACGACGACGACGACGTCTCTCGCGCGTGCATGACTGGGGAAGAGTTTCGCGAGCGCGTCGTCGATCAAGCGTCGCTCGACGCCGTGTGGCCGGATTTACGCGTGCTCGCGCGGGCGAGTCCCGCCGACAAGTACGCGCTGACGAATGGCATTCGAGCGTCGACGACGCGTCGCGGACGACAAGTCGTCGGCGTCGTCGGCGACGGGACCAACGACGCGCCGGCGCTTCGTCGAAGCGACGTCGGTTTCGCCCTCGGATCGGGCACCGAGACGGCGCGAGAGGCGTCCGACATCGTGCTCTTACGAGACGATGTCGCCTCCGTCGTCGAGGCGATTGGATACGGACGAAACGTCTTTCAATCCATTGAAAAGTTTATCGCGTTTCAACTCACCGCCAACGTCACCTGCGTTGTCGTCTCCGTCGGAGGCGCCCTCGCGTACTCTCGCGCGCCGCTCTCCGCCATCGAGTTGCTCTTCGTCAATCTCGTCATTGATTCTCTGGCGTCTCTCGCCCTCGCCACGGATCCTCCGAACGACGACGCGTTGCGCCGCCGGCCCGCCGACGCCGCCGCGCTCGTCGACGCCGCCGCGCGCGTGAACATTGTCGCGCAGGTGGCGTACCAACTCTGCGTCGTGCGGTATCTGATGGATCGTTTCGGTCCCGACGACGCGCAAATCTTCACCGCATTCGTGTTGATGCAACTCGCGAATCAGTGCAACTGTCGCGCGACGTCGAATAGAATCGATGTCTTCGCCGGCGTCGGCGACAATCCTCTCTTCGTCGCCTTGCTCGCGGCGGAGATTCTCTTAGTGGTCGTCATCGTGCAGAGAGGTGGGGCGGTGTTTCACACGCGTCCGCTCGACGTCGGTGAGTGGTGTCGATGCGTCGCGTTCGCGTTGGGGTCGTTGCCGTTGCGAACGGTGGCGGCGACGTTTCTCGTGTCGCTCGCGGCGGCGATTCGCGAGGACGCGCGTCTCCTCTCGTCGAGACGCGGGGACGGAGAGTCGACGAATAGACGATGACAATCAAAAAGAACTGTAACATTTGACTTAAAAAACGACTTACTCGTGTGACTTTATTGTGTGACCTACGTGCGCCTCGCTCATATCGGGAGCGTGTACGGAGGCTCGAAACCGGTGAGCGACGGTACCATGGTCCCCGCGAGTTCGTAGTACACGCCGCCGACGCCCATCTTCTCTCCGTGTGCCTCGTTCCAGTCGCGGTACGGGCCATGGGCGTGCGTGGGATTTCTATAGTGTTGCGACATGTCTCTGATGAGTCCGTCGCCCGTGTTGTGATCGAATTCGGACGCGGCATTCGTGTGATCGAGCGCCGAGTCCAACGCCTTGATTTTTAACGCGCCGGCGTCGACGAAAATCTCGATGCGCGCCATCTTCCAACCCGAGCCGACGAGGCTGGCGAAGAGCCATTGTTTGCGAGTTTTCGTCGGACCCGAGTACCCTTTCCACGCGCCGGATCCCGGATTGAACGGGACGGCGACGGCGTACATGCAGTTCTCATAGTTTTGCCCGCGCGAACACAAGACGCCGGATTTTACGATGATTCGACGCGCGTCGACGTCTGGGCCCCAACCCCCAGCGGCGTAGAGCGTGCGCTCGGCGTCGGCGCCGGTGCTCCACGTGCCCTCGAGAAAGTGCGACGCCGCCTGCTGCGCGGCGGTGCACGTGATTCCGGAGCTCCCCGTTCGACAGTTTGGTTCCGACTGAATCCCCGTCGTGAGGCTGTACGACGTCGGCGCCGAGTCGCCAACCTTGAGCGATTTGTACTGCAACGCCTGCACGACGTACCGATTCATGTCGGCGTTCGTCGAATCTTTGAATAACGTCGTCAAATCGTACTGCGTCGGATCGCAGTACACGTTCGTGCACCCGAGGACGTAATCATTGTTTACGCGCCAGTCGTTCATGCCCTTTGTGCGGTACGCGTACCCCTTGTTTGAGTCCAACTCGTGACGCTTTTGCGATATAAACTTCATCTTCGCGTGTCCATCTTCGAGGAAAATCTCAATCTTTGCCATCTTGAGGTACATGCGCCAGTAATCGATGCCGCCCACGATCCATCGAACCGCGTTTCTGCTCTCCGCAAAGTCTCGATCCTTTTGCATCCCCGTCCTGAGGTGCGGATTCACGCCGACGTACCTATCCTTTGAATCGGCGTAAAACATAATCGTCTGCGGAATGATCAACCGAGCGTCGCGAGATTCACCCAAATCAACCGTTGCGTTCGCATCCGTCGCCGGCGATACGAGTTTCCCGCTCAGCGGTTGCGACGTAAACGCCGTGTCTTGATATCCCGGCGCGCACTCTCGCTCGCACGTCCCGAAGACGTAACTCACATTGTACGGATCCGCCTCGTGCGTGATCACTCGATTAAAGTACGCACCGTACTTCTGCGCGCACCTTTCACCCTCCACCGCCAACGGTGGTAGTTCCGTTCGCTGTTTCGGTCGCCACTCGCCGATGTCGTAAAACCGTCCTCCCGCGCCGTTCGCCAACGCGAACCCGTATTCCCAATCCACCTCGGTCGTCGTCGCCGTCCACGCGTACAACCCATCCGCGATCTCCATCCTCGACAGCTCGATACCGTCATCGTACGCGAAGAATTTGGATGATTTATAATTGTGTCGAACGATTCGAGCCCCCGCGCGCGGCGACGTCCAAAAGTCGCGCGCGAATCCCTCCTCCCGCGTCGCGTCACTCAGGCAGTGGTCGTACACCCTGAACGTTCGAAGCGGTCCGTTCGGTCCCGCGCGCTCCCCTCGTCGCGGCGGACGCGGCACGAGTTTCCCTCGAACGCCTCGCCATCGGGCGAGCGCGGGACGGCCGTCGACGACGTCGATGCGAAGGATGAGCGCCAACACTAAAAGTAACGAAGACAACGTCGCGGCGGCGGCGACGACGGTGCCGACGGTGACGCGACGCGCGCCGACGCGCGACGTCGAGAGGAGCGGTGCGCGCTCGTTGACGTCGGTGGACATGACGGGTCGGCGGCTCGCGCGGCGCGACGCTCTGGCGCGCGCGGGGTCGATGATGCCGGGTGTTGACGTCGGGTGTTGATGCGTGTATGGGTAAACAGTGTGGAGATATATATATATAAAGAGTACAATTACTGTAAAGACATACAACGCGGCGCCGCCGTCACGGCGGGAAGAGCGGCGCCGCCGTCGCGCGCCAGTTGTCTCGCCACGTCTCCTTCCCTCGAGCGGTGGCGCCGAATTTTAAACCCCGAACCACGAGTCTGTGGCCGTGACACACCGCGACGAGGGCGTCGGCGAGCTCGTCGGCGGAAGTGAAAAAGACGCCGTCGACGCCCTCGCGCACGACTTCGCGAAGGACGTCGTATCTCGCGGCGAGCACGGGAAGAGACGCGCCGAACATGTCCAACACCTTCATCGGGAAATCTAGTCCACTGCTCGATGTGTGTAAACACACGCCGACGTGGGCGTTGGCGAGGGCGCCGGGGTAGTCGTCGACGTCGAGCCAGACTGTTCGAAACGCCACGCGTTCGAGCTTCAACTCGTTCATCTTTCGTTCGTACATCTCGCGTTGAGGACCCTTCCCGGTGATGATGATGACGAGATCTGGGTAATTGGCGACGCCGGTCTTTCGCTCGCGTCGACTTCGCGCGTCGTACTCGACGGCGGCGTCGAGCAAGACGCCGAAATCTTCGTCGGGCGTCCACGACGTCGAACTCACGATAAATCTCGGTTTATTCTTCGTCATGCACGCGTGCGTCCCCTTGAGAAATCGATCGCACACGTCATTCTCTCGCCCCACCGGCGACGCTCGGAGCGCCGCTGCCGGTCGCTCTTGCGTCCAAAACGCGCGCGGTCCCTCGGCGACGTCCGCCGCGTCCCGAAACCGGTCCGTCGCTTTATCCCTCACCACCACCGCGTCCTCGATCCCCCACTCGTTCCGCAAAAAGTCTCGCATCGCGGTCGTCACGCACATGTGTGTCGCCGGCCAATACTTTCCCTGCGCGCGCTCGTACCACTCACAAAATTTCGTCGCTCGACTCGCGCGTCCGTACTTGAGCCCGAAGAGCGTGTATCCCAAATTGTGCCAATCGATCACCAGGCGCATCCCTCGAAGCCGACACGCCAATCCACACGCGAAAAACGTCGGTATACACGGTGGATTTTGTATCAACACCTCTCTCGGACGCGGTCGCATCGTCAACAGCGCGTACAACAGGTGCGCGCACTGCGCGACGGCGCGAAGCATTAATCGCGCGAGCGTCGGCCACGTCGCCGTCGTCGACCATTCGCCCGTCGTCACCTCTATCCCTCGTATGCGCTCGTGCGCGACGATCTCTCGCACGGGCGCCGTGCCCGGGGTGGAGACGACGACGACGTCGCGATCGGCGTCGTCGGCGAGCGACAGCGCGTGGTACTGCATTCGAGGCGAATGTCCGAAATCGCCCAAGACGACCACCGCCGTCGTCGCGCGCGGTGGAGGTCCCGCGCTCGCGGACGCGCGCGCCGTCGTGTGCGGCGCCATAGAGTCCGCGTCCGCGGTCGCCCGTCGGACGCGCGCGCGTGTGACGCGAATGGGCACATTTGGGCGCGCGTACGTCTTCATCGACGAGGTTCAAGAAGACGACGCGCGCGCGCGAGGGCGTCGCTGTGTCTTTCGGTCGGCGAGAGTTTTTGATACGCCGTCCGCGCCGCGTGGGAATAGTTTTCAGGTGACCACTGATAGTGGCCAGAATCAAATCCTCTATCCGTTACACCGTCTACCGTCTCGCGCGTTTCGTCGCGTTTCCGCGTCCGCCGCCTCGGCCGCCGCCTCGGCCGCCGCCTCGGCCGCCGCCTCGGCCGCCGCCTCGGCCGCGTCCGCGTCCCGGGGATTTACGCGCGTCTCGCGCGTCCTCGTGCGCGGCCTCTTTGGCGTTCGCGCGAGACGCGCCGGGAAGCGCGTCCGAGTCGTCGTCCGAGTCGGACTCGTCCGAGTCGTCGGACTCGTCCGAGTCATCGGACTCATCCGAGTCGTCGGACTCGTCCGAGTCGTCGGAATCCTCCTCCTCTGATTCGTCCTCGTCCTCGTCGCTCTCGCGCTCGTCGTCGTTCGCTTCCCGTTTTCTCGCCTTCGCGCACGCGCGCGCCATGCTCTTCGCCTTGGTCATCATATCCTCCTCCCCATCGCTCTCGCTCTCGCTCTCTTCATCGTCATCGTCATCCATCCCATCCCTCTCTTCATCATCCTCGCTCTCTTCCTCTTCTTCATCCTCATCGAACGCCTCCTCGTCCTCATCGCTCTCGTCGTCGTCGTACGCCGCCGTCGCCTCGACGCGACCCGTCAGGCACACGCTCGCCGTCCTCCCCGTGTGTCGCACCTCCACCCGCGTCTCGTCGCCGAAACACAGCCCCGATCCACCGACGGTGAATTGTTCTTGACCGTGGCCGTTTCGAACGGTGCCGATGGCGATCGCCTCGGTCGTCGCGCGCGCGTCCCCGCCGCCGCCGCCGCCGCCGATGTGTCCCGAGCGCGCGTTCACGGTGACGACGACGCGTTCGGTCGCGTCTCCAGGGGTCTCGCCCTCGCCGAGGCACAGAGCGACGTGCGTGATCACCACCATCGACCCACGGGATGGGGTGAAGGCGCGTCCGGCGCCGGGACCGACGCGGAGTTGGAAGAGTTCCATGATGAATGACGTGAAACGAAACTCGCGGCGACGTGTGAGGGGACGTTCGGGAAGACGCGCGAAGACGGACGTCGATGTGCGCGCGCGTGGGTGGGTAGAGGGAGAAACTCGAGGAGGAAAGGCATGCGTGAAGGACGGCATGCATGCATGCATGAATGAATGAATCGAGTGATGATGATTATTGCCCGTTGGAGAGCGCGCGAGAGAGCGCGCCGACGAGGTCGGCGGCGACTTTCGCGGCGGCGATGGATTTGAGCGCGTCTGTGACTTTTTTCACCGGTGTGAAGGCGGTGATGGGACGATTTTTGTTGATTTCGTACCGCATCGACCACTCGTGGTCGGTGGCGTCGAGCATGACGGCTTGACACAGACGGAACAAGTCGCGCGCGGCGGCTTGTTCGTTTTTAAAAATGGAGACGGATTCCACCGAGACGCCGAGCGGAACGCCGGAATCTTTCGTCTCGAGAATGATTTTTTCGCACATGGCGACGAGTAATTCCACCGATTTCTGCGCCGGGTTGTCCGCGCTCAAGATTTCGCGCTCGACGTCGGCTGGGACGGAACATCCGAGCCACTTTATGAATTTCATCGTCTTTTCCCGACCGCACGGCGCAAAGGTGAGCACGACGCGCTTGGGCGCGATGCCGCGCTTTTTACACTCGCGACCGTAATCGTTCAAGAGCTTGATGGTCATATCCGCGTCGAAGATGGCTTGCGAGATGAACCACTCGGCGCCCGCCTCCGTCTTGGCGCACAACGTCTCGTGTTCGTTGCCCTTTTTCGCGTGTCTCTCGGCGATGGTCACCCCGCCGAACGCGCATCCTTTCCTCATCCCTCTCAAAAGCTCCGCCGCGCGCTTGATCGTCGGTCCCGCGTACGACTGACTCGAACTCGCGCCACCGACGAGATTATACGCCCGCGTCGCCTTGGTCGCCTCCTTCAACCACGCTCGAAACGCGTCTTCGCTCTTCTCCTCCGCCACGCACTTGTACACCACGCTCTCCGTGCCCCCGCTCGCGCGTTTCAGCAGGCTCGCGAACGCGCCTGGATCGCCCAATTTGCGAAACGGGAACGGTCTCGGCTCGGGCGTGCGTCCAGCCTCCTCTTGAATATCGTAGACGATGTATCCGTCGCACGCCAAGCCTCGCGTCTTTCTGACAAACGCCTCGGCGGCTTCGCGGGACGCGTCTTCGCTCGATCCATCGAGCGCGGGCGTCACGCCTACGAAACGATCACCGACGAGACGAGACGCGCGTCAGTCACTCGCTCGTTCGCTCGCATCGCACGCGTGGCGTGTCATCGGCGCGCACATTCATGCATCCATTTTCATTCATCCGGACACATCTCGTCCGCGCGCCCGCATCGTCTCGTCGTCTCGCGTCTCGCGTCGCGCGCACCGAACAGAAACACCGGTCTCGACGCATCCTTCAGCGCGTCCACGAGCGACATGTCGATCGTCGTCGACGCGTCGCGCGATGAAGATGGTCACCGATCGATCATCTCGTCACCTCTTCAGGTTTTTTCGAGTTTTTCGCCGCGGGACGAACCGAAACGAACCGAAACGAAACGATGTCGATCGGTGCGCGCGTGAAGCGCATAAATCGTGCGTGTAGACATTAAAAATGACGTCGCGTCGCGACGCGGGCGGTATGAATGGAATAAAATGGATGAATGGGTGGAACGGCTGGAACGGAACGGAAACGCGTCGGCGGTTTCGTTTGAGCGCGTCTCTCTCTCTCTCTCTTTGTCTCTCGCTCGCGCTCACGCCGGGGCGAACGGAGGCGCGCGGTTCGAAGAACCGCTCGTCGAACGAGCCCACGCGCGTCGAAGTTTCGTCGCGATGCCCGCGACGACGCCGGAGACGAGCGCCCAGACGACGATACCGCAGAGTCTGAGCGCGCTCGCCGCGCCGCTCGGCGACGATAGTTTGGATTTGAGCACCATGACGGCGACGCGTCGTCGTCGTTTATCCATCTGTGCGTTGCACGCCGAACGCGCGGGTCCCTCTTGGAAGACTTCGCACGCGACGTGTTCGCCCGGCGCACCGCCACCCGTGACGAGGGCGCGAACGGCGTCGGCGAAGCCTCCGACGAGGCGTCGAAACGAAAACGTCGCCGCCGAACGCTCCGCGGACGCTCTCGCCGCGTCGACGAGCGCCGCGCGCACGCTCGGCGGTGGTAACACGCTCTCGGGATTCGCATTCACGGCGAGTCGTCGCAACGTTCGTCCGGCGCTGGAATCGACGAGTTCGTTGGCGAGTCGGGCGACGGCGTCGCGCGCGTGTTCGTCCGCCGCCGACGAGGACGCGTCGTCTCGATCGCCCTGTTCGGCGGCGGATCCCGCCTGGGCGCTCAATTGCTCGAGCTTGGCCCAATTCACGCTCCCTCCGTCGTCGAGCAACATCGTCGTCAACGCCTTCTTCCCTCTCGCCGTTCGCGGCGACAAGGCGCGAAAGATCGCCGTCGGCGCCGCCACTTCGTACATGTTACACTCGGTTCTCGCCGCGGCAAAGTCGAGCGTCGTCAACGATCGAATGACGAACACCATGTACGGAGGTAAATTGAACCGATACGCGGTGGAAATCTTGGTGAGATCGACGACGAGCTCTGTGAAATTCGCGCGCACCTTTGGATCGCCCTCCTCGCCGTCCATGCACACCTCGAACGCGCGACGAAACTCTTCGTCGGTGATGGGTTTCCACGATCCCGGTCCGCCTTTAGTGTAATCCGCCTGATTCCCGTCCTCGTCGATCCACATCTGCGGCGTCTCCGGAAGCATATCCATCACGCGCAGATTATCGATGAGTTCGCCCCACTGACTATTTAAAATGTTTAAAATACAGTTCGCCATCGCCTCTTGCTGTTCGTCGTCCACGCGACAGACGAGTCCAAAGTCGAGGAGCGCCAATCGTCCGTCGTCGGTGAAGAGCATGTTACCCTCGTGCGGGTCCGCGTGCACGAGTCCGGTGCGAAACAACTGCGCGGACGAACACTCCACCCCCATCTGTACCATGAGTTTTTGTTCCTCGAGCGACAACGCCTTCATCGGTCGTCCGACGATCCAATCTTGCGTCAACACTTTCTTCGTCGTCATGGACGCGCGGTGCCGAGGAACGTAGACGAAATCTAAAAATTTGAGTGATTTTCGAAACGCGTCGGCGTTTTTCGCCTCGATGGTGTAATCGAGCTCTTGAAACACCCCCGCGCCGACTTGATCCACAATCTTATCGAGATCTTCGCTCCCGTTCAATCCGGATTCTTCCACCCAATTAAACCCGAGTCGAATGATGTGTAAATCGAGCGCGATTCTTCGCACCATGCCCGGTCGTTGCACCTTGACGGCGACTTTCGTCCCGTCGTGTAAACGCCCCTCGTACACCTGACCGATGCTCGCCGCGGCGATGGGTTCATCGCTCAATTCTTTATACAACGAATGTACCGGACCCGGCGCCGAGGCTTCGCTCTCCGTCACCGCGCCGCGCCACGCCAACTCGCGACGAATAATCTCTCGCGCCTCGTTGGACGAAAACGCGCCAACCTTATCCTGCAACACCTCTAAATTCTCCGCCGCCTCCTCACCGATGATATCCGGTCTCGTGCTCAAAGTTTGCGCCATCTTTATGAACACCGGACCTAATTTAGCGACGCCGTCGCGGAGTTTCCGACCTCGCGTTCGTTTCTCCTTTGGAACGTTTACGCGTTCCTCGTACGTCCACGTCGCCACCACCGACGCGATCGTCGCCACCACCTCCGCCGCTCGCACCGCCAATTCCGCGGGTGAGCGCGAGAAATACGCTTCGATGTCCACCATTTTTTGTGAGAAATCATACGATGGGGAAAAGTCGAGGACGATTCGATCGAGCGCGTCGTCGTCGTTCGCGTTCGCGTCTTCGCGTCCCGCGTACGAGACGATCGCCTCGTCCACCTCCTCGACGTCACGCGTCGCGCCTGCTCGCGCGTCGAGACGCGTTAAGTCGACGTCGACATCTCTCGCGCTTCGATCGGCGACGGATCTCGAGACGAGCGCGCTTTTCGAGCGTCGGTCGCGTCGACGTCGAAGCGTCTCGACCGAGGTCCCGTGTCGACGTCTCATCGCGCGCGCGTCGTCTCGAGACGCGTCGGCGCGCGCGCGAGACGCGAGGAAACGTCCGCGAGAGTGTTCCGCGCGGTGTCGCCTCGCGGACGACGCGGTGGCGGACGCGGTGGCGCTCGCGGGCGCGCGCAACATGATGGGTCGGCGCGGCTCCAAGTGACGACGATGGATGGGGTTGGACGTCAAGGGGGTATTCGTTGAGTCGTGAACGGTCGATTGGGATTGGTCACGCGGGCGCGTCTACGCGAACGGACGCGACGGTGATTCGAAAGGCGGTGGAACGGTGTCTGTGCGTTCGGACGCGGCGACGACGTCGTCGGTTTTTCTCCGTGTCGTCTTCGTCGTCTTCGTCGGCGTCGTCGTCGGTGTCGTCGTCGTTGGCGTCGTTCTCTTTTTAGGCGTTCGAAGGCGTTCCGGAAGCGTCTCTCGAACGTCTCTGAGCTCGGCGATGAATAACGCGTTGTGCGCCCACCCGGCGTATGGACCGAAGATGTCTTCCATGCGACGCTCGACGGCGCGCATGATTTTCGGCGTGACGGATTTGGCGTCTCTGAGCTCGGGGGCGTAGTGCTCGCAGGCGAATCGCCACACGTGCGTGTCCACCGGGACGGCTCGGTGTTTGTCCAGAGAGAAGAGACAGACGCACGCGGAGACTTTGGGACCGACGCCGGGGAGAGCGAGGAGGGCGGCGTGCGCGTCGAGGTACGGCGTCTCGTCGCGCAGTCGACGGAGGTACTCGTCCGGCGTCGTCCCGAGTTGTCCCGCGACGCGCGCGAGCGTCTCCGCGGCGCCGACGATGAATTTGGCGCGGTACCCGAACCCGAGCGCGCGTAATTCTTCCTCGGTCGCGCGCTCGATGACTTGGGCGACGCTCGGAAACGCGTGAAACGTCGTCGTCGTCGTCGACGGCGTCGACTCGTCCGCGCCCGTCGTCGTCTTCGTCTCCTCGACGTCGTCCCTCGCCACGTCGTCCATCGTCACCGGTAACGCGTCGCCGTATCGCGAACACATCTTTCCAACCATCCCGTGTATCCTCGAGATGTGATTGTTACTGCTACAGATGAAACTAAACAAACACTCGCTCGGATCTTGTCGAAGCGTTCGCGCGCCGTCGATTCTCGGCGCCAACGCGCGAAACCTCCCGTCAGCCTTTGAAAACGTCTCGTACAGCGCCTCCAACTCGACGTCCGCGTTGAAATACTCGCGAATTACCCGTTCGTCGTCCTCCGACGTCTCGTTCGACGGTCGACAGTAGACTTTATACTCGACGCCGCCGCCGTCCCGACCGGTTTCCCTCGCGCGAACCACGCGTCGTCCCACGACGCCGACGTAATCCGACCCGTCCTCCCCGCGCGGACGCCACCGAAAACTCTGTCCCGTCGGCAGCGTGTGTCGCAATCGAAGCTCGGCGCGCGTCATCCCGCGCAACGGGCGCCACGCGGCGTCGGCGATCGGTCGCACGACGATCGGTGAATTTTCGCCATCGGTCGTCGCCGTCTCGTCGTCTCCCGCGCGCGTCATCCCGCGACGCCGTCGCGACGGAACGATGAATGAAAACGATGCGCGTCGCGCGCGCGCGATGGCGTGCGCGGCGACGATGACTCGCGCGCGCGCACACGCTCGCATGAGTGACGACAATCGACATTTCACGACGCGCGGCGACAGTTTTTCGACGACGCGAGTCATGCCGGTGGCCGAGGTCAAGGTGCGCGCGCGAAAGGATGGAACGCACTGTGCGCGCGCGATCGATCGATGCGCGCGACGGCGCGCGAGACGCGGCGCGACGGCGCGCGCGGGATGACGATTCGCGCGTGCGTTTCGGAAAGTCTCGAAAGTAACGGTCGATGGGACGCGCGCGTTGACGCGCGCGCGCCGTCGTCTCGACGCCCGAGACGCGCGCGTCGAGCGCGAAGGAAAAAGAACGCGCGCGTTCGACCGACTGATGTGTCTCTCGACGCGCGCGCGACAGATGATTCACGGTGGACCCTGGGGGCCGAGCGGGACAATCGTGCACGTGAACGTCGAACACGAGGATCGAAAATCAGACGTCAAGCGACGCATCTCGCACGCGACGGGGATTCCGGTGACGGATGTCAAGGTGATCCTCGCCTCGCCGACGCAGATCGCGGCCGGGTCGAAAAGGTGTCCGGGATTATCGTACGGGAACTGCGGCGTGATGGAAAAGCTCGGTTTAGCCGTGTTGCAGGCGGAGACGGGAGATAAACCGTTCGTGCCGAGATTGAGTCCGAATCGCATCGATAATAAAGGGAATTGGACGAAAGTTGAGTGAGCGGTGCGATCGATCGGTGTCTTCTTCTCGATGGACGGGGGGTGCGCGTCGGGTCGCGTCGCGATTACCGCGAGACAATTTGTCATTCTGATTTTACAACGTAATACGTCACCCTTCGCGCTTTTGCGTCGTCTACTCGTGATCGTACTGGTAATCCTCGAAATCGTTATACATCCGCGCGCCTGTGGCGTCGCAGTGCACGACATCGAAGCAAATTTTACAGAAGAAACTCGGACTCTCCGCCGCCATCTTGTCGCCGTAGGACACGTGCGCGGCGTCAAAGACGCCGCAGATGGAGCATCCGCGTCGAAACACGCGCCCCTCGCGTATGACGAGCGGGTACATGAGATGATTGGATTCATCGTTGGCGTGCGGCACGCGCACGTCTCGCACGCGCCATTTGTGTTCGCACTTGCCCTGGTGCGTCATGACGTACGGTTTGCCCATGGTGAGCGGGACGTCGGCGAACGTCACCCCGCGCATGTCTCGTCCCGTGAACCCCTTACCCTTGATGTTCATCTCCACGGGCGCGCCCGGCGCCGCCAACGCGTCCTTCTCTTGGTACTCCAACAGGGGCACCGAGTAATCCACCGCGTCCGACGAGCGCAAGTCGTTATAAAACACCCCTTCGACGAACAAAAATCCATTCGTCGTCTTCGGGTGCCCCTCTCGCTCCGCCTGGACGTCTCGGAGACAATAGATCATATCCTTAAACGCCGCCAACGGCGTGGACCCGCGAACGATGACGTCCATGACGAGATACGATTGTTTCACCGGGTGAAACACCTCGAGCCAAATCACCGCGTCGTTCCCCGACGGCGCCGCCTCCTCGCCCTCCACGCGCACGCGCTTCTCTCCGGCTCGCACGCGCGCCAACTCCGCCGCGTCCATGTGCTCGATCTCCGACTCCAACAGTTCGCGCGGTTTCCACAAAACCTTGGTCACGTCCACCTCTTTCCTCAAGAGGGCGCGCTTGTACTCGCGTCTCGCCAACTGTTCGAGCTCCAACTCCACCTCACGAATGGACGCCAACGGCGCCATCGCCGTCTGTTCTCGAAGATGCTGCGACATTAACCGCGCTCGTTCCGCCTTTTGCGCGTCCGCCGCGAGCGTCTCTTTGGATTTCACCTCTCGCGTCGCTCTCGGCGCGCGCGTCTCTCGTGCCCGTTCCTCCTCCGTCGGCAGCGGCACGCTCGGCAACATGCCATCGATCGCCTTTTCGAGCGTCACCGCGCGTAAATCACTCATCGCGATGTCCCCTGCGTCGCTCTTCGCCCCCCCACGCGCGCTCGACGATGTTTTTTTCCCTCGTTTCGGGACTTCGGCGCTCGCGCGCGTCGCCGCCGTTCTCAACGTCTCGAACGCTCGCGCCGCGCGTTCACAAAAATCCCCGGCGCGCTGCCCGCGACGAAAACAAAACAACGTGTCGTCAGTCATCCTCCTCCTCGTCACTCGCGCGCGCGCGAGGCGTCACGAAAACGAGGCTCGAGTGAACAAAAAATCAAATTCTCGTCGACCACGCACGATTTCTTCCCCGGGTTTCAGGTTGGGCGTCTCCGGCGGACAGTGCCGCGCGAGCGTCGCCGCCGTCTGCGCGTTCGCGCGTTGAACGTCCGATCGCGTGACGATGTCCGTCGTCGTCACCATGGATTCGAATCGTTCGCGCGCGAGAATGTGACGAGATTTTTGGAAAATTTCCGTCGTCACACCTCGTCGCGCGCGCGGCGCGTCTCGGGAGAGCGCGACACCGCGAGACACCGTCGTCGCGCGTCTCTCGACCGGCGCCGATGTCCGCCGTCGTGCACCTGGACCCCGCGATTCGCGCGTGGGTGCTCCTTCCGATCACATTCGCGATGTACCTCGTCGGCGCGTTGCGTCACCACGTCTCTCGCGCGACGGCGGCGCCGCCCGAGGCGTCGACGGAGGCGATGCAAGAGATGTCTCTCGCGCAGCGGGCGGAGCGGTGTCGACGATACGCGGGGTATCTGCGACGAGAGGCGTTCGAGGCGAGACGGCGGTTTTATTGCGACGCCGACGCCGGGGCGCTTCGAAAGCCAACGTCGTCCACGGGGGTGAATCCGCAGGCGGCGATGCTGAGCGACCCGACGAAGATGACGGCGATGATGCGGAAGAACGTGATGATGATCGCGCCGCAGATGTTGACGGCGGCGTGGGTGAATTTTTTCTTTACGGGGTTCGTCGTCGGGCGGGCGCCGTTTCCGTTGACGCAACGGTTTCGAGGGATGCTTCAGCGCGGGGTGGCGATGCAGAGTCTGGACGTGACGTACGTGTCGAGTTTATCGTGGTATTTTTTGAATTTCTTCGGTCTGGGCGGGGTGTTTCAGCTCACGCTCGGGAATAACGAGTTGAACGACGCCGAGGCGATGAAGAGCGCGTTCGCGAGCGGCATGAACGCCGATCGCGCGTTCGCGAGCGCGCGTGAGGGATTGGAGACCATCAAGCACGAGCACATGATGCACATCGCCGACGGTCGGGCGACGAAAATCTTGTGCGCGCTCAACGCGGGGGCGACGCCGAGACAAGCGAGACGCGCCGCGGCGAAAAAGTAAACGCACGCGCGCCCGAGGAACGATGACAAGTAGAACAGGAGCACGTAGTCAATAAAGCATTGTTATAGTTAGTGAATCGTACAGTACACACCGTGTAGTCGCGCCGACGTGTGCGAACGCGAACGCGAACGCGATTCTGACTGAATGTGATGAGTGCGCTCGACAACATCGTCCGCAGTCTCAGGCGGCGTCGCGTCGTTCGCGCGCTCGCGCGGTCGACGTCATGGACGATGACGACGATGACGACGACGCGTGCGCGACGTTTTCGTACCGTCGCGTGCGAGACGTCGTCGACGACGCTCGCGGGACGGTTTCGGGACAGAATGCACCATCCACGAGCTCGACCGCGCGCGCCGTCACGCTCGTCGTCGCGAGCGGCGATCGCGCGCTCATAGCGCGCGATGACGGTCTCGTCTGCGCGCTCGACGTGAGACACGCGTCGAAGAGACGATGGATTCGAGGACGACGACGCGCGACGGCGTTGGCGTTGGACGGCGTCGGTTCGCACGCGCTCGTCGCCGACGGACGAGGCGAAATCGTCGTGTACGCGCTTCGAAGAGCGCGTGTGAACGGTGAGGACGACGATGACGGTGGTGACGACGACGACGCGTGCGAGGAGGTCGTTCGCGTGACGCATCACAGAGGGGTGACGTGCGCGGCGTTGGAGCACGAATACGGCGAGCGAGGCCCGGGCCGAGGCGGCGTGGCGTACGGCGACGATCGCGGAGGCGCGTACGTGCGCGTGAGCACGCTCTTGGGACACAAAATCGTCGCGCTGAGTGGTGGAGAGGACGCGAGCGGGGCGGTGCGCGCGATGGCGTGGGGATCGAGAAACGTCTTGGCGTGGGCGTGCGACGCCGGCGTGAAACTGTACGACGTCGGAAGGGACGAAAAGGTGGCGCTCGTCGAGCGACCGCGAGGGAGTCCGCCGGCGGAGGCGTACGCACCGCACCTGACCTGGAACGAGACCTCAGACGCCGGGAAGACGTTATTGGTGGGGTGGGCGGATTGCGTCAAGGTTGTCAAGATTCGATTAACGGATTCCGCCGACGTCGCAAAGAGAGGTGGTAGACATTTTTCAACGACGCAAACGTCGACGTCGTCGGTGATGCATCGAACGAATTCGACGTCGCTCGTGAGCGACGGTGACAATGGGTCGACGAGCGACGTCGGTGCGGGGATGTCGTACGTCGCGAGGGTGACGTCGATGTTTCAAACAGAGTATTACGTCGCAGGGATTCAACCCTTCGGCGACGCGTTAGCCATCTTAGCCTGGTCTCCGGACGTCGATGAGGACGGTGAGACGCACCCGGAGGTGCACGTCGTCACGCACGCCAACGTGACGCAAAATATAGACGTCATCGCGACGAGCGACGGCGCGAAGAGACTCGGGTGCAACTCATTCGGATTGGCGTGTGCACAGGCGCCGCTCAAGAGCGGCGGATTCGATCGGTGCAAGCACTGGGGCGGTCACAGATGGTGGAGACACGGGCACGAACCTCGGCTGTTCGTGCACTCACCGAGCGACGTCGTCGTCGGCAGGGCGACGGGCGCGAGAGAGTACATCGATTGGTTGGCAAAGCGAGAGGATTACGTCAAACTCATGGACGTGTGCGAAATCGCGTCTCGATACGGACACATCGACGGAACCGTTCGCGACATCGGTCACACCGTCTTGCAGCGCACGTTCGACGCGCGCGACTACGCCCAGACGGCGGCGTTGTGTTCGAAATTGCTTCGAGGCGAGCGCGCGGCGTGGGAAGCGTGGGTGGAAAAATTTATGCTCGCGCGTAAACTCGCCGAGCTTCAACCGTACATACCGACCGAGGATCCAGTGTTGAGCGCGAACACGTACGAGTTCGTGTTGAACGCGTTCCTGGCGGAGGCGGAGCACCATCCCCGGTTTCTCGCCGCCGTCAAGGCGTGGCCCGCGCGCTCGTACTCGCCGCGGTTTCTCATCCCCGTCGTGCAGAGTAAACTGGAGGGTTTAAAGACGAACGAGAGCGCGCTCTCGTCCATGTCCTCGGTCGTCTTGAAAGAGGCGTTGGCGGAATTGTACCTCAACGACGGTCAACGCGAACGGGCGCTCAATCTGTACCTCGACATTGGCCGCCCGTCGGTGCTCGGCTTTATCCGACGACACGATTTATTACCCTTCGTAGCGAGGAACAAGCTCAGTCTCTTGGCCCAGCTCGACACCCCCACCGCCATGGATCTCTTCGTGCAAAACCGCGACGCGGTGCCGCCGAGCGCGGTCGTGCCCGAACTTTTAGGTCAGGGCGGGTACGGCGCGCGCGAGCTGACGCACGCCTACCTCTCCGCCCTCTTCGCCGAGGACCCGACGCACTCCGGAGAGTATCACGACAAACTCTACGATTTACACCTCGAGTTCAATCCGAGCGCGCTCATGGACTTTTTGAAGAAGAGCGCGTCGTACGACGCCGCGCGCGCGTGCGCGTTGCTCGCCGGAAACGACGCCCTCGTCTTTGAGCGCGTCTTTCTCCTCTCCAAGCTCGGCTCGCACGAGGAAGCCGTGCGTGCGCTCGTCACCGACGCCAAGGACGTCTCCGGCGCCATCAAACTCGCGAGTGCGCTCGATAATCCCGTCGAACTCTGGCGCGTCATCATCAAGGTGTCCGCGGAATCGACGCGGTTTGTGGAGACGCTTCTCGCGCACGCCAAAAATCTCGCCGGCGACGAAAACGCCATCGCCCTCATCGACGCCCTTCGCGTCGGTGTCCCCATCAGCGATCTCAAAACCCGTCTCATCGACATCATGGACGAAAACACCGCCCTCACGCGGTCGTTGCGCGCGTCTCACGCGTCCGAGACGCGCCGCGCGGAGACGTCGGTGGCGTTGAAGACGAAAATCGGCGCGCGCGCGTTGCGTCGACATCAAATTCACGTCAGTCGTCGTCGATGATTTCTCGCCTCGATGATGCCGATCGACCGCACACCCACACCACACGCGTGTATTGTAACATCAGCTCGCTCGCTTTCCACCCACACTCGTCGTCGCCCGCGGAGACGACGGTCGCGCCGCCGCCGTCTCGCTCGCGCAGCCTCGGACCGATTCGTCATCGACTCCACACACCGCGTCCGACGCCTCCGTCCCCGTCGTCTCTCCACCGCGCCGACGTCGCGCGCGCGAGGTTCATCGCGCGGCGTCTCGTCGTCTCGCGCGCGGTCGTCGTCTCGCGCGAGACGTCGTCCGTCGTCGACGCATTTTCAAAAGATTTTTAACAGAAATTCATGACGACGTCCGACGTCGACGCCGTCGCCAAGCTCGAGCGCGTCATGCTCTACGCGATGGAAATCATGGATGAGAAGTTTACCGCGGCGCTCGCGTCCATAGAGCGGAAGATTGACGACGCGGTGGCGCGCGCCTTCGAGGGACGAGACGCGCCGGCGGCGAAGAGATTACCAAAGGCGACCAAGGCGAGCGCGCCGGCGGGGCATAGGCGCGCCAAGGCGGCGGAGACGAGCGTCGGGACGAAGCGTAAGGTGTCTCCGGTTAAGGCGGCGGTTAAGGCGGCGGTTAAGGCGGCGGTAGAGGCGACGACGACGACGACGACGACGACGACGACGTCGTCTTCCGATTTGGAGGAGGTCGGCCCTCGTTCGGGGGCGGCGGACGACGAGTCGAAAGAACACGAAGATTCAGCCGAGAAACGAGTCGTGGGTCGACCGGCGAGCGGTATGAAGGATGTACCATCGTCCGTCGCGGTGCCGGCGCCGGCGCAGAACGTGAAGGCGCAGACGGTGAAGACGCAGACGAAACCCGCGGCGTCGGCGGCGCCGGCGAAGAAGAAACAAAAAACGCACCAAGCGCGCGGTTTGACCGAGGGTGATCTCACCACGGATGAGAAATTACTCATCACCACCGGACGAGGGCGTCAGGGCGAGGTCATCTCCACCCCGCTCGGGTACGCGTACTTTACCAAGGAGGACGACGAGACCATTCTCTCCGTCGGGAAAAAAATCGGCGCCGAACCCCTCACCCTCTACAGCATGAACCGATGGCATCTCAAATTGAAAAATTTCAGAATCAAAGACACCCTTCGCGTCGGCACGAGACTCTGGATCGTCCCGCACGAGGACTGGGAGCGAGAATACATTCGAGAGGATCGCGCCGAGGTGCTCTCGGGTTTACACGCGCGCGTCAAGGAGGTTTTCCCAGATTTCATCAAAACCACGCCACCCTTCGTCGGACTCAAGGTGAAGGATTTCGCGAAATTGGATTCGTCCAGGAAATTCTACGACGACATGACGGCGACCGTGAACGCGGCCGAGGCGGCGGCGAGACGATTTCGAGACGAGGAAAAGCTCGAGGATATCGAAACCATTCGCACGCGTTTCGACGAAAAGTGGGAGAGCATCGGATTCTTAAAACCCGACGACATCCTCCCGCGGTGACGTCGCGCGTTAAGCGTCCGTCCCACCGCCGATGCTCGGTAGTTTGTGATTTACATCGTGCGTTCGCGTTACGCGTACGCGTCTTCGGAACGCGCCCGCCCGCACACGTCGCCTCTCCTATAGTCCATCAAATCATGCGCGCCCACGCGCGACGTGTGAGTCGTCTCCTCGCGCGAGACCTCGCGCACTGGCGCACACCGCCTCAAAGCGACGTCTCGCGCGTCGCGTCGTCCACCTACGCGTCGTCGTCGTCGGCGGCGGCGTCGACATCGGCGCCGACAACGGTTTCGAAATCAAAAACCGTCGTCGGTCTCCTCGGTCTCGTCGCCGGCGCGTGCGCGTATCGCGCGTTCGTCGTCGACGACCATTCGTCGTCGTCGATTCGCGATCCAGAGCGGGACGCGTGCGCGAGCGATTCGGACGACGCGCGCGCGAGACGCGCGCGGCGGTGGTCGGAACGCGTCGGCGGACGTTTTCCCGGGTGCGACCTCGCCGCCGGTGACGCGCGAGAGGGCGTCGGTGCGTTCGTGCGAGGCGATGAACGCTGTGGGACGCTGTTGATGACGTCACCGGACGCGGCGACGATGAACGTGCGATCGTGCGCGGGGGATCCGACGCTGGGCGCGACGTACGTATCGCTCGTCGAGAGCGGCGCGTTGGACGAGCGAACGGCGACGATGTGCATGCTGATGATTGAAAGAAGACGCGGAGACGCGAGCGCGTGGAAGGAGTACATCGATGCGTTGCCGAGGAGGTACGACGCGCCGTTGAGTTTTACGGATGAAGAGTTGGAGAGATTTTTGAGAGGCACGCCCGCGTTCGCGGCGGCGAGGGCGCAAAAATCGAGCGCGCGGAAAATGTTCGAGGAAAACATTCGACCCGCCGTGCGCGCGCTGACGCAGGCGGATAACGCCGCCGGTGGATCGCTGCACATGCTCCCGGAGGTGTCCGAGCGGGAATTCCTGTGGGCGTACCAAACGTTTTGGTCTCGCGCGGTGGCCATCCCCGTCGGTCCCGCGGAGGTGGAGAGCATCGTGCCGGGGATCGATTTCGTCAATCACGGTGGTGTGACTCGAACGAACGCGCGGTGGGAACACGTCGTGGACGCGAACGCGCCGGGGGGTGGGTACGTCGCCTTGCTGTGGTCGCCGTCGAGACGAAGACGGCCGACGGAGGGTGAGGAAATTTTCATCGATTACGGCGCAAAATCATCCGAATCGCTTCTGTTCACGTACGGATTCACCGCCGCGGACGATCGCCCGGCGGCGGATGATCTCACCGTTCTGCCGCCGTGGATCGACGAAGCGCCCGAGGATCGCTCCGAGCTCGTCTCGGCGAAAATCGCCGCGCTGCGCGCGCTCGGCGCGCCGCCCAGATTGACGCTTCCCGCGACGCCGTCCAGACGCGGCGTCGTAGACCTACCACCGGACGCACTGCGCGTGCTTCGAATTTGGACCGCCGAGAACGTCGACGCCGTCGCGGACGTCGTTCGAGACGCGTCGTCCGGCCGTCGTCCGCGTCGACTCTCCGCCGCCGACGTCGCCGACATCCGAGACGCGCTTCGCGCCTCCCTCGGCGCGTCCTCGCACGCGCTCCGCGAGCTCGAAGACGCGAACACCGCGCGTGCAAACGAAGATAATTCGAGGGCGCGCGCGTGTCGCGCCTACCGCGCCGCGCGTCGACGCGCGCTCGACCTTTGGCTCGAGCGTCTCTCTTCCTGATTTTCATGAGATTTAAATGTTGTATAATAAATGTCGAATGTCCGACATATAACACGTACATAAACTTTTCATCCACTGAATCGAGGGCTTGGCGTCGTCATCGAGCCCCACTGCTCCGCGCGCGCCGTTCCCTTTCGCGCGCGCCCGACGACGGAGACCATGCACGCGATCATGTCTCGCCCCGCGCGCGTCGCCGCTCCCACCGCGCGCGCGCAAGGACGCGCCGCGAAGACGAATGCGCGAGCCGCCATTCGCCCCACCGCGCTCCCGCGCGAGATCACCCGCGCCCACGCCGCGCGTGAGTCTCGCCTCGCCGCCGTGCGTCAACCGGACGCGAGCGAATTCATCGACCCGACTCAATTCACCGAGCTCGAGCTCACGACGTCCCAGATGACGTCGTATGCGAGCAAGAGACCGAGGGGTCAGTTTGTGTCCCGGTTCGGCGACGACGAACCGAGAAAGGGCTCCGACATTCTCGTGGAGGCGCTCGAGCGCGAGGGCGTGGATTGCGTGTTCGCGTACCCGGGCGGGGCGTCGATGGAGATTCACCAGAGTTTGACGAAGAGCGTGACGGGAATTCGAAACGTGTTGTGCCGACACGAGCAAGGGGAGGTTTTCGCGGCGGAGGGGTACGCCAAGGCGACCGGTAAGGTGGGCGTGTGCATCGCGACGAGCGGACCGGGGGCGACAAACTTGGTGACTGGATTGGCGGACGCGCTCTTGGATTCGGTGCCGATGGTGGCGATCACGGGTCAGGTGCCGAGACCGATGATCGGGACGGATGCGTTTCAAGAGACGCCGATCGTGGAGATTACCAGGCAGATCACCAAGCACAATTATTTGGTGATGAACGTGGAAGAGATCCCGAGAATCGTTCGCGAGGCGTTCTTCTTGGCCGCGTCCGGTCGACCCGGTCCGGTGCTCATCGATATTCCGAAGGATGTGCAACAGCAACTGGCGGTGCCGTACTGGGAGCCAAAGGTTTCGCTCAACGGTTACCTGAGCCGTTTGCCGGCGCCGCCGACGTCCCCGCAGCTCCAACAGGTGCTCGATTTGATTAAAGATTCTAAGCGACCGGTGGTGTACGCTGGCGGTGGATGCTTGGACGCGGACAGAGAGTTGGTTGAATTTTGCCGCTCCACCGGAATTCCGGTGACCAACACGCTCATGGGTTTGGGAACCTTCCCGCAGAGCGATGATTTGAGCCTGAGCATGCTCGGCATGCACGGTGCGGTGTACGCCAACTACGCCATCGACAACGCCGATCTTTTGCTCGCGTTTGGCGTGCGATTCGACGATCGCGTGACGGGCAGGTTGACGGAATTCGCCAAGCGTGCCGCCATCGTGCACATCGACATCGACCCGGCGGAGCTCGGTAAGAATAAAAAGCCGTTCTGCTCCATCTTCAGTAACATTCGACCAGCGTTGAAGACGCTCAACAAGCTCATCTCGCAAGAGAAGCACCTTCCGGACTTTTCCGAGTGGCGTGCGGAGATTGAAGTCCAGCGCAAGGAGTTCCCGTTTCCGATTCCCGAACAAGTCGGCGACGTCATCGCCCCGCAGGCGGCGATTGAGCTCTTGTGCAAGATGACGGAAGGTAAGGCGGTCATCTCCACGGGTGTCGGTCAACACCAAATGTGGGCGGCGCAGCACTACAAGTTTGACGAGCCGCGCAACTGGTTGACGTCTGGCGGTTTGGGTTCGATGGGTTTCGGTTTACCCGCCGCCATCGGTGCCCAGGCGGCGCGTCCGGATGAACTCGTCGTCGACATCGACGGCGACGGCTCCTTCGTCATGAACGTTCAAGAGCTCGCCACGTTGCACGCGGAAAATTTGCCCGTCAAGTGCTTCGTGTTGAACAACCAATACCTCGGTATGGTTGTCCAGTGGGAGGATCGTTTTTACAAGGCGAACCGCGGGCACACCTACCTCGGATCGCCGAACGATGACTTCCAAGTCTCCAAGGAGGAGGCACACATTTTCCCGGATTTCGTCACCATCGCCAACGGGTTCCGCGTCCCGGCCGAGCGCGTCATGCGCATGAGCGATCTCGAGGGCGCCATCAAGCGCATGATCGAGGCGGATGGTCCGTATTTGCTCGACGTCATGGTGCCGCACGTCGAGCACGTGTTGCCCATGGTCCCGGGCGGCGGTACGTTTAAGGACACCATCACCACCGGTGATGGCAGAAGCCCGGAGGAGAAAGACATGAAGACCTTGTAGACGCCGACGAAACCTAGCAAAAGCAAAGCGTGTGAATTAATTTTATCCCTTCGTCGGAATGACACCCAGCCTTCGAAACCGCTCTCTCCCGCTTCGCTACAACGTACATCAAATGCTCGCTACAAAGAAACAACTATCAACTACTCATCGCATGGCTCTGTCTCCGCGCGCTCGACGCGCTCACCGCCCGCCACCATTTTTTTATCCTCTCGCTCGTACCGACCGTGCATGAAAGACAAAACTCCGTTCCACATCAACCCGATGGCGTTCATCCAAGGAATCGTGAGATGTTTCGGAATGATGGCGAAATTAATCACCTGTGCCGGCACCCACACGCACCACAGCGCGCTCAGCGTGTCGAACGCCGTCTTCTCCCACATGGCGAACACCTCGCGCGGTAAATCGACGATGCGACACCCCCCTTCGCTGAGCACGCGAATGCCTAAAAACGTCGGCAAATACAGAAACGGTTGCACGAACGCCTGATCGATCATCACCACCCCTCCCGTACTCAGCGCGAGACCGTATTTCGGTCGCCACGCGTCGTTCAGAGGTTTGAGCCAATGATTATACAGCCGGTATTGAAACGCGCCGACGTACGTGACGCCCAGGATAAAAAAAGACGCCACGCGATTCCAATCCAACGCGAACACGCTCTTCTCCTCCATCACGATTTGTACGAATGCATCCGATACCACGCACTTGGTCACCGACGAAAACATCGCCGTGACGAAGGGTCGCTCGACGACGGTGCGTGCGTACGCCGCCGCCGCGCGCGCCCAATAGTACTCGCGCACTTTTTCGTGCATCAACGCCCCGAGGCGACTCACGCCGGCGTGTCGAAGCGACAACATCGGATTCACCACGTCACGTTTCCCTCGGTTTTTCGCCTCGCGCGCCGCCGCCGCGTCCATCGCCCCTTGTCTCAACCACACCGGTTGAAACGGTCTCGCGTTCCACAACTGCGTCTTAAACTCCGGGTGCGTCAACACGTCCAACCACGACCCACCGGCGTGGCGCAGCGCCGTCACCGGCACCGCATCTCCCGCTGCGCGTCGCCACCGACGAATCGTCGCCCACGCGCGTTTCGCCGCTCGAGTCGGCGCGCGAGGCGTCCGCGTCCCCGCCCGCGCGCCCGCCATGAACGCGCGCGCGACCTCCTCTCGCGCCTCTCGCGTCTGAAACACCTCGAACCACGACGCCCCCGCGTGGCGCAACGCATCGACTCTCGACACGCGCGTCGGCGCGTGCTCGGGCGCGCGTGGCGCGTGCTGCGGGTGATGGCCGTGGGGCGCGCGCGGCGGTCGCTTGCCCCTGGCGTAGCGCCTCCCGCGCGTCCCGACGTCGTCGCATCGCGCCGAGGACGTCTCCGGACGCGCGCGCGGGTGCGATCGCGCGTGAAAAAGCGCGCGCGTCGACGCGTCGGACGACGTCGACGCGAGACGTCGAAGGGCGTCGCGCGCGCGTCGAGAGAGCGCCGACATGGATGCTGGACGCGCGTCCACCGACCCTCTCGCGCGCGCGTCGAGACCGTCGAGGAGCGTCGAGAGGCGACGTCACCGCGCGAATAGTCACCGCGCGATCGATCTCACCATTCGCGGTCGATTCGCGCGCGTCGCGCGTCGAGAGGTGACGTCGACGCGCGCGAATCGACCGCGAATCGACGCTGCATGTATAAATAGTTCTCGGAAACACAGGCCATACATTAACTTTAAAGTACCTATCTAAATAAGGCGGGAAAAAGTGGAATCTCATCGGGAATGATTCTTCGCGACGGTTGCGCCGCATTCCACCGCGCCTCGTCCTCGTCGACGGCTCTTCGCGCGTCGATCGACGCGTGCACGCCCGACGCACTTCTCGTGCGGATATTCACGCGGTTTTCAGCGTCCAGAACGCGTCGACGACGACCGTAGACGCGTCATCGGATCTTTGGATTTGAGACTGAGGCATTCGACCGTCGCGTCGTCGTCGCGCGCGCCATGAACGTCCTGGACACGCACGCGCGCGCCGACGACGCGCGCCGACTCGCGCGTGATTTACTCGACGCCGACGCGGCGACGCGGGCGATGTCGGTGTCGTCGCGCTCGGACGCGCCCGGGACTACGACGAGCTCGACGCCGACGACGCTCGACGACGACGACGACGCTCGACGCGCGCGCGAGGCGTGCGCGACGTTCATCGCGTTGGGATTATTAGACGCCGAGGATGCGTTTCGCGATGGGAAGCGCCCGCGCGCGGCGACGAACGGTGGTGACTTGACGGAGGTGCTCGAGGCGAGCGGGACGACGCTCGTGCGTCTGTTGGACGCGTTGCCCGAGTTTTTGAACGCGAGCGCGCGCGCGTTGGCGACAAAACTTCCGAGTCCCGGGTCGAGCGCGGTCGCCGACGTCGAGCGAACGCTGCAGATTCGCGAGATTCGAAGCGCGTTTGCGTTTAACAAGGTCATCGCGAACAAGTTTCGAGACTTTGCGCGCTTACACTTTGACGCCGAGTCCCCGGGAGGGAAAGCGATCGCACGATTGGGATGGAGCGCGTACCTGTGCGTCAAGTGCGAAGCGTTACCGAAGTTTCCGGATCTGTACTCGTGTTTTCACTTGCTTGTGGCGGTGGAGGCGTTTTTACTCGTCAACGCGCCGAGAGAACTCTTGCGAACGTCGCTTCGAAACATGCTGACAATGTCGACGAAGGACGCCGTCACGGGATTACCCGATCCGTTGGCGAGTCTCAGCGCGACGAATAAGACGAAGATCGACATCGTACGTCAGATGTCCGACGCCATCGTCAAGGTGATGACGGAGACGTTTCCGAACGCGAAGAAGGATTCCGCCGAGCACTTTGACGACGTCGCGCCGTGCGACGCGCGCGTCGTCGGCGTATTCGACGGCGATAAAGACGTCGCCGAACGCATCATCGAGAGATACAAACGCTCGTCGAGCGAAACGTTCGGTCGTCTCGCCGTGGACGAAACCTTGTATCTGTACACGGAGATGTACGTCGAGGGATCGAGAGGCCGACGCGTCGTCGGAGATTTAGCAGAGTGCGCGACGGCGTCGATGCGAGGCGCCATGGCGACGCCCGCGCGTCGACATAAACGCACCGCGCCCTTCTCACCGATTCGACCGAAAAAGATTCCCTTGGTGGTCGGTCCGGAGAGTCCCGCGCGGCCCTTTCGCGGCATCTCCGTCGGCGGTCCGGGACCCGCGGCGACGCCCATCAGTCAAGCCATGGCGACGGCGTCGTGGTTACAAGACGTCGTCTGCGCCGACACCGTCGACGCGAAACTCGTCCATCTTCGTCGTTACGTGAAAACAGACGACGTGGAGACGCTGGTACGCCTGCGTAAACGCGTGGAAGATTTCGGACAACGCGTCGGTCAAGCGGTTCGCGAGGACGCGTTGACGACGAGCGCGCGAGTCAACGTCGGTCCGCAGAGCGTCGTCATGGACGCCCTCGTCAATCAACGCACCGACGAGGTGACGCACGTCTTTTTCCACTTTCTCATTCGCATACTCAACGATGAGTACGCGAGAATGTCCGGCGACGAAAAGGATGCCGACTTTACGAGTCTCTTGTCGAGCGCGAGGTTTACGAAATCCTTGCTCGCGTGCGCCATGGAGGTGGTCGTGACGACGTACAAGACGTCCACGCTCGCGTTTCCGGCGACGACGCAATTGTTGGGGATTCACCCGTTCGATCTCGTCACCATCATCGAACCGTTCGTGCGCGCAGACGCCGAGGCGCCGAGAGAGATTCAACGACACTTTTACGCCATCGAGGAAAAAACGCTCGAGCGTTTGGCGTGGTGCAAAGGATCGAGTCTGTTTGACTTTTTACGAACGTTTCACGAGACGTCCAAGGGAGACGAAGAGAACGGAGGCGCCGAACCGTCGACATCCGCCCCCCCCGCGCGGGTCTCGACGCCCGCGCTCGACGTCTCCGCCATCGCCGTCGCCGCCGACGCCGGGAACGCCGCGCGACGTCCCGACGAGGCGACGTGCATGCCGCAGTGTCGCTCACCCGTCCGTCGCGCACCGACGAGCGCGTTCACCGCGTTTTCATCGCCCCTTCGCGGATCGACGACGCCGAGACGTCGCGCGACGACGGCGGCGCGACTCCCCTCGAGTTTTGCCCCCGTGCGCGACCACGACGTCGAGCGTCCGCCCGGATGCGACGCGTGCGCGTTTAAAGCGCTCCGCATGTTCTTCGCCAAGGTGATGCATCTCGCGGCGAGACGATTGAGCGATTTAGCGTCTCGTTTACGGTTATCGCCGCAACTCGCGCGAGACGCGTACGCGCTCGTGGAACACGTCGTCTACGAACACACCAGTCTGGCGTACAATCGTCACGTCGATCAAATCATCCTGGCGAGCGTCTACGGCGCGTGTAAAGCCACGAGAGACGCCAACGGAAGTAACGGTGGCGGTGGTGATGCTTCCTCTGCGTCGACGACGTCGCTTCAGTTCAAGGACATCATCTACCAATACTCCAAGCAACCGCACGCGCGCGAAGAAATCTTTTGGACGACGATTTTGGAGCAGACGGATCCCGAACTCGACGTCGTCTCTCGAGGCGACATCATTTCCTTTTACAATCAAGTCTTCGTCGGTCGCGTCAAGACGTTTCTCTTGACGCTTCGCGAACGACGCGCGCGAGAAAAAGCCACCACGGGCGAGCGCGGTGCGACGGATGGGGATGAGAATTTCGTCGTCCCGCCGTCGCCTCGCCGTCGACTCCCAATCGACAATCAAACCATTTACGTCTCGCCGATGCGTCCCGACCGCGTCGCGAACGCGTTACACCACGCCGGCGCGACGGCGACGCCTCGAACGAGAAGTCTCTTCGCGACGATCGGTGAGACCGCGTACGCGTCCTCGAACGACGCGTTCGAGGCGATCAATCGAGAATTAAACGCGGCGGCGGCGCCGGGGACGAAATCCGCGGCGGCGACGACGACGACGCGTTTCGCCGGCGGCGGCGCCGCGAGGTCACAAATTCCGAATTTCGGCGATCACAATCGATAGTTTAGCGCGTGGATGAACGGTCTCTTTTCCATCATCGCGCGTGCGCGCGCATCGCACGCGTCATCGCGTCACCAACCTTCCGGCGCGCGCGTCTCGTAGTACAACGTTTTCGTAAAAAGCGCTTCTTCTTCCCCAACGCATTCGTCACTCATCCACCCCACGACCGCGCGTCGGTGACGCGTTCCGCGCCTCCGTCGGCATGGACGTCCTCGCGCGTCTCGGCGTCTCCTTCGCGTCGTCGTCGAACTCGTCGTCCGCCTCGCGCGCGCTCGCCGTCGTCGACCATCTCGACGCCCCAGGGTCGTGGGTCACCGCCGCGCTCGTCGCCGACGCGTGTGACGTCTACGGAGGCGTCGTCGTGGCGTGTTGCGAGACGCCGTCGATGGAGATAGAAACGTTATCGCGGAAACTCGCGCGCGGACGGTCGAGGGACGCGGTGACGCGAGCGGTGGCGCTCGGAACGTGCGCGTTGGTCGACGTCTTTCGCCTCGACGACGCGACGTCGGGACTGGGGACGCGACGCGCGTTCGAGGAGGTTCTCGCGCGCGCGAGGGCGGTTCGAGAGGCGGCGACGCGCGCGTCGTCGTCGACGTCGTCGTCGTCGGTATCGTCGAAGGTGTGCGTGGTGGTGGACGGCGCGGATTCGCTCGCGCCGGGACGCGCGCGAGGCGACGACGCGGCGGCGGAACGGTTTTTGGACGCGTTCGAGCGCGAGCTCGGGGACGGCGTGGACGTCGTCGTGCGCGCGCACGCGGACGTGGGCGCGCGCGCGGGGTGGTTGGCGGAAAGCGTGGATTGTGAGATTCGAGTGGAACCGTTGCGCACGGGGAGCGCGGAGGACGCGCACGGGACGTGCGAGACGACGCACAGGAACAACGCGTGGAGACCCGAGGGCGCGGCGAGACGGTCGAGGGCGACGTTCGCGTTGACGGAACTCGGGGCGCGATTGGAGAGCAGGGGGTGAGAGAGAGAGAGAGAGAGGGGAGGGAAGAGGCGGTGCGCGCGTACACGCTGGCGTCGTTGTAACAATTCTATTTTAATTTTCATCGTTCGGCGCGGCGGCGTCTTCGACGCCGTCTTCGTCTCGCGCGTCCGCGCCCGCGACGACGGGTTTCACCGCGGAGACCGGGGCGTCGACGTCCATGGGATCGTCGTCGACGTTGACGTCGACGTTCGCGAGCGGGCTCGCGTCGGGTCGGTCGTTCTCCGCCGCGTCTTTGCTTTCATCCTTTTCCTCCTCCTCCTCCTCCTCCTCCTTCTCGGGCGCGCCGTCGTCTCGCGCCGTCGCCTCCTTTGCGGCGTCGGACGTCGTCGTCTCCGACGTGTCCGCTCGACTAAACTCGACGTTCATCTCGATCGCGTCCTCATTCGCGGATGGCTCGGCGACGGGTTCGGGAACGTCCTCGACGACGACTCGGTCGCTCTCCTCCTCTAGCGCCTCCGCGGCAGCCTCCGCCGCGAGTTCGCGCTCAATCTCGGCGAGCGCCTCGTCCGCCTCGCGCTCCGCCTCGCGATCGCCCTCATCGTCGCTCTCCTCCGGCGCCGGCGCGTCGGTCGCCTCCTCGGTCGCCTCGACGACGATTTCGGCTTCGACGACGTCGTCTCGTTCGCTCACCGCCGGTTCCTCGCGCTCGTCGTTTGCGGCGATGACGTTACCGATGATCTCAGCCACCGTCAACGACACGAGCGTCTCGTTGGCGGCGCGTTCCTCCGCCTCCTTGACGGCTTTCGGCTTGCGACCACGCTTCTTCCCCTTCTTCGCAGCGGGCTCGTCGTCTTCTTCACGCATCAAAGGCACGCCGCGACCGGGCGCGTCGTTAGCGCGCGTCGATAGCGGATTAATGCCGTACTTTTCGGCCCACGCCGCGGTGGCGTCCTCGGCGTACGGAGCCGGCGACACCAAGCCGTATCGCACGCCGCGGCGATCCAACGGCGACGGATCGGGGAGTTCGCCGCCAATCTGGCGTAAAACCTCCGCCGGACGAAGCCTTGAGACGCGGAACGGTTGCGAGGGCCCACCCGGAGTCTTTCGCGGCCACACCGGGTTGGCGGAGCGACGCTCGATCTGGGTGACGGTGGGTAGAGAACTGTGCACGCGTTGATACACCTTGGTTTCGCCGCGCCAGTACTCGAGCGGTTTCGAACGTTGACGCGTCGATCGTCGCAGACCGCGCTCGTTCGCCTGTAAACCGGCCAACGCGAGCGACTTGCGACGCTCCATCTCCGCACGCAAACGCTTGTGTGGAACACCCGCCGTCGTACGCTTGCGCGGCGCCGGCGGCTCTTGAAATTCGTCGTCCCAATCGTTGAGCGCGGCGTCGTACCCGACGTCCATGTCCATCTCGCCGTCGAAATCCATGAGCGGAGGTTCATCGCGCTGCGACACGCCGAAATGGCTCACACCGCGCGTCTCCTCGGGTAATCCCTCGGGGTACTCGGCGTTCATCATCATCGCCAACGCCTCGGCGGCGTTCGGCGTCCCCGCCGCCGACGGTCGACCGCTCTTCAGCTTCGTCACGTTCGGCGTCTCCATGCCCGCCGCCGCGTGCGCCGGCACCGCCGTTGACGGTCGAAACATCGGTCGCGGACCGTCGAACGTGCCCACGTTGACTGAAAACGGATTCGCGTTCGATCCTCGGCTTCCGCTTCCGCTCCCCGCGCTCGCGCGCGAATCCTCTCCAATCTCCACGATGCTCACCCCGCTCGCCATCGGCGCCGCGCGCGGTCCGCTTCCGCTCGACACGCTCATATCGCTCGAACTCTTCGGTTTCATGATGCCCGGAAGATTGACGCGAATGACGAACGGTCGCGCGTTCACCGCGCGTCCCGTGCCTCGTCTCAACTTTAATCGCGCCCGTCGACTCTTCAACGGTTCAAACGCCCCCGCGGGTTTCCCACCCGCCGCCGCCGCCGCCGCCGCCGCCGCCCGCGCCGCTTTCAACTGCGCCAACCGCGTCGTCGCCGCCCCCGTCCCTCCTCGCGCGCCTCCGCTCGGAGTCGTCGTCGTCGCCTCGAGTCGCGATAAATCATCCATCGTCTTAAACGACACCCGTCTCGGTCGTCCCGATTCTCGCGCGCCGCTCGGTCGACGCACCGCCGATTTCACGCCCATCGTCGTCTCGTCTCGCGCGTTGGCGTCTCGCGGCGTCAGCGCCGTCGCCATGAAGATGTCGCCGCTCGCTCGCGTCGTTTAAAATTTAAAATTCGTCGGCGCGCGTGTGTCGCGACGCGCGCGTCGCCTCGCCGTCCTCGCCGCGCGCGCGCGCGAGTACGGCGTTACACGCACGCGTTCGCGTCGGGTCGTGACGCGCGTTCGCGTCGGGTCGCGTCGCGCGCGGGTCAGTGACGACGAAGGGCGTCAACGGTCGATTTCGTTCCCCTCGAGGAAAATGTCATGAAATGTGAAGAGACGACGCGCGAATGGACCCCTCGGACGCGCGGGCGGCGACGTCGACGGAGAGAAAAGGCGCGAATCGATGGAGGTAGAATTCGCGCTTTTCCGTGCGGTCGGTCGAGCGTGGTGGACGCGAGGCGTCGTGTGGTGAGTGATGCTAACGTTTACTATAATAGTATTTCTACTCTGAGCGCGCAAACCGTCATCCGTGTTCTCGTCGCTCGCGGTCGGCGCGCGTGGGCTGTCGACCGAAGGCGCGCGGTCGGTGGATGCCCTCGTCGTCTTCGTGCTCGTGGACGACGGTGCGCACGCGCACCGATCGACGGCGTTGCGGCTTGGGCGGCGGCTGGGACGCCGACGGGGCGCCGAAGGCGCGCGGAGGCGCGACGTGTTCGTCGTCTTGGTATTGTTTGACCACCTTTCTGACGCGAGCGACGCGTTGACGTTCCTTTTTGACTGGCTTGGGCGCGGAAAAGCCGGGCGCCGCGGGGTACTCTTCGTCCGAGTCGTCGTCATCCTCCTCGGGATAGCACGCCGGGCAATAGTCTCGACCGTCGGGACCGGGCATGACGTCCTCTGGTTCCATCTCTCGCTCGCAGTTGGGACAAGTGAACGGCTCGGGCGCCGATCGATCGGGTCGACCGGCGCGACGCTCGGGCTCCCAGCACTTGGGACAGTGTTGCTTGTCGCCCACCTTGAAGACGTCCTCGGGATCGCACGGTTCGGCGCAGTTCGGACACGCGAACGGCACACACTCTGGACAATACTCCTTGCCGTTCTTCTCGATGATGTCCTTCGGTTCGCACGGTTCGGCGCAGTTCGGACACGCGAACGGAGCGGTCGTCTCCTTCGGTACGCACTCTGGACAATACTCCTTGCCGTTCTTCTCGATGATGTCCTTCGGTTCGCACGGTTCGGCGCAGTTCGGACACGCGAACGGCACGCACTCTGGACAATACTCCTTGCCGTTCTTCTCGATGATGTCCTTCGGTTCGCACGGTTCGGCGCAGTTCGGACACGCGAACGGCACACACTCTGGACAATACTCCTTGCCGTTCTTCTCGATGATGTCCTTCGGTTCGCACGGTTCGGCGCAGTTCGGACACGCGAACGGAGCGGTCGTCTCCTTCGGCACGCACTCGTGGCAGTACTCCAAGTCATCCGGACCTCGCACGATTTCGTTCGGCGCCTCGACGGTGATGCCGCAATTCGGACAACTGACGTCGTCCTTGTGCGGGCAGTCGGGCGCGTCGTGTCCCGGTTCGTCGCAGATGGGACACCGAGCCACCACCTGTCGAGCGACGAGCGCGCGTCTCGCCTCGGCGTCGCTCGGTTCCTCGAGCATGGTGTGCGTATGCGGCTTCTCTTGGATGGGTTTGCGGCGTTGCGCGTCTCTGAATGTACCTTGAATCGCGTCCGACACGCTGGATTCGGGCTTGTTTCGGAAGCACAAATCACCGAACGCGTGCACAAACTTCTTCGCCGAGAGTTTCTGCGCTTGACAACACACGTACCCGTCGGGCTTTTTATCCGTCGGGTCGACGCGACCGTACTGGGCGCCTTGATACACCCAATCGGGCGTCGACGTCGAAAAGTCGACGTACGTGTTGAAAATCAACTCGCCCTTTCGATTCAGGGGATTGCTTTCGCCGACGGTCCACATGGTGACAGCCTTGAACTCCTCGAGCGAGATGCCGTCTTGAGACGTAAACGCCGAGTACACGGTGTTGACGACGCGCTGATCGGCGTCGGTGAACCCGCGTTTCTGCAACGCCGCCCCGAATCGTGCCTGCGCTTCGTACGTCTCGACGAGATGCTTCGTCTTCGGTCGCAAGATGCGTTCGATGAACCATCGAGTGGCGCGCGCGACGCCGCGATCCTTCATCGGGACGCGGTCGCCGTAGACGAGCCAGGAGACGAAGACGATCGCGGTGAGATATTCGTCCAAGTGCATGCCCCACGCGTGCTTCTTGCGAAGCTCGAGTCGTGCACCGGCGCTCGGACATAACGAACCCTCCAACGCGCCCGTCTCGCGATCGAGCGTGAGGCATTTGGCGAGGAGATCGTGATCCTTCACCGTGTCGAAGACGGCGCGGAGAACGCTCGCCAATTGATTGTATTGCGCGTGCGGAAGTTTGCTCGAGACGTCGCACGTCGACATCAAATACACGAACTGACGGTAGGACATGAGCACGTGTTCGGCGGCGGCGCCGCGCGTCTCGTTATCCTGAGGACCGGACGGTATCGAGGCGTACACCTTGAAGACACCCTCGAGGAATGTCCAGTGATTACGAATCTCGCTCCACACGTAATAATTCCAATCCTCGGGTTCAAAAGAGACGGCGACGTCCGACGAGTTGGCGACGCCTTTTCGCTTCATCGGATGCGAGTCTCGAATGAGTTCCTTGCCATCCTTGCGTCTTCGCAAAATGGTTCGAGCGATGGGTTTGGAATTCGCCGTGGCGTGTAATTGACGCACGTCGCCGATGGTCATCTCGTCCGCCGGTATGTCGCCCGCGTCGATGACGATGTTCGGAAGCACGGGTCCCTCCTCGACGTCGGGTCGCCGGTACAAGCGCTCGTCTTCCTCGGGCTCCTCCTCCTCTTGAAGAATCAACCACGCCGTCGTCTTGGCGAGATTTCCTCGTCTGTTTTCGAGCTGCACCTCCGCCTTCCACTGCAAGTGTTCCGCCTTGACGGTGTTGTGCTTGTCGAGGACGGCACCCTTGTGAATGATGTCGAAACGCTCGCCGCTCACCGCCGGTAATTCGTCTTCGCCCGCGAATTCGCCGCGGTCGCGCATGTCGCGCAATTCCGTCGCGAGTTTCGTGTGTACGCTCGAAATTTCCTCCTTGAGACGAACGGGAACGATGACGTTCCAACTCAAATCTCTCGCGCGATCCGGATCCTCCTCTTGGATGATGATGGTTTCTCTCGTGCGGAAGTGACGCTCGCGCTCTTGTTGAAGTCGCGCCTTTTCTTCGTCGTCTTCGTAAATGAGGGCGTAGAGATTACCGTGTCGAGGACATCGCTCGCCCGGTTCACACTCGCAGAGACAACAGAAATCATCGTACACGTCGTCAAGATCCAAGTGCCAGGGCAAGACGCCGCCGTCTTCGTCGGCGGCGAGCGCTTTTTCCTGGGCCATTTTCTCGTCGTACGCGTCCCAATCCGGATGAATGTCGCCAAAGTACCCTTGGAAACGAACAAAGTGCGTGCGTTCGCCCTTGCCGGCGGTTTGGAAGAAGAGTTCCTCTTGATCTAAATCCGCAGCGTCCGTGACATCCGTCTGAAACGCGCGTCGAACGTTATCAGCCTCTTGCAACGCCTCGTACTCGGCGAGCTGTCGCTTCTCCTCGAGCGCCTCTTGCTCCTTGGTTTTTTCAGATTTCGCGCGTTGCAACGTCGTGTCGCGCAATAAAAATTGTTCAACGGCGGGATTGTGTCCACCGTGAATGCCTCTTAAATCCTTTTGCGCCTGGCGGTAAAATTTACGATAGAAATTATACCTCTTCTCCATCATCTTCGACTCGATGAAGAACAACACGCGTCGATTTAAATCGCGATCGTCCACCGCCGCCGCACGAGTCAAACTATCTCTCGTCTGACGAGACAAGATCTTAAAGTACGATTTCGCGCGGTCATCGTGACTCTCTAAAATCTCCAACACATTCTTATGACGCCAGAGAGAGCGTATCCCTCTCGCAAACTCGAAACGCATCTGCATGTCGAAATTTCCGCTATACGCCAATCCTTGATCGCCCTCGGCGGATTCCAGTTGCAAAATCGCCCCCGCGCTCGGTTTGAGTAGCGACAACGTCGGACTCCACGCTACCCACGTGCGTTTTCGCAACCACTGCGACCGGTACTCGTCTCGCACAAAGAGGTGAATGATCCGCACGACGAGGTTTTTCCACGTGCGCGTGAGCGACCATTGAACGCGCGTAAACCACTCCGCCGAACTGTACGTTTCGTAAAAGATGCCCAACATAAAGACGAAGACGGCGCACGCGATGGTTTGCCACACGGCGTTTCGCGCGTTATCCTTGGTTTGTTGATTGATGATGTACGACACCGGCGCGATGGACACCACCGAGAGCATGAGCACGATGACGATGGTTAAAATGTGCACTCCCAGGTAGCGCTTCGCCTCGGCCATTTTAAACGGACGAAGAATGACAAAGACGAAGGACACCGCCATGACGAGGAGCGCGGTGAGCGCCTGCACGACGCCGTTTCCTTTCGTCAGCTCGTATCCGAGCAATTGAATCGCGCACAACGCCAACACGCGACCCATCTCCACCGTGCGAAACCACACGAAATCATCCGTGTATTGAAACGTGGCGAAACCGATCAAGTCGCGCTTCCAGAGTTTATGCCAGCCGTTCATGGCGAATTGAATGACCCAGAGCATGACGCCGTAAAAACCGATCGGGTACACGAGCACGGCGGCAAAGGCGAGCGGGAATAACTGTTGCCACACCGTGCTCCCGGTGACGGATGAAAAGTATCCAAATCGTAAATTCGGTTGCGCGCGAATGTATCCGAGCTTGTCGGTCACCGAGCGATGGAAGATGAAAAAATCAAACGTCGCGATGACGACGGCGATGTACGAGATTTGAATCACGTTCAAGATGCTTCGCAGCATGCGCACCCATCGGCGTTGTCCGATGCGAACGACTTCCACCGCCGGTTGCGTCTTGATGTAAAATTTACCCCAGACGTAGGCGTAGAGTTGCGCCAATCCAAACATGAACGAGACGCCGACCGCGGGCATCGCCATGAGGGATTTCCATCGACGGACGAAGTCGTACTCGGTGAAACACTCCAATCCAATCACCTCGGGATTGAGTTGCAGGACGTAACAGAGCTGTAAGAGCAACGTGAGACCGGGGTAATCGTTCCATCCTAAATTGTATCTCCCCACGACGCCCACCTCTTGTAAAAAGACGACGAGGGAGAGAAATCGCGAGTAGACGATGTACTTGGACGACGTCTCCTCGACGAGCCACGGGAGAAGAATGGCGAACAGAACGACGATGGCTACGCCAACGCCGTAGAGCGTGTGCGATAGACCGGACCCACACTTTAAACACTGACTGTTGAGTCGATAGTAGCCGTCGTCGCACGTGTCGCATCCGTCGTACAGGTAGCCGCGCGCGCACTGCTCGCGATCGGCGCCGGCGCCTCCGGCGGCGATGGCGTCCATCTGCGCCGATCCAGCGATGCCCTTGACGCCGGGACACGCTTTTTCGGGGAAACACTGCCGCATGGTGATCGGTTCTTTGTAAGTTCGCGTCGGCGGCGAGACAACGTAAAAGCCCGGTTGCGGATAGGGCACCGTTAAATTTGTCTCGGCGCAATACGTCCAGCGTCCCGCGCGATTGAAGGATTCACTGTACTCGGGACACGGGAAACAGTATCCCGGCACGCCGTACCACCCAATGTTACAGAAACACTGATCCCTCGATGTGGCGCCTTGCACCGACGTGCTTCCGGGCGGACACGTGATGCATCGATCGAGACCGGGGACGTCGGAGTAGTACCCGTTGTTGCACCGCGTGCAAAATCCGCGCTGCGTCGTGCCGCCAGCCATGCCCACGGGACAGTTTCGACACGTGTGCGAATTGAAGGCGTCCGTGACTTGACCGAGAGGACAGATGGAACACGTCCCGTACTTTTTCGCGATGGACGGCGCGGTGGGATTCTCCGGTTCCGTCGTGTATCCGAGCGCACACCCGACGTGAATGTTGAGCGTCGCCTCGGCGCTCACCAAACTTCCGTCGTCGACGACTCGAATGGCGTACTTTTCCACCGGGTACTGTCGTGTTGTCGTCGACGCGGAGAAGAAGCCGTACAGAAGCGGCGGCGGGAGGTAGTAGAGGGTGAGAGACGTGCCGTTGGCGGCGACTCCGACTTGGTCGAGCGTCGACTCGGTGATTTCGTCGACGGGTCTCCCGAATCGATCCGTGCCTCTAAACCAGCGACCGTGCGCGCGCGTGGCCCAATCGCTCTGACTCGGGATGGGTTTCCACGTCAAAAACAATCGAAATTCAGGTCCAGCGTCGACGTCGTAGGGACTGAAGACGATGGGCGTCAAGTCGGCGTCGCCGACGTCGACGTTTCTATCTCTATTCATCGCCGCCTCCACCTCCATGTTGGCAAGCGTGGGCGGATCGTTTACCGGTCGCACCGTCACGTTCACCGCGGCGCTCGACGCGAGCGAGAGATCGGCGCTCGATACTATGAGAAACTCGATCGTCTCGGCGCCGGAAAAGTTCGCCGGCGGCGTGTAGTTGAAGTACTGGTAATTGACGTTGCCGTCGACGAGATTCACCGAACAATTGTTTGGAAACTGCACCTCGCCGCCGCAGAGCAGCGTCACCGTGCCGTTCGGAGCGTTGGTGACGGTGTACGACAGCGTCGAGGCGTACGACGCCTGCATGATGGTACGACCGAATCGTCCCTGCATCGTCGTGTCCTCGTTGACCCAATAATGCGACGCCACCGCCTCTGGCCGTCCCGTCGCGGATCCGACGGCGACGACGACGCTCGCCACGTCGTATAGTGTCCTGTCGGGATTGTCTAAGCTATCGTCCACCGAATATATGAAATAATCGTAGCCCGTAAAGTTGATGTCCGGCACGTACTCAAACGTCGACGACGTGGAGACGGTGGGATTGGGCGTGATGAGCGTCCCGTGTTTCGGCGCCTGTCTGATGGTCCACGTGAGACGATCACCGTCGATGTCCGACGCCACCATGGGTCTGGCCAACAAGCTTCCAGTAATGGTGTGATCAGCGTTACTGCGCATCGGGATGACGTCAGCCGTGGACTCGTACGCCAATATGTCATTCCCGTTTGCCGCGACGGGGGCGTCGTTTCTCGTCGCTATGTGCACCCTTGCCTCGTGAATATCCGTGGTGCAACTGTTATTGTACAGGAGGAGCGTCGCAGGCGAACAGTCGACGCTTCCATCTTCGATGAGACCTAAAGCCACGGCGACGTCATATTTGACGGTGCCTCGAAACGTAAAAATGTCGAGACCGTTTTCATTCGGCTTGACTTGGTAGGACACCACGCCGTAACCGGCATTCATCTGGACGCCGAACGTTGCCTCCACCGCCTTTCGCGGATCGCACACGGTAAAAATCTCTGCGACGAAAGGGATGCCCCTGGCGCTCGTGAACAGCGGGAGCTCTCTCTGCCAGAGCGCTGAATCTTCGTACGTGTAAAAGTTGACGATGTTCCCCGTGGAGTTGCTCGTCACCAACAACTGCGGCGCGTACGTCGCCGATATGTTTTCTAACGCTAGGATGTTCGCCGGAATGGATCCCACCTGATCGGCACCGATGAACGTCGAATCCGTGCCGTACGTCGCGTTCGTGTTCACCGTGTTCTGTTGATTGAGCAGGGCGATCCACGCCGCGGGCGGCGGAGGCGGGTACAAAGGCATCGGCGGCGGACTCGGCGGCGACGGAAACGGTGGTGGACTCGACGGCTTGGGCGGTGGCGGCGATGGCACGGGCGTGCTCACCACGACTGGTTTCTTGTCCCAACTGTACGTCTGCGCGCACAGAATCAGCGAGAGTAAGAAGAAGAAATAGGCCAAGAAAATAATGACGTTGTCGCTGCAGAGGTAACGAATTCGCTTCCATCCGCGCTTCTTCTCCGTGTAAATATCCGTCTGCTGATTTCCTAAGAGCTTCAAGTGAAGGTGACACGTCTGACCAACGTTGATGCCGTCGCCCAATCTCCATCCAGGGTCGACGAGACAGCCTAGGTAGAACAGATCCACGCTCTCCGGATCTGGCTGATGCTTCAAGCGACGACAAATCATTCGCTTGACTTTTTGAAAGTTATCCGTCAGCTTGCACTTGACCGTGATCGTGTTCACCTCGCCGTAATCGTCGTGTCTACGCATGAATAGCGAGTCGCGAAGCCTGACGATGGTGGGTAATCGACACACGACCGTGCACGTCGGCTCGTGATGTCCGCTGATGGCGGCGATGATGGCCGCGGAGACGTACATCCCGAAGAAGAACAGCATGACCGCGACCAAGATAAGCGTGCTTGTCGTGTCAGCCTCGACTGGACATTTGGTCGAGTCCGCGGGACCGATGACGCACTGCCCCACGTTTAACGAACCCGTCGGACACTGGACGTAATTGTACGGACAACACCCCGACGTGTTGGCGTTCAAAAGCGCGTCCGGGTACGGATAACTCACCAACGCCTGCGACAGACACGAGCACCGCGGTCCGGCGAATCCTACGTCACACACGCACTGTCCGTCGAGCTCAGAGCAGTATCCATTCCCGTTACAATCCACCGATGCCTGACACTGAAACTTGCACCGATTATCGCCGACGCCCACCCATCCGCGATCGCACGCGCAATCCTTCGCCGTCTCGTTCCACGTCCCGTGCCCGTTACACGCGTCTCTTCCACCATTCGTCGTCGTATTAAACTGACACAGACTTCCAGTCACACCGTGCGGACACACGCACTCCTTGCTCTGCGGCGCGCACGTCCCGCCGTTTTCGCACGCGCACGTCGCGCACCCGTTCCCCGTCAGCGCACCCACGCACTCGGGCTTCGCCACGCTAAACGTCCAATTCGCAGAGCACGTCTTACACGGTCCATTCATCGCGCTTCCGCTCAGACACTCGCTCAGACCCGCACACCATCCACACCCGGACGTCTTGGCGCAGTGGTCGGCGCTCCCGATGGCGGCGCACCTCGAGTCGCACGGAATCTCCACCTCCCCCGTCTGCGTGTTCACCACCTTGGGCGCCATCATGATCGGCGCCATCGTGCTCACGCACAGATCCGCGTCCAACAGGGAATAACACGTCGGATTGTGTCCATTAATCTCTCGCGAGTCGCACCAACCGCAACCCACCTCTTGCACGCACTCGCCGAACACCGCGCGTCTTTGACACCGCAGCGGACTCACGATGGACTCATCGCTCGCGTTCCACGGCGTGAGCACGTCTCCGTACGCACCCTCGGCGAGAACGGCGCCCGATCGCGCGCGCGGGCGAGCGCGGGCCGTCGAGAACGGCGAGCTCTCGACCGCGGCATCGTCCCCTTCGGCGCGTTCATCGCGTCCGGACGGCCAGAGCGCGACGAGGAGCGCGACGAAAACGACGAAACCGACCTCGGTGGGTCGTTTTCGCAGCCGTCCGCGCGCGCGCCGCGTCATGGCGCGCTCGCGCGACGGTGTTTGCGGGCGTCGGCACCGCGCCGTCCGAGAAGGCCGCGGTCGGTTGGTCACACTAAACACACTTTTCGGACACACGTAACATATGCATCCAAATTGTAACATATATATATTTAAATGAACAGTTCAAACCGAATAGTGTTACGCCCGGCGCCTCGGCGCGCCGGCGACCGCAGATCGACGCCTTCCGACGCGCGTCGCGCGCGAACCGAGCTCGAGGACGCGGGCGACAGACTCGCCGTCCAACGCGCGCGCGTCTTCGCGCCTTGCGCGCGCGTTCGCGAGCGGTGCGCGCGCGATGTCGCGGCGACGGTGCGCGAGCGTGGGCGCCCGCGGACGCCGAGACGCGACGACGGGCGATGCAGACGCGCGACGCGACGCGCGCGCGCGCGGTAAAGGATGCGCGCGGACAGTGTCCCGCGCGATGTGCGCGTTCGCCGCGTTCGTCGCGACGACGGCGACGCGAGCGCGAGGGGCGCCGACGGCGGATGTGTGTTACGGCGCGGCGTGGGAACCGACGACGTCGGCGACGAAAATGTACGTCGCGACGACGGTTCGACCGCTCACGTACGTGCCGAGCGAACACCCGTTGTACGAGGACGCGTACGCCAAGGCGTGTCTGAACACGGGGGACGCGAGTTGGAACACGTCGGCGCCGACGGCGATGACGCTGCCGCGGGCGACCAACGCGAACAACGAGCGATATTGGTCGAGCGCGCTGGGGGCGTGCGCGACGACACCGAGCGTGAACGCGGGGCAGCTATTTTATAACCGCGCGGACATGGGTTCGACGGCGTCGTACGCCGAGTCGAACACGGGATTGGAGAAGGATAAGACGGTGAGAATCGTCTTTGTGAGCGACGCGAGCGCGGGGGCGCACATCGTCGTCTTGGCGGGCGCGTCGTCGTCCGCGAGCACGAGCCATCCGGAGGTTGGCTTGTTGATGGAAGGGAATGCGCTCAGGGGGTTGACGAGCGTGTTCATCGAGGAACCTCGCGGCTTGACGAATGCGGGGACGAGCGGGAGCGCGTGCGATCCGTCGACGTCATCGTCCAACGATTGCTTCGAGCTCGACGCGAACTTGGGCTTGGGCAAGTTTCGATGGGGATCGGGGACGACGCAGCGCGGAATCGTCGTCGGCCACGTCCCGGACGTTAACGCGCACCTTGCGATGAAGTTTCAACTGTTGAATAGAATCGATGCAGTGGAGCTCGGTACGTTTGACGAGACGGCGAAGTCGGTGTCTTGGGTGACGATTCCGAAGGAGATGGCGATGCGTGGGTTCAGAATAGAGAGCATGAAGTGCGACGATCACTGTTTGGCGCACGATTCGTGCGCATCGTGCGCCGCGGACGACGCGTGCGGGTACTGCCCGTCGACGAAGACGTGCAAAAAGGCGGACGAGTCGTGCGACGCCGGATTGGACGTCCTTGGCGAGTGTTTGGACACGTGTGGGTCCGCACTGACGTGCGGTGCGTGCACCGAACGCGACGGGTGCGGATGGTGTCACACCACGGGACGGTGCACCGCCGCGCGACTCGACGGGAGCGCGCCGCAAGACGGCAACTGTTCCGCCTTCAACGTGGATTCGTGCGCCACGTGTCCGGGAGCCGTGACATCGACGCTCATGCCCGCGTATCTCGACACGGACACGGTGCACGCGTTTTGCAACGCGCGAGGGACGTGCGATAACGTCACTCGAACGTGCGCGTGCGACGAGGGATACGGCGGCGAAGGGTGTGCGAAGATGTGTCCAGGCGGCGCGAGTAATCCGTGCTCTCGCCGCGGCGTGTGCGACGACGAGACGGGTGAATGCTTTTGCAATCCGGGATACGGAGGATCGCGGTGCGAATCCGTCGGTACGGTGGGCGCGTGCGCGTGCGGCGTGGCGCACACGCGCGTCAACGCAGATGGGACGCAACAGTTGGCGTGTTCGGGTCGATTAGATTCCAACGGCGCGTGCGCGTGTCTCGAGGGATGGGCGGGCGTGAATTGTACCAACGCGTGTCCCGGCGCCGGCGTCGTCGGCGCCGAGATTTGCGGTGGTCACGGTTCGTGTAATCCCACCACCGGGGCGTGCGACTGCGACCCGTGCTACTCGCGAGACCCGTTCTCCGGCGCGTGCGTGCAGGACACGTGCGCCACGTGCGATGCCGAGAGCGGCGTGTGCGCGTGCGTCGGCGGAAGCATGCAGTGCGTGTGCCGCGGTCAATTTGACGGGTACGCGTGCGATCAGTGCAAATGCGGCGCCAACGGACGGTGCAACGCGCTCTCCGGCGAGTGCGAGTGCGACGCCGGGTACGGCGGCGAACTGTGCGATCGCGCGCTCGTGCCGCAACCGACGTGTCTGAACGGCGGCACGTGGAACGCCGCGCTCAGTCGATGCGTCGGCTGCAACTCGGGCAAGAGCGGCGTCCTCTGCGATGTCGACTGCGATCCGGATGTCAAATGCGGCGGTCGCGGGACGTGCAAAGCCGACGGCTCGTGCGCGTGTTTCACCGGATACGACGCCGCGAGCAATTGCGGCGCGTGCGTCGCGGGATACGGCCCGTTCCCAGAGTGCGGAAAGACGCTCGCCGCCGGCGAGTGCGCCGACGCGTCGGGCGCCGGATACGCCGGGACGACCAACTTGACGATTTCTGGCAAGCAGTGTCAACCGTGGTCTTCGCAGACGCCCACCGCGCACCCATACGACGCGCAGACGAGCGGCTCGACGACGAACGAGTGTCGAAACCCATCCTCGGACGCGCACCCGTGGTGTTACGTCGACTCGGACGCGCTCACCGGTCCCGGGACATACGTGCGCAACCAACCGCTCTGGGAATTTTGTTCCGTCACTGAGTGTAAACCGACGACGTACGCGGTGTCGCCCAAGGTGTGTGGCGTCTTCGGCGCCGAGAGCGTTACCCCGTTCGCGTCGGACGCGACGTCGGGCGAACGAAACGCCGTGAGTCGCGTCGCGCTCACCACGACGGGCGGCAGCGCGGACATCACCGGGTGCGCCAACGCCATCGATTTGGCCAACGCCGACGTCGTCTTACACGGAAATTTCGTCGCGAGGTTCAAAGAAGCCTCGGGCTCTGGGTACGTGCGCCGCGTCATTGAATACTTTGGCGTCAAGGCGTCGACGACGGCGCCGACGCACGCGAGCGTCGAGGTGAAGAGTGACGGCGTCGTCAAGATTGGTGGCGTCGTGTACTCGAACGACGACTTGCCGTACTCGGACGGCGAGACGGGCGTGCTGTGCGTGTCCGATTGGATGCCCGTGAGTTCGGGATTATCCGACGCCGCGACGCTTATGATTACGATTTCAGAGACGACGGTGGCCAACGTCACGCGAATTAAAGCGTGCGCGTCGTGCGCCGAACAATTGGTCGTCGTGTTGAGCGTCCCGGACGCGACGCCAGCGACTGGTATTTGCGCGCACACGGGCGACGGCGCGGTGGATTTCGCGAGCAACGCCGCCGGGACGTCGGCGCCGTGGAACTCGGGCGCTGTCGTCTCTCTCGCGAACACGTGCGGGGGAGCGACGACGCACGCGCCCGGAACGCCGACGAGCGTCGAGAAGAAGTGGTGCGATCAGTGTAGTTATTTGGGCGAAATGTACAACGCGTGCGTCTCGCAGATGACCAACGAAGGGTTTTCGTTTGCGCGCTCGGGCGTCGTTGAGGCGTGTCGAAGCGCCTTCGTCGCCGTGTACGGATACGACAGAACGATTCCGTCCTATCTCACGCGAACCGTGTCGACGCCGGCGACGCTCGCGGACACGGTGTACCCGTACCGCGCCTACGCGCCGACGACGGAACGTTTCCTTCTCGACGCCGACGCCGATAGATTACGTTTCGACGTCAAGGATGTCACGGAGACGCTCCCGACGCACATCGTCGGCGAGACGCGTTTCGACGCGGTGCGCACGCGATTGACGGGATTACCTCGAAACATCGACGGCGATACGGATACCACGCAAACGTTTCCGTTTCCGCGAATTCAAGACTCGTGTCGCGCGGCGAGCGACGTCGGCGCGACGTCAGGGTACCGCGTCTACGCCATGCACTACGAATCCGCCAAGGATGAACTCGTCGAGATCACCATGTGCGGTTCGGCGACGGGCACCGTCGTGGGAGTGTACGAAAAAGATTACGCGAAAGCGACGGCGACGAGTCACAATTCCGGCGTCGGTGGCGATGGGACATTGAGTTTTACGTTTACGCCGTGGGTGCGCGGATTGGCGACGTACGAGGCGCGGTTTGAATACGAACTCGCGTCTAGCGCCAATAACGTCACGTTTAGCGTCGCGCGCACGACCGCGACGGGAAGTCCAATCATAGGTACGTTTGAATTTTATCCGCCGACGTCTGCGAGTCGAGTCGGATTTGTCGGGTTTGAGTTTAACGTCCCGAGCGTCGAGTCGTCGTCGGCGGTGACGTTTACGATGACGCCGACCGTGGCGGCGGATTCCCGAGCGATGACGGTGACATCCGTGACGGTGAACGCCAAGAATTACGCGCAGGCGGCGTTGAAATTTCCGCCGTTCGGTGGTTTTAAACAGACGACGTGCGCGAAATTTCAAGCGACGGCGTGTGGCTCGATGCCGTTCACAGCTGTCGCGAAGACGACGTATTACATCGTCGTCTCGGGCGCGCGCGCCGTGTCCGGAGCCTTTAGCATGCAGATTAGAAAAGTGCGCGCCGACGTGACGTCCATCTCGACGTCGAGCGATAACGCGGCGCCGAGTTCGGTGCGCGCCATCACGGGATTGGTCGGTTTCGCCGACGGGACGCCGACACCGTATAAATTAGCCACCTTTGGTGACGCCCTGCGCGTCGTCGTTCGAACGTCGCACGCCGTGGACAAACCAATCATTCGTTTAGGGAATTACGTCGTTCCGAGCGGTTCGATTCTCGGCGCCGCCGGCGGCACCGAGTACTCGGCGACGGTGGTCGTCTCCGCCGCCATGGCGGCGTCCGGCGCCCCCGTCACCGTCAACGTGGCGCAAGCGAGCACGCTGAGCTTGCCGGCGCGTGGATTCGATGAGGCGACGCACCCGCTGGGCGCGGACATCGCGTTGGTCGTTGTGGACGCGACGCCCATCACGGTGTCGCATGCGTGGATTGTCAATCCCGCGTACGCGTTGGGCGTGGGCGGCGGCGCCGCGCCGACGACGTGCACCGACGTGGACACGAGTCTCGCCGCTCGCAACGTCAACGTCACCGCGGCGAAATACGCGAAAGTGGGCGAGTACGTCGCCGTGATTTTCACACCGAGCGAACCCGCGGGTTCGGTGACGGGCACCATCGGCGGCGCGACGGCGACGCGATGGATTCGAGCGACGGCGCCGTCCGCCGTCACGCTCGCCGTCGATAGATACGTCGTCGCCAATGCGGCGGCACACGTCGAGTGCGCGTACGCGTTGATCGATGATCTCACGTTGACGGATGGCGTGCTCGCGTTTGACATTTCATTCGCGGATGTCGTCGGCAACGTCGGCGCGCCCATCACGTCGGCGATTAATCAACTCACCGGCACGACGATGTATTCACCGTTGAACGATCGATTGAGCGCGGGACGATTGATTTACGATAAATCCGCGCCGACGCCGACGTCGTGGACGGTGGCGTACTCGTCCAGCGCGGAAATCACCGCCAATCAAGGATCGAAACCGTCGTATTACCACGGTTTCGCCAACGTCGACGCCGCGGCCAAGGAGTACCGTCTCGGCGACACCGTCGTCGTCACGGGCGTGTGGTCCGAACACGTCACCCGACCCTACGGCGCGTATCTACGAAGCAGCGCGTCGAGCGGCGTACACGTGCCGCAATCCGGCATCTCCATGCGGCCGATAGGAAGCGCGTTGACGGGCAAGATGGAGTGTTTCGCGAGCGAATTCCGTCCTCGCGCGCAGGAATCCATCTCCGTCGCGCAAGGTTTCGGCGGTTCGAATTACGCCCTGTCGAGATTTTTCAAATCGTGGCAAGTCTCCGCCACGACGGTGGATCCGTGCGACGTCGTCGGTAAGGGCGCGTTGGCGTGGTCGGCTCGCGCGGATTGTCAGGCGGAGACGGTGGGCGGAAACGCGCTGTGGATTCCCGCGTGGTCGGCGTGGTGTCGTCGAGGATGGGGCACGCTCGGCTACGCGTTTCTCGGCGGCGTCGATCCCGCCGGAAACGTCGCCGGAGATTTACGTCGGACGAGTCAATCACCGAATAACGCCGACGCGACGGTGATCATCAACGCCAACGCCGCCGCGGGCGACGTCATCGTGCGCGCGCCCATTCCGCTCGCCGGAAAGACGCCGCCGAGTTGGGTCAACTCGGTGCCTCGAGGCGATTGGACCGCGGATCCAAAGGTGATCGAGGTGTACATTGAACCGCAAAACGTTCGATGGAACGAGTACAGGCGCGTCGTGAAAGTGGGCGATACGTTGCAGATTCAAATGTACACGGATCAACCCGTCAAGGCGGCGCGCGTCATCATGGGGAACAATCAAGCGTTACCCGCGGCGACGCACGCCGAGGGTCCGAGCGCGTACAACGTCGAGTTGCCGTGCGGATCGCAGCCGGACATGGCCACCTTGCTCGGTTCGTACGGATTATTAGCGTTGAATGAGGAATTGTACAACGACGGGTCGACGTTTGCCGACGACGAGGATTGGTTTGATTGGTTGATGCAGACGTCGTACGACTACCGACAACCCGTGCCGGGGGTGCCGAATTATCCCAACGCCGCCGTGACGTGCAGCGGATTTTGGGTGCAACGCGGCGCGCGACCGAACGGCAAGTCATTCAGCGTCCGACGATTGTGTCCGAATAGATATTATTTACGAAGAAGCGTCCACGCCGCCGCCGCGCCGGTGACGTGCACCGACGTCAACGATCGTCTGTACAAGGCGACGGGCGCGTACAATTATTGGGTCGTCAACTTTAGATATCTGGCGTCGCATCAAACGGGTCTTCCGGACGGTCCGTTACAGATTCAGTGGCAATTGACGACGATGGATGACCGCGTGCTCCCGTCGAGCGCGACGTGGACGAGCTCGCGTACGTTTTTCACCGACGCCGTCGCGTCGGCGGACGTCGCCCATCTCAAACCGTCGGCGACGGACGCCGTCGGTCCTGCGTTTAATCCCGCGGTGAGTTGCGGACGAAACGCGGACGTCGCGTTCGATCAACCGGGTTCGGCCATTTGGGCCGTCAAGGACACCGTCGCCCCCGGATGCGCGAGCGGCGCGTCGTGCGCGTCCACCACCGTCGCGAGCGTGGCGAACGCCACGGGCGTCGCGTACCCGTCCGTGACCGACCCGACCGGAAACGTCGTCACGCGCGTCGCCACCGCGGGTGACATCGTCACCCTCGTCGTCAGTTTCGACGAACACATCGCCGCGGGCGTCTACCTGACGGTGAACGATGTCGTCACCGCCCGCGCGACCAAGGTGGACAAGTACGCCGCGACGTTTACGTTTACGGTGACGCGAACGCTCGCCGATCTCAACACGTTTTTGAGTTTCAAGGTGTTCAATCTCAAGGATATTCAAGAGGCGAACACGGCGACGGCGGAATTTTTAACGTCGACGTTTAGCGGCGAGCGCGTTCGACTCCAAGGCGCGAGCGAATTGTCGGCGTTCACGTTTGCCGCGAACGAAGCGTGTTCGGCGACGAGTAACAACGCCGTGAACGCGCAGACAGCCAAGGATGACGACGTCGTGACGGTGTCCCTTACGCTTCCGGCGACGCCGAACGGCGCGAACGGCGCGGTGGTGGCGCACGAGTCGAAAATCGCCGGCGCGCCGGCGACGCCGACGATTGCGTGCGCCGGCGCGACGTGTTCCGTCACCATGACTCGCCGCGTCGACGCCGCGTCGTCGGATTTCGTCGACGGCAACGTCGTCTCTTGGTCGCTCGTGCTCGTCGGCATGACGCGGTGCGCGCACGCCGCGGCGTCGACGTGCGCGACGCGCGTCAAGTTCGTCTCGTGCGGGCCGAACATCGCCTCGAGCGTCGTCGTCGATTACGCGCCGCCGACGATTTTGTCCTCGATGCTCGTCGAACCGAACGCGCCGACGCATCGAGTGGTGAAAGGCAACGGCGGAAGCGTGCGCATGGACGTGACGATTTCAGAAAAAATGCATTCGTTATCGTACGCGTTGGATACGCGAGGCGCGACGTGCGCCGTCGACGTCGCCGGCGGCGCGCGCGCCGTTGCCCTCGTTCCCGCGGGAACCTCTGGGTCGGACACCTTCGTCGTCAACGTGCCATACGTCGCCAACACCGCGCACTGCGTCCTCGAAATAATCTGCGTCACCTTTACCGGGACGGATCTCGCGGGACACGCGCTCACGAATCCGACGACGTGTCGAAATTTCGGACCCGCCGTCGCCGCCGCCGACCCGGGATGGTTTACCCTACACAACGTCCCGACGTCGGTGACCATGACGGCGCTCGTCGCGCCGCTCGGATTACACTGCATGGACAGTTCCGTGGACACGCGCGCGTGCGCCAACGCGCTCGCGTCGTCGTCGACGCTCCAACGCGGTAATTACCTCCGCGTCGAAATCGAGTCGGCGACCCCGGTGGCGTTGACGGATTTCACCCTCGACGGATTCGCCGTCTCCGCCGGTCGAGGATTCGCGTCGACGCCGTACGCCGCGGATAACGCGTGGTCCATCTCGTGCGCCGACGCCGTCGAGGACGACGCGTGCGTGCGGTACGCGACGACGGCGACGTGTCGCGCGTATTTATGTCCGACGTGCGCGTACGCGGGCATGTGTGATTTTTCGTGCGGGTACTGCGACGCGCGTCGAGGATTTTCTTTGAAACACGTCGTCACGCTCTCCACGACGGATTTCGCGCTCACGCGCGACGTGACGACGAAACCGCTCGTCGTGACGTGGACGGCCAATCCGGGGGTCCATTCCGGATCCACCGTCGATTCGTCGAGCGCGTTGTCCCGAACGCTCTCGTACGCCGCGCCGAGCGCGTCGTCCTCGTGCGCGGGTCGATGCGGCGGCGCCGCGAGCGGGTGCGAATGCGACCCGACGTGTAAACGTCGAGGCACGTGTTGCGCCGACGCCGGTCACTGTTGTCTCCCCGGCGCGCCGAGCACGGGCGCGGTGAACATCGCCGGCGGATGTTTACGTCCCGCGGCGACGCCGTTGACGACGACGGCGACGTCGTGGGGCGTCGACAAATTCGGCGTCCGCACCGACTACGTCAACCGGTTCGCCGTCGTGTACATTAAACTCACGGCGACGAAACCCATCGACGTGCGTCGCGTGCTCATCGGCGGCGTCCTCGTCCCGGACGCCAACATCGCCGTCGAGTACGCGTCCCAAGTCGTCGCTCGAAAAACAATCGACGAGGCGCTCGACGCGTACGCGCGTTCGGACGACGCCGCGTTTACGTCCAAGAGCGCCGACGTCGCGACGACGCTCGCGACAACCTTACCGCCGCCGACGTACGCGTGGGACGGGGATGAGTTCTCCATCGCGTTTCCGAGCATACCGGACGCGCGCGAGGCGACGATTCGCGTCTCGGGGGCGTCGCTCGTCCCGCAACCCAACGGACCGCTCGCGTTCGAGGTGGTGTATCACGAACGGTCGGGCGCGTACTTTTTCACCGATAATCCCGAATTGACGTTGACGGGGGTCGGACCGTATTGGCTCAATCCGCCGCGCGTCGTGAGCATCGACGTCAAACTGTTACCCGGTACCGAAACGTGCGACGAACGCTCGACGTTCGCCGGCGCCGTCGTCCCCGCGGAATCGACGGGCTTGACGCACATTCTCGCGGGACATCAACTGCGCACCGTCGTGACGTTTACCGACAAGGTGATCGTCGACGAATGGAACGTCGAGGGCGCGGCGATGAATTGTCACGGAACGTGTCATCGCCACGGATTGTGCGTCGCCGACCCGAAGATTGAACCGCCCAATGTTCGAGACGACGCCGAGTACGTCGACAGATGGACGAGTTGTCGCCCATTCGACGCCAAAGAAATGACGGAATTCGCCGATTACGCGTGCGGCGTGCGCGAGTACATCAAAGTGATCGACCGCGCCGGAAACGTCGCCGTGGGAGATAGCTTCAACAGCGTGTTTTGTTTCCAGCTCCCGGCGCCGGTGCCGAGCGCGGGTTTAATCACCGTGCGCGGGACGACGACGTGTCGCAAGAGCGCGACGACGAAACGGTACGGTCCCGGATGCGTCGCCTCGTTCGTCGTCGAGGCGGATGGGCCGATTTTACAACCGACGATTAAATACTGGAACGCGAGCGCGAACGCGTACGAGGCGTTTCCGACGCCCGCGTGCGTCGTCGCGCCGACGAACGCGGCGTCGCCGAGCTCGAGCGTCTGGACGATGACGTGTTCGGGCGCCGCGGTGGCGCATTTACCCGAAGGGACGCTCCAACTCGAGGTGAGCGACGTGCGGGACACGCAAAATCCACCCGTGTCGTCGCCCGGGACGAACCGCGCGACGACGGATGGGTACAAAGGTGCGGACGTCGTCCCCGTCGTCGTCGACAAGACGCCGCCGACACCGAACGCGTCGGTGCCCGCGGCGTGTCATCTGACGCTCGGGAGTCAAACGACGCTCGTCGCCGAATTCGACGAAGCGTCGTGGCGACCGACGATTACGGCGTTCGGCGCCCGAGTCGGCGGCGTCGTCGCGCAAAACGGCGCGACGAGCGGATTTCACGCGACGTGGATCGCCCCGATCGTCGTCCCGTCGACGTGGCGAGGCGGCGCCGTCATGCCGTTCGTCATCACCGACGGCGAAGACGACGTCGGGAACGTCGACTCGACGCTGTACGGAAACATGTGGCCCGCGAACGGGAACGCCGACCACCAACTCGACGCCCCCGGATCGCCCGTCGTGAATTGTACGGTGGAGTACGAATTGCCGCGCGTCGTCGAGGCGACGTGCGCGCTTCCGACGTCGCGCGTGCTCAAACCGGGCGAAAGCGTGTCGGTGGATTTCACCACCAACGTCGGCGTCGTCGTCCCCGCGTCTGGGTGCGTGACCATCGCCGGCGTCGACGCCGTCGTCACCGGAGGGCCGACGAATTGGCGCGCCTCGGCGGTGATTCCCGCGACGGCGTGCGACGGCGAAGTGCCTCTGCGCATTTGCGCGCTCACGAGCGCGTCGTCGACGCCCACCGTCGTCGGGACGTCCACCGTGACGCGGTTTTTCGGCGCCGACGCCGTGGCGTGTCTCATCGACGGCACGCCGCCGACGCTCCAACTCATCGATTTCGCGAGCGACAATCCGTACGACGCCAAGCTCGCCAAGCGCGGCGACGTCGTGCGTCTGTATTTCGAAGCGAGCGAAATGGTGACGCGACCGACGATCGCGATGGACGGGAACGCGCCCGTGGCGAAAGCCGTCGACGTCTCGGGTCCGCCTCGACGTCGGTTTCCGTCGTCTCTGTACACGGATCCTTCGACGTCGACGCAATACGCCATCGCGTGGGAGGTGGAATACGAAGTGAGGTCGACGACGCCGTCGGGCGCGATGACGTGGGACGCGACTGGATTTATCGATCGCGCCGGAAACGTCGGCGTGAAAGCGGCGTGCGGCGATTGGAACGCGCCGTCGTGCGCCGTCGTGTACGGCGCGCAAACCGCGGCGGAACGCGTCGTCGAGCCGCAGATTGATTTCACGGGTGAGGTGGTGCAAACGTTTACGACGTTTCAAACGACGTCGCCGCGAACGGGGAACGCGTCCACGCTGTTCAACTGTTACGTCAATTCGACGTCGACGACGCTGTCGGCGCTCAATCTGGCGACGCTCCAGTACGATTTGACGCGACACGACGTCGTCGCCGGCGGCGTCTTTCAACATTATCTCGCCACGGCGCAAGATTTATGGTGGAGACGCGGCGGCGCGTGCGGCGCCGCCAACGGGTTGATGTGTCGCGGCACGTGCGGTCGATGTAACGACGCCGCCGTCGTCGTGCGCGCGACGCCCACGACGCTCACGGCGGCGAACGTCACCGCCGGCGGCGTCGCCGTCCCGGGAGACGTCTGTCCCGGCGGCGTCGGCGTGTGCATGTGCGATCCAACGCTCGGCGACGGCGCCGAGGCGCGATTTCTCGTGAGCACCACGGCGCGGATTCCCGTGTCCAAACCCACGATTAAGTTCACCGACGCCAACGGGACGTCGTACACGGTGCCCGCGGCGAACGTGATTCCCGTGAATCCGCTCGCGTGGCCCGCGCTCCCCGACGTGCCGTGTCTCACCGAACCCAACGTGCGCGACGGCGTGTGCGACGCCGACGCGCGTCTACAAAACCGCGACGGATGTTGGGACGGCGGCGATTGTTGCGTAGACACGTGTCGCCAAACGTACGCCGACGCCGCGTTTTGTCAGACGCAACAATGTCGCGACCACGCGTTGAGTCCAATCACCGGTCGACCGACGTCCGGGTTTTGGTCGTCGTACAACGCCAAAGCCGCCGTGTCTCGCCCGCTCGCCGTCGAGTGGCGCGTCGTCTTTACGCTCGACGCGTCGGTGCCGCTGGTGGATGGGAAAATCGTCGGCGAGGCGTGTTGCATGGAGGACGACGCCGGGATGGATGTCCTCGACGCGACGCAATCGGGCGCGTTCACGGCGGGCGCGCCGTGTTTGGACGCCACGCTGACGAGAGACGCGACGTGTTTGCTTCGCGCCGCGTTGACGGCGGACGACGGCGCGAACGTCGTCAAGGAGCGCGACCTCGTGACGCTGACGCTCGAATTCGACGGGAACCCTCGCGAGGTGACGAATTGCACCGTCGGCGGCGAACCGGTGACGATGACGCAGACGCGCGCGGCGACGAGCGGCGTCACCGCGCTGTGGTCCGCCGCCGCGATTCCCGTGTCGGCGACCGACGCGGCTATCGCGCGGCGCGTCGTCGACGCCGAGGAACAAAAGCGTCGACACGCGCTCCTCCCGTCCGTGTTCCCGCCGACGTTGTTTCCGAATTGTTCGCGCGGCGTGACGATTCCCTTCGCGTGCGCCGTCGTCGATTGCGGCGGGAACGCTTTGACCGTGGACGACGCCGTCGATCCGACGCCCGACGTCTGTTTCGATTACGCGCGTCCGGACGCGACGACAATCTCGCAATCGTCCAATAACACGTGTTCGCCGACGCACGCCACCGTCGGCGATAGAATCGCGCTCGACGTCGCCATGGACGCCGACGTCTCCGATCCCGTCGCGCCGACGCTCGCGGGTGAACCGTGCGCGTTGGTTCGCGCCGCCGGGAACGCATTCGCGTGTCTTTTGGACGTGACGGCGACCACCGTCGAGGGACCGGCGACGTTCGCGTTGACGAACATGACGAGCGCGGTACCGGCGTATCTCGCCGCCGTAAACGCCACGTATTCGGAACTGAAATCCATCGACGCCGTCACGAACGTCGTCGTCCTCGGCGGGACGCGCGTCGTCGTCGACCGAACGCCGCCGACGTACGCGTCCATTGAAATTTACTCGGTGGGCGACGCGCTCAACACGACGTGTCAACGACGATGCGTCGCGCGCGTCTCCATCGAGGCGAACGAGGACCTGTCGAGTTGCGACGTCGAAATCGGAGGCGTTCCCGCCGTCGTCACGGGAACGGGCAAAGATCGCGTCGCCGAGGCGGCGTTGAACGAGACGCTCGGACTCGCCGTGGGGTACGTGCCGTTTTTCGTCACCTGTCGAGATCTCGCGTGTAACCCGTCGTCGGCGTCCGCCGTCGTCGGCACGCGGGACGAATTGCAATACGTCGACGAGCGACTCGGTCCGCTCGAGGTTTTGTTTTACAGCGATCGTCCGGGACGACTCGAGGTGGCGAGCGAGGTGGATTGTTTGATGTTGGAGATTACGTTTTTACTCCCCGTCGAGTTGACGAACGTCGTCATGGGGAACGTGACGCGAGACGAATTGAGCGCGTGGAACGTCACGACGACGGGCGGTGGAAACGTGCAACGCGGGCAAACGTACGATTACTTTCTCGTCCGACACTGCGTCACGGAGGATTTATGGGGCACGAAGGATTGGCCCGTCGTCCCGTGGAACTTTACGTATAACGACGGCGCGAAGGAGGTGACGTGGAACGTCACGACGACGCGACGGTTTAATTTCCCGCGAAGCGTGCGTTTGGATTTGGAACCACCGACGGCGACGTACGTGTACGCGCGAACGTCCGGCGCGCGCGATCCGTCGGCGGGCATCGGCGACGCGTTGTTTTTAGACATCAACGCGAGCGAACCCGTCGTCGCGCCGACGGTGTACTTTGGCGACGTCGAGCTCGTCGGGGGCAACGTGACGCAAATCGGATCGTCCATGACGTGGCGCGCGGGTCCGTACGTCGTGAAAAACGTCACCGACGATCCCAACGTCTTGAAGGATATCAACGATTGTTTCCTCTTCAGCGTGCGTCTGACGGATTTAGTCGACCACCGGTCGGAGACGTATTCGACGCAAGTCGCCGCCGCGGGAACGACGAAATGTCCGACGCAACGCGTCGACATCGATCAAGCGAGTCCGACCATCGTGTGGTTACAGACGGAGTACGTCGACGCGACGACGGTGAATTTCACCTTTGCCGTCGACGAGTATTCAAACGTCAGTTTCGTCGCGTTACCGAGAGGCTCGGTGGAACCGACGCCGTTCGACGTGCGCGCGGGCACCGGAAACGCCGGCGTCGGCGCGCAGGCGCGAGGCGTCAAGGAATACCTCGGGTCGTCGACGCCGTCCCCGGGCTCAAACGCCGGCGGGAAAGGGTTGGATTTCATCACCATCGGCGGTTTGTTCCCCGGAACGAATTACGACGTGTGGTTCGTCCCGTTTGACGTCTTCGGAAACCACCAAGCCGAGGCGCAGAGTCGATGGATCCGAACCGTCGGTTTGGACATGCTCACCGACCCGCTCGCCGTGGCGGAGGGCGGGTACACGGATGTCGTGCAGGTGAAATTGACGCAAATTCCCACCGCGGACGTCGACGTGCGCGTCGCGGAACAGAGCGGCGTCGGAAACGTCGTCCTCGCCGACCAAGGCGTGAATCCGAACGCGTTTTCGCCGACGGTGACGCTCACGTTTACGCCGACGACGTGGAACGTCGCGCAAGAGGTCACCGTCAAAGCCGTCGACGACGTCTACGTCGAAGACGTACACGGCGAAACGTTGCAGTTTACGATTACGAGCGCGGATGTCCGGTACGATTCCCTCGTCGACCCGACGCGCGCGGTGACCATCGAAGATAACGACGAGTGCGGCGTCGTCGCCTACGATCCCGCCAATCGTCCGCTCGAGCGCACGCTCACGTGCGGGTCGAATCAAGTCATCGCCTTGTTGAATTACTCCATCGCCGAAGATTCGTCGCCGACGAATGATCCGACGTACGTCGACGTGTACATGAAGGCGGCGGTGCGCGGCGACGACGTCCGCGTCACGCTCTCGAGCTCTGATTTGACGCAATTGTCGCTGCCGGCTGGGAATCAACTCGTCTTTAACGAGACGAATTACAATTTGGCGCAACGCGTGCCCATCGTGCCCGTGTATTCGTGCGTCGCCGATACGTCGCCGAGGTTTGTCCCCATCGACGTCCTCGTCTCGTCGTCGTCGTCGTGCGGCGCCCTCGTCGTACCGCAAATTCCAGTGTACATTCGCGATCTTCAAACCGTCGGTTTGGTCTTCTCCAAGTCTCAAATCACGGGATTACCCGGAGATTATCAATTCGACATGTACCTGACGTCGCAACCGACGGAGGACGTGCAAGTGTTTCTCGACGCGACGCTTCCGCCCGTCGTCGGTTCGACGGCGTCCGGATCCGCCTCGTTCGATTGCGGCGGTCAAGGCTCGACGTGGACGTTTTCGAAAGAGGACTGTTCCGTCCCCGTGACGTGCGTCGTCACCCTCATCGGCGACGCGTCGTCGTGCGGCGACGTGACCCTTCGAACGACGGCGCTCGTCACCTCGAGCGACGCGTCGTATCACAACATCGCGAGCGCGCCGCCCAACGTGACGATTTTGGAGACGAACGTCGCCGCCGGGTGGTATCTCAGAGACGTCGCCGGCGTCGACATCGTCGTCCCGCCGGACGCGCCCAACGGCACGGCGCCGCTTCCGCCGTGGCGCGTCAACGAACAATTCGAAACGGGCGTCTACACCATCACGCCGGCGTCGCCGCCGTGCGCGCCGGTGACGATTCGACCCTTCATTCCGGACACCGAGTACGACAGATTCATGACCATCACGCCGCGAGAGGCGACCATACCCGCGGGATTCGTCGGTCCCACGCAATTCCGCGTCGTCTTTCCTCGAAATTATCACGTCCCGCCCCAAAACGAGGTTATTCAAATTTGGCACGACGTCGTCGGCGTCGACGACGACGTCGCGTACAAGGCGCTCAGTCCCAATCTCGGCGGAAGCGCGCTTCCCGTGGAAATCGTCGAATACGACGTTCCCGGGTTATTACTCGGGAACGGCGCGACGAACACGGTGATGATTGACGAACCGTGCGCGTCGACGGCGCAGACGCAAGTGTCGTCGTTGGGTTTCACCCTCTCCAGCGCGCCGTCGTCCACCGTCGTCGTGTCTCTGGCGGAGATGACGTACAACGCGAGCATGCTCGCGACGCTCGGCGCGTCGGCCCATCTCATCCTCGGATCGACGACGCTCACGTTTACGCCCAACGATTGGAACATTCCGCAACCCGTCATGGTGAGCGCGATTCCGTACGCCAATCTCACCGAGGCGCGAACGGCGTACGCGTGCGCGGATCTCTCCTCGACGGATCCCGTGTACGCGGCGTTGAATCGCGCGTGTTATCCGATTCACATTTGCGATTGTTCGGGTTCGTGCGGATTGTTAACGTTTGACAATCACGCCAATTGTACGTTCGCGACGGATCAATTGAACAATACGGAGATTACGTTTCCGAGTTCGTTTACGCAATTGTCGTCGTGTTGGAACGTCACGGCGACGTGCGGCGGCATCGCCGTCGCCAGTCTCACCGCCGCGGGTCATCAACCGGTGTTGACGGAGTTTACGACGCTTCCGGAATCCGCCGTGTACTCCGACATTACGAAGATTCAACGCTTGCATTACACCACGCAGTGGGCCGTCATCGATCGTCTGTCGTTTCCGTTGACGTCGACGCCGCAAGGCGTCTCCGGGTACACGGACGCCGTCGGCGTCTATTGTCTCGGGTACGCCTCGTCTGGGTTTATTCTCAATAACACCGCCAACGGCGGGCTGTTTAAAGAGAAAGAACCCGCGTTGAACGCGTTCGCGGAGTCGTTTGACATCATCAAAGACGCGTCGAATACGTTTGATTCCGACGTGTACATTTTAGAGATCAACGTCCTCGCGGGATCGTCCCCGGACTCGGATGGGTACGACGTCGAGTGCTTGGACGGCGGGAATTTCACCGCGCCGGGCGGGTGCCTCATCGCTCCGAGTATGAATGGATACTTCAACAACGCCACGCAGACGATGACGTTTACGAATTTAGCCTACCTTCCGGAGGCGACGCTTCCGCCGGGTGGACGCCGACGATTATTAGCCGACGACGGCGGCGATCATCGACGACGTCGACTATTAGCAACAACGCCGCCGGCGACGACGCAAGAATTCATCTGGGCGGTGAATAACGTGACGTTTCGAGATATTTCCCTCGATCCCACCGGAGCGACGCGCATGATGAACACGCGCGTCGTCGATCAATACGGCGCCATCGTCGAGGGTCCGCTCTTATCCATCGATACCGAGGGGGTGAACGACCCACCCATCATCGACATCGATTTACCCATCGATTACACGGAAAAGGAGAGCCTCACCATCAACGCGCCGTATCAGGCGTTTGACGTCGACAACGCCAACTGGACGCAGTGCGTCGTCAACATCACCGACATTAACAACAACTTCATGCCCGGTGATTCGTTGAGTTACAACAAGACGGCGATCATCGAACGGTACGTCAGTCTGAACACGTCGTTACCGGCGGGACTCGTGGATATAAACGCCGCGTTTGCCGACGCGCAACGCACGGTGACGTTTTCGGGATTGGCGCCGCCGGCGGCGTACCTGCGCGCGATGAAAAATCTCGTCTTGCTCAATCCCGGACCGGCGATGACGGACGACGATCGATGGATCACGTTTTGTTGCGATGATCCCGAACCGCTCAATTTCCGAGGGTGCGGGGTGCAACGCGTGCGGTTTTTCCCCGTCAACGATCCGCCGACGGCGGACGACGTCGTCTTTTACCTCGCCGATCCGCGTCTGGGCGGATTGACGAACGAAGTCGTCCCGGGATCGGACCCCGACGGCGACGTCATCACGTACAACGTGTCGTGTCAACCGAATAAAGGGACGTTGACGTTTGATTCGGCGACGGGGCGGTTCGATTACGCGCCCAACGCCAACATCATCGGGAACGATCGATTCGTGTACTTTACGTGGGACGGTTTCGTCGGTCCGGCGTCGAGACCGTTACAATCGAAATTCGCCACGGTGGAGATTCGATTGGGGAACGGCGAGACACCGCCCGTCGCGCGCGATATTTACATCGAAGTGTGGGAAAACTCACCGGAATACGTCGTGTTTAGCGCCACCGACGCGGATTCCACCGACGTCGCGAAGACGAACGACATCGTGCGGTACCAAATCGTGCAAGAACCGGAATTGAACGTCGCGGGCATCGTGTTGGACGCGCCGGTGATGAACGGTGGGAAGCGATACACGGAAAACGCGACGTTTCAATACGCCGCGTACACAGGAAGCGACGTCGTCGTGCGCGTGCAACAAAACATGAACGCGTACGCGACGAATTTCGACTTCAACACGCTCGCCAGAGAACAACATCCGGGATTCAACGTGACGTCGTTTCAATACGTCGCCGTGGATTTATCCGGACGCGTGTCCAACGTCGCCACGGCGACGGTGTGGGTGCGTCTCACGACGGAGACCAACACGCGTCCGACGGCGCGTCCGTTAGCCTTTACCACGCCGGAGAGCGTCAGCGTCGCGAGCGATTTCGACACGACGGATGTCGAGTCGCCGTCACAGCTGAGGCATTCGATTCCCGCGAGCGGCGCGCAACCGACGCTCGGCGTCGCGTCGCAGGTGGGCATCGCCGCCAATCCGTACAGTAAGGCGTTTCGGTACGACCCGTATCCGTACTATTACGGAACGGATACGTTTCAGTATCTCGTCACCGATCCGCACGGGTCGACGTCCGATCTCACGACGGTGACGGTGACGATTCAACAAATCGACCAACCGCCGCAAGGGGCGTGCGGGGCGAGTTCGACGTTGAAAACATCGCTCGACCCGGTGGTGGATCTCAGAGGACGCACGGCGGAGCTCACGTATCTCGAGGGATATTCAATCATCCGGGCTCGGGTGATTCGGTACACGAACAATTCGCAACTGCGAGACGCCGAGTTTTATCACTACGAACCCTTCATCGATGATTTGACGAAATTCGATTCGGTGGTGAATAAAAACGCCGTCTTCATGTCGTGCGGATCGACGACGACGCTCACGTCGCCGTCGCAGTATCACGACGCCGTCACCGCCGTCGCGCTCTTGGCGTACGACGTGGATCAACCGTTGAAGAATACGATTCGGTACGTGTTGAGCCAAGAACCGACGATTGCGTCGTCGGATCCCGCGCGCGGCGCGGCGGGATACGCTGGGTCGTTGTACGCGTACGTCGCACCGAACGGGACGTTTTACAACACCACCAACGTCACGACGTATTCGTACACGAGCGAAAGCGTGTCGGGCATGACGCCGCTCCGCGCGGGGGACGTCATCGGCGACTCGGCGAACGGACCGGCGTTGCTCTTGTTTAAACCTCGCGACTACGTGCACGGCGCGGTGACGTTTACGTGGCACGCCGTCGACACGAGCGTCTCTCCGCCGCTTCGAGGCGACGACGTCTCCATGACCATCGCGTCGAAATGTCGAGGCGGCGAAAGCGTCAACGACGTCCACGGCGAGACGTGCGATTTATGTCCCGCCGGATCCGTCAACTCGGCGGGCATTCCCGATCAACAGTCGTGCGCGCCGTGTCCCGCGGGGAGTTACACGAACGCCGTGGGACAGACGCTGTGCGTGCCGTGTCCCGCGGATACATATTCGGACGTCGCCGGCGCGTCGCAGTGCGCGCCGTGTCCGCTCGATAAGCGCTCGCCCTCGGGAAGCGACGACGAGTCGGATTGTCTCTGCGATATCGGCTTTGTCGTCTTGAACAGCACGACGTGTCATCGATGCGCGCTCGATCGCGTCAAGTGTACCGAATTCGGACAGTACACGCCGCTTCCGTACGCCGGGTTTTGGCAAGATCCTCGAAACGGCGCGATAAACCTGACGTGCATCCCCGGGACGGCGTGCGTGGAAAAGTTTAACGCCGACGAGGTGCGCGCGGAGACGTGCTCGCCGCCGAGGTTTTTCAACAACGCCACGCACACGCCCGCGTACGAGGGGCGCGGATGCTCTCGATGCGCGAAGGATCACTACCGGTACGCGTCGTTTTGTGAAGAGTGCGACCGCACGCCCGCGGTGCGCATCTTCTTCATCATCTTGGGATACTCGGTGGCGTTGTACGTCATCTTTGAACTCGCGACGCATCCCGCCATTCCGGCGTTGACGATTTTGCTCTCGTTTACGCAAATCACGGCGCAGATGCAGTACTATGAAATTCCGTGGCCCAAGGCGTTGGCGCGATGGATGCAGGTGGCGTCGCTCAGTTTCGCCGATTTACAAATCATGGGTTTGGATTGCGTCGCGCGGTGGGATTACTTTACGAGATTCGCGGCGACGATGTTCGCCCCCTTCGTCTGGGTGTTGCTCACCGGCGTCGCCGTCGTGTTTCGATGTTGGCGAGAGATTGCGCATCAAGCCTATCTGAGCGTCCAGCGACGACAATTGATCGAGCGACGACGAAAGTTGATACAGTACGACATGGACGGTCAAAAGTGGTCCGATCTCGCCTTTGAGCGCGACGGATTACCCTTTGATCGCGTGGATTTGAAGGGCAAGGGCGACGACTACGACGCCATGGAACGTCACCTGTACGGCACGTCGAATAACGAACAGTTGCGTCGACGCGCGTTCAAGGAGATTGTCACCAATCAAAAAGAGCTCGATTTGAAATCCAAGTCATCCACTCAGCGCAAGAAGATTGCGCGCAAGATGATTGAGACGCGCGAGGAGCTCGAGGAGATTCGAGCGAGACGACGAGTGAACAACAAAATCATTCGTTCCAACATCAATCGAGCGATTCCGTCGCTCATCATCGTCATGTGGTGGGGGTACACGCTCTTATCGCGCACGGTGATTGAGTTTTTCGAGTGCAAAAACAATCAAGAGGCGGTCGTCTTGGTGGCGGATCCGCAGATTCAGTGCAACGTCGGGAAACATCTCGAATGGAAACCGGTGGCGTTTGTGGGATTCGTGCTCTACCCGATCGGTCTCTTCGTCTTCGCGGCGGCGTGGTTGTACGCGCACAGAGCGACGTCGAAAACGCGTCCGCGCGTGCACGTCTTGGCGACCAAGGCTTCGAAGATTGAACAAGATAAAGCCATCCTCATTGAACGGTTCGAAGAGCGATACGGCATGATGTACAATTCTCTCCGTCCAAACTTTTACCTGTGGATTTGCATGGATCTGGGTAAAAAGCTCACCATCGTCGGCGTCAAGGTGTTCTTCCCCAACGACACCCTGATGCAATCCTTCGTCGCCATGGTGCTCTTCGTCACCTTTGGCGTCGCCTCCACGCGCCACCCGTACGTGAGCGCCAACCTCAACATGGCGGAGATGCTCGCCACCTTTATGAACGCCATCACCCTCATCACCGGATTTTATTTCCAATTGGGCATCATGGAGGACGTGTCGCGAGACATCGCCACGTACGTCATGATCTCCGGCTTGGTTGGCACGACGGTGATTCTCTTCGGCATCGTCCTCGTCGAATTCTTGCCGTGGATGAAGCGGTTGATGTTTTTGCTCAAGTATCACACGCAGAATGACGTGTTGAAACCGGACAAGATTGGCACCCACGAGAGCGGTCCGCAAGGGAAATCGTGTTACATCTGGCCCTCTGATTCGCCGTTTCGATACCAGTGTTGGCGCGCCGTGCGTCATCCGCTCTTTGACCGCGTCGTCTCGTGCTTCATCTGGTTTTCCCTGGGGTGTCTCGTCACCGAAAACGTGCTCGCCGGTGACGACAGTTTCGTCTCTGACGCGTACACGCGCATCACCTGGTTCAACACCGCCATCAATTGCGTCTTTTTTGGCGAAGCCTTCATCAAGATTTGCGCCTTGGGCTTTATCCTCGGCGACGGCGCCTATCTGCGCGACTCGTTCAACTGCGTCGACTTCTTCGTCATCGTCGTCCAGTTGTTACTCTTCATCGTCGACATCACCACCAACGTCATTGGCATGCGAAGCACGAGATTGGTGAAATTCATTCGATTTGCCAGGTTTCGATATTTCCGCATCATCAACAAGTTTCTCCGCTTCAACACGTTGCGAGCGGAGACGTTTAATCTCTTGTTGCTCGAAGCCAAGGCGGAGGATTCGCCCGAACTCGCCGAATCCATCGCGCGCGCCAGGGTCATCTTCGAACCAGCCACCGCGGAGACGATCGAGTACCACCTGCGCGTGCTCCAACCGGACATCTTGCGCGTCGCCAGAGGATTGATTGACGAATTGTACGATGAAAAGTTTGATCGAAATTTGATCAACGTCGTCGACGCGCAGACGGATCCCGTGCGACAAACGGTGCAAAAACAGTACCAATCCGTCGTCTACGAGTGGCTCGCGCACGTCGCCGAACCGAACCAAAAGCGCAACTTTATGAACACGCTCAAGAACATTCGAGAGGTGGCACTCGAGCTCGGTCCAAAGGGTGTGGCGGATGAAATGCTTCGTCAACGCTACGCCGTCAGCGAGATTCTGAATTCGCAACTCTACGAAGTCCCCGCGGATATGAAGACGAGCACGCGCGAGTTTAAGCGCAAAGTGAGCAAGACGTCCAAATCGTACACCAGTACGAAAGCCAACATCAATAGGCAGTTTAACGCCTTCCAAGCCTCCATGTCGAGCGACGACAAAGTGGAGGACGCGCTCAACGCCCTGCCGCTTCATTCGGTGGAGGAGGACACGGCGTTGGCGAGACGCTTGGCGGAACAAGCCGCCGTGCGCATACGCAATCGCGATTTCAGCGCAAGCGCCGCCGAGCGATTGGTTCACGGACACGTGAACGTGCCCACGGCGCCGGATTTAGTGAAAACGGCGAACGAGATTGCGAGCGAACCGTCGACGCTCGCCGCGGCGCCGAAATCGCCGCCGGTGAAATCGAGCGGGTTGTTTGCAAAGTTTCGTCGTCGAGGCTCCGCGCTCGACAAGGAGACGACGACGTAAAAGAAAACAAATATATATATATATGTGTGACGCGCGCGACGGCGCAGAGGACGGACGCGCGGCGCGATACCGTAATAGCTCACGACTAGACGACTTTAACACCACCGGTAGACACTTTTTAGTCACCACACCTCGACGCCGCCATGCGTCGCGCCTGACCCCCGTCGACGCACCGACGATGGACCCGGACGCGCTCGACGCGTGTCTCCGTCGATGGGCCGCGTCCACGCCCGATGCCGTCGCCGTCGCGCGCGTCACGGATGACGAACGCGTCGACATTCTCACCTGGCGGTCGCTCTCTCGGCGCGCGCGCATCCTCGCGCGCGCCGTGCTCGACTGCCCGAACGGTCGCGCGCTGAGCGCGTGTCGAGACGGCATCGCCGCCGTCGTCGCGCTGCACGCGTGCGCGCTCGTGGGACGGTCGTGCGTGCCCGTGGACGTCGACGCGTGGCCGACGGCGCGGTGGACGGCGGCGGCGAAAAACGTCGGCGCGACGGCGGCGGTGTGCGCGACCGAACGCGACGCCGCGCGTGTGCGGGCGGTGTTCGGGGAGGAGAATATACGCGTCATTCTCGTCTCGGACGATGTCGACGCGGACGAGAACGAGATCGCGGACGAGGACGAGGACGAATTTCCACGTTCGTCGTCGTCGTCGACGGAATTGTACGCGGCGCACACGTCTGGATCCACGGGGGCGCCGAAGTGCGCGCCGACGACGCACGGACGCGCGTTAATGTACGCGCGCGCAAAGTGTCGCGTCGAGCGGATCACGCGCGACTCGAGGGTGTGTTTGGCGTCGAACGCGACGTTCGATCCGCACGCGGGCGACGCCTGCGCGGCGGCGCTCGTCGGCGCGGCGTGCGTCGTCGCGTCGCGCGCGATGATTCAGCGTGATTTCGCCGCCGTCTTGCGTCTCGGTCGAGTGACGCACGTGTGTTGCACGCCCACGGTGTTTTCGTTGGCGCGGTGTCCTCGAGGCGCGAAGGACGCGCCGACGGTGCGATGCGTGACGTTGATTGGCGAAAAGACGTCGCCGGAGACGCTTCGTCTATGGGCCGATGACGTCGAGTTGTACAACGCGTACGGCGCCACGGAGACGACGGTGGTGCAGACGTACGCGAGAATGCGACGCGACGACGATCCGAGACGCGCGGGGAAACCGTACGGGGAAGATTTGGGATTCGCGTGGGTCGACGTCGCCGAAGACGAAGACAAAGACGCGCCGACGACGGCGATTCGATTCGCGACCGCGCGACGCGTCGTCGGTGAAATCATCATCGGCGGCGCGTGCGCGTCCGAGGGATACCTCGGCGGCGCGTCGACCGCCGCACCGTCGCCCTTCGTGCGGACGTCGCGCGGTTCCGCCTATCGCACGGGCGATCGCGGCTACCTCGACGACGCCGGCGATCTCTTCATCCTCGGCCGCGTCGATCGTCAGGTGAAGATTCGCGGGCACCGTATCGAATTGGACGAGATCGAACTCGCCGCGCGCGCCGAACGCGGACTCGTGGACGACGTCGCGGTGACGCTGGAGGCTGACGAGACGCTCGTCGCGTACCACCGCGCGACGCCGACGTTTTCGCCGCGTCGAGACGACGCGTTGGTCGTCTACGCGCTCGAACGCGCGCTCGCGCGCACGTTACCTCGAGTGATGATTCCGAGGCGTCACGTCTTCGTCGCGCGCGACGCGTGGCCGATGACGACGAGCGGGAAGACGAATCGTCGAGAATTATCGAGACTGTTGGCATCCGGCGCCGTCGAGACGTTTCGGCCCGAACGCGTCGAACCTCGACCGGGACTCGAACGCGTCGTCGCGGACGCGTGGGCGCACGCGCTCGGCGCGCGATTCGACGACGTGTGCGCGGAGGATTCGTTCGAGGCGCTCGGTGGGTCGTCGCTCAACGTCGTCGCCGCGTCTCGCGCGTTGGCGGAGGACGCGCGACTCTCGCGTCCGGCGGCGGACGCGAATCGAGCCGACGATGACGAGGCACGCGGACTCGGTGAAGCGGCGGCGTTGTTACCCGCGAACGACGAACCCGCGGCGTGCGCGTCGTTTCCGGGCGCGTTCACCGACGGTCCGCTCGCGCCGTGCGAGATTCTCGCCAAACCGACGGTGCGCGAGTACGCCGCATTTCTCGCCGCATCCGGCGTGACGTTCACGGGCGCGCGCGAGACCGACGACGACGAGAACGACTATTACGACCTGGACGACCGTTACGCGATGGAGGCGTGCGGTCGAGGCGTCCTTGCCGTCGCGCGGTCGTTATTCGACGGCGGCGTGCGTCCTCGCGGCCGACACCTTCGCGCCGCCGCCGCCAGTCTCTCCGACGACGCCGACGCTGTCGTTCGCGAACTCATCGCGCGAGGCGTCGACGTCTCCGAACCGTCCCCGGCGGGCACGCTCGCGACGCATCTCGCCGCCGCGCGCGGACGCGCGATGACGCTTCGCGCGCTCCTCGCCGCCGGCGCGCCGCCGGGCGCCAAGGACGCGGACAAACAAACCATTCTTCACCTTGCCGCGCGGTCGGGCGACGTCGAGACGGTTCGCGTCGCCGCCGACGCGGTGAAACATCTCCAAACGCGACGCGGCGGGCTCGAGGCGTGGGATCGATGGAAACGCACGGCGGCGGCTTGGGCGCTGCGCGAGGGGTCCGGGGACGCGTTGCGCGCGTTACGGGACGCGGGGGCGAAATTATCGGCGCTCGAACGCGAAGCGTCGCACAAAACTCACGGCGAACTGAGCGCGAAGAGTGAGGTGCAGTGGACGCACCGACCGACGCGGAAGCGCGAGGCATCCGCCGAGGTGATGGAGGCGTTATCGCGCGCGCTCGACGGGACGCGCGTCGAGGACGACGAAGAGGACGCGCGGCGCGCCGTGTCGGCGTTGCGAGACCTCGTCTGCGCCAACGCGGCGAACCGCGAGACGTCTCGCGCGCTCGGTATTATTCCGAAACTGTGCGCGCGCGTGCGAGAGAGACACTGCGTCGACGCCATAGGCGCCATTCGAAACCTCGCGGCGAGCGCGGCGAGCGCCGCCGAGGCGAGAGAGTCGGGCGCGCTCGACGCGCTCGCCGACGTCGTGCGCGCGCGCGCGAAAACCGCCGCGACGCCACTCGCGGGTGAGGATAAACGACTCGTGTTCGCCGCGGCGAGCGCGATTCGCGCCATCGCCGTCAAGGATACGACGAGCGCGTCCATCGTATCGAGAAACGCGCGAGACGTCGCGCGGTTCGTCCTCGCCGAGTGCGACGTCGACCTCTTCGCGGACGTGACGGAGAGCGATAGCATCTAGCATAGCATTACAGAGTAATTAGAGTCAGCACTGCGTATACTACTGTACAGACAATCAGCAAATTTGTGTTCTCGTTTGAAGCAAGACGATCCGATCGCCCGCGACGGCGCCCTCGATGTCTTGCGGTTTCCCTCGCGCCGCGGCGACGGCGGACGCGACGTCGGCGACGCGGCGAATCAACGCGTCTCGCGCGTCCGCGTTCCACACGACGGACGTTTGCGTGTAATCCACGACGCGCGATTCCGTCGGCGCGGCGGTGATGCTGTCGTACAGCCCGGCGCCGGCGAAATCTTCTAAATCTTCGCCGTTGGAATCGCTTCGCGCGATAACGGTGCCCCCCGCCGGCGCGAATCTCCCGCAGAGTTTACTCGGAAGCGACCGCACGGTGATCTCACCCGTTGACTTACGAACCGTAAATCCCAACGCACTCCCGGCGTCGTTCCCGACGAGCGTCTCCCCGAGTCCGACGCAAATCTCACCAAAGATTTCATCCTCGTCGCCCGTGACGGGATTCGCCGTGTGCGCGACAAAGGCGAGCTCGGCGTCGACGAGTTCCATGAGCAACACGGCGACGTTGAGATCATCGTCGTCGATGCCGCACGATTTACGAGATAACCACGCGCGTTCGGTCCATTTGGACGCCCAGACGCCGCACACGGCGTTCCAGAGACTGGCGATGTCCGTCGTCGCCGAGAGCGTCGCCGAGGCGGCGGCGAGCGCGTCCTCCAATTCTTCGGGACACACGAGCCGCGTCGCGATGATGTCGCGCGCGTCGGATAACGCCTCGCGTCGAGATTCGGCCGACGTCGCGGCGTCGATGGCGGCGACGGCGACGTCGAGCGCGGCGCGCGTCTCGTCGTCGCGCTCGAGCGCGCGTTCAAACGTACCGAACGGGAGGGCGAAGGACGCCGGGACGTCGACGTTTTCCAGATGCAATCCCGCGAGTTCCTTGGCCATGTCCGCCAAACTGTGACTCTTCCCACCGACGACGTCGCGCGCGTACGCGTCGGGGGCGAGAATCCACGACTCGGAGGGCGAGTACGGGGCGATGGTGACGGACGCCGCCGCGCGCGTCGGCGCGTTCGCCGCCGCGCTCGCCGCGTCGACGGCGGCTTCGGCGACGACCACACGTTCGCCTTGAATGGATACGCGCACGTTGGAATCGGCGAAGCGCAGCACGTCGTTCCAAATCGCGTCGTCCGCGACGCTCGCCAAGAGTACGCCCGTGTTTCTCGCGCGAATGGCGATGTGACTGAGTAAATCCACCGGCGCCTTGGTGACGACGGCGCGCACCCCCGCGGGAATGTCTTCGAGCCCGCCGAGGGTTTCCGTGAGACACACCGTGGGCGTGGCGGTGTAATCCTCGCCCTGAATCTCGCTCAGCGTCAACACGGACGCCACGCCGGCGTACGTCTCGAGCGAGGCGTCGCCGACGCTCGCGATTTGCCACGGCGATCGACCGGCTGCGGCGCGAATCGTCGGTCGAAGCGACGCGAGTAATTGCGACACGATGAAGAGTCCGTGCGAGCGCACGTTTTCCTCACCGAAATTCATGAGATATTTCGGATCCGCCTTCGTGGATGCGCTCGCGATGATGTCCGCGGCGCGTTGCGTCGATCGACACAAGAAATCGGCGTCGGCTTCCATGGCCAAGGCGCAAAAATCGAGCGCGGCGTCCATCGTCTTGGACCACGATTCGCTCCATCGCTCGCCGTGCGCGTCGCCCATCGCCGTCTGAAGAAACGTCAGCGCGCGTTCGATTCTCGGTGATTCGTTCGTCAACGCGATGTTCGTGAGAGAGAGTTCGAGCAAGGAGAGCAAGTCATCCGCCGACGCCGCGGCGTGATCGACGGCTTCCACCTTGGTTCTGAAAAACTTTTCCAACGTCGCGTCGAGCATGACGACGTCGCGATTCGGCGCGTCGTGTCCCCACACGGGTAACAATCGTTTCCGAATCTCCACAATCTTTCCCGGCACCCACCACGCGTCGCGGTTTTGCAGCAGATCATCCACCTCCCACGTCAAATCTCCGGGTAATCCGTGTCGCGCAAAACTCATCGCCGTGTCCACGTCTCCACCGCCGTGCGTCGTCTTCAAGATCCACAGGTAATGCTCGAACGAATCAATCATGTGCGGCATGTGTAACGCCGGTCCGTGAATCCCATCCGATCGCCATCCAGCCTTCATGTTGGCCAAATCGTCGCGCGTCAATCCTCCGCGTTCCCACAGGTGCGCCCAAAAATCGTCCCAGTTGCCCGTGCGTAAAAAATGCAGGTACGCCTCGCAAATCTTCACGTCATCCGGCGTCGTGTTCGAGTGTAACTTTTGGTGCCACTGCGCGATGAACGGATCCTCGATGCCCGGCCGATGACCCTCTTTAATGCCGTGTTGACGCATGATGTTGAGAATGCCCATGCGAATGTCGTCGCCGTTCCCGCCGCCTCGAGGTAAAAACGCGAGCGACGCGCGCATGAGGCCGCGACTGACGGGATCGTCCGTCGTCGTCGCGGCGTGCGCGATGCGTCCCGCCAAGCGCTCTTGCTTACTCGCCATGTCTTTCCCTTGGTAATTGTTTCCGGCGTACCAGTGCAACTGTTTGAGCGCGCTGAGACGCAACCAGGCGAAGACGAGCGCGGCGCCCTCGGGACCGATAGCGAGCGCGGCGTCCAAGACGTCGTCCACCATACAAAATCTCGAGAAGAGATTCACCGATCCACTCTCGAGATCGGCGACGCGTCTCGCGAGCGCATCCGCCGCGGCGTCCCCGCCGCCGTTCGCCGCCGTCGACGCCTCGCGCGTCGCGATCACCACGTCCCCTTCCGCCGCGTGCGCCCATACATCACCGCGAACGACGATCCCGACGATGGACGCGACGGAATCCCATCCCTCGACCGCATCGTCAAACTCGAGCGTCAATCGTCCGTCGTCATCGAACGCGCTTCGTTCCGCCACGCCGTCGCCGAAATCCTCGACAGCCGTCGACGCGCGCACCGACCCTCTCGGCGCCATCGTCCACGATCCATCACCGTCCACGACGCGCGCGGCGAAATGAAACGTATACCCAGACGCGTCTCCATCGCTCGCGTCCAGCGTCAGCGCGGCGCGAATCGCGCGTCCCGCGTACGTCGTCGTCTCCGCGCGAAGCGTCGTCCCGTCCGCCAACGCGTACGTCGTCGTCTCCGTCGTCTCGGCGTCCGCGCCTACGTCGCGCGTCGTCGCACCGCGCACGCGCGATCGCCCGCCCGGGACCGTCGGACCGCTCGTCGTCGTCGCGCGCGTCGTCGTCGCGTCCCCGCGCGTCGGCGTCGTCAAGATAGCGTTCGCGCATCGTCGCCGTTCCACCGCCCCGCGCGAGGACGCCGCGCGTCGCGCGACGCGACGAGACGATCGCGAGGCGCGTCGCGCGCGCGTCGGCGTCGCGCGCGTCGGCGTCGCGCGACGCGTCGGCGTCGAGACGGACGACATGATGATGATGATGATGATGTCGCGAGTCGTCGACTGACGAGACGTTCGACACACTTCGTCGCGACGAACCGAGCCGCGCGCGACGAGCCGAGCGCGCGCGGCGTCGTCGGCGCGAGGATGTGTCGCGCGTGTCGCGCGCGGCGTCGACCGACGACGACGACGACGACGTCGATTTCGATGATTTCGACACCGGCGTCAAAGAAATTCATCTGCGCGCCGTGCGACGCCTCTCCCGACGACGACGACGACGACGACGACGGATCGGTGACGCACGATTCGTATTACGACGTCGTCGTGTGCGGCGCGGGCGCGGCGGGCGCGTCGTTCGCGAGAACGTTCGCGGAGACGACGTCAAAACTTTGTGACGAAAACGAACGCGTCGACGCGTCGTCGTCGCCGGCGCGTCGCGTCTTACTCCTCGATCGCGCCGGGTGCGCGAAGACGGTCGAGCGCGTCGAGCGCGTGACGCGTCGAGCGTCCGTGTACGGCGCGCGCGTGGAGGCGTTGGGACGATTTCGAGCGCTCGGGGTGGCGACGGCGTCGCGCGAAGTCGCGGCGTGCGACGCGGAAAAGAAAACGGTGACGCTCGATGACGGGCGCGTCGTGCGGTACGGCGCGCTGTGCGTCGCCACGGGGGCATCGCCGAGGTGTCCGCTGCCGGAGACGTGCGATGGACGAGGGGTGGATGTGTACGCGGCGAGGGACGTGGAGAGCGCCGAGGCGTTGGCGAGACGCGTGCGCGCGAGCGCGAGGGCGAGCGCGTCGACGTGTTCGCGACGAATCGCGCTCGTGGGGAACGGGGGGATCGCGCTCGAGCTCGTGGACGCGCTGTGTGGACGAGGATTGGCGGTGGAGGGGTTGGAATCGTGTGAATTGGTGTGGTTGGTGAAGCACGCGGCGGTGGGCGACGCGTTTTTCGACGTCGACGTCGCGGATTTCTTAGCGCGCGCGCTCGAGCTTCGACGACGAGGAGGAGGAGGAGACGACGACGATGATAAAACACGCGAGCGCGGTGGTGTGGATTGGGAGGCGCTCGCGCGCTCGTCTTCGTCGGCAAAGGATGGGACGAAGAGACGAAGAGTCGGCGCGGCGGCGGGACCCGAGTGGGCGACGCGGTTTCGCGCCGAGGTCGAGGACGCGCGCGGGACCGGTCGGCGACGCATGCGTCTGCGCGTGGTGAAAAACGTGGAAATTCGTGACGCGGTGAAGACGCCCGAGGGCGCGAACGCGTTGACACTCACCGACGGCGAGACGATCGAGGTGGACGCCGTCGTCGCCGCCGCGGGCGTCGAGCCGAGGTGCGAATGGCTCGACGAGAGAGACGCCCCGCGCTCCACCATCGACGGCGGCGTGCTCGTGGACGAGTGCATGCGCGTTCTCGGGCGACGGAACGACTCGATATTCGCCATCGGCGACGCGTGTTCGATGGAGAGACGCGCGTCCGCCGTCGACGCGCCTTGGTTTCAGATGCGGCTGTGGAGTCAAGCGGCGCAGACGGGCGCGTTCGCGGCCAAAGTCGCCGCGGGTGCGTGCGACGGCGACGCGCTCGGATTCAATTTCGAGCTCTTCACGCACTGCACGACGTTTTTCGGACTCAAGGTTATCCTTTTGGGGTTGTACAACGCGCAAAAACTCGAATCTGAACCGGCGAACGACGTCGTCACGTACCAACGCGAATCCCTGAGCCAAAACCCAGAGGCGTGTCAATACGTGCGCGTGCTCCTCCTTCGAGGACGCATGATGGGCGCCGTGCTCGTGGGCGAGACGGATCTCGAGGAGACGTTTGAAAATCTCATTCTCGACGGCGTCGATTTATCGCGCTTCGGCCCGCACTTGCTCGATCCGGACGTCGATCTCGAGGATTATTTCGATTGATGAGTAGTGCACGGGCGCGTTCATCTTTTAGCAGAGACGTAGCGATAGAATACTAGTACGGCGGGAGGTCATTCACGAATCAAAGCAAAGCAAGTCAAATCAAATCACATCGAACGCTACTCGTTCGTCGAGGCGCGCTTCGTCGGCGTCGGCGTCCTCGTCCTCGTCCTCGTCCGCGTCTTCCGCCTCTTCCGCCTCTCCCCAAAGCATCCATCGCATCACACCGCGTCCTCACCCATCGCATCTCTCAGTGCGGCTTGGGTTTAAACCCATCGACCGCGAAATTCCTCGTCGCCCTCGGGAGCGTCACCACGCACCCGTCCAACTTCCCCGGCGCCAACGTCACCTGACACCCCAATCGACTCCTATCCGTCAACCCGTACGCGAGATCCAACATATCGTTCTCATCATCACACGCCTCGGGAAGGGACGCGAAGACGTCTTCGCTGTCGAAGACGACGTGACACGTCGAACACGCTAACGAGCCCTCGCACGCGCCCTCGAGCTCGACGTCGTTGGCGTGCGCCGTCTCGAGTAAATTATCCCCGACGCGTCCGCGAACGACTCGACGCTCGCCCTCGCGATCGACGAACGTCACCTCGATCGTGTCCTCGTCCTCGCGCGCCTTGGCGGCGCCGTGCGCGCGCGCGGCGGTCGTGGACACGAATCGAGGCGCACACGGGGCGTCGGCGCACACCGACGACGCCGACGACGACGACGACGGGCGCGACGCGAGGAGAGACGATCGCGTCGCGCACGCGCGCGCGAGTCGTCGAAGCATGCCCTCCGTCCGCGCACGCGCGATCGAGTGACGACGGTCGTGCGCACGCGAGAAGATGTCTTTGCAAAGGTTTTTTTCTCCCTCTCGAGCTCGCGAAGACGAAGACGAAGAGAACGAAGAGAACGAAGAGAGAATAAGATGCGATGCGTTCGTACAATGAGCGTGCGCGATACGAAGAACTACTAAAGCGAAACGATCGTGTCTTTGTTTCCGTGCGGCGCGGCGGCGGCGGCATGCGCGCGTCCGCGCGATGGCGTCGTTCGGCGCGAATAATCAAATCAATCGCCGCCGCGCCCCTCGACCGCGCGCAGGCGCGTCTCGAATTCCCGCAACCACTCGACATCCATCGGTTTCAGACGAACCCCCGCGTGTCCACGCGGGTACCGTCGATTCAGCGACGCGACGGCGTCCTCCACGTCGCGTCGTTCGCTATACATGAGATAGGCGACGGCGACGCTCGGCGCGCGCGACGAGCCGCTCATGCAATACACCAAGACGCGTCTCGGCGCGCCGGCTTCGTCGGCGCGTCTCGAGCGCGCGTGGAGGTCAGCCAGTATCTTCACCGTCGCTAGTAAATCAACTTTTAATCCATCGTCTCCGCACGTGGGGACGGTGAAGACGTCTATGTTTCTACTGCTACAGCACGGCGTACAGCTCGGCACCGCCTACGAAGGAGGAGCGAAAACGCGCGTCTCCGTCAGTCTCTCTCTCTCTCTCGCGTCCCTCTCACGCGCGTCTCTCTCACGCGCGATGACATCTCGCGTAAAACACGATACAATGGATTTTAGGTCCTCGCATTCGCGCATACGCGCGCCGAGACGTCACCATCCCCCCTCTCGCTCCTACGAGCGCGAGGGGGCCGCGCGCCGCCGCCGCGCGTCGCCCGCCTCTCGACCCATCCCTCTCCTCACGCCCTCACACCGCCGACATCGCGCGCGCGCGCATCGCATCGCATCTCACGCGCGCGTTTCACCCCCACTTACGTTCACCACCGTGCGTATACCGCACGCCAATAACACCTCCTCTCGACACGTGTGCTCGAACGCCCCCAGACACAAAAACTTGTCGATCACTTCGATGATGGGGTCGCCTCGTCGTCCATTTCGTCGATTCGCCGACGCCGAGGACGCGTCGCACGCGCGTTCGCGCCGTTCGCGGTGGTGTCCACACGTCGCGCACGTCGTCCCCGGCGCGTGGTCGTGTCCACACGCGCGACACGAGACGTCATCGTCCAAGTTTCGGTCGCGTCGGTTCGCGCGCTCGCGCGCGTCGTCGTCGCTCGACGTCGGCATGGACGACGATCGGCGACGGGTGACGACGACGACGATGGACGATGGACGTCGACGGCGATGGAGGTGGACGACGTGGTGGACGCGCGCGCGCGGTTGTGACGCCTGGAGGTGGGCGCGAGAGGGGGTATGAGGGACTCGCGATGAGTCACGACCCGTCGATGGAAGGTTTCGTATGGGTAGACAGTGACGTGAGGGGGTCACCCATGGGTGGTCGTCCTCCACCCTCTGTATGGGACACATCGGTGAGTCATGACTCGTCATTAGTACACAACGCGCCAGGTGCCCCTCGCGCGCCCATCGCGCCCGCACACGACGCCGCGATTCATCGTCGAAGTCGTCGTCGCGCGCGATGGAGCGGGCGACGACGTCGACGTCGACGTCCGCGACGATGGATCTCGTCGATCTCATCGACGTCAAAGGCGTGGAGTGCCTGAACGCGCTTCGAGACACGGATTGGACCAAGGCGCTCGCGCGCGGGGCGCGCGACCAAGACGCGCTGACGCTGTGCACGGACGACGACGAGGAACTCATCGTGCGCGTGATGTTCGTGAAAAACGTTCGCGTCCGTCGCGTTCGTGTGTGTGGGGCGAACGCGGGGGTTGGGCGGGCGGACGCGAGCGCGCCCAAGGAGATTCGCGTCTTCGCGAACGCGGCGACGCCGATCGGGTTTGAAAACGCGAGGAAGCGAACGCCGGCGCAGACGATCGATTGTGAACGAGATTTAGACGAAGATGGGTTCGTGGACGTGGACGCGGCGAGTTCGTCGTTCGAGAACGTGCGCGTGATGACGTTTTTCGTGAGCGGGAACGTGGGCGGGACGCCGCGCACCGAGCTCGCGCGGTTGGAGGTGCACGGCGCGCCGATAGATGAGACGAATATGAGTGAATTGAAGAAATGCTGAGGCGCGTAGAGGGTGTCGATGGACTCGTCGTACGAGTCCGGCACTCGCGATGTCGTCGTTTTCTGATCGTGCGAGCGAACGATCGGCGAATGATCAATCGAATAAATAAATCGCGCATTCGTCATTCGCGCGGCGCGACGCAAAGAGAGAGAGAAGATAGCGCGAGACGATGGCGTCGAACGAACCATCGACGACGATCGATTCATGCGTTCGGTGATGTATCGCGTCACCGACCGACCGTTCGACCGACCGATTTTCGTTCGATTCCATCGTCTCGCGAGTGACGACGCGCGGCGTAAACGCAGTCGACGACCCGGAACGGTCTCGACGCGTCGCGCGATCCGATTACCTCCTCTCCACGCGACGCGCGGATGACAAGGCACACGAATGTGCGTGTAATGACCACTAGCTCACGATAGTAGCGCGACGCGACCGTTCGTGGATGGACGCCGTACGCCCTCTGTAGTCTTTTCGTCGCCGTCGCGCCAACGCGTCGCCTCATTGACCGACGCGCGCGTCGACGACTCGACGCCATGTCGACCGTCGAACGCGCCGGTCACGCCTTGAGCGGGATATTCATCGTCAATCTCCGCGGCGATGTCCTCCTCAAGCGCGCCTATCGCGAAGACATCGAGCGACACGTCTTGGATGCCTTTCGAAGTCAGATTCTCAATCCTCGCGCCGCGCAGGCGCGCGTGAGCGCCGCGCAGGCGCGCGGTGGACGACGAGGTCGACGCAAGGATGATGGTTTCGCCACCGAGGCGCCGATGCGTAAAATCGGGAGCGTGACGTACATGATGAAGCGACACAGAGACGTGTACGTGGTGGGGATCGCGCGAGGCGCGACGGCGGAGCGCAACGCCATGGCTGGGTTCACGTTTCTCTCGCACGTCGTTCGATTGTGCACGCAATATTTCGGCGCGTGCGATGAGAACAGCATTCGAGGGAACTTTGTGCTGCTGTATGAATTGTTGGATGAAATTTGCGACGACGGGTATCCGCAAGTCACCGCCGGGGAGACGCTCAAGACGTTCATCACGCAAAAATCGTCAAAGATGGACTTGTTGAGCAAGCAAGAGCAAGAGCGCGCGGCGGTAGATGAGCAGCGGATGGCGATTGAGGCGGCGAAACAGATGACGAGCGCGGTACAGTGGCGAAGAGAGGGGTTGTCGTATAAGAAGAATGAGGTGTATCTGGACATCGTGGAGAGCGTCAACCTGATGATGAGCGCGGAGGGGACGGTGTTGCGATCGAACGTGCAGGGGGCGATTTATATGAAGACGTATCTGAGCGGTATGCCCAATCTGAGCGTGGGATTGAACGATAGATTGGGTGAACAGGTGCGCGTGGAGCATCGAGGCGTGGCGACGGAGGAGAGCGCGTCGAGAGATCGTAAGCTCATCGAACTGGATGATTTACAGTTTCATCAGTGCGTGCGTTTGCACAAATTTAACTCGGAAAAGGTGATCGAGTTCACGCCCCCGGATGGGGAATTCGAGCTCGTCAGGTACAGAGTATCGGATAACATTACCCTTCCGTTTAAGCTCATGCCGGTGGTCAAGGAACACGGTCGAACGCGTCTCGCCGTAAACGTCAATTTCCGCTCGCTGTACGGACCGACGACGGTGGCGAACGAGGTACGCGTGCGCATACCCGTTCCCAAACTCACCGCTCGCGCCAACGTCAACGTCTCCGCGGGCAAGGCGAAGTACGTCCCCGAAGAGCGTTGCCTTCGATGGAAGATTAAACGTCTCGCCGGTCACGAGGAGCTTCACCTCGACGCCGAGATCATCCTCGCCAACACCCTGGACGATCACAAACCCTGGGTCCAACCGCCGATCAACGTTCAATTCAACGTCCCGATGTTCACCGCCTCGGGCCTTCGCGTGCGGTTTCTCGAGGTGAAGGAGGCGGGTAACTACGACGTCGTGCGTTGGGTTCGATATCTGTGTCAATCGGGCGACGGCAAAGGGTCGTACGAGATTCGATGCGCGTGAGCGTATTATCATACACGTAGTAGACGTACCGACGATCGTGCACGACGCACCAACAATGTAATCACCACTTCAGTAGTCACGCACGTCGTCTTCTCGGCTCGGTTTCGTCGAATCTCAATCTTTTTCGCCTCGAGGCCAAAAGGTGATGATGACGATGAGCTCACACGACGTCGCGCGTCACAGCACGTCGCGCGAGGTCGTCGCTCGCGCGCACGACGTACCGGAGACGAATGTTCGCCACGCGCGTGTCCAGCTTCGCCGTCGGCTTCGCCGTCGCCTCGGCTGGGAGCTTTTACGTCATCCGCGAGGACATTCGCAAAAATCATCAAACGTTAGCCGACGAGTGTCGCGATCTCGTCGCGCGCGTGCGCGCGCTCGAGGCCAAGGCCAAGTAGATGATAGTGTTTTCGTTTGTCATGACACGACTAGAGATGGTAGGTTTCGCAGACGCGCGCGGACGTCTCGGGCGTCTTCGCGCGCGTCTCTCGAAGACTCGGGGAGGCGTTTTCGCGCGCGCCTCCCGTGCGACGCGCTCGCGATGACCTCACGCGGACGTCTCGGGCGTCTTCGCGAGCGTCTCTCGAAGACTCGGGGAGGCGTTTTCGCAATCGCGTCTGTGCTCGGGCCAATCGAGCTTTTGACACGCGAGCGAGCAGTACACTTTTGCGCGACACCGTCCGCACCGTTTAGGATCGGTGGTGAGACGAAAACACGTCGCGCACGTCTTCGGACGCTTGCGGAAGACGTCGACGTCGAAGAGCTCGACGCACCGACGTTGGGCGAGCGCGACGGCGGCGGCGACGTCGACGGCGGATTCGGCTTCTTTTTGGTCGAAGACGTCGTCGCGAGAGATTGGATCGGGCCACGGGTGGTGTTTTCTCGGTGAATCGTACGACGCGGCGAGGAGATCGCCCCCGGTCGCACCGTCGGCGTCTCGTCGCTCGCGCGTCGCTCGATCGAGCAAACCTCGCGTTTTGAACATTTTCAGCGTCTTTTCGCTCGCTCGATGACACGCCCAATGAAACGCCGCGCGACCGCGTCCGTCGACGCGCGCCATCGCGCCCTGGGGGGTGACGTCTAAGATTGTCTCGCACACTTCGCTCAAATCGTGCGCGGCGGCGAGCATGAGCGCTGTTCGACCGCTCTCGCACCGCGCGTCCGCGTCGCCCGCGCGCGCGTGTTCGCGAAGCGCTCGCGCGACCAACGGCGTTCGCGCGCGCAGAATCTCCTCGCGTCGACCCGGTTGTCTCGTCACGTCTCGCGCCGTGGAATCGATGAGGTAAAAGAGCGGCGGCCATCCGAGTTTCGCGCACGGCGCGACGAAGTCGTAACCGGCGTTCGTCAACGAATCGACGACGCGCGCGTCTCCCGTGAAAAATCCAAACGCGGTGTGCGCGACGAACGCGTCGGCGTTCGCGCCGGCGTCGACATTCGCGCCCGCGTCCCCGCGCTCGTTCGACGCGCGCAAGAGCGTCTCGACGACGTCGGCGCGGCGAACGCGACACGCGTGTCGCAGCGCCGACCCGTACGGTTCGTCGGCGCGCGCGTCGACGTCCGCACCCATCTCGTAAATCAAGAATTCGATGAATTCCACGCTTTGACGTCCATCGATCGCGTACGCTAACGGTGTTCTCCCGACGCGGTCTCTCGCGTCCATCGTCGCCCTCGCGTCGAACGCGTCGGACTCGAAAAAATCTCGGCGTCCCACAAACGCGGCGACGTGCGCCCCCGTTCTCGCCTCGTCCTCCGTCGTCACGCTCGTCACCCACGCATCGTGCCATGCGTCCACGTCCATCGCGTATCGAAACGTCGCCTCGGCGAGTCGACGTCGAACCGGCGACGTCGACGTCGACGCGTCCCGTCTCGAAGCGAACCGTCGTAAAACGTCTTCTCTTCCGAAAAGACAGCACGCGTCTACAAAGTGCACTCTCTTCGTCGCGTCCTCGCCCGCGGCGTCGGCGAACGCGTCCAGCAATTCCATCGACGTCGTTTCGTCCGCGCACGCGACGGTGACGGCGGAGAC